>Ga0255338_1000560_pt1 | contig 110271 bp, 92 predicted proteins | sample MeOH1_35cm_T4_19_FD_203715 | JGI IMG/M metagenome (GOLD analysis project Ga0255338, IMG submission 203715) | Sandy soil microbial communities from University of British Columbia, Vancouver, Canada - MeOH1_35cm_T4_195 | ecosystem: Engineered > Artificial ecosystem > Sand microcosm > Unclassified...
ACCCTGAGCGCGGCCTTGAAGCAGGCACGCAAGCGGGCAGGCATGACTCAAGCAGAAGCAGCCGAGGGCATCGGCATCGCTCCCGAGGTGTACGGGCGCATGGAGCGGGGGGGCGTGCTGCCGAGCGTTCCAACTCTGTTGCGCATGTGCCTGATTCTCGGCAGCGGCCCCCATGAACTGATGGGGTTTGCCGAGGTGGAGCCGGGGCAGAGCGCCCCCGGGGCAAACACGATGCCCCCCGGCCTGAGTGACACGCCCGAGAAGCGCCGCCTATTGCGCCTCCTCGTTCGCCTGGACAGTCCGAGGATCAAGGCACTGGCGCGGTGGGTCGCCTTACTTCTGCCGGGGCGCTGAACGCCACGGGCTGCGAGGCCGCCATCCTCACGGGCTTCGGGCAGTGCTCAACCCTCAGCGGGACCGCGCCATCGAGCCCGACTGCCCATCGATGGGCAGTGGACCCCTGGCGAACGAGCTCGACTGCCCACTAATGGGCAGTGGACCCGTGGCAAACCGGAAATGCCCATGAGCAGCTCAGCGAAACGCTCCCGCTCGATGCGGATGCGCTTCTCAATCACTTCCCCCTCTGCCGCCAGGATGCACACCTGGCTCTCCCTCTTGTGCACGTCGATGCCGATGAAGTCCACTGCGAGCCTCCACTCTTCCTGAGTTGTGGGGCTGCTGCACTACCATATGGGTAGTGCTCCGCCGCTTCATCCCATCTATGCTTCGGCACCCGGGGGCGCTGGGCGACGTCACGCCGCGTGCCTCACCGGTAGGGCCGTGAGCGGTCCAGAAGGCGAGGGAGCTCCCCAGTCACCACGCAGCAACTCTGATACCGTGCGGCACGCCCACCAGGAGGCGCCGCGCCCTATGCCACAAGACCAGCTTCCCGCCGTCTTTCACCGGATGCTCGCCGAGGCTGACGCGCTGGGCTCGTTCTCACTCAACGCTTGGTCCATCTCCCTCTCCGGCCCTTGCCCGCCTACACCTGAGGACTTGGACGAGGAGGCACGAGACACCCTCTCGCACGAGTTCGGCCACTTCCTGCACTACTTCACGACGTACGCAGGGCTCCTCGACCTGCGTGCATGGGCGCGCGCTCTTGCTGTGCTCGTCGAAGGGCCGAGGGCTGGCGAGTCACCTGAGCAGCGGGTCAATCGCCAAGCGGCAGCGGTCCTGTCGATCAACCGCGCCAAGCAGGTCCTGTCCATCGACGACTTCTATTACTTCGAGCCCCGCTGGGACCGCATGCAGGAGGCACTCGACGAGGGGCCAGATAACTGGTCCTGGGGAGAAGTCGTCGGCTCTCTCCTACGGGCAGACGGGACCACGTCTCCGCGCAAGTTCTGGGGCCTCCGCTTCTACCTCGGGCCTCGTGAGGACGACCGCTCGTTCCTGCGACTCCCCCTAGGGCTGCGCACCATTCTTGAGCACATGGCCGAGGGGGTCGACTTCACCTCCACAGTCCTGAAGGGCGACGACGATGCTGCACTCGCGCACTTGGCTCGGACCATCGAGGCCGCCCACGACCCGGAGCGTGCGCACTACTACGCACTGACGCACCGGCTCTCGTCCGTGCTTGGCAAGCTCTACTCGCGCTCCGAGCGCCAGCTCACGTTTCAGGTGAGTGGCCAGCTCATGTCAGTGCTCGCAGACCTGCCCTTTGACGAGCCTGCGGTGTGGTCCGACCTACGGGCCTTCGCGCAGCAAGTGGACCCGCAGCTCGCTGCCCACATGGAGCATCCGCATCCGTCATTCGTGTACCCGCTACTCCTAAAGGCTTTTGAGAGCTTGGCCATCCCCATCGACCAACTGATGGACTGGGCGGCCAGTGAGCAGACTGCGGACGAGCTCGTCGGTGTGATGGGTCTCCCGGACTTTCACACGCTGCTCCTAAAGCGCAACGCTCTCTCGGAGGAAGTGGAGAGCATCCTGCAGGCAGGGGACGCCGTCGGGGAGCGCGTTGCCCTGCTGCGGTGGGCCCGGACCTACGAGCAGAAGCTCTCCCGATCACAGAAGTACCTCGCGCCCTTGGCTCGTCTCGGAGAGCCGCTTCCCATGCCCCTCGTCTTCGATGGAGGAGCGACCTTCCCTGGCACCATTCTCGGAATCGAGGAGTACAAGAAGCTCCTCTATTTCGAAAAGCGCTACCATGAGATGCTGCGCTACCACGCCTTCCGCGACATCGTGGAGTAGTGCCAAGGCGGGGGGGGCAGCCGAGACTACCCGGGTAGAGCCGCGTAGCCGCACTGCCTGAACCGACCCGCCGCATCGCTCTGCGTGGTGGTCTCTGCGGCGCGAGTGACGGCATTGCCCAGTTTGAGCACCGTGCGAGCGCCGAGGACTTTGAGCAGCGCCTTGAGCTTGCTCCAATCGTGCTCACTCGCCAATGGGCTCTTAAACTTAATCGTGTTTGAAATAGCGACGAAGCAAGTCTCGTCTAGGTGTGACAAATCTCTCCAACTCAAGCTTAGACCAAGACATTAACTCCAGCCCCCTCTTGGCGGCTATTGCATCCATCTTGTCGTAGAGGGTCGAATCAATAACGGAATTTGTCATTACGCCGAATCCCGCCGCGCCATATTGATCTACAACATCCGACATGTTGATACGGCCCGCGCCCAACGAGCGAGGGGTTGACAGATATTTGCACTGAAAAATCCACTTAACACTAGGCTTTCCTAGTCGAGAGCGACTCCAGATTTCAATATCTCTTCCCCCATCTCGTGAGCGAGTCTTTCCGTGCTTTCGAATCGTCCGTTCATCGAAAATGCCTGTTCGCCTGAGCACGTCATAGCAGAGTTCCTCGAAATCCTCCTCGTTAATAGAGTCCCAATTGCACAGAGAGGATAGTGGAAGACCAATCAGTTGTCTCAGTCTGTCTGCGGAGTTCTCCAATTGTGCAAGAATGTCTTGCAGTTTCTCTGGTCGCAGAGAATTCGCTGAACTGCAAAATACCACAAACTGAACATTGTCGTGACTGGCCACCACTGCTTGGCCATGCTCAGTCATTCTCCATGAGAAATCGTGCAGAGTGCTAGGATGCTGGTCGTTATCTGCCTTGGACTTGCGCTTTTTGTCCTGTAGGCATCTTCTCCAGCACTCAAGCGCGCTCTCCACCTGTTGAACTGGCGCGTAAACTGAGTTGCGATCGCTCACAAGAAAAGGCGATCCGTCATTGAGTTGGAGATACTCCGCCAAGTAAAGCTTGCGGCCCGTCTCGCTGAACCCGCCATATTGCGATAGCAAACCTTCTATCTTGTCCTTGCTGCGCATGGCGATCCATACACCCTGAGAGTTCGTGGAGGTGTATAGATCATACCCAATCTCTCTGCTCAGGGCCGACTTCCAAAATCCATGGCGCCAAGTGGGGAATCGCTCGTTCCAGTACGCCTCCTCCTCATGATAGAGGGTCCCGTGTATAAAGTTCGCAATAAAACAATCCGCCAACTCTGGAAGGCAGATTTCAGAACTACCGTTGAAGATGTTGTCCTCGATCTCTGCGATCCCCTCTGCCTTTGTGATGGGGTCGTAAATTTCATATCCGTCTGGGCAGTCTTCACCCCAGAGTTCAAGGTCTATTGTCAATTGAACCAGTTCGCGGGCCCATCCTTCAAAGTCCGAGGGCCACATTGAAAACACGACATGGACTTCGTAATAGCTCAAGCTCTTTGTTTCGCTGGTTACCTTCTTGCAGTACTTGGATAGTCTCTCGCCGATCCATAGTGCCTCAAGATAGTCGTAGGCGATGTTTGCAGGATCGTTTGTGTTGCCGACATTTGTTAGTTGATACTTTATTTTCACTGCGCCGTCGGGGGCGCTGTGTTCCCTTGTGAATTCGATTAATGCAACGGTTGACTTGCCTGAAAAGTCTTCCAGTCTAAGAGTGTTCGGCTCAAGGCTGTCCGTGCTTTCTAGGAGGTCACTATCTCTGAGGTCGCCCATTGTCATTCCCTGCGGGTAGCTCTTATTTCCGCGCTGATTGTCCTGTGCAGATCAGGCTGCTGACTACTGGAAAAGGGTGCTCTTTGAGACCCGCCGCCTGCCTCCACACCTCAAGCACGCCAACACATCCAGGGCGAACGTCCTGCGCTGCAGCCCGGCCCCGTCCAAACGGGGTGTGCGCTCCTTCCTCGGCTCCTCCACCGTCGCGGCATTAACGGGCTCTCCTCCTCCAGCCCCGGTTCCGCCCCCTCTTGAGGGAGATCACCTGGTTCGCAGCAAACGGCACGTACACCTCCTACTGCTACGCCACATACAACCTCTGCCAGTAGCTGTCCCGGGGCGGGGCACCTTCCGCCGGTCGCCTACTCCGCGCTCTGCTCGATGCGCTGGTAGCGCTCGCTGACGACCCCCTCCAGCCACGCCGCCGCAGCGAGGCACAAGAACGCGCCGCTGAGGAGGAGCAGGAGGACTGCCAGGAGACGCAGCTGCCAAGCCAGGCCGAAGCGCGAGCGCTGGCCGTAGCTGCGCCGTGTGGGTACGAGTCGTGGGTGTCGGTTCATACAGGGTTGTTCGACTCCCCGCGCCGACGAAGGCCCCGGAACAGATCTGTCCGCCGCTCGCGGCCCGTCCGCAGGATGTCCAGGCGAGATCCGCGAGGAGAAGGCGCTGCCCGAGCCTGCATCAGGAGACCGTTACCCAGAATGTGGGTATCGCCCCTGTCGAAACCATTCGAGGCGGCCTTCTCTGGGGTGCTGTGACGCATAGGAGGGATAGGGGCACTGATGCGTGCGAAGGAGGGGCATAGTGCTGCAGCGGAGGGTGGCTGACAGGGTCCCACGGCCGTGCGCCGGGCGGGTTGAGCGACCGTGCAGGCGGCGTGGGGCACACGCCAGCCCCGCCCGCTGTCTACTCAGGGCAAGGCTGGCTTACTCAAGGGGCGCGGCGGGCTGCCTCTTTCGAGGTGCGCGACTTGGTGAAAGCGTGGAACGTCCTGGTGAAGCGCTCAGGGTGTAGCCAGGGGCGGGTATGCGTCAACGCGAGACTCTGCGGGTTGCATTGGCTGCGTCCTACTCCGCCTCGCCCTTCGCCCAGCCTCCACCTTGTCCGGGTCGCAGAAGAGACGGCCCGCCGGGCGGGAGCACGGAAGCGCACCACGAACTGCCAGCTTGTGGATCGTCGAAACGCTGAGACCAAGGAAGTCGGCGGCGTGCTCCTCGTGCCAGATCTCGGGCGGGAGCTGGCCCCGAGGAACAGGCTCGCGCTTCTGCCGCTTCGCCTGCTTGGTGGTGGGCTGGTTCCACGGCACGGACTTGCCCTCCGGCAGCACTTCCACCACCAGGGCAGCCACCCGCCGCGCGCTCTCCACCCGCTCGCGCAGCTGCTCGCCTGCTTGCTCCTGAGTTCCTGCAGTGTGCATGGTCACCTCGTCCTTAACGCCAAGAGAATAACCAACAGGAATCCTATCGACAACAGGAATTCTGTTGAAGCGGCGGACTTGTTACCTGTGGGACGGTCCATTATCTTACTTACGATGCCAATCCTCCCTCCCAAGGACAACAGCCAGAAGGCAGTGCCCACAAGCGTGACGCTCCCACGCTGGATGCAGGAGCAACTTGATGAGTTAGCGAAAGCGCGTGGCTACCGCAGCCGTAGCGAGGTGATCGTCCGTCTTCTGGAGTGGGGCCTCCAAGAACTGGAGAGAGAGGCACGCGAAGCTGCGCTCATCGCCGCCGCGAAACAGCAAGTCCCCGGAGGACAGGCCACTGAGAACGCAATCGTGGGCCATGACGCCGTTATCCAGTCAGAACCTCCACCGTTTCACCGCGCCGCGACTATGAACGATGCGGGTGGCGGAACCTGGGGCCTTAGCCCGTTCGAGGAGCGCAAGAAGGAGATGCGCAAGGCTCACGTCGAGCGTGCATTGGGTACGGAGATGGAGGCCGCAGGCATAGGGCCTGCAACCGAGAACGCCACCGCACGCCAGGGCGGAGTGACGGAGCCCGCGACCGCGGTTGAGCGAGCCCGGAAGGCGAAGGAGGAGAGCAAGAAGGCCAAGGGGTTGCAGGCACTGGGGCACCCTGTTGCCGACATTGCCAAGGTGCTCGGCTTGAGCGAGTCCCGAGTCCGGGAGTTGCTGAAGGACGAGAACCTCAAGCGGACGCGGTGAGCCCAGCGCAGCGCGTCCTAGCGGACGTCAGCAGTTGCACGCCACTGGACGCACGCCGCGACCTGCGCACGTGCCGCCGCCGAGCCGGGTCGTGCGGACGGAGCGGAAGCCGAAGACGAGCTGAGCGCCCCCTGGCTATTGCGCAGTAGACACCGGACGAACTGGCCAAAGACCGGGGAACTCAGGCCGCTTGCGTCCAAGCAGATTGCCCCTATTGGGCCGCATGTGCCCCCAGTGTGCCCCTCCAGCGGGGATGAGAACGGGACGCGACGGGACGAAACGGGATGGGGCGGCAGAACGAACCGATGAGAGATCAAGGCGTTAGCCGGTAACAGCGCGACCTGCTTGGGGTTTTGCTTCCGCCTTGATGCGGGTTCGATTCCCGCCGCCTCCATCCGCTACACCTTCGCGCAGGTCTGAAGCAGGTTCCGCGCTATCGGCTGCGGTTCAACGCACGCACTTCCGCCTGCACCTGCCGGATGCGCTCAACGGCCGCCCGCGCCTGGCCGTCGCCGCGGGTGTCGCTTGCCACAGGCAGCGCGTCGACCTGGCTGGCGAGCTCTTCGCTCTTGGCCGCCACCTGCTCGGCCTTCGCCGTCGCGTTGGCCGCTTGCTCCTGGGCCTGCGCGGCCCGCGCGTCGGCCGGGACACGCCCGAAGTAGTAACCAATCACGACTCCGGCCAGCCCCAGCATCAACTGGAGGATGTCCTTGCTGTCGGCCACTTTCTTCTCGTCACCTGCGAAACCGACGGCCTTCAGGGCGAGGTAGGCCGTGAACCCGATGAGGATCAGCGCGAGGAGCGCAGTAACCCCCTCCTTGAACAACTGGATCCAGACCTCCGGCGTCCACTTGCTGGGTGGAGTCGGCTCCGTGTCACGGCCAGACAGCGGGGTGGCGCTCCCGCCCCCAGCGGCAGGAACAAGGCTGGAGCCCCCCCAGGCCGGGGCTGGGCTCAGGACACTGGCAGGAGCCGGGCTCGCGCCGCCCGCAGCCGGCACGGGGATGGTGCCAGCAGCGGCCCCGCCACCCGGTGGCGTCGCGGCGCCCAGCACGTTCGGCGCTCGCTCGCGGAGGACCTCGACGGCGCGCGCGTTCCCTTGCACGAGCGCCATCACGCCCTTCAGCAGCTTCTCCTTCTCCTCGGCCGTCTCGACCATCGCGCTCTGGTTGGAGAGCGCCATGCGCTGCTGGTTGAAGGAGCTGAAGGCCGCGGGGTCCATCCCGCTCCGGATCGCGTCCAGGTTGTCGTGCAGTGAAGCGAGTACCTCGATGGCATCAGGCATTGTGGGGCTCCTTGGAATGTTCCGCGGACTCGACTCGAACCACGGCGTTGGGGTGGGCATAGAGGCTGTAAGCCAGCCAGGTGGAGTTCCCGGGCGCGGCCTCGCGCACCGCGCTGCGCGCGCGCTGAACGGCTCGAGCTATCGGGGTGCCTTCACGGAGCGAGTCGTAGAAGACTCGCGCGAACCGGTAGGCCAGCGTGTCGGAGACCTCCCAGTTCGCGCCGAGGAAGGCGCTCGCGCCGAACTCCAGGAACCGTTCGGCCCAGCCGTCCGTGCGGGTCAAGCCGGCCTGGCGCCGTGCGGAGTGGCAGGCGTTCATGAAGACGAGCGGCGCGGCCCGGCGGACTCCCTGCAGGGTCTCGTTGCCGACGAGATCCTCCACCGACAGCTCTCCACTGCCGAGCCGCATCATGGCGACCTTCAGCCCGTCGGATTGGGGCACGCCGTGGGTGGCGAAGTGCAGCAGGTCCACGTCACCCTCGGCCAGCAGCTTGCGGGCATCGTAGGAGGAGCGAGGGGGAGGCTCGACCACCATGAGCGGCCACCAGGCCGCGCGCAACGCGCGCAGGTACTCCCATTCACCGAAGACAGACTTCAACTCATCGCCCGGCAACACCACCGCGCCCAACCGGTGCGCCTCGATCAAGGGCCGGGCGGCCTGGCCCTGCCTGCTATAGTACCAACGCGAGAGCGCCACACGCGCACAGAGGAAGTCGCTCGCCTCCGAAGGGATGCCGTCGCCCCAGGGCTTGATGATCTCCCAGGGGATCCAGGGCTCGTTGGTGTAGACCAGCAGGCTTCCGCCCGTCGGGAGGAACTGGACGAGGAACTCATGCAGGTCCGGCGGGACGACCTCGTGATAGAGGTTCTCACCCAGGCGTGTGAGCTCATCGATCTCCTCGGGGGAGGCGGCACCGGGCTGGCGTCGCGCGAAGCCGCTGAGCTGCTGGTAGGCCTTGCCCGCCCACTCCGCTGCCGAGCTCTGCAGCTGCACCCTGCCGGCATCCAGGAGTGGCCACCGGCGCGCGATCCACTCGTACGAGAAGGTGAGCGCATCCATCCCTTCGTACCGGGTGCGGTTGATGGTGAGCACGGCATCCGGCGGGGACACCGCGGTACCCGCAGGGGCGCCCGGCGCCCGCCGGAACGTCGCCGAGAGCACGCGCGCATCGCTGGCGCTCGCGACGATCTTGACGACGAGCGGAAGCTCCCCGAGCACCTCGGGATCCTGGAAGAAGAGGAGGTTGAACTCCTGCGGCCCATGGGCGTCCGCACGGGCTCGAAGGCGGAACGAGACCGGCTGCGGATCTCCGCTCGTGGGCACCTCGAGCTCGGCCTGGCGACTGCCTACGAGCTCGAAGGCGGCGGACGGCCGCACAATGACGCGCAGAGGCGGGGCCCCCGTCGGTTTGCCGGACGCATCGTGGGTCGGCAGCAGCGACAGCGGACGGGCGTCGGCGGGGAGCTCGCTCGCGTCCTGCTTCAGGGCCACGGTGACGTCGAAGGCCGCCGCGGCTTGGACTTCCTCCGGGTAATGGGCGTCGACGTAGCGCGAGACAGGGGCCAGCTGGCTCTCCTCACCACCGCCCATCCTGGCAGCCCCCTCAAACCGGTCGGTGACCTCGGCGAGGACGCGCACATCGCCGAGCATCGAGTCCAGGGCACCTGTCCCGGCGCTCCACAGCGCCACCCGGCCGTCCTCGAAGGCAGTAGCGAGCTGGCTGCCCTCGGGTGAGAAGAGCGGCCGCAGCCCCGAGAGCTTCGCCAGGCGCGCGGGAGCCTCCAACCGCCAGAGCTCCGCGGGCCCCACCTCGGGGCCGGCCGGGCCTCCCGAGAACAGCCGCCGTCTCTCGTGGCTGATGACGGCACTCCGCCCATCCGGGCTGAAGAGGACGGTGTCGCCGGAGGTCCTCGCTCGCTCGTGGCCAGCCGCATCCAGGAGGCCCACCTGCCCCGGGCCCTCCAGAGCGTCCTCGAAGGAGGGGACACGCGCGCGGAAGCGGACGTCGGGGCTGAGCTGAAGTCGTCCTTTCTCCACCCGGGTCAGCAGGCGCCGCTCCTCCACGCTCCAGAGCTCCGAGCAGCTCCCCTTGTTGAACAGGAGCTGGCGGCCGTCTCGGCTGAACTGTCCGGGCTCGTGCCATGAGCCTTTCTCGTGGATTTGCAGGACCGCGAGCTCCTGGCCTGTCTCCAGGCTCCACAGCCGCGCGGTTCCATCCGCCAGGTGCGTGAGGAGCGATTGGCCGTCCGGATGGGGCACGGGCAGCGTGCCTGGAAGCTCGAGTCGCGCGGCGGGGGAGTCCGGGTCCCAGACCCGCACCACGGCGGGCTCGCTGCCGTCCTCGGGCGGGAGGATGACAAGCTCGCGGCCACCGCGAACGAACACCGCGCCGCCGCCGGGAATGGAGCGCTGCTCGCGCGACGCCAGCGACCAGACATCCACCCGTTTCGGGAGGTAGGACGTGTCGACCAGCACCACGCGCGAGCTGTCCGGGCTCCAGGTCAGCTCGGCACCCTCCAGCAAGAGGGGACTCTCTCCGCTCTCCACGGACCAGATGACCGCCCTGCCGGGACCCTGAGCCGCGAGATGACGGCTGTCAGGCGCGAAGGCGAGGCTGTCCGCGGCGCGCTCCAGCTCCGTCAGCACCGCGCGCTCCTGCCCCGAGTGCACGTCCCAGATCCTCACGGTGCGGTCGCTGCCGCTCGTTGCGAGGAGCCGCCCATCCGGCGAGTAGGCCACCGCCGAGATTCCCCCGCAGTGGCCGGCGCGAGCCGCTGGATCGTTGGGCACCGCGAACGCCACCGGGCCGGTGTCGCCCAGGAGATAACGGGGCCGGCTGGAGGGCTGCAGCAGGTGCTCGAGCTCCTTGCGCTCGCTCGCGAGCTCCGCCTCGGCGACATCCCGCAGCAGGAGCACCCCAGCCTCTGCAAGCAGGGCGTGGTTGAGCGACTGCCGAAGGTCGGACGAGAGGGCCAGCGTCTCCCAGTTCTCGGCCAGCTCCAGGGCGCTGACCACCCGCAGTGGCTCCAGCCCCTCCACAGGCACCCCGTCGGTGCGAGCCACCCCCAGCACCGGCTGGTGGCGAGCGACCAGCCGCAGCTTCAGCAGCTCCTGCAACAGCTCGCGAGGCGGCTCGGGAGGGAGGATCAAGAGGACCGTGAACGAGCCCTTGGCGCGCTTGTCTGGCTGTCCCTCCCGGTGCCGGAAGGAAGGCAGCTGCAATCGCGGAAGTAGGTGGCTCTTCAGCACGGCGGCCTCTTGCGTGAGGTGGTACCCCTCATCACAACAAAGCAAGCCCTGGGCCACATGTTGGCGCCCAGCGAAGGGCCGCGCGCTGGGTGCAAAGCCTGCGCAGGTACATGCGCCGAAGCAGGCGAGCGGAGCGCAAATCGTGCGGGCCCGCGCCGCCGGGATGCTCAGGAACCACGGTCGCCCAAGGCAGTCATTTCAAGCCCTTACGTCCGCTCGAGGGCCAAGGATCGGCCGATGTCGATCCCGCCTGTCCTTATTCGACGTCTTTTTGAGCCGAGGGATCTGCCCTCGTAACAACGGAGACGACCATGGAAGCCCTCATGCAGCGTGGACCCATCAACGTGAACTCAGTCGAAGGAGCCGGGACGGTGACCGGCTCACGGAAGGCTCTCTGGACCGGGCGCCTGATGAGCGGCCTGGCGATCCTGTTCCTCGCCTTCGACACCCTGGGCAAGGTGCTCGAGCTCGCACCCGTCATCCAGGGCACAACCGAGCTGGGGTACGCGGCGAGCGTCGTGTTGCCGCTCGGGATCATCGAGCTCGTGTGCGTCGTGCTCTACGCGATTCCGCGCACCTCGGTGCTGGGCGCGATCCTGCTGACGGGCTGGTTCGGCGGCGCGATCGCGACTCACGTGCATGCCGGGAGTCCGCTCTTCAGCCACACGCTGTCTCCGCTCTACGTGGCGGTCCTGGTCTGGGGCGGCCTCTCTCTGCGCAACAGACGAGTGCGCGCGCTCGTCTCGATGCGAGTTCGTGAGTGACCATCGCGGGCGAGCCGGCCTATGACGCCGCTCCAGCCCATCGGAGAATCCATGGACAAGGTCATTTCGAAGGACGGCACTCCCATCGCGTACGAGAAGGTGGGCTCCGGCCCCGCCCTCATCCTCGTGGACGGCGCCCTGTGCAGCCGGAAGTTTGGGCCCATGCCGAAGCTCGCTCCGCTCCTCGCGCAGCGCTTCACGGTGTTCATGTACGACCGCCGGGGCCGCGGAGACAGCGGAGACACGCAGCCGTACGCGAAGGAGCGCGAGGTGGAGGACCTCGACGCGCTCATCACGGCGGCGGGTGGCTCGGCGTTCGTGGTGGGGCTGTCCTCTGGTGGCGGACTCGCACTCGAGGCGGCGGCGCGTGGGCTGAACATCACGAAGCTGGTGGCCTACGAGCCTCCGTACGTCTCAGTGCATGAAGCACACCATGCGCAGGCCCATCACGAAGCCCAACTCCAGCGGCTCCTCGCCGAGGGCCACCGGGGCAAGGCCGTGAAGTACTTCATGCGGGACATGGTCGGCGCGCCGGGGTTCATGGTCGTCATGATGCGGCTGATGCCGGGCGTCTGGAAGAAGCTCGAGGCCGTCGCGCACACGCTTCCGTACGATGCCAACGTCATGGGTGACTTCAACGTCCCGACGGCGCGCCTCGCGTCGATCAAGGTCCCATCGCTCGTCATGCATGGCGGCAAGACCGATGCGAAGCTGAAGAAGGCGGCGGAGACCGTCGCGAGCATCGTGCCTCAGGCGCGGCATCGCACGCTGGACGGCCAGACGCACAACGTGGACCCGAAGGTGCTCACCCCGGCCGTGGTCGAGTTCTTCACCGCCTGAGCTTCGCTGAGAGAGAGAGAGGAACCGCGTTCCATGCGATTCATCATCATGCACAAGACCGAGCCTCGCTGGGAGGCAGGCGCCATTCCTGACGCGGAGCTGATCGCCCGTGTCGGGAAGCTCATGGGCGAGTTCATGAAGTCCGGCACGCTGCTCGGCGGCGAGGGGCTCCGCGCGAGCTCGCAGGGCGTGCGGCTGCGGTTCTCCGGCGGCGAGCGCACCGTCACGAAGGGGCCGTTCACGCCGTCGAACGAGCTGCCTGCGGGATTCACGCTCGTCCGCACGGCATCCCTCGATGAGGCCATGCACTGGGCTTCGCGGTTCGCGGGCATCGTCGGAGATGTCGAGATCGACATCCGTCCGGTCACCGAGCCGTGGGACATCGGGATGGTGCCGGTGCCGAGCGAGCTCCCGACGCGACGCTACATGCTCCTGTACAAGGCCGACGCTGCGTCGGAGTCAGGCCGGCCGCGCCCCGCGGAGCAGCGAGCGAAGATCTCTCGTCTGTTCGAGGAGATGTCGAGTGCCGGCGTCCTGCTGACGAACATCGGGCTCCAGCCCAGTGAGCAGGGCAAGCGCTACACCTTTAAAGGCGGCCGGCACACGGTCGTTGATGGCCCATTCGCCGAGTCGAAGGAGCTCATCGCTGGATATGTAATGTTTCGAGCACAGTCGCTCGAGGAGGCGGCCGAGTGGGCGTCGCGCTACGGCGTTGCCGTGGGCGCGCACGAGGTCGATCTCCGGGTGCTGGAGGAGGCGGGGTGAGGCAGCAGAGGTGCTCCCTCAAAGTCTCATGTTCTGAGCAAACCCCTGCCCGGCCGCCTTGGGGGAGGATGATTGTCGTTCAGAGGAGGTACGCTGGCGTCCATGGATGACCAGCGCCACCACGACGCACGGAGCCAGTGCAAGAGCACGGACGGCGACACCTCGGAGCGCTCGGCCCTCTCTCGCCGGGAGCTCCTCGCCGCGGGGCTCGGGAGCGCGCTGCTCCTCGGCGCCGGCCCCGCTCCATCCCCCTCCCAGGGCTCCGCCTCGGGCGCGGCCCAGGAAGAGAAGCGCGCCATGATCACCCGCCCCATCCCTCGCACGGGCGAGCAGCTGCCCGTCATCGGGCTCGGCACGTGGCAGACGTTCAACGTGGGCACCGATGCGAAGGAGCGCGCCCCGCTGCGCGACGTGCTCAAGCGCTTCCTCGAGCGGGGCGGCCGCGTCATCGACTCCTCGCCCATGTACGACCGCGCCGAGCTGGTGGTGGGCGAGCTGCTGGCGGAGCTGGGCCAGGCGCGCACGCCCTTCCTCGCCTCCAAGGTCTGGACCATGGGCCGCGCCGAGGGCGAGCAGCAGATGCGCACCTCCATCCAGCGCATGGGCCGCGGGCGCATGGACCTGATGCAGGTGCACAACCTCGTGGACGTGCGCACCCACCTGGCCACCCTGCGCGAGTGGCAGGAGGCCGGGCACATCCGCTACGTCGGCGTCACGCACTACCAGCCCTCGGCCTTCGACGCGCTGGAGAAGCTCATCCGTCAGGAGACGATCGACTTCGTGCAGCTGCCGTACTCCATCGTCCAGCGTGAGGTGGAGGCGAAGCTGCTGCCCGCCTGCGCCGAGCGGGGCGTGGCGGTGCTCGTCATGAGCCCCTTCGAGCAGGGCGGCCTCTTCGAGAAGGTGCGCGGCAAGCCGCTGCCGCCGTGGGCCGCCGACTTCGACTGCTCCAGCTGGGCCCAGTACTTTCTCAAGTTCATCCTCGGCCACCCCGCGGTGACGTGCCCCATCCCCGCCACCAGCAACCCCAAGCACCTCGAGGACAACCTCAAGGCCGGCTTCGGGCGCCTGCCGGACGAGAAGACCCGCGCCAAGATGGTGAAGCACCTGGGCCTCTGAGCCCTCGCCCGCCTGGAAGGGCTTCCAGCGGGCACCCACCTCACCCTGGGTGTCCTCTCCGCGCATCGCTGCTTACCCTCAGCGCGGGAGGCACTGCATGGCCAAGAAGAAGGCGGAGAAGAAGAACGGGGCCCAGAAGGATCCCATCACCCACCTGGGTGAGCTCATCCGCGGCATCCAGGTGGCGATGATGACGACGGTGGAGAGCGACGGCAGCCTGCGCAGCCGGCCCATGTGGACGCATGAGCGGGACTTCGACGGGGAGCTGTGGTTCTTCACCCGCGAGCACTCGGCCAAGGTGGACGAGGTGGAGCACGACCACCATGTGAACCTCTCCTACGCCGAGCCCGGCAAAGACTGCTTCGTCTCCGTCAGCGGCCGCTGCCGCGTGGTGCGCGACAAGGAGAAGGCCCGCGAGCTGTGGAGCCCCACCCTCAAGGCCTGGTTCCCCGAAGGCCTGGAGGATCCCGAGCTGGCGCTGCTCTGCGTCAAGGTCGAGAAGGCCGAGTACTGGGACGCGCCCAACAGCCGCATGGTGCAGCTGGCCGGCTTCGTGAAGGCCGCGCTCACCGGCGAGCCGTACAAGGCCGGGGAGAACGAGAAGGTGCAGGTGGGCACGGACGCGGGCCTCACCCTGCACTGAACTTTGGGTTGAAACCGACGCAACCCGGCATCATGACAGGGGCCGCCGGCCCTCCTCAGGGCCCGTCCCCGTCTCGTTGCTGGAGGTTTCATGAACCGGAAGCTGCTGGGTTGCGTCCTCGCTGTGTCCCTCGCGGTGCCCTCCATTGCCCTGGCCTGTGAGGGCGAGAAGCACCAGCAGGCCGAGAAGTCCTCCGTGAAGAGCGTCTCCATCCCCGAGCTGGCCTCCTTCCAGAAGGCGAAGAAGGCCACCGTGCTGGACGCCAACGGCGAGGGGTTCCGCAAGGAGAACGGCGTCATCCCCAGCGCGACGCTGCTGACGTCCTTCAACAAGTACGACGTGGCCAAGGAGCTGCCGGCCAACAAGGACTCCAAGCTCGTCTTCTACTGCGCCAACACCCACTGCAAGGCCAGCCACGCCGCCGCCCAGCGCGCGCTCGAGGCCGGCTACACCGATGTGAACGTGTTGCCGGATGGGCTCCTGGGCTGGAAGAAGGCCGGCCAGCCCACTGCCACCCCCACCCCGCAGAGCTGAGCCCCTCTTCTCCAGGGCCTCTGCGCTCCCGCACCCACCCCGCGCACCCTGCGCCCGGTGGGTGCGTCTTTTTGGACACAGGGGTTTTACTCAAGGGAGCAAGAGCGCTGGCTTCTTCATCGGGGGGGCGCCCTCGCAGCATTTCAGTGAAATCGTGGTAACGGAGCGGCGTTGAACTTCAAAACGCTTTAGAGTATCAACCATCCGCATCCGAGAGTTTCCCCGTCAGGGGACAGTGCCAGGCCGGGGCCAGCCGCTGACGCGGACTTGAGGGCGTAACGAGGGCGGGGTCTGCCCGCATCCTCGAAGGAAGCCTACATATGACTACGAAGGGAAGGTCTGTCTCCAAGCCTGAGGGGAAGCTGGCGGTGTTGATGCCGGGCCTCGGGGCGGTCTCCACCACGCTGATCGCTGGTGTGGAGATGGTCAAGCAGGGCAAGGGCCTGCCAGTGGGTTCGCTCACGCAGATGGGCACTGCCCGCCTGGGCAAGCGCACCGATGGGCGCACCGTGAAGATCCAGGATCTGGTGCCCCTGACGAACCTCAATGACGTCGTCTTCGGCGCCTGGGACATCATCAGCGAGAACGCGGCCCAGGTGGCCGAGCGCTCGGACGTGCTGAGCAAGGAGCACCAGGCGCTGGTGCGGCCCGCGCTCGAGAAGATCGTCCCGAAGAAGGGCGTGCACAACCCCGAGTTCGTGCGCCGCATCGCCGCCAACCACATCAAGGATACCAAGACGCACCGCGAGAGCATCGAGGCGCTGCGCCAGGACATCCGCGACTTCAAGAAGGAGCTGGGCGCGAAGCGGGCGGTGATGATCGTCACCGCCTCGGTGGAGACCTACACGGGCTCCCCGGCGGCCACGCACTCGCTGGCGGCGCTGGAGAAGGCGCTGGACGCCAATGACACCTCCATCAACCCCACGCTGCTGTACGCGTACGCGGCGCTGAAGGAGGGTGTGCCCTTCGCCAACGCCACGCCGAACACCTCGGTGGACACTGCCGCGCTGCAGGAGCTGGCGCGCCAGGAGGGAGTGCCGGTGGCGGGGCGTGACCTGAAGAGCGGCCAGACGATGATGAAGACGGTCATCGCGCCAGCGCTGAAGGCGCGCATGCTGGGCCTGCAGGGGTGGTTCTCCACCAACATCCTGGGCAACCGCGACGGCGAGGTGCTGGATGATCCGCAGGCCTTCAAGGCCAAGGAAGTCACCAAGGCGGGCGTGCTGGACACCATCCTCCAGCCGGACCTGTACCCCGAGCTCTACGGCAAGGTGAGCCACAAGGTCTCCATCCACTACTACCCGCCGCGCGGCGACGCGAAGGAGGGCTGGGACAACATCGACATCTTCGGCTGGCTGGGCTACCCCATGCAGCTGAAGATCAACTTCCTGTGCCGGGACTCCATCCTGGCCGCGCCGCTGGTGCTGGACATCGCCCTGTTCATGGATCTGGCCAAGCGGCTGGAGTGGAAGGGCATCCAGGAGTGGATGAGCTTCTACTTCAAGAGCCCGATGGCGCAGGAGGGCCTGCAGCCCGAGCATGACCTGTTCATTCAGACGACCAAGCTGAAGAACACGCTGCGTGCCGTCGCGGGCGAGGAGCCCATCACCCACCTCGGCCTCGACTACTACGGGGATGACCTCCCGCTCTGACGCCAAGACCGGGTCGAAGACGTTCTCGTGGCTCGTCACCCTCGCGGCGGCGAGCCACCTCGTCTTCGTCACCGTGATGGGGAGGCTGCGGTGGGAGCACGCCGCGGCCGACCTGTTGCTCGTGGTGCTGGCCTGGGCCGGCGCCGCGCCGCTGCGCTTTTTGCGGGGCGGCTTCCCGCTGTGGCTCACCGGCATGCTGCTGGACAACCAGTGGCTGTGGCTGGGCCTGCGCGGCCGCATCCACACCGGGGACCTCTGGGAGCTGGAGCGCATGCTCTTCCCCTGCCCGGATGGCACCACCTGGCCGGCGTACTTCGCCACGCGCACCCACGCGGTGCTCGACTTCTTCTGCGGCTTCTCCTACGCGGCCTACCTCTACGAAGTCTTCGCCCTGGCGCTGCTGTTCTTCTTCCGCAAGCACCCGCGCTTCGCCACCATGTGCTGGGCCTTCTGCCTGGTGAACGCCATGGGGGTGGTGACGTACATGCTCTACCCCGCGGCGCCCCCCTGGTACGTGATGAAGTACGGCCCCGGCCCCGCGGACCTCTCGGCCCCGCCGAGCCCCGCCGGCACCGCGCGCTTCGACGCGCTGATGGGCATCAGCTACTTCGCCAGGTTCTACGCGCGCAACCCCAACGTCTTCGGCGCCATGCCCTCGCTGCATGCCGCCTACCCTGTCCTGGTCGTCTGGCAGGCCTGGGGGATGGGCCGGGCCTGGCGCGTGGGCACCGTCGCCTTCGCCGCGCTGGTGGCGTTCTCCGCCATCTATCTGCAGCACCACTACATCATGGACGTCGTGGCGGGAGTGGTTGCCGCCCTGGCCGCCTGTTCGGTCGTGGAGTACGCCCTCGTCCGGCGTGAATCTCCGGCCGCCGCGCCCGTCCCCCTCATACCTGGAGGCGACAGCCGTGCTTGACACCCTCATGGCCTGGATCATGGGAGACCTCTCTCCCTCGGCCCGTATCTGGACGGCGCTCGCCCCAGCGCTGCTGGCGTGCGCCTACTTCATCCTCGGGCTGCTGCTGTTCCTGGTGCGGGTGGCCATCAAGGGCGTGCCCCAGGACGAGGAGACGCTCAAGCGCGGCAGCACCGTGCTGGTGGGCATGTTCCTTCGGCACTACTTCTTCTGGGTCATCCAGCCGCTGTGGAAGGTGATCTACCGCTCGGGGCTGCCGGCCAACGCGCTGTCCATGCTGTCGGGGCTGCTGGGCGTGTCCTCGGGCGTGGCGGTGGCCGCCGGGCGCTTCACGCTGGGCGGCTGGCTCTTCCTGGCCGCCGGCATCCTGGACGTGATGGACGGGCGCGTCGCCCGCATCCGCAAGGAGGCCAACCCGGCCGGCGCGGCGCTGGACTCGGTGCTGGACCGGTATGTGGACTCGGCCATGCTCATGGGCCTGGCCTGGTACTACCGGGACAACTGGGTGCTGCTGCCGGTGCTGGTGGCCTTCCTGGGCACCTCGCTGGTGCCCTACGTGCGCGCCCGCGGCGAGGGCCTGGGCATCAACATCCGCGGCGGCGCCATGCAGCGGCTGGAGCGGGTGCTCTTCATGGGTGTGGGCGTGGCGCTCTCGCCCATCTTCGAGGCCATCTGGTTCCCCGAGCAGAAGCACCCCATGCACTGGCTGGCGGTGGTGGGCATCGTCTTCGTGGCCATCCTGAGCAACGTGACGGCGCTCTCGCGGTTCCGGGCGCTCGTCAACGCGCTGGCGCCGCCGCCGCCCTCCAGCCGCAAGCGCTCCGGGCTGGCCCTCCTCGGCCTCAACGCGGCGGCGGGAGCCGTGGCCACGGGCGTGGACTTCGTGTCGGTGCTGGGCATGGTGGAGAAGCTGAGCTTCACGCCCTTCATCGCCACGGCGCTGGGGTGTGTGCTGGGTGGGGTGGTGAACTACTCCATGAACCGGCTGCTCACTTTCCGCAGTCAGGGAGCGGTTGCGCCGCAGATGGCCCGTTATACGTTGGTCAGTGCCACCAGCGCGCTGCTCAACGCGGGTGGCGTCGCTCTGCTCACGCTGCACCCGCAATTGGCGTACACGCTGGGATGGTGGTTGGCTCGCGGGGCGGTGTACTTCGCGTGGAACCTCCCCCTCCAGCGGGACTACGTCTTCAATGACCCGCCGGAGGCGCTCATGGAGCGCCCTCATGCAGCATGAGAAACTGTCCCTGCTGACGTTGCTGGCCGCGCTCACCCTGCCCTCGCTGGCGGGGGCGAGCGCCGCGCTGGAGCCGCTGCCCTCCTCGAACGACAACTACGGGGAGAGCTTCACCTTCATGGTGGACCTGGAGGACGGCACCTTCGTCTTCACCCAGTTCTCCATCACCAACCTGGGGCCGGGCTCGCGCCATGGCATCTGCCGGGCCACGGTGGTGCGCCCGGGCCAGAAGGCGTGGGCGCCGCAGGTGAAGGTGGACTCGGACGAGTGGGGCTACGACGCGGCCACCTCCACGCTGAAGATGGGGCCCTGCACGCTGCATGCGGGCACCGGCACCTTCCTCTCGCTGCCGCTGGACAACGGCCTGGTGAACATCACCTTCACCGATCCGCCCTCGCCCAAGTCGCCGCCGGGCTCGGAGGTGGCCGTGGGCACCGCGCGCTACCGCCACGAGGTGCTGCTGCCCTTCAGCGCGGCGAAGGTGAGCCTGCGGATGCCGGGCTCCAACGCGCTGCTGGAGCTGTCCGGCACGGGCTACGCGGACCACTCGCACTCCACGGTGGCGCCGGCGAAGCTGGCGCGCAGCTGGGTGCGCTTCCGGGCGCTGCGGGGCGGCTCCAACCTGTTGCTGCTGGCGCGCGAGGGCTTCGACGGAGGCTTCAGCCCCGCCTACCTCTGGCCCGCGGGCACTGAGCCGAAGCCGCTGCAGCGCTTCAACTTGCGCCGCCAGCCCGGCGACGCCAAGAAGGCCGGCTGGGAGGCGGACCTGAGCAGTGAGGGAGGTGCGCTCTCGCTGCGCGCCACCTCGCTGCTGCTGCGCAATGCGCCGGTGCAGGACCTGGGCTTGCTGGGCAGTCTGGTGAGGCCGGTGGTGGGCTCGCCCGTGACATATGTCATGCGGGCGGTGCTGCAGCGCCCGGGTCATCCGGACGTGCCCGGCTTGATGGAAGTCACGCTGGATGAGGACTGAGGAGAGCGTTATGTCCGCCGCGTGCCGAGGTGCACCGTGAACGTCTCGTTGTTACGAGAGGTGCACCATGTGCCGGGCGTGCGCGGGTGGGTGCGCAAGCAGGTGCTGCGCTCGGTGGCGCGCGTGGTGGAGTGGACGACGAAGCTGCCGGGGCGCGGAATGAACGTCTCCCAGGTGAACGAGTGGCTGTGGGTGGGCGGCTCGGTGTCCCGCTCGCAGTATGCGGCGCTCAAGGCGCTGGGCATCTCCGCGGTCATTGATCTGCGCGCCGAGCGCTGCGACGACGCGGCGGCGCTGGCGGCGCTGGGCATCGAGCTGCTGCACCTGCCGGTGACGGATCGGTACCCACCCTCGGTGGAGCAGCTGATGAAGGGCGTGGAGTGGGCCCTGCCGCGGCTGAAGGCCGGGGGCCGGCTCTACACGCACTGCGAGCACGGCGTGGGGCGAGGCCCGCTGATGGGGCTGGCGGTGCTGGTGGCACAAGGGGCCGAGGTGAAGGAGGCGTACCGCTCGCTGCGCCAGCGGCGCTGGCAGGCCACGCTGAATGACCGGCAGCTGGGTGGTCTCGCGGACTTCACCGCGGCGTGGGCGGAGCGGACGGGACAGGAGCGCGCCGCGCCCGGCCGGACCGACTCCCCGGGAGCCACAGGCACCTAAACGAGACACTTCTCCTGCTCAAAGGTCTAGCAGCGTTCTGAGAATTCCCTGCTAAAGAGGTCGTGCGCTATGAGCCGTCCCTACCTCCGCCACCAGTCTGGCCGCATGTTCGAGAACAACTTTCTCGAGGCCTGTTCGAGGGTCCACCCCTCGGTGCCGTTCCTCTTCTACGTCCCGCTGACGCTGGGCCTCTTCGCCTGGGCGCTCTACGGGGGGAAGACGACGCTGGGGTACAGCGCGCTCTTCATACCGCTGGGCCTGCTGACGTGGGTCGGCATGGAGTACAGCCTCCACCGCTTCTTCTTCCACTGGGAGGGCAACGGCCCGTTCACCCGCCGGGTGCATGAGATCTCCCATGGCTACCACCACAAGTACCCGGACGATGAGGCCCGGCTGGTGATGCCGCTGGGCGCGAGCATCCCGCTGGCGATCATCATTGGCGGGCTACTGTGGCTGGTGGGCCAGCCGGTGGCGACCCTCCCGTACTTCCTGGGCATCGTCTGGGGCTACCTCGCGTACGACTTCATCCACTGGTCCACGCACCACCGCACGCCGCGCACGGCGTGGGGCAAGGCGCTGCGTGCGCACCACATGGCGCACCACTTCGCCACGCCGGACCGCAACTTCGGCATCAGCAACATGTGGGTAGACGTCCTGGTGGGCAGCGGAGGCCGGCGCCCCAAGCGGACCGAGAACCCAGGGGAGGGCGAGAGCTCTCGCCCTGAGGTGGCCTCCGGCGTGACGGAGTAACCGCGCGCCTGCGTCTTCAGGCGAACGGTCCAGGGGGGCTCCTCGACTCCCTCGTGGCCTTCCAGGCGGGCGCGCCATCGGCCTGCACCTGTCACCTCGCCTGCGCTGACTCTCTCTCCTCCGAACATCTTCGAAGGAGAGCCCGAGTTGCAGCCTGCCCGCATCACCGCCGATTCCTTTGCTCCGTCCCTCCTGGCTGCTGTGCTCCAGCAGCTCCGAGTCGCCCAGGAGCCGGCCCCCACGCGGACAGCCGTGCGTCCTCGCTTGCGCCTGCTCCAGCCCCAGGAGCGCTCCGGTCCAGGAGGTAGCTCACCGTTGGGCGAAGCGGAGAGCCGTCCCTACCTCATGGCCTTCGATCTCTCGGCTCCGAGGCAGGCCTCGCGCAGAGCGCTCCGCCTCACCTACGAGCTCACGCCGGGGAGTGAGGGCTGGCGAAGGCTCAGCGGCCTCCAGGTGCGAATGTCCGTGTGGCTGCTCCCGGACGGCCCGGGCCCCGCCCATCCCCTTCCGCTCCTGGACAGCGTCGTTGCGTCCAAGGCCTCTCCTGGCTGCTACCTGGCGACGGTGTCCCATGAAGCTGTGAGCGCCGGGCTCGCGCGGCTGGGTGTCAGCAGCCCGAGCACCTTCTCGCTCGCCCACCTGTTCCACCGCGAGCTGCGGGTCCTCCTGGAGCTCTGCGACGGCGAGGCGGTGCTCGCGCGCGATGAGACGCGGGTGGAGCTCTATGACACCGGGCAGCTCGGCTCGCTGTACCGGCGCCTGATGGAGCGGCTCGTCGCCTCCGACACGGCGGCGCAGGGGGCACGGCGGGGACTCGGGAGGCTCCCGGCTCGCTTCCACCCGTGGTACCCGGTGCTCACCATTGGCATGGACAAGGCCCGCCTGTACCTGAAGGCCATCGAGAGCGACGCCGCGCAGCACACCGCGCACCTCCCGGATCCGCGCTGGTTGATGCGCGTGGGCCTCTACCTCGAGCTCCTCACCTGCCTCGGCATCATCGAGGCCGTCCGCGCCGAGTACCCGGAGCTGCTCACCCCCGAGGAGCGCCACGCGCTGGAGAGCACCCCTGCCCTGGCGTCCCTCCGCGAGCACCTGGACGTGAAGGCCTGGCGCGAAGTCTGGGGGCTGCGGCACATGGCCCGGTCCTCTCCCTGGCGGCGCGCGAGGCCCTCCGGACGCGGCAACCTGCTGCGCAAGCAGCGCGCGACCCTGGCGTTCCTCGAGGCCCACCATGAGGACCTCAAGCAGGCCATCCGCCTCGCAGGCCCCGCACGGGAGGGAGGCCGGAGACGTGGCGGCGGGTGTTCCTCGATGCCGAGCGCGCGGTGCTCCGCAACGCCGAGGAGGTGTTCCCGGAGCTCCAGGCCCTGCCCTCTCCGCTGCGGGCCTTCGCGCTCTGGCACCAGCGCGGGGACTTCCGGGCGCTGGGCATCCGCCGCCTGCCACGGCGGCTCAGCCGGCTGCTGGGAGATCAGGATGGGGTGTTCGCCTCGGCCTGCCGGCAGTACCGGCAGTCGATGAACGAGGTGGCCCACTGGGCGCGGGTGCGAGGCTGGATGCACTACGCGGGGGACGAGTGCATCCCCCACGAGGCGAGCCTCATCGAGAAGCTCCTGGCAGGCCAGGAGGACTCCACCCCGCTCATGGCGCTGGCGGCCACGGCCGGGCCTGATCCATCATCCTCCCTCCGACCGGGGGCGGTCTTGAATCAGGGGTTTTGATGAGACACCTCGTGGTGCGCTCCACTCTCTCCGTCCTCGCCTGCTCGCTCCTGTGCTCCTGCGTGACCTCGCGTGGCACTACGCCCGAGGAGGAGGAGGGCGCGCTGGGGTCGTTCCTGGACTCCGGACCCTCCGGCCTCGTGTGCGACGGGACCCGGCTGGTGGGGGCCACCTCCTTCTCGGAGACCTGCCTGCCCACGGAGAAGGCTCCTGGCCCGACCGTGTCAGGCCTCGAGCCGCTGCCCGAGCCGCTGCGCGAGTGCGTGCTCACGAGCCTGCCGGTGGAGACGGGCGGTGGAGCTCCCACCGCATGCCTGAAGGGTGCGGCGCAGGTGCTCCAGGGCCGGCTGCATCAGCTGGGCTGGCTGGAGGCCGAGGTCCTCTCGGCGACGGGTCAACCGGACGTGTCCGAGGCCCAGCTCCACGTCCAGCTCCGGAGCCGCTACCAGGTGGGCGTGCTGCGGGTGGAGCACAGCGAGGAGGGCGGGTTCGTGGATCCCGAGAAGATCCTCGTGAAGGCGCGCGCGGCGGTGCCCGAGGGCTCCTGGTACACCTCGGGCGCGCTGGCGGAGATCCACGCGCGCGTCTTCCAGATGAAGAAGTTCCGCTCGGTGTGGGTCTACGGCGGCGAGCCCGACCACCGGAACAAGATCATCCCGGTGATCATCGATGTCTGGGAGAAGCCCCAGAAGCGGCACAAGGTGAAGCTGGCCAGGCCCGAGCGCCCGAGGCCGCGGGACAACTGCCCGAGGCGAGACGCCATCTGCCTCAACGGCCAGGACTGCTCCTATGACGCGGACCGGCGCTGCACCGTCTGCTTCTGCCGCCCCACGTTCCGATGAACCGGATGAGGTCCCCACCCATGATGCGCTCCCTGCTGCTCCTCTCCCTCAGCCTCTCGCTGGTGTCGTGCGCTGCCAGCGCTCCGAAGGCTTCGCCGTCCTGGTGGCAGAGCCTCGATGACACCGAGGCTCCCGTGGAGGAGCCCTCCGTGTCCTGCCGCGGCGTGCGGTCGAGCAACGAGCTCGATCGCCTCTCGAGCTGCTGGGCCCCGGACGCGCCCCGGCTCACGCCCATGGAGGTCGCTGGGCTCGAGGAGATGCGCATCGAGCTCCGTGAGTGCGTGCTCGCGGACCTTCCAGCACCCAGGGTCGCGGGAGAGAGCCGCGCCCGGTGCCATCAGGGTCTGGCGGAGGTGCTCGACCGACGGCTCTACCAGCTCGGGTGGCTGAAGGCGGAGGTGACGCCCGAGGAGAACGCGGGCGCGGGCGCGTCCTCTGCCCGGTCCCAGCTCACCGTCCGGCTCGGGCAGCGCTACCGGATTGGCCAGCTCTTCGTCGCCACGGGACCGAGCCAGCGCGTGAACTCCAAGCGCGTCATCAAGCAGGCCCAGAAGGCGATCCCCAAGCCCCGGTGGTGCACCCAGACAGCGCTGGAGGAGATCCACACCCGGGTCTTCGACACGTCGAAGTTCCAGCAGGTCCAGGTCGCCCTCGGAGCTCCGGATGACCAGACGGCTCGGGTGCCTGTCCTCATCACCATCCAGGAATAGCGTGGGCCCGGGCCAAGTGCGCCTCCGTGCGTGAACTCGCGGAGCCTGGAAGCTAGGCTCCGGCCCCTCATGGCCTTCCACTTCGATCGGAACTGTCGGCTGCTGGGCCCGTTCATCGGCCATACCACCGAGACCGAGACCCGCATCTGGCTGCATGTGGCGGACCTGAAGCCCGGCGAGCACCGCACGCTCCATGTCACCATCCACCCAGGCCAACCCAACGCCCGCGCCGTGCAGCGGCTGCACCTGGTCGCCTCCGGGGAGGACTGCGGCGTGGGCGTGGTCACCGTCTCGGGGCTGGAGCCGGACACCCTCTATGTCTACCGACTGTCGTGGGATGAGTCCGGGCTGGCGCCCATCGACCTCCAGGGGCTGACACCCGAGGAGCTGTGCTTCCGCACCCTGCCCCGCGGCGGCTTCGACCAGCAGCTCGATTTCCTGGTGATGAGCTGCCACAACCCGGAGACGGCGGTGCTCGATCGCGCGAACGGCTTCGCGGTCTGGGAGCAGATGCCGGAGATCATCGCGCAGAACAAGAACGTCCGCTTCGCCCTGCTCATTGGCGATCAGATCTACGCGGATGACATCGAGCGCAAGGCGCTGCGGGAGGAGGATCCCCACAAGCGCGTGAAGCTGTACCTGGGCATCTACCGCAAGTACTGGAGCGATCTGCGCTACCGCCGGGTGCTGTGCCGGCTGCCCGCCTACCTGATGTGGGACGACCACGACATCACGGATGGCTGGGGCTCGCGGGAGGACTCCTTCGAGGGGGAACAGTCAGACGCCTTCAAGCCCTCGTGGAAGGGGCTGTTCCTGTCGGCGCGGACGGCGTTCCAGCACATGCAGGCCTCGCGCAACCCGCCACCGCTGTCGCCGGGGTACCAGGAGGGCTTCGACACGTGCTTCCGGGTGGGGCGCGCGGGCTTCGTGCTGGCGGACCTGCGCAGCCACCGCAACGTGCGCCAGGGGCGCATCTGGACGGAGGCGCAGCTCGCGGCGGTGGAGCGCTGGGTGGCCTCGGAGCGCGAGAACCTGGACGTGCTCTTCTTCTGCAGCAGCGTGGTGTTCTCGCACGGGCACCAAGGGCTGGAGGCGCTGATGCGGAGCGGCTGGCCCTACGTGCTCCAGGCGGTGTCGTGGATGGGCTCGCTCCGCTACGCGGGCCTGCGGAGCATGGCGAGCAGCTTCCACAAGAACATCGGGGACCTGCGGGATGATCTGAACGACAGCTGGGGCGCGGAGCCGAACCGGCGTGCGGCGGATCGGATATTGGACTTCCTCTTCGGCCTGCAGAACCCGCCCGAGGGGCAGCGGCCGCTGAGCGTGGTGGTGCTCGCGGGGGACATCCACACGCCTGGGTACTCGACGCTGTACTCGTCGGACCCGGCGCACGCGGCGCGGCCCTCCATTCCGCACGTGGTGGCGTCTCCGGTCTCCTACCAACCCTTCAGCTGGATGGCGGAGGCGGTGTACCGGCGCCTGACGCGCGTGGTGACGCTGGGGGAGCGAGGCGTGTACAGCGCGCAGGTGAGCCACCACTTCTCGCAGCGCAACGTGGTGGTGACCTCGCTGCGGAATGTGGCCGCGGGCGAGTGGCACCTGAAGGTGAAGTTCTACCTGGAGGGCTATCCGGAGCCGCGCATCCTGCTGTTCGACCTGCACCGCAGCTCGGGCCGCGAGGCCATCCCCTGGCCCCAGGCGCGCGAGCCGAGCCTGCTGGGATGACTGCAGACGGACGAGGCAGGCGCTCGGAGGCAGGGGCGCAGGACAGGCGGCCAGCGGCGTTAGCTCCACAGCGGCGTTGACGCAATAGGCAGACCCTCCTCCGTCTGCTCGGGCAGCTGGAACTCCTGCCGTTACTGGACGGTTGTGGGTGTCATGCGTTTCTTCTCCGCTGCCCTGCTCTCTGTGCTCGTCGCGGGCACCGTCTCCGCTGCGCCTGCCGTCTGGACCGAAGGCCCCCTCCTCAAGGTGGTGCCCTCGACACCGGCCCAGATCCCCGCGCCCGCCCGTCTCACGGCTGCCCGCAACGAGTTCGAGTCCTTCCAGATCGTCATCCGCGGTGAGGCCCCTGTCTCCGGCGTCCGCGCGAGGGCTGGCGAGCTCACCGGGCCCAATGGAGCGAAGTTCCCGCAGGCGAATGTACGCCTCTATCGCCAGGCGCTCCTCGACGTGACCACACCTTCGGGCGCGATCGGCGCCAGGGGGCGCTTTCCGGATGGCCTTATCCCGGACGTCGACGAGGTCGACGGCGAGACGCGCTCCGCCTTTCCCTTCGACGTCCCTGCCGGCGAAGCCCGCGCCCTCTGGGTCGACGTCCTCGTTCCACTCGACGCCCCGGCCGGCCTCTACACCGGCACCATCCAGGTCTCCGGAGACGGGCTCGATGCGACGGTCCCCGTGGAGCTCGAGGTCCTCGGCTTCGCACTGCCTTCGACCCCGACGCTCTCGACGGCCTTCCGCGCCTGGCCCGCGTCCATCTGCCTCGCGCACACCGGCACTCCCGACTGCGGGAGCCCTGATACGGCCATGGCGCTGCTCTCGAAGTACGCGCGGCTCGCGCTCGACCACCGCATCTCGCTGTCCAACATCTTCATCCTGCGCCGCGACCCCAAGGACTCCGGTGTGGTGCTCGGCAAGCACGGAGAGGACTGGACGGGCTTCGACGCGGCCTTCGGCCCGCTCCTGAACGGCACCGCGGCGACGCAGCTCCCAGGCGCAAAGCTCACCACCGTCGAATACGGCTGGGAGCGCTCCCCCGAGGCGCTCGCCTCCTACGGCAAGCACGCCCGCGAGAAGGGTTTCCTCGACCGCGCCTTCGACTACACGGCCGACGAGCCGCCCTATGGAGGCAAGTGGGAGGACATCGCTCCTCGGGCTGCCACGGTCCGCGCCTCGGCGCCGGGCATGCGCACGCTCGTCACCACCGACATCAACGCCGCCACCGATCACAAGGTCGTGGACAGCCTCGACATCCTCGTGCCGCTCGTGAACCACATGGATGGCCCCTCCGCCCCGTTCGCCGGCAACCAGCGGCCTCGCTACGAAGACTTCGTCCGCAAGGGCGGCGAGGTCTGGCTGTACCAGAGCTGCATGAGCCACGGCTGCTCGTTCGGCGGCGCGGAGGCGGGCGCGGCCTGGCCAAGCTACATGGTCGACGTCCCCGCGCCGCGCAACCGCGCCATGCAGTGGGTCGACTTCGCGTATGGCGCGACCACCGAGCTCTATTACGAGACCGTCCAGACCCTCGCCGGCGATCCGTGGGCGAGCGTGTTCGACTTCAGTGGCAATGGTGATGGCACGCTGCTCTACCCGGGCAAGCCCTCGAAGATCGGTGGCAGCTCGGAGGTCCCGGTGCCTTCACTGCGGCTCAAGCACATTCGTGACGGCGTGGAGGACTATGAGTACCTGGCGATGCTGGTGAAGCTCGGGGACGCGGCGCTCGCGGAGAAGCTCGCGCGAGACGTCGTACCGACGGCGCATCGCATCAGCGACAACCCGAACCTCATCCTCGAGGCGCGCCGCACCGCTGGCCGCCGGATCGCGGAGCTCAGCGCCCAGGCCGCTCCCACGCCGACGGGGCCAGGCACGCCGGGCTCGTCACCTCCGCAGCAGGAGTTCGGTCCGGGCGGTGAAGCGACGGCCGATGGTTCGTCATCGCCCTCGGCTTCCGGCTGCTCGACGACGGGCTCCAGCAGCATCGTGGCCGCCGGGCTGCTCTCCCTCGTCCTCGTGGCGCTGCGGCGCCGGCCGCTCAGGGCCGGTGCCAGGCGACGCCCTCGGCAGGCTCAGTAGGTCACCACACCGAAGTCGTTGAGCATGTTCGCGCCCGGCTCGGCCTGCTGCAGGACGAACACCTTGCTCCCCGCGGCGTTGAAGAAGACGAAGCGCCCATAGCCCTTGAAGCCCCGGCCGCTCCGCACGAAGCGGGGCAGCGTCACCCCAGGCAGCGGATCGAAGAACTCCGAGCTGTAGAAGCGCAGCTCCATGGCCACGTCCGGTGAGTCGCTGAAGTTCGGCTTGGGCACCAGCGCGAGGCGGCGCGCGGCAGCCGACTCGCTCAGGTGCGCGATGTTCGTGGAGCCGCTGAGCGCGCCCGCGTACAGCATGTCCTGCTCCCGCGTCGCGCCGGCACGGAACACCCGCCCACAGCGCGTGAAGATGCGCGCCCCATCCTCGGAGAACCAGAGGTCTCCGCACATTGGGTAGTCCCCATGGTAGGGCGAGTCCCAAGCCATCTGGGCGATGCCATTGGTGGCGATGGAGTAGCGCTCGATGTCACTCGGGGACAGCCCATTGTTGGCCCCGTACATGCGGGCGCCATCCGGGTGCAGGCGCGCCAGGGTGCCAGCGCGGATGGACCAACCCGTGCTCTTCGTCTCGGCCCCGTTGCTCAGGTTGAGCGAGTGGATCTCCACCCACTGGTCCACCCGCGGGAACGCGTAAGCGAAGCCATTGCCCGCGAGCACCACATCCCCCACCTCACAGGTGACTGGCCACGTCTTCACCAGCTGGGCGGCAGGGGACAGGCTGACCTGGGAGATGTTGGCGTTGTGACCCACCGCCGCGGACTTTCCGTCCGGGCTCACGCTCACCGAGGTGGGCACGGCCGGCAGGGCCACCGAGGTCTCCGTATGGGCCACCGGATCGTAGAGGTAGAGGGCGTTGGGCGAGGTGCCCACCATGACGATGCGGTCGAGCGCCTTGCTGTACTCGGCGTCGATGACGCCGTGGGCGAGCGGCTTCACGGGCCGGTAGGCGGTGACGGTGGAGCGCGCCGCCGGGCTCTGGTGCACCCCGTCGCTCACCATGAGGGAGAGCTCGTAGTCTCCCTCCAGGTCGGGCACGAAGCGCGGAGTGGTGGTGTTCGCCCCACTGAGGGCGGCGGTGCTCCCGGAGGGACGGCTCAGGAGACTCCACGCGTAGGTGAGCGCGTCTCCGTCCTGGTCGATGCCCGAGCCCTGGAGGGTCAGCTCCGTGGCCTGCTCCGCCGCGACCGTGGCGGAGGTGGAGGCCACCGGCGAGGTGTTCACCGCGGTGAGGGTCACGCTCGCGGGAGGAGAGGAGAGCCGGCCGTCGCTGACGATCAGGCGCGCGACGTAGGCGCCCTCCACGTCCGCCGTGAAGGTGGGCTGGGGAGTCGCCCGGTCGGACAGCGCGGCGGAGCTTCCAGCGGGCACGGTGAACTCCCACTGGTACGTCAGCGTGTCACCGTCCAGGTCGGAGCTGCCGCTGCCGTCGAGCGTCACCACCGTGCGGCGTGGCACGGTGCGCGAGGTGCCCGCGCTCGCCGTGGGCGCATGGTTGCCGGCCGTGAGGGTCACCATGGCCGGGGCGGATGACAGGGCGCCATCGCTCACCACCAGTTGGAGGACGTAGGGGCCATCCACCTCCGGGGTGAAGCGCACGGAGGAGGTGCTCGCGCCCGAGAGCGTCGCCGTGCTCCCCTCCGGGCGGGAGAGCAGGGTCCACTCGAACGTGAGGGGCTTGCCCTCCGGATCGTAGCTGGCGCTGCCGTCGACGACGACCTGCTGCCCTCGGAACACGGTGCGATCCGTCCCGGGCCTCGCGACGGGGCGGGCATTGCCCACGGTGATGGTGACCATGTCCGGGGCGCTCTCACGGCAGCCGTCGGACACGACGAGGCTCACCACATAGGGGCCCTCCTTGTCCGGCAAGAAGGAGGGGTTGACGAGCGTGTCGCCGGTGAGGAGGGCCTGGCTGCCTGGTGGCAGGGAGACGAACATCCAGCGGAAACTCCGAGGAACCGTGTCCCCCACAGCGCGGCCGTTGAGTATCACCCGCTGAAGGCCCGTCTCCTGATCAGGGCCTGCATCCGCCACGGGAGTGGCTCCGGGGCACTGCTCCGGGCCGCCTTCTTCCGGATCGCAGGCGGTGGAGCAGAGAGTCAGGATCGTCAGGGCAGTGAGTGCGAAGCGGCGTGCCAGCACAGAAACCTCCAGGCAGATCTGCGGCAGCACCCTAACGGGTTTCCGGGGACGGACAAGAGCCGGCGGGAGGCTTCACCCCCAGCGCGAGTGATTGCCTCTGGCAGACCAGATCCTTGTGTATTCTCGGGGCTTCGCCCGGAGCCTGCCGGGCACGACCTCCCTGAACCTGTCTACTTGTCTGACAGGTTTGCGCCAGCCTCCTCCGGCAGGGGCTCCTACTCGAACCTCCGCCCAGCCCTGAGGAGGAGCCGGAGCGTCAGGACTCGCTGGCCGGCGCGGTGGTGCTGTGCTTGCGCCGCCAGCGCTCCACCAGCAGCAGCAGCGCCGGGAAGCCCAGCAGCACGATGACGATGTTCACCCCGAACCCCAGGTTCGCCACGTTGCCAATCGAGTTGAGCCCCGGGTGCCGGGCAATCGCCAGCGCCAGGAAGCCGATGGCGCTCGTCAGCAGACCGCCCGTGATGGCCCGCCCCGTCTCCGCGTAGACGGAGATGAAGTCACTGTCCGGCTCGGACAACCGTTGAATGAGGTGCACGCCCGCGTCCACCGTCGTGCCCACCAGCACCGGCAGCACCACCAGGTTCAGGTAGTTGAACTGGATGCCCAGGAGGGCCATCAGCCCCACCAGCCCCGCCACGGACAGCAGCGTGGGCAGCATGCAGATCAGCGCCGTGCGCAGCTTGCCCAATGTCACCCACATGGCCAGCAGCACCGAGAGGATCGCGGCGCCCAGGATGCGCGGCCCCTCCTGGGCCACCATGTCCAGGATGTCCGCGACGATGAGCGCCTCGCCCGCGGCCGACACCTGCGTGCCATCCGAGAGCTTCATGCCGCGCACCTCCTTGGTGAAGCGCCGCGTGCCGTACCCGTCCGCCAGGTTGATCGCCGAGTACACCAGCACCACGCCGCCCTTGTTCCCCTCCAGCCCCTCGAGCTCGTGCCGCATCGCCTCCGGCAGGTCCTTCTGCTGGAAGACCGGCGCCTGCGTCATCTTCAGATAGGTCGGCCAGTTCGCCTGCACGTCCTTCGGCAGCCGCTCCGGATCCAGCTTCGCCAGCTTCTCGTGGATGGCGTGCAGGACGGCGGCCTTCTCGGGCTGCTTGTCCGGCACCAGGTCCTCCTGCGAGCGGACGAAGTCGATGGTGGAGTCCTTGCCCTTCTCGGCCTTGCGCTCCTTGAGCTGGTGCACCACCTCGCGCTCCATCGCCGGAGAGTCCGTGATGACCACCACCGGAGACTGCGAGTGCCCGAGAATCTTGTCCATGCGCCGGTCCAGCCGCACGGACGGCAGAGAGATGTCCTCCAGCTTGGAGCCGTCGTAGTTGAAGCTGACGTTCCACGCCTGGCTGATCAGCGCCACCAGCCCCACCCCGATGGCAATGGCCACCCCGCGGTAGCTGCGCGGCAGCCAGCGCGCCAGCATGGCCATGGGACCGGCCGAGCCCACGTGCTCGCGCGGCGTCCAGCCCCACTTCGCGGCCAGCCCCAGCAGCGCCGGGAGGATGAGCACGTAGGAGGCGACGCTCACCAGCATGCCCACCGCCGCGATGATGCCGAACTCGTGGAAGGCGGCGAACTCGGAGATGGACAGGCTGAGGAAGGTGAGCGCGGCCACCACCGCGGAGATGAGCGCGGAGAAGCCCGTGTGGCTGAAGGCCTCGCGCACCGCCTCCAGCGAGTCCTTCCCCTCCGAGCGCAGGGTGGTGTAGCGCCCCAGCAGGTGGATGCCGTGCTCCACGCCCAGGCCACCCAGCACCGCACCCAGGAAGCCCGTGAGCAGGTTCACCTGCCCGTAGAACAGCCCCACGAAGCCGTACGTCCACGCCAGGCCTCCCAGCACGGGCGCCACGGCGAACGCGACGCTCAGCACGCTGCGGAAGTGGAACCCCAGGTAGAGCAGGAGCAGCACCAGGGCGATGGTCGACGCCTGCGCCAGATCGCTGGTGATGAGCGCCTGGTGGTCGATCTTCTTCTTGAAGGTGCCGGAGAGCGCCGTCTGGAAGCCGGGCCCGTACTTCGACAGGTCCTGCTGCTTGAGGAAGTCGTCCACCTGGGACACCACCTTCTTGGCGTAGCCCAGGTCGGCGCTGTTGCCCTTGGGCTTGAGCATCAGCACCACCAGCTTCTCCTCCGGATCCAGGTAGTACGGATCCCTGGCGACCGCGTGCTCCTCGCTGCCCCGGCGAAGGAACAGCTTCTGCTCGAGCTTCTGCTTGAAGCCGTCGAAGCCGATGTCGGGCGGGGGCGCGTCCTCCAGCTCGACGAAGAGCGGGTTGGCCCGCTGCTTCTCCCAGGTGATGCGGTCATCGAGCTGCTTCTGGAGGCTCTCCAGATCCTCCAGCTCCGCGTAATAGAGCACGCGCTCCTCGAAGAAGGCGTCCGAGCGCTGGTAGTTGACGTAGCGGACCTCCGACAGCTGGGCCAGCTTGGGCGCCATGTCGTCGGCGAACTGCTTGAGCTTGTCCGGCTCCGCGTTCATGCCCACGACGACCAGGTAGCCCTGTCCGCCGAAGCGCTTCTTCAGCTTCTCCAGGTCCTGCACGCTGGGGAAGGACTTGGGCAGCAGGCCCACCAGGTCGGAGCTGAGCGACAGCTTGCGCGCGAAGAAGCTGCCGGCCACCACCAGCACCGCCGCCAGGGCCAGCGCCTGCCAGGGCTTGCGGTGGTTGCGTGCGGCCAGCGCACCCATCGCCTTCTCCATCCGCTGCCCCAACCCGATGTCACTCATGTGTGTCTGCTCTTCTGTCCGAAAGTCCGCGATTGAAGCCGCCCAACATGGCGAGGGCCCTGGCCAGAGTCAATGAATCGCCGGGGGGCGGCCAGACAGGCAGGGGGCGCCTGGGCTCCCTGGGCCAAGTCCCCCTGACAGACCCCTCACAGGCATGGTTTCTTCCCGGCCCCCATGCTGAAGCCACGTCGCAGGCGCTGGTCCCTGCTGCTCGCCGGACTGGTCGTCCTCGGAGTTACCTACATGCTGCGCCCTGCTCCCCCCAAGGGCCGCCCCGCGGATCCTCCGTACCTCACCTTCTTCCTCGTGGACGGCCTGTCCCAGGAGGTGTTCCAGCGGGAGCTGGCAGCGGGGAACCTGCCGAACTTCGCCCGCCTCATCTCCGAGGGGCTGTATGTGGAGGATGGCATCGCCGCCTTCCCGAGCATGACGGGCTACGGCTTCTACCCCTTCATCACCGGCCAGGACGCGGTGCACAGCGGGGTGCTGGGGCTGCGCTGGTTCCGGCGCGAGGCCCCGGAGGGCAACTTCCGCGCCTACGTGGGCCGCACCAACGTGATGATGAACGAGGACTTCGCCGCCGAGCCCCGCACGCTCTTCGAGTGCTTCCCCGGGCAGCACAGCTTCTCGGTGAACAGCTACGCCAACCGCGGCGTGGTGCGCAACGAGAAGCTCGGCTGGGGCTTCAGCATGGCGAAGTACCAGGAGAAGTCCTCCGTCGTCCGCTTCCTGGCGGGCACGCCGTGGCTGGGCCCCCGCTTCATCCCGGACTGGTACGGCGCCGAGACGCAGGTGCTGGAGCTGGCGCTGGAGGACCTGGCCAGCAAGCCCAAGGTGCAGTGGGTCACCTTCGCCAGCCCGGACGGGCGCAACCACATCGTCGGCACGGACGCCACGTACGTGAAGCTGGTGCGCCACATCGACTCGCTCATGGGCCGCTACCGAGAGGAGAGCCGGCGCCTGGGCCAGGAGGACCAGCGGCTGTACGCCGTCATCTCCGACCATGGCGTCACCGACGTGCACAAGAACGTGGATCTGCGGCAGGCCCTGGGCACGGCGGGGCTGCGCGCCTGGCGGGGCGAGGCCACCCACCTGCGCCAGAGCCGCCTGGATGATCCGATCTCCACCTGGGCGGACGTGGACGTCATCCTCGCGGTGAACGGCAACACGATGAACTACGTGTACCTGCGCAACCCTGCCTCCTCGGGCGAGGACGTGTGGCGGACGCAGCCCGCACCAGGGACCGCCTTCCAGCTGCCCCCGTACCAGGGCGGCGCGCCGGTGGATGTGGTGAAGGTGCTGCGCGAGGCGGAGGGCGTGGAGCTGGTGGTGACGCGGGCCGATGCCGCCGGACAGGTCCGCGTCTTCTCTCGCACGGGCGAGGGCCGCATCACCCCCAGCGAAGGCGGGCTCGCCTATGCCTGCGAGGGAGAGGATCCGCTGGGCTACGCGCAGGGCGAGGCCAGCCGGGTGCTGTGTGATGGCCGGCCGCGCGGCGATCGCGAGTGGCTGAAGGCCACCCACGCCCTGGGCTTTCCGGACGCGGTGGTGCGGCTGCACCGGCTGATGACGGCTCCGGAGGTGGCGGATCTCGTGGTGACGGCCGCGCTGGGCTACGACCTGGCGGCCGACTACGAGCTGGTGGTGGGCAACTACCGGGGCGGCCACGGAGGCCTGCGCGCGGATCAGCTCCGCGTGCCCTACATCCTCTCCGGGCCCGGCGTGCCAGCAGGCCAGCGGCTGGCCACCGCCCGGGCCGAGGACATCGGGGCGACGGTGCTGCGCCTGGCCGGCTGCCCGCCCGCCCAGCAGCGGGCAGGCGAGGATTTGATCCCCGCGGTGGCGTCACCCGCTCCCCCCTGAGCAGGCGAACAGGCAGTCGGCCCTGTCCGCCTGCGCGGGGCGTGGCCAGTTTGCGGCCCGAAGGGACTCGCGCTCCGCGGGTCCTCTGGAGGGGGAATCGCCATCCTCCGTGTCGCCAGGAGGGCCTGGGCACGAAGGAGTTGGTGAGGCCGTCATATGGCTTCGGATCCGACAACGACGGGCTGGCGGGGACGTCTCGAGCAGCGGCTCGGCGGGTTGGCTGACTACAACTACCGCCACCCCTGGATCGCGCTGGCCATTGCCCTGGCGCTCAGCCTGCTGGGGGTCTTCTGCGCGCGCGGGCTTTCGCTGGATGCGAACCTGGTGAGCCTGCTGCCCAAGTCCTTCCAGAGCGTGAAGGATCTGCAGGAGCTCGAGGAGCGCTTCGGAGGGCTCGGCTGGGTGGCCGTCGTGGGCGAGGGCGCGGATCCCGAGGCCCTGCGCCGCTTCGTGGACGACCTGACCCCCCAGCTGGAGGCCCTGCCCGACATCCGCTTCGTGGAGGCGAAGCGCCCCGGGCCGTTCCTCCAGGAGCACGCGCTCTACTTCCTCTCCCTGGAGGATCTGCTGCAGGTGGAGCAGCGCCTCGACGCGCGCCTCACCTATGAGAAGCAGCGCGCCAACCCGCTCTTCGTCCCACTGGTGGACGAGCCCGCTCCCTCGTTGGACTTCTCGGACCTGGAGGCGAAGTACGGCGGGGGCAGCGTGCGCCGGCTCTCGGGCCCCGGGGGCGAGTACTACCTGGATCCGGTGGCGCGCCGCGTGGTGCTGCTGGCCAAGCCCGAGGGCATCTCCGCGGACCTGGACTTCTCCCGCCGCGTCGTCACCGAGGTGGAGAAGCTGCTGGCCGCGCAGGACCTCTCGAAGTACGGGCCGGACTTCCACACAGCCATCACCGGCACCTTCCAGAAGAAGCTGGATCAGCAGAAGCAGATCGGCCGGGACATCACGGTGTCCTCGGCGGTGGCGGGCGTGCTGCTGCTGCTCTACCTGCTGCTCCACTTCCGCAGCGCCCTGGCGGTGGCGGTGGTGCTGGTCCCGGTGGGCATGGGGCTGGCGTGGACGTACGGGCTGGTGGGGGTGGCCTATGGGCGGGTGAACCTGCTCACGGGCTTCCTGGGCGCCATCCTCGGAGGCCTGGGCATCGAGCACGGCATCCACCTGCTGGGGCGCTACCTGTACCTGCGCGGCCAGAAGTGGCAGGCGGAGGAGGCCACGCGCGAGGCCTTCACGCACACGGGGAGCGCGGCGCTCACCTCCGCGCTGGTGGCCGCGCTCACCTTCTTCCTGCTGGGCACCTCGCACTTCCGCGCGTTCCGCGAGTTCGGCGTCATCGCCGGCGTCGGCATGCTGCTCATGGTGCTGGCCTACGTGCTGGTGCTGCCGGCGGTGCTGGGGCTGGCGGCGAGGCTGGGCTGGAGGCCCGGGCCTGGGGCCACGGCGCATCAGCGCTCTCCGCTCGGGCGCGTGCTGGTGCGGCTGCACCGCCCCATCACCGTGGTGTCGATGGTGGTGATCGCGCTGCTGGTGGCGAACGTGGGGCGCGTGCGCTTCAACTACAACTTCGGCTCGCTGGCGGATCAGCACCTGCCCTCCTTCGTGCTGGACAAGCAGGTGACGCAGCTCATCGGCTACTCGCAGTCTCCGCTGGTGGTGATCACCCACAGCCCCGCCGAGGAGCACGCGGTGGTGGAGGAGCTGCGCGCAGGGCAGGCGCGCCGGGGTGAGCACTCCACGGTGGACTTCGTCGCGTCGCTACAGACGCTGGTTCCGCAGGACCAGGGGCGCAAGCAGGAGGTGCTCCGCCGCCTCCAGGCGCAGCTGGACGACGTGCCCGAGGGACAGCTCGACGAGCGGCAGCGGCAGCAGCTGGCGGAGCTGCGCCGGGCGGTGCGGGCCGAGCCCTTCACCCTCGAGCAGCTGCCCGCCTCGGTGCGCAGGCCCTTCCAGGATCTGAACGGGCAGAGCCACTTCGTGCTGGTGTACCCGCGCGTGAGCCTGGACGACGGGCAGGCCATCCGCGCGCTGGCCCGCGAGGTGCGCGAGGTGAAGTCCCCCAGCGGTGGGCACATCGCCGTGGCCGGCGAGCCCATGGTGCTCGCGGACATCCTGGACATGGTGACGCGCGAGACGCCGTTCATCCTCATCGGCTCCCTGGTGGCGGTGCTGCTGGCCATGTGGGTGACGATGGGCAGCCTGCGCCTGGCGCTGCTGTGCCTGACGCCCACGGTGGTGTCACTGCTGGCGCTGGTGGGGCTGATGCCGCTGCTGAAGGTGGAGTTCAACTACCTCAACATCCTCGTCATCCCGGTGCTCATCGGGACGACGGTGGATGCGGGGGTCCACCTGCTCACGCAGCTCGTGTCACCGGAGAGTGACTTCGTCTCCGTGTACTCGGAGACGGGGCGGGCCATCACGGGCGGCCTGCTGACGAGCGCGATGGGCTTCGGCGCGCTCTTCCTGGCGGATCACCCGGGCCTCAACTCCATTGGCGCGCTGGCCAACCTGGGCTTCGGCGTGAACCTGCTGGTGATGCTGGTGGCCTTCCCCGCGCTGCTGCTGCTGCTCTCGGAGCGGCGGCGCCGCAAGCTGCTCCGGCGGCAGGCCCACGCCCGGGACGAGGCGCTTCCTCACCCGGCCCAGCCTGGCGACGCCACCTCCACGAGCTGAAGCCCACGCATCCCGACAGAGCCGGGCCTCAGGGAACGCTCCGGCGTGCCCCGGGGGCCCGCTTGCGCCGGCACGCAACCCCTCTCTCCCTCCGAGGAGGGTTGACAGGCGCGCGGTGCTGCCGCCCGGGGAGCGTGCAGCCCTTCGGGCGGTCCCTGCAGATGTGGGCCCTGCTGCTCAGGTTCCCGGCCAGTAGCGACACGGACACGGACAAAGGGAGAAACGCCATGAAGATTACGATGAAGTTCCTGGCCGCCGGTCTGCTCGCGGGCGCGCTGACCTTCGTTGGCTGCAAGTCGGACACGTCCGCTGCGCGCCCGGACGACACCACTCAGACGACGCCGGCCCCGGGCACCGAGGGCACGGGCACCGAGGGCACGGGCACGGGCACCGAGGGCACGACCCCGCCCCCTGGCACGGGCGGCTCGGGCGACGTCAGCAAGACCAAGCAGTCGGATGACAACCTCCGCATGCCGGAGGAGGATCCGCTGCGCACGCCGGAGAACGAGAGCATCCGGGACGCCGAGTCCGAGCCGGACGTCCATGACAACAGCGCGGTCGATCCCGGCACCGGTGGCTCCGGCTTCGACGACGACAACGACGCCATCGACGAGAGCCTGAACCCGGGCGGGAACGTCGACGACACCCGGCGCATCCCGGGCTCGCCGGCGGACACGGTGCCCGAGGACAACATGAGCAGCGGCAGCGAGATCCCCGAGGGCGCGCGCTAACCGGCTCCTCTTCGCTCCCCTGAGCCTCTGGCAGCGCCCACGCACCGCGTGGGCGTTGCCGTTCCAGGGCTGGGAGAGCAGGACACCTTCTCCCTTCCATCACCGCGAGGGGCATCACGCGGCGCATCAACGCCTCGCGTCACTGCCCTGGAGTCTCGACAACGAGCACGCGGGGTTGGAGAACCTGGAAGTACCCCATGAAACAGTACGAGAAGAAGTACGACGCCGACGGCCGCCCCTACCTCGAGACTTCCCTGTCGGGACTGGTGCTCACCCGCCTCCCGCTGCTCAACAAGGTCACCTCCTTCACCTGGGAGGAGCGCAAGCAGTTCGGGCTGATGGGCGTGCTGCCCACCCACGTCTCCACCCTGGAGGAGCAGGTCGAGCGCTCCTACGCGAACTTCAAGAGCTTCCGCTCGGACCTGGAGAAGCACGTCTTCCTGCGCGCGCTGCAGGACCGCAGCGAGGTGATCTTCTACGCGCTGATCGATCGGCACATCGAGGAGATGATGCCCATCATCTACACGCCCACGGTGGCGCAGGCGGTGGAGCAGTTCAGCCGCATCTACCGCTACCCGCGCGGCCTGGTGGTGAACCCGGAGAACATCGGCGAGATCGACGCGCTGCTGGAGAACACGCCCTTCCCGGACGTGCAGCTCATCGTCGCCACGGACAACGAGGGCATCCTCGGCATTGGCGACCAGGGCTTTGGCGGCCTGGCCATCTGCATCGGCAAGCTGTCGCTCTACACGGCGGCGGCGGGCATCGACCCGGCGGTGACGCTGCCCGTGGAGCTGGACGTGGGCACGAACCGGAAGGATCTGCTCGAGGATCCGCTCTACCTGGGCGTGAAGCGGCCGCGCATGGAGGGCCAGGAGTACGACGACTTCATCCACCGCTTCGTGACGGCGCTCCAGCGCCGGTTCCCGAGCGTGCTGCTGCAGTGGGAGGACTTCAGCAAGCAGAAGGCATTCGACGTGCTGGGCCGGTACCAGAACGTGCTGCCCTCGCTGAATGACGACATCCAGGGCACGGGCGCGGTGGTGCTCGCGGGCTTGCTGGCGGCCTCGCGCCGCAGCCAGCAGGACCTGAAGCAGCAGACGTTCCTCATCCACGGGGCGGGAGCGGGCGGCGTGGGCGTGGCGCGGCAGATCGCCCGGGGCCTGCAGCTGCAGGGGCTGTCGGCGGAGCAGGCGCGGCAGCGCATCTTCCTGATCGACTCCAAGGGCCTCATCCTGAAGGACCGGCGCGGGCTGGAGCCGTACAAGCTGGAGTTCGCCCACGAGCCGGCGCGGGTGGCGGGCTGGAAGCTGCAGAACGGCATCCCGAGCCTGCTGGAGACGGTGAAGGAGGCGAAGGTGACGGTGCTGCTGGGCCTGTCCGGGCAGCGCGGCGCGTTCGGCGAGGAGGTGGTGCGCGCGGTGGCGGCCAACACGCCGTACCCGGTGGTGTTCGCGCTGTCCAACCCGACGGCCAACAGCGAGGCGGTGCCGGAGGACATCTACCGCTGGACGGAGGGCAAGGCGCTGGTAGCCACGGGCAGCCCGTTCGAGGACGTGACGTGGGGCGGAGCGTCGCACCCGGTGGGCCAGGGCAACAACGCGTTCATCTTCCCGGGGCTGGGGCTGGGCGTGCTGACGAGCCGGGCGCGGCGGGTGACGGATGGAATGCTGACGGCCGCGTCGCTGACGCTCTCCGAGTTCGTGGACAAGGGGCGGCTGGCGCAGGGCGGCCTGTACCCGCGGATGGACAAGATCCGCGTGGCGAGCAAGCAGGTGGCGGTGGCGGTCATCCGCCAGGCCCAGAAGGAGGGCGTGGCCACGGAGCAGCTGCCGGAAGACCTGGAGGCCCACCTCGAGGCGCGCATGTGGCGCCCCGAGTTCCTCCCCATCCGCAAGCCCCGGGGCGCCTGAGCCCCTCAGCTCACGCCCACGCCCGGGTAGGGAGTAGACGAGGGCTGCGGCTCGATGATGCGCGGCTCGTGGTGATGGTGGCCCGGCGTCTTCGCGGGGCCCTCCGAGGGCCGCATCGGTGGCACGCTGGGAGAGCGCTCGTCCCCCGTGTGTGCGGTGCGGCCCGGGGGTGGTGTCTCCGGGGTGGGAATGTGCAGCACGTCCTTCTTGCTCATGGCGTCGCCTCCAAGTGCTCTTCTCCCATCTCAATGGTGGTGAGCCCTTGGCTGGCCAGGCACCCTCTCCCGAAGAGCGCAGACGTCCTGCCCGCGAGGCGAGCGGGTGAGCACTCCCTCCCCTGAAATGAAGACTCCCGCGCACCAGCCCCGAAGGAGCCGGCACGCGGGAGAGGCGAGGGGCGCCTAGAACTTCTTCGGGTTCCCCGGATCCATCTTGTTCTTGTCGCTGGGGCTCTGGGTGCCCTTGTCCTTGTCACCCGCACCACCGGTGCCCATACCGTGGTCCATGTCGTGGCCCATCTCGTGGCCCATGCCACCCGAGCCGCCCACGCCCGTGCTCGAGCCTGGCCCAATCCGGCCGAGCAGCGTGTAGGCCTGCTGCCGGTGCTGGGTGACGGCCTGGCTGTGCTGCTGGAGCACCGGCGTCAGCGCCGCATCGGTGACGTTCTGCTGGCCCGCCATCAGCTTGCCGAGCACCTCGTCGTGATCACCCACCATGCTCGCCAGGAAGCACGAGTCGAACGGCGCGCCCTTGAGCGCCTGGAGCTTCTCCATGTTGGCCTTCTCCGCGGCCATGGCCTTGCGCTCCACGTCGTTCAGCGGCTTGGGCTCGGCCAGCTTGTGGCCCTTCTGCTGCGCGTAGCTCATCAGCTTCTGGTCCGCCGTGGTGTGGTCCCTCACCAGCATGTCACCATAGGACTTCACGTCCGGGCTCTGGCTGTTCTGCTGCGCGAGCTTCCCCAGCCGGATCTCCTCCTGGTTCACGTGGTGCAGCCGCTCGAGCATCGCCTTCTCGTCGGCCGGCACCATGAACCCCATGTGCTCGATCATGCCGCCCTTGGCCATGCCCTTGCCGGCCTGGGTGTCCTTCATCATCTGGCCCTGGGCGCTGCCCTGGGTAGCTCCCTGGGTCGTGCCCTGAGCGAGCGCGGCGCCGCCCACCACCAGCGAACCCGCGAGGAGAAGTCCCTGAATCATGCGCTTCATGTGCTGCTCCCTTCGTTGAGTGGCCGCGAAGGCAGGCCCCCCCATGGGCTCCCTGCCTTCGCGGCGGATGAAAACGGGGCGCACCTTGGCGGTCCGGAGAACCGAGATCACCCAGCGCTTTGCCCAGACGTGCACCGCCGTACGTTGCAGCCCCCGGGTTTCCTGCACTGGACGCTGCGTCTGTCCTGCAGGTGAGAGATCACTCCGGGGCGCCACGTGTCCGGCTCAGCGGCGGCCCTTGCCCAGGACGTCGATCTGCGTGGCGTAGGTGTCCCCGGAGATCAGGTCGAACGAGGCGCGCACCTCGCTCCCCTCGCGGATCCGCGTTGCCGGGATGCGCCGCTGGCCGCGCCTGACGCGCGAGTCCTCGTTCAGGCGCAGCACGTACGGCTCACCCGTCTCGCGGTCGATGACCTCGATGGATCTCTTGGAGACCTTGCTCACCCGGCCCTCCAACACGGCGCTGGCGATGGGCTGTGGCTCGGACTCCTGCTGCGCGCCCGAGCCGCCCGTGCCCGTATCCGCTTCCCTGCCGCTGCGGCGGACGCCTTTCGCCTCATCGAGCTCGGCGCGGAGCCGATCCACCTCGGCCCGCAGCCGGGAGAGCTCGACCTGGGCATCATCCGAGGCAGCGCCCGCCGTGGTCGGCTCTCCCGCCCGTGGCGAGCGCGTCCCATCCGCTCCCACGGCTCCAGTCCCACCCGCTCCGGTGTCCGTCGCTGCCCCGGCGCCTGTACCGCCCACGCTCCCTGTCCCGCCCGTGCCATCCGCCGCGCCCTGCTCACGGGGCCCGTAGAAGGTCTGTCCCAATCCCGTGGCGGCTCCAGGGGCCTGGTCTCCTGTTCCCTGGAAGGTCTGCCCGCCCCCGCTCGCTCCCTGACCTCCAGCCCCTCCAGCGGGCGCACCGGAGCCCGCCCCTCCGCCACCCTGCTGGGCATGGCTCGTCTGGGACAGGCAGAACGTCGCCGCGAGTGCGGCAGCCAGGATGACTTTTCTCATGAGCTCGGCTCCTCTTCCATTCCCGTGCAGGGAAGTTGGGTTGCCGACACCCCGAGACCAAGGGGGGCGCTCCCCTCCCGCCGCACGCCTGCCCGCTGGCGAGCGGCCCCTGCGGGCCAGCCTCCCGTTCAATGGCTGTCAGAGCCCTCGCTCAATAGAGGGCGAACGGCCCTCGACAGACCTTGAACACCCCAGAGCGAGCCTCCACATTGTTCCGTCACGAAACACAGAGAGGGACGGAAGGGCGATGGGAATCGAAGTGTGGCCAGGGAAGCCCTACCCACGTGGGGCGACGTATGACGGCACCGGGGTGAACTTCGCGGTCTACTCCCAGGTGGCGACGCGGGTGGAGATCTGCCTCTTTGATCCGCACAACCCCACCCGGGAGCTCGAACGCTTCGAGCTGCCCGAGGTGACGGAGTTCGTCTGGCACGGCTACGTGTCAGGCCTGGAGCCCGGCACCTTGTACGGCCTGCGCGTGCACGGCCCGTATGAGCCGGCCCGGGGCCACCGCTGCAACCCGCACAAGCTGCTGGTGGACCCGTACGCCAGGGCGCTCTACGGCGAGGTGGACTGGAAGCAGCCCGTGTTCGGCTACACGCTCGGCCACAAGGATCAGGACCTTGCGCGCGACGAGCAGGACAGCGCCGCCGGCATCCCCAAGAGCGTCGTGGTGAGCGACTTCTTCGACTGGGGCAATGACCGGCGCCCGGATGTCCCCTGGCGCAAGACGGTCCTCTACGAGGCCCACGTGCGCGGCCTCACCATGCGCCACCCCGCCGTGCCCGAGCACCAGCGCGGCACCTACGCGGGGCTGGCCCACCCGGCCGTCATCGAGCACCTGCTCAAGCTGGGCATCACCGCGGTGGAGCTGCTCCCGGTGCACGCGGCGGCGGACGACTCGTTCCTCAGCGACAAGGGCCTGTCCAACTACTGGGGCTACAGCACCCTCAACTACTTCGCCCCCGAGCAGCGCTACGCCAGCCGCCGTACCCCGGGCTCGCAGGTGGCCGAGTTCAAGTCCATGGTGAAGGCCCTGCACGCGGCCGGCATCGAGGTGATCCTCGACGTCGTCTACAACCACACGTGCGAGGGCAACCACCTGGGGCCCAGCCTCTCGCTGAAGGGCATCGACAACGCGGCGTACTACTGGCTGATGCCGGACCCGCGCTACTCCCTGGACTTCACCGGGTGCGGCAACAGCGTGAACGCCTCGCTGCCCCAGGCCGCGCGCCTCGTCGCGGACTCGCTGCGCTACTGGATCACCGAGATGCACGTGGACGGGTTCCGCTTCGACCTGGCCGCCACGCTGGGCCGCGTGGGCAAGGGCGAGTTCAGCCCCAGCGCACCCCTCTTCCAGATCATCAACCAGGATCCGGTCCTCAGTAAGGTGAAGCTCATCGCCGAGCCGTGGGACGTGGGCATGGGCGGCTACCAGGTGGGGCACTTCCCCGCGCCGTGGCGCGAGTGGAACGGCAAGTACCGCGACGCGCTGCGCCGCTACTGGAAGGGAGACGAGAACCTCGCGGGCGAGGTGGGCTACCGGCTGGCGGGCTCCTCGGATCTGTTCCAGGAGGCGCGGCGCCGGCCTCAGGCGAGCATCAACTTCGTCACCGCCCATGACGGCTTCACGCTGCACGACCTGGTCACCTACAGCCACAAGCACAACGAGGCCAACGGCGAGCTCAACCGGGACGGCGCCGACGACAACCAGGCCTGGAACTGCGGCGTGGAGGGCGAGACGGACGACGCGCACGTCATCGCCCTGCGCGAGCGGCAGAAGCGCAACCTGCTGGCCTCGCTCTTCCTGTCCCAGGGCGTGCCCATGCTGGTGGCCGGCGACGAGATGGGGCGCACCCAGGGCGGCAACAACAACGCCTACTGCCAGGACAACGAGCTCTCCTGGGTGGACTGGAACCTGGACGCGCGCCGCAAGGCGCTGCTGGAGTTCACCTCGCGCATCATCCACTTCCGCCACCACCAGCCGGTGCTGCAGCGCCGCCGCTTCTTCCACGGCGAGCACATCTGGGACTCGCACTTCAAGGATCTCGCCTGGTACCGGCCGGACGGCACGGAGATGAACGAGGCGGACTGGCAGAAGCCCTTCGTGCGCTCGCTGGCGTTCCTGCTGGGGGGAGACGCCATCCCCACCCCGGACGAGCGCGGGCAGCGCGTCATCGGCGCCGGGCTGCTGGTGCTGCTCAACGCCCACCACGAGCCGGTGCACTTCACCGTGCCGCACGCTCCGCAAGGCAAGCAGTGGATGCTGGAGTTCTATACGGCCGACGAGTCGGTGGGCCCCGAGCGGGTGCACCCCGGCCCCTTCGAGCTCATGGGCCGCTCGCTCGCGGTGTTCCTCGAGGCGCCGCGCGACGGCGAGCCCTGAGCCCGCAAAGACCACGGGCCGGCTCCCAGGGGGTAAGAGCCGGCCCGCTTGGCGCTTCAGGAGACTGCCAGGGTAGGGGCCCCGCCTGAAGCAACTAGTTCACGCTCACCGCGGACCAGGCCGCAGCCACCGTGTTGTACTGGGTGCTGCCCGTGCCGTAGAGATCCGTCGCCGCCTTGAGGGTGGCGCTCCGGGCGCCCGCGTAGTTGGTGGACGACGTCATGTAGACGGTGAGCGCGCGGTACCAGATCTTCTCCGCCGCCGACCGGCCAATGCCGGTGATCGTCGAGCCGTTGCACGTGGGGCTGGCCGGGCTGCCGTTGGAGCCCTGCGCCAGCAGGTAGAAGAAGTGGTTGGCCACGCCGCTGGAGTAGTGGACGTTGAGCGAGCCGACGCCGCTGTACCAGCAGTCCTTCGAGTTGCCGTCCGTCGAGGGCTTGTACATGTAGCGCAGCGCGTCGCCCGGCGTGCTCGGGGTGCGGATCTTCTCGCCGATGAGGTAGTCGCCCGGATCATTCGCGTTCGCGGCGTAGTACTCCACCATCGAGCCGAAGATGTCGCTGGTGGCCTCGTTGAGGCCGCCGGACTCGCCCGAGTAGACCAGGCCCGCGGTGCGGCTCGTCACGCCGTGGGTCATCTCGTGGCCCGCCACGTCCAGCGAGGTGAGCGGGCTGAACGCGGTGCCGTCGCCATCGCCGTACGTCATGCAGAAGCAGCTGTCCTGCCAGAAGGCGTTGTTGTACCGGGTGCTGTAGTGCACGCGGTTGTAGCCCGAGCCGCCCGAGCCGTTGATGCCGTTCCGGCCGTGCACGTTCTTGTAGTAGTCGTACGTCTTCATGATGCCGTAGTGGGCGTCCACGCCCGCCGACGCGGCATCCGACGTGGTGCCACTGCCCCAGATGTTGTCGCTGTCCTTGAAGATGCTGCCGCCGCTGGTGGCCCCGTTCAGGTTGACGGTGTAGAAGCCGCTGCCGCGCGTCACGTCGCGCATCTCGTAGCCGCCCGTCGTGACGGTGTTGGTGCCGATGGACACCGAGCCCGAGTAGAGCGACTTGCCGGTGCCCGTGGCCGCGGCGGTGTGGACCATGTCCCAGCTCTCGAGCACCTTGCCCGTGTGGGCGTTCACCAGCACGTGCAGCTCGCTGGGCGTCTCGTCCGCCTGGAAGCCCTCCAGGATCACCTCATAGGCCAGCGTCGGCACCTGCTCCCGCGCGGAGATGACGAGCTCCGCGGCGGCCGGGCCCACCCGCTTGCCCGTGAAGGCGCTCTCGGCCAGCACCGCGGCGCCCGCGGCGTCCAGCACCGGCGTCATGCTCAGCCCCTTGAGGCTGGCCTTGTTGCTGGCGGAGATCTCCCGCAGGGTGCCGTCCGCGTCGTGGTGCGCGACGACATCGCCGCCGATGACCCGCAGGCCGTTGAAGCGCTTGTCGAACCGCACGTGCTCCGCGCCGTTGTCATCCTGGATGACCGAGCGCGCCAGCAGCTCCTCCCCGACTTCCTTCTGGCTCTTCAGCGCCTGCTGCGCCCGGGTCACCGCGCTCGAGCCTTCCACCGGGTCCAGCTCGCGAGAGGTGGTGACGGGGGCTTCGGTGCTGCCACAACCGAACAGGGTCAGGGTCGCCAGGGCTGCCAACAGGTTTCGGGTCATGCCTTCGCTCCGGGGGAACAGCGAGACAAGGACCTTTCTATCAATTCATGAGTATTCCTGTAAACCATGAATTCAACAAAAGACTAATTATCCAATTTTGACGCGACCTTAGGCCTGCTCCCCAGCAGCTGCCTGCGCCCCCGTGAGCGCGCTCAGACGTCGAAGAAGTCCACCTCGCCGCTCTCCAGGCTGTACTCCGCGCCGACGACGCGCAGCCCCTGCTCGAGCACCAGGCGCTCCAGGAGGGCCGAGCCATGCCGCAGGTGGCTCACCGAGGCCCGGACGTTGGCGCGCACGGCCTCGTGAATCAGGCGCGGCCGGTCCTTCGCCAGCTCCGTGTGCACCAGGGCCTCGATGGCGGGCCGGACCCGGCTCACGATGGAGAGCAGGTTGGGCGAGCGCGGCGCGGACGGGTTCTCGATGACCTCGAGCGTCGTGTCGATGGCACCACAGAGGGTGTGGCCCATCACCACCACGAGGCGGGTGCCGAAGGCCTCGGCGGCGAACTCGACGCTGCCCACCTGTGAGGGCGCGACGATGTTGCCCGCGACGCGGATGACGAACAGATCCCCGAGCCCCTGATCAAAGACGATCTCCGCGGGCACCCGCGAGTCCGAGCACCCGAGCACGATGGCGAAGGGCCGCTGGCCCTGCACCAGCTCGCCGCGCCGGAGCTGGCTCATCATCACCTCGGCACTCCGGAGGTGGTTCACGAACCTCCGGTTACCGTCCTTCAACCGCTGCAATCCCTCTTGGGCGTCCACCATGCCCCCCCTCTACCCCAGGCGCCCGCGCGCCGCGAGGGGGTCCACGCCTTCCCCTCGCTGTCCCTGCGGGCTCGCGGTAGCCTGCGGCCCCGTCATCCCTCAGCCGCCGGCCGTGAAGCGCGGACCGGCGCAGGAGCCTGCCTGATGTCGTCCCCGAACCACTACAAGCCCAACCTGCGCGACCTGTACTTCAACCTCTTCGAGTTCCTCGACATCGGCCGCACCTCGCTGGGCAAGGGTCCCTTCGGCGACATCGACGAGACGGCGGCGCGGCAGACGCTGGAGACGTTCGCGCAGGTGTGCATCAACGAGATCGCCCCCAGCTTCGCCGAGTCCGAGCACACACCGCCCGTGCTGGAGAACGGCGAGGTGAAGCTGCCGCCGCTGCTCAAGCGCGCCATCTCCGCCTACTACGACTCGGGGATGAACCAGCTGGAGCTGCCCCCGCACATGGGAGGGCTGGGCGCGCCGCCCTCGCTGGCCTGGGCCTCCTTCGAGCTGCTGGTGGGCTCTAGCGCACCGGTGGCCTTCTACACGCTGGGCACGCTCGTCTCGCGCGTCATCGACCGGCTGGGCTCCGCGGCCCAGAAGAAGCGCTTCCTGCCCACCCTCATCGACCGGCGGTGGATCGGCACCATGGTGCTCACCGAGCCGGACGCCGGCAGCGACGTGGGCGCCGCGCGCACCAAGGCCCGCCACGTGGGCGGGGACGTGTGGGAGATCGAAGGCGTCAAGCGCTTCATCACCAGCGCGGAGCATGACGCCTCGGAGAACATCATCCACATGGTGCTGGCGCGGCCGGAGGGGGCCGGGCCGGGCACCAAGGGTCTGTCGCTGTTCATCGTCCCCAAGTTCTGGGTGAACGAGGACGGCTCGCTGGGCGAGCGCAACGGCGTGGTGTGCACCAACCTCGAGAAGAAGATGGGCATCAAGGGCTCCGTCACCTGCGAGATGACATTCGGGGACGGCAAGCCCGCGCGCGGCCTGCTGCTGGGCGAGGTGCACGAGGGCATCCGGCAGATGTTCCACATCATCGAGCAGGCGCGCATGGCGGTGGGCATGAAGTCCATGGCCACGCTGTCCACCGGGTACCTGAACGCGCTGGAGTTCACCAAGGAGCGCAAGCAGGGCTCGGACCTGCTCGCCGCCCGTGACAAGACGGCTCCCCGCGTGGCCATCATCCGCCACCCGGACGTGCGCCGCATGCTGATGGCGCAGAAGGCGCACGCCGAGGGCATGCGCGCGCTGACGCTCTTCACCGCCTCCATTCAGGACCAGGTGGAGATCAAGGGCGGGCACCGGGCCCTGGAGGCCGCGGAGCTGGACGCGCTGAACGACTTGCTGCTGCCGCTGGTGAAGGGCTACTGCTCGGAGAAGGCGTACGAGCTGCTGGCCGTCTCGCTCCAGTGCTTCGGCGGCTCGGGGTACCTGGCGGACTACCCGGTGGAGCAGTACATCCGCGACCAGAAGATCGACACGCTCTACGAGGGCACCACCCACATCCAGGCGCTGGACTTGATTCTGCGCAAGATGGCGCGCGATGGCGGCTCCACCATCCAAGGGCTGCTGGGGCAGATCCGGGAGACGGCCGAGTCGGACCTGGGCGGCAAGGAGCTGGAGACGGAGCGCGCGGCGCTGGGGAAGGCGCTGGGAGACCTGGAGACGATGCTCGGCGCGCTCATGGGCAAGCTGGGCGAGTCGCTCTACCACGCGGGCCTGCAGGGCAACCGCGTGCTGATGTCGGTGGCGGAGGTGGTGATCGGCTGGCTGCTGGTGCGGCACGCGGCGGTGGCGCTGGAGCGCACCCAGGTGAACCCCGGCGACAAGGCCTTCTACGCGGGCAAGCGGGCCTCGGCGCGCTGGTTCTGCCGCGAGGTGCTGCCGGGCATCGGCCACAACGCGCGCATGGTGGAGCAGAGCGCGCTGGACCTGATGGAAGTGCCCGAAGAGGCGTTCTAGAGCAATTCCGCGGGGTTGGACGGTGGACCTGTCCCGCGGTGAACGTTGACTTGCCCGCCGGTACGACGGTAGAGCCTCCTGCTCGCAATGTGTGATCGGGAGGATCGATGTCGACGACAGCTCCAACGGCCTATGAGGTGATGCAGAACGCCGAGCCGCATCCGGCTCGCACTTCCGCCATCCTCAAGGCCCACCCGGAGGTGCGCAAGCTGTTCGGGCGCACCCCGGCCACCGCGCTGTTCGTGCCGCTCATCCTGCTGGCGCAGTTCGGCACGGCGTACCTGGTGAGAGAGCAGCCGTGGTGGGTCATCGTCCTGGCGGCGTACACGCTGGGCGCGGTGGTGAACAACACCTGCTACGTCATCATCCACGAGGCCACGCACAGCCTCATCTTCAAGGGCCGGATGGGCAACCTGCTGGCGGCCATCGGCGCGGACCTGGTGCACGTCATCCCCTCGGCGGTGACGTTCACGCGCTTCCACCTGGTGCACCACCGCCACCAGGGCGAGTTCGATCTGGACGCGGACCTGCCCTCGCACGCCGAGGCGAAGCTGGTGGGCAACAGCCGCTTCATGAAGGCGCTGTGGATCGCCTTCTTCCCCCTCATGCAGGCGCTGCGCATGCCGCGCTTCTCGAAGCTGATCAGCTTCTGGGAGCCGTGGACGATCGTGAACGCGCTGGCGGTGTTCGCGGTGGACGCGGCCATCTTCTTCCTGATGGGGCCGTGGGCGTTCCTCTACATCGTCCTGAGCATCTTCTTCTCCATCGGCCTGCACCCGCTGGGCGGGCGGCTCATCCAGGAGCACTTCGTGGTGGCCCACCCGCAGGAGACCTACTCCTACTACGGGCCGTGGAACCTCACCGCGCTGAACGTGGGCTACCACAACGAGCACCACGACTTCTCCGCGGTGCCGTGGAACCGGCTGCCGAAGATTCGCGCGCTGGCGCCCGAGCACTACGACACGCTGGTGTGGCACCGCTCGTGGACGGGGCTGCTGGTGAAGTTCATCTTCGATCCCTCGCTGAGCCTCTACAGCCGCATCACCCGCCCGGGCCCGCAGCAGCGCCGGGTGCTCACGGGCGGCGTGGGCCGCGTGCCGGACTCGGTGGAGTCGCTGCAGAAGCCACCGTCCGCCGTCGACTCAGCAGCCTGAGTCCTGCGATATTCCCGCGGCTCAACAACAGGAGGGCATTCCATGGGTCTTGCCGAGAAGCGTGCGATTGCGGCCTACCAGAAGGACCACTTTCCGGCGTGGCAGCAGAAGCTGAACGCCGTCTGCGGCTTCGACCTCACGTACGAGGTCGCCTGGGATCAGCTGGCCAAGGAAGGCTACGCGCCCGAGTACACCGCCATGTTCGACTACAACTTCTTCCAGCCGCTGGAGAAGGCGCTGAAGTCGATCTGCCAGGATGACCTCGGCAAGGACTCCCTCAAGGAGAAGATCAAGAAGGTCTCCATCACCAGCACCCGGAGCTGGTCGTCCCTGGACGCGTCGGTGGAGAGCGACACGCTGAAGGTCGACGCGGACCCCTCCTACGAGCGCTCGGACGGGAGCGTGGACTCCTACGCGGACCGGATCCGCACCACGCTCGAGTCCGCGCTGTAGTCCCGAACTCAGCCTCTGACCGGCGCTCTGGAGGCGGGGAGGCGCACCATCCGGTCCATCAGGTGCTCGAGGGCCTTCGCCGGGTCCTCGCAGAACCCCGAGTGGACGGGTGAGGTCTGGAGGATGGTGCTGCGTGGCGCCACCAGCCAGTGCCAGCGCTCCTTCTGGGGCAGCTGGCCGATGGGCCCCGCCGCCCTGCCTCCGGCGCAGATGCGGGGGATGGCCTCCAGGTGGCCACGCACCAGCGCGACGTCCACCTCGGACTCGAGCGCCAGCAGGCGCCGCTCGTCCAGCTCCACCTTGGCCGACAGGAAGCGGTGGGTGAGGCAGAAGAGGATGACGCCCGCGTTGATGAACTCGCCGCGCTCCACGCGCGGCACCACGCGGACGATGGCGTAGTCAAACGAGCTGGGCGCGGGCACGCTCCGCCTCCTCGATGAACCGCGGGGCCGCCTCGAGCCGCCCGCGCAACCACGCCAGGTACGCCGCCCGGTGGGCTTCCTTCGTGGGGAAGGCCTCCTCCGTCCCCAGCCACTCGTCGGGGATGAGCGCCACGGTCCGCTCCAGCACCTCGGGCGTCAGCCTTCCGCGCAGCGTGGCCTCCGCCGCGCGCAGCGCCGTGGCCCAGGGCAGCAGCACGTGATCCTTGATGGGAGCAAACGCGGTCCGGCTGCGCTCCAGGTACTCCTCCCATGAGTGGTGGAAGTACATCGACGCCCCGTGGTCGATGAGCCAGAGCGCCTTGTGCCAGTGCAGCATGTTCGGGTTCTTCGGCGTCCGGTCCACGTTCGTCACGTAGGCGTCGAAGCAGACGATCTCCGAGGCCTCCTCCGCGGCGGGCGGGGGCCCGGCCACCGGATCGAACGTGATGGAGCCCGGCAGGTAGTCCATCGCCAGGTTCAGCCCTCCGCTGGCCTTGAGGAGGTCGCGAATCTCGCCATCCGGCTCGGCGCGGCCCAGCACCGGATCCAGGTGCATGAACACGAGCTCCGGGACGCGCAGGCCCATGGCGCGGGCCAGCTCGCCCGCCACCAGCTCGGCGATGAGCGCCTTGAGCCCCTGCCCCGCGCCGCGGAACTTCAGCACGTACATCCCCGAGTCATCCGCCTCCACGATGGCGGGCATCGAGCCCCCCTCGCGCAGCGGCGTCACATACCTGGTCGCCGTCACCGTCCTCAGCATTGCCCCGCACTTATCACGGAGCGGCTGGCCCTCGGAGCAGCTCGGCGCTCCCTTCCGTGCTCCCCTCTCATGCTCCTCTATAAGGATGCGGGACGGCTGCTCGGAGTGGACAGCCGCGAGCGAAGCAGGCACGGTGCCCACCCTCGCGCCGTGCTGCCATGGCGCGTGGGACACCCTGTCACTTCGACTCGGAGGAAGCCTTGCCCCTGTCGCTCCTGGCGGCGCTGGCGCTCACCGCCGCCCCCGCTGCCCCTTCCCGCCCCTATACCGTCCAGGATCAGGTGACGATGCGCCGGCTCAGCGAGCCGCGCATCTCTCCTGATGGCCAGCGCATCGCCTTCGTGCTGCGCACCACGGACATGGAAGCCAACCGTGGCCGCAATGACTTGTGGCTCGCCCACGCGGACGGCTCCGGCACCCGCCAGCTCACCTCGCACCCGGACAGCGACACCCAGCCGGTGTGGGCCCCGGATGGCCGCAGCCTCTTCTTCCTCTCCTCGCGCGGCGGCTCCTCCCAGGTGTGGCGCCTGCCCATCGACGGCGGCGAGCCCCAGCAGGTGACGAAGCTCCCGCTGGACGTGAACGCGTTTGCCCTCTCGCGCGATGGCGCCAGGCTCGCCGTCGCGCTGGAGGTGTTCCCCGACTGCGCCACGCTGGAGTGCAACACCCAGCGCAAGGAGGCGAAGGCCAAGAGCAAGAGCTCCGGCCGCGTCTACGACAAGCTCTTCGTCCGCCACTGGGACATGTGGAAGGAGGGGACTCGCTCGCACCTCTTCGTCGTTCCCGTGGCCGGCGGCACGCCCGTGGACGTGATGAAGGGCATGGACGTGGACGCCCCGGGCAAGCCCTTCGGCGGCGCGGAGGAGTTCACCTTCACGCCGGATGGCAAGGGCGTGGTGTTCACCGCCCGGGACGTGGGCCGCCAGGAGTCCTGGAGCACGGATCTGGATCTCTTCCTCGCCTCGGCGGACGGGCAGGGGCAGCCGCGCAAGCTCACCGCCAGCAACCGCGCCACGGACACCACGCCGGTGTTCAGCCCGGATGGGAAGACGCTCGCGTACCTGGCCATGGAGCGCCCGGGCTACGAGGCGGACCGCCTGCGCGTCATCCTGCGCTCGTGGCCCGAGGGCAAGGAGCGCGTGCTCACGGAGAAGTGGGACCGCTCCGCGGACGGGCTCTCCTGGAGCGCGGACAGCCAGACGCTCTTCACCTCCGCCTATCACGAGGGCCAGCACCCCGCTTTTGCGATCGACGTGGCGAGCGGGCAGGTGCGCCAGCTCACCCAGCAGGGCCACGCCTCGGACGTGCGGCAGGCGGGCAGCCGCATCGTCTACGGCTTCGACACGCTGAAGGCGCCCGTGGATCTGTTCTCCAGCAACGCGGACGGCTCGGACGCGCGCCAGCTCACTCGCGTCAACCAGGAGGCGCTGGCGGCCATCCGCTTCGGCGACTACGAGCCCTTCACCTTCGCCGGCTGGAACGGGGAGAAGGTGTTCGGCTACGTGGTGAAGCCGGCCGACTTCGATGCGAAGAAGAAGTACCCGGTGGCCCTCTTCATCCACGGCGGGCCGCAGGGCAGCTTCAGCAACCACTTCCACTACCGGTGGAACCCGCAGGCGTTCGCGGCGCGGGGCTACGCGGTGGTGAGCATCGACTTCCACGGCTCGACGGGGTACGGGCAGGCGTTCACGGACTCCATCCAGGATGACTGGGGCGGCAAGCCGCTGGAGGACCTGCAGAAGGGGCTGGCGGCGGCGGTGTCGCGCTACCCCTTCCTGCACCCGGAGCGGGTGTGCGCGCTGGGGGCGAGCTATGGCGGCTACATGATCAACTGGATCGCCGGGAACTGGCCGGACCGGTTCAAGTGCCTGGTGAACCACGACGGGATTCTCGACGAGCGGATGGCGTACTTCGACACGGAGGAGCTGTGGTTCCCCGAGTGGGAGCACCGCGGCACGCCGTGGGAGAACCCGGCCGCGTACGAGAAGCACAACCCGATTGCGCACGTGAGCAAGTGGAAGACGCCGATGCTGGTGGTGCAGGGGGGCAAGGACTACCGCGTGGTGGAGACGCAGGCGCTGGGCACCTTCAACGCGCTTCAGCGCCGCGGCATCCCGTCCAAGTTCCTCTACTTCCCGGACGAGAACCACTGGGTGGTCAAGCCGGCCAACAGCGTGCTGTGGCACGAGACGGTGTTCAGCTGGCTGGACCAGTGGACGAAGCCGGGCGCCCCGGCCCCCGTGGTCAAGAGCGCGCCGTAGTCCCGTGAGACCGGGCGGGAGTGCTGCGTGCGCTCCCGACCAGGCCGAGCCCCATCCTCGCCGAGGCTCACTTCGTGGGCGGAGGAGTCTCCCCTGGGGCCGAAGCCGTCGCGGCAGCCGGGGCCGCACCGGGGGCCGGGGCGTCTACCTTGAAGCCCGCGCGCTCCAGCATGGCGCGCATCTCGGAGCGGGCCACCGACTTGCTGAGCGCCTCGTTCGGCTCGATGACCTTCTTCTTCACCAGGTCGAGCAGCGAGTCGTTCAGCGTCACCATCCCCTGCCCGCGCGAGGTCTGCATCACCGAGGGGATCTGGAACGTCTTCCCCTCACGGATCAGGTTGGACACCGAGCCGGTGCACAGGAGCACCTCCTGCGCCGCCACGCGCCCGCCGCCGATGCGCTTGCACAGCGACTGGGCGATGACGCCCTTGAGGGACTCGGAGAGCATCATCCGGATCTGCGGCTGACGGTCCGCCGGGAACTGGTCGATGATGCGATCCACCGTGGAGGCCGCCGTGTTGGTGTGCAGCGTCCCGAACACCAGGTGCCCCGTCTCCGCCGTCTCGATGGCGGTGGCGATCGTCTCCAGGTCCCGCATCTCGCCCACCAGCACCACGTCCGGGTCCTCGCGCAGCGCGGCACGCAGCGCGTTCTTGAACGAGCTCGTGTGGACCCCTACCTCGCGCTGGTTCACCAGGCAGCTCTTGTTCTTGTGAACGAACTCGATCGGGTCCTCGACCGTGATGATGTGGTCCTCGCGGTGGCGGTTGACGTAGTCGATCAGCGCCGCCAGCGTCGTGGACTTGCCGCTGCCCGTGGGCCCAGTGACCAGCACCAGCCCTTTGGTGAGGAAGCACAGGTCCAGCACGTGCCGCGTGAGGCCGATCTCCTCCGCAGTGCGGATCTTGTTCGGGATCTGCCGCAGCACCGCGCCGATGCCCTTGCGGTCCTCGAAGACGTTCACGCGGAAGCGCGCCGCCGACGTCTCGTAGGCGAAGTCCGTGTCGTGCTGCTCCTCCCACTGCTTCCGGTTCTTGTCCGGGGCGATGCTGAAGACCATCGCCTTGAGCTTCTCGTGAGAGATGAGGCCGTAGTCCTCGATGGCCACCATGTCGCCGTCGATGCGCATGTGCGGCAGCGTCTCGCTCGTCAGGTGCAGATCCGAGGCGTCGCGGGCAAGCATCGCCTTCATCAGGGCGAGCATCTGCGCCTCGGCCGCTCGCCTGTGGTCCTGGACCTCCTCGACGGACGCGACAGGTGCGGCGGGAGCGGGCGCGTCGCCTCCCGGGCCTCGCGCCGCCACCGGAGTCAGGACTGGAACTGCTGCGGCAGCGGCAGGCAGCGGGGGCTGAGTCACAGGCCCCGCCGGGGCCACCTGGACAGGAGGAGCGGTTGGCGTGGGCGGAGGCGGAACGATGGGTGCGGCGGGGGCCACTGGGACCGCGGCGGCAACAGGCACTGGGGCAAGGGTCGTCGGCCCCACCGGAGCGGCGGGAGCAGCCGCGGCGACAGTGGCAGTGGGCACAGGCACCGGCGAGTAGGTGGCCGGTGCCGCCGGAGCGGGAACCGGCGGGAGCGTGGCCGGCCCCGCATAAGTGACTGGAGCCGCCGAGGCCACGGGCACTCCAGCGGGCGCGGCTGCGGTGGGCACCGGAGGCAGCGTGAGGGGCCTCGCAGGGGCGGCACGCCCGGGGGCAGCAGCAGCCACCGACGCTGCCGGAGCATGCGCCACAGGCACCTCGGAGAAGGGGACGTGGGGGATCGGCGCGGGCGTCCCCCCGAAAGGCCGCGCTGCTGGCGAAACCGGAGCAGCCGGCGCGGAGGAAGCCGCCACCGGGGCGAGAGTCCCGAGAGCTGCACCCGGGACCTGCGCGTAGACGACTGCCGGCGTCGGGGGCTCCAGCTCGAGCGCGGGCGCGTCCAGCGCGTCCAGCGCATCTTGCGCGATGGGTACCGGGTCAACGGCCTTGGCCGCCAGCTCGAGCATCTCGTGCGGCGAGGCCAGCTCGAACTGCTCCTCCTCGACGGGCGGGGGGAGCTGGGCGAAGGGCACCAGCGACACCTTCACGTAGCCCTGGAGGTGCTCCAGCGTCACCTGCACCTGGCCTGCGGGCGCGGCGTAGGGGAAGGCGATGGAGCCCTCGGGCGGGAAGGCGGCCCGCTGCTCGGCAGGCAGGAGCTCCCCAATGGCGCCGAGGATCTGCTGGGTGGTGAGGTTCTGCTTCAGCACCGGCAGGAAACCGGTGGGGGTGCGCATGTTCACACCGCCACCGGTCTCGATCTGCAGTTCCTGACCGGAGTCCTTGAAGAGCTTTTCGATGATGGGATCGAGCCTGGCCATGGCGTCAGCGGGAGCGAGCTTCCACGTATGCGACGTGGCGTTTGTTGACGAGCGCCGCCCGATCCCCCTGGAGCAGCCGGAGGAAGGGCGGAGAGTCGTTGAGGTAGTCCGTGAGCCGCGCACGCCCCTCGGGCTGCGCGTAGGTAAAGAGGCCCTGGAGCTTCTGGCCATCCACGAGGTGGATCTCCACCTCGTGCTCGGTGAGCAGGGTGAGCCGGTCCACGTCACGCAGCTCGTGCTCGGCGGGGACGCGCGCCACCGCGACGGCGATGCCGTGGATGAAGATCATCGCCTCGGTGGCGACGTCCTGGGCGGGGATGAACCGCGTCTCGGCGTTGAGCAGATCCGACAGGCGCTCACCCTCGACGCCGGGTGGGGGCTCGGCGAGAAAGACGGCGACCTCTCGCGCCTCTCCACCTGGGAGGACGATCTGAGCCTGCACGCGGCGTTTGGGGACTCGGAGCTCTTCCAAGGGGATGAGCTTTTTGTAGCACGAGAGCGACAACCCCTCCCAGTCCACCCGGGAGCACACCGCCCCCCTGGCGCACCAGGACACGCCAAAATTACAGGATGGGTTGATCCATGAACGGCCGCCTGCTCCCTGCGTGAAGTCCGCGAGGCCGCTCAGGGCGAGGAGGCGCGTGCGGACAGCTCGCGCTCCACGAAGAGCCGGAGGATGTGCAGGAAGTCCTGCGCGTTGGTGACCACGCCAAACGCCTGGTGCGTCCCGCGGTCCTTCAGCTTGCTCACCACGAACTCGGACGAGTCCACGCAGAGGGTCGCCAGCTCTCTGAGCGAGCCGTCCGCCTCGGTGGCGAACGAGGGCAGCATGTTCCCCGTGGCAATCGCATGCAGCGCCGTGGCGATCATCACCGCCATCGTCGCCTTCACCGTGTGGCGCCGCATCGCGTCCTGCGCCGCCAGGTTGTCCGTCACCACGTCCGGCAGCGGCCCGTCATCCCGGATGGAGCCCGTCAGCACGAACGGCACCCCGTGCACCACGCAGGCATGCATGATGCCGTCCTTGATCACTCCCCGCTCCACCGCCTTCGCGATGGAGCCCGCCGCGCGCACCTGGTTGATGGCCCGCATGTGCAGGCCATGGCCGCCCGTCGTCGCCTCGCCCGCCCCGCTCATGCCCAGCGTGGTGCCGAAGATGGACGCCTCGATGTCATGCACCGCCACCGCGTTCCCCGCCAGCAGCGCCTTCACGAACCCGTGGGCGATGAACCACGTCATGTCCGCCCGCGCCCGCGAGTGCACCAGCGCCGGCCCCGTCACCCACACCGGGTAGCCCCCCCGCTCGCGCTCCTCCACCAGCAGCCGGGCCATGCGCGCGTAGTCGATGGGCTTCTCGCGTGACACCTCGCTCGTCATGAACTTGAACTCGCCCTCCGCCCCTCCCGCCAGCCACGAGGCGTGGACGTAGACCCCCTGGCTCCCGTCCTCCGCCTGCCCCATCGCCACCCGCTCTCCCTGGCGCACCCTCCGCCCCTCGCGCGTCCACAGCTCCCCGTCCGCGCCCAGCACCAGCGCGCAGTCCATCCGAGGCTCTCGCGGCATGCGCCAGCGCCCTCCCACCCGCACGTAGGTGGGCAGGTTCGTCGTGGAGAAGAAGCCCTCGGGCAGGACGCCGTCGGCCGGCGCGGGCTCGAAGCGCGCGTCCGGGGCTCGCGCGAAGCGCTCGGCGCTGAAGTCAGGGTGCGGGATGGTGCTCACCCCAGAAACATGGACGGATGCCCCACCCGGTTCAAGCACACCGAACTGTCCTCCTCCCGTCACCCCATCCCCTTGCCGCCGGCTGTCCGGAATGGGCGGCGGCCAACCCCCGGGAGTTCCAGGAGAAATCCCTCCTGGAAGTTCCCGGGAAAATGCCCCCGCAACTTCCGCCCGCCCCTTGGGTTCATGTCCCCAGAGACGATGCCGGCACAGCCGGCACGAACCCAAGGAGAACGACCATGATGAAGAACCTCTCTCTGGCAGTGGCGGTGGCGGTGGGCGTGATGATGGCGGCTCCGGCCGAGGCGGCTCGGGCGGACCGGCGGCAGGTGAAGCAGCAGGCGCGCATCGTCCAGGGCGTGAAGAGCGGCGAGCTGACGAAGGCGGAGGCCGTGCGGCTGGAGGCACAGCACGTGGCCGTCAAGAAGGAGGTCCGCCAGGCCCGCGCCGATGACGGTCACCTCGACGCCGCCGAGCGCGCGAAGATCGAGCGCCACCAGGACGGGCTCAACCGCCGCATCTACAGCCAGAAGCACGACGGCCAGTCGCGCTGAGCCTGCCCCGACGACTCTCCGACACTCTCTGGCAGGGGGGCGAGCAACGGCCTGGGCTGGACGCTACAATGGGTCCTGACCGTGGAACGCTCCCGCACTGCTCCTCCCACCTCCTCTGCTGAGGGCGAGGTGGCCTCCCTCCCGGAGGGACTGCCTCCGTTGGCCTCGCTGATCGAGGAGGTTCGCGCTCCCGGAGCAGGCCGCACCGAAGTCGATGCGCTGCTCGCGGGCCTCTCCCAGCCGCTGCCGCCCGAGCACTCCCCGCGCGAGCGCGCCGACCTGCTGCTGTCGCTCATCGGGGACGAGCTGATCGCCAGCTACGCTGGCACCAACGGCCGCACGGTGCGCGGGGCCGCGATCCAGGCCCTGATGGGGCTCGGCTACCCCTACGCCCTCGAGGTGCCACCCGAGGCGCTCGAGGCCAGGTCCCGCGAGGAGGAGCTGATCGGCCCGGGGATTCTCTCCACCGTGAATGGCCGGGCGGGGTTCGGGCTCGTCACCCTGGCCGCTGTGCTGCAGGGGGCCGCGGCGCTCTATCTGGGCCTGGCCATGTCGGAGCCGATCGTCGCGGTGGTCGCCCTCTCCCTCGTCCTCGCCACCACCCTCCTCCCAGCCATCCTGGCGGTGGTGGGTCAGAGCGTGGGCAGCCGCGGTCTCAAGAAGCTCGGCATCCGCTGGCTGAAGGTCTCCGCCTCGCTCTGGGGAGGCATCGGCATCCTCTCCGTCAGCAGTCTGGCCTTTGCCCTGATCCCCTTCATCATGGCGGTCATCATCTACTGCGGCGCCAGGTTCATGGACACGAAGGACGACAGCTGAGGCCTCCCGCTCAGGCCTGAATGAGCCGCTGGCGCCGCGCCTCACTCCCACATGCTCTGAAAGTGGCGCAGGTGGCTGTAGGCGATCTCCGCCAGCGCGTCGACCGTCGGCAGCTCCCAGGAGAGCCCGTGCTGCGCCTTCCACTCCTCCGCCCACTCCAGGAAGACCTCGAGCTGCTCGGGGCTGGGAGACACCTGCCACCGCGCCTGCTTGGCCCGCGTCAGCGCCTGCAGGGGTGACTCCCCTTGCGCCACCAGCACGCAGAGCGCCAGGGTCGCGCTCCGCCCTACGCCCTGCGCACAATGAATGTAGACCTTGTGGCCGCGCTGCAGGTGCTTCGTCACCCACTGCACGCCATCGCGCAGCATGGGCAGACTGACGGCGCGCAGATCCTCGGTGGGCAGGTGCAGCAGGGTGATGCCGTGCTCGCGCAGCAGGTGCTCGTCGTCGCGCTCCTCCACGCGCAGATCCACCACGTAGCGGATGCCGAGCCGCACCGCCAGGTGCTCCGCGGCCTCGATCGGGAAGCGCCCCCCCACCGCCAGCAGCGGCGCCACCCAGTTGAAGTTCAGCTCCTCCTGCCACCGTGGCACGCCCATCCGCACCTCCTGCTCACCTGGGGCTCTTTCTCCAAAAGTAGAGACACCCGCTCCTCTTGGCAGCCCCGTACTCCAGTCCAATCTTTTCGGGCACTTATAGGGAGACCCACCCATACTTGCGGTGCGTGTGGGGAAAAAGGATCTGGTTACGCAACTTGTAGGACTCAGGTTTCGAGAATCCTCACAAATCTTCTTTCCGCCTCGGAGCAGCCCCCATGAGCTACCGGATCCAGTCTGGCGACACCCTCTCTCGGATTGCCCAGCGCAACAACACCAGCGTCAGCGCGCTGATGAAGGCCAATCCGCAGATCAAGAACGCCAACCTGATCTACGCGGGCCGCTCGCTGAACATCCCCGGCTCGCGTGACGAGTTCGTGCACGGCAGCGGCCGTCCTGGCTCCGCGGGCCGTCCGTCCTCTCCGTCTTCTCCGTCCGCGGGCGGCGCCACCGGCCCGTCGGCTCCCTCGGCGGGCACGCGGGGCCCCGGCGGCAGCCCGTTCGCCATCGCCCAGTCGCAGCTCGGCAAGAACGCCGGCTCGCTGAAGCTGGAGAAGGGCGGCGTGGGCTCGGACATGGAGGACTGGGTCCCGAACAACGTCAACTGCGCCAACTTCGTCTCCGCGTGCCTCGAGCAGGCGGGCCAGATCAAGAACGGCCAGCACAGCAACTCGGTGTACGGCCTGCAGGGCAACCTGGACAAGGACCCGAACTTCAAGCGCGTCTCGCTGGCGGATGCGAAGCCGGGCGACGTGGTGTGCATGAAGACGAACGGTGGGCAGCACGTGGTGATGTTCGCGGGCATGAAGAACGGCAAGCCCCAGTTCATCGGCTCCAACAACGTGAACCCGGATGGCTCGCAGAAGATCACCATCTCGTCGATGAACTACCCCATCATGTCCATCCACCAGTATCGCGGCTGAGACTTCGCGCCATAACCGGCTGGAGCCTTCATCCCCCACTTCAGCCATCCATCACGGGGCTCCCGTTTCATCCCAGCGGGTGCCCCGTGTCATTTCTAGCGCCCGGCCCCCGGTGCGACCCTCGAGGCCGCCCAGGGGCCGTACTCTTTTGGGGCTGACAGCGGCGCGGCCCGGCTACTGGGAAGGCGAGCAGGACAGCCCGTAGCACCCGAGCGTCGTGTCGAGCACCGAGCGCAGCTCGCCCGCGCTCCACGGCCGCGCCAGGGTGAAGAGGACGCGCGCTCCCTCGTAGGCGTGATCCAGGGTCGGTCTGGACACGCAGGCAGGGTATGCCCCGGGTCCTTCGTGGCGTTGTGTCCAGTGCGGCTCGTGCCTACTCCGCGACGAGGGTCAGCTCAGTGATCTCCGGCGCGGGGCCCAGGCGCAGCGGAGGCCCCCAGTAGCCGGTGCCGCGGCTGGTGTACACGCGGACTCCGGCGATGAGAGCGAGTCCGCGGATCACGGGCTGCTGGAGCTTCACGAAGAACATGAAGGGGAACAGCTGGCCGCCGTGCGTGTGTCCGGAGAGCTGCAGGTCCACGCCCAGCCCCTGGGCCAGGAACGCGGTGCGCGGCTGGTGCGCCAGGAGCATGCGCGGCACGCCCTCGGGAGCGCCCGCCAGCGCCAGGTCCGGCCGGCACGCGTGGGCTGGATCCATCCGCCCGCCCTCATGGTCCGTCACACCCGCCACGACGAGCCGGGCCTCCAGGCGCTCCACCACGCGGTGCTCGTTGTGCAGCACGGTGAGGCCCAGCGTGGAGACCTCGGCGGCCCAGGCGGCGCCCCCGTGGTAGTACTCGTGGTTGCCGGTGACGTAGTAGACGCCGAGCGGCGCGCGCAGCTCGGAGAGGGGCTTCACCTCCTCGCGCAGCGTGCGCACGCTGCCGTCCACCAGGTCTCCCGTCACCGCGATGATGTCCGGCTGCAGGGCGTTCACCTGCTCCACCACGCGCCGCAGGAAGTGCCGGTCCAGCGTGGGGCCGATGTGGATGTCCGAGATCTGCACCACGCGCACGCCGTGCAGCCCATCGCCCAGCTTCGCCACGGGGATGTTCAGCCGCTCCACGCGCGCCCGGCCGCGCGCCGTGAGGAACGCGAAGGCGAGCGCCGGCACCACCACCGCGAGCACGCCCACGGCCTTGCCACGGGCGAGCGCCAGGGCCTCGGGCGCGGTGCCCAGCAGGTGCCACACGCCGCTGACGAGGTCCGCCACCAGCACAGCGCTCAGCAGGAGCCCGAACGCGCCCAGCCACAGCATGGCCGTCCAGTACAGCGCGCGGTTCAGCAGGGTGGGCTGGCGGCGTGACGCCACGAAGCCCAGTGGGATGGAGAAGAAGAGCAGCCCGAGCGCCCCCCAACCGAGCGCCGTCCACGGCTGTCCCAGGTTCGGATCGGACACCAGCCGCAGCCCGATATAGCCGTGCAGGCCTCCCACGAGGCCCACCGCGAAGAGCATGGCCGCCAGGCCCCGGATGACGAGGCCGATGGGGACCTGGCTCAGCGGAACACCGTCGTGCTGCGACTCGCGCTCCATGCCTTGGGAGACCTGCGCCATCGTTCGCTCCAAGGGCGGCACCGGCTCTGCCGCTGGACTCGAAGCTTCCAGCATAACGAACTGCCCCAGGCGCCGCCCGACATCCGGCAGGCTGCTCCCGGAGCAGGCTGCACCTCGGGGGAGTCGTCACGCACTCTCGATGAGGCGCTGGAGGTACCGCACGTTCACGGGGGCGAAGAAGGGCTGGCGCAGCAGACGAGACAGCGAGCGCTTGTCCACACACAGCAACTGGAGCGAGTCGGCCCACTCTCCGAGCACGGCGATGGCGCGCACGTCGGGTGCTTCCCGGTAGAGATCATTCAGGTTGTGGACGAGGGCGCTCAGGTCCTCCACCTCCCAGCGCTCGGTGAGCTCGCCCACGAGGACGTGTAGCTCCAGCGTGCGGCGCTCGCGCACATCCACGAGCTTGAAACCCCGGGCGGCGCCGCCCATGGCCTGGGTGAGCGGGCCGACGAGCTCGTCCGGGCGAACGTCCAGCGCGACGGAGAGGCCCCCGTGAAGGAGGCCCGCGTCACACAGGCGCAGGAGCGACACCTCGGGAGGCTCGCCCGGGAGGATCACCTCGGCGGCGGCCGCGGGGTCCTTCAAGAGGCTCTCTCGGGAGAGCGTGTCGGGCAGGGAAGCCATACCGCGCACCCTACCGCTCTCCCGCCAGCGAGGGGGGCACGACAAACGTGCGAGCCTCCAGCAGCCGACACACGCCCGGCGGATCAGGTCTCCTCGCCGCTCCAGTAGTCCACCCCGGCGGCCAGGGGCAGGTAGGCGAGCAGGGTGCGCGCCGCCTTGTCGCCGCCCGGGGCCGCGCCGCCGAACACGCCCACCTTCTTCGAGTCCGGGTAGATGACGACGTCCGGCTCCTCCATGGTGGAGAAGGCGAGGTAGCGCAGGGGCTCGGGGCTGTCGTTGAAGAGCTGGTGCGCGCAGCCGGCGCCCGGCGGGAGCGCGACGTAGTCGCCGGCCTTCACGTGGACGGTCTCCTCACCCAGGCGGAGGCGGCCGGTGCCGGCGAGGACGTAGAGCGCCTCCTCGTTGGCGAGGTGGTAGTGGCACGGCCAGGACTGCTTGCCCGGGGGAAGCTCGATGAGGCTGCAGCCGAGCTTCTTGCCCTTCGCGGCGGCGCCGAGCTGCTTGCGGCGGATGGAGACGCGAGTGCCCTGGTGGGTCTCGGTCCAGGGGAGCTCCTGCTCGTGGACGACGTGGGGGTTGGCCATGGGAACGCTCCGGCTCAGGGGCGCGTCGCCAGCAGGGCGAACACGCGGTGGGGAATGGAGAGGGGATCCTGTGGGAAGCGCTTCGAGAGGAGCGCAGCGAAGGCCTCATCGAAGCGGGCGACCTTCTCCTTCGGGAGGGAGCCACCCACCTTGGCGCTCGCACGGACCCGACCGCGCCAGCTCTCATGGGTGTAGGGCACATCCACATCGAAGGAGAAGGACTCGAGGTGGAGGTAGCCCGCGGTCTTCACGTCGCGGAACCACTCGGGGTACAGGCCGACGTTGTGGCCATAGAGGTACTGCGGCAGCTGCGGGCCGGGGTTGAACTCCTCCATGAGGGCCTCGGTGGCCTCCACCACATTGCCGGGTGACAGCACCCAGTCGAAGTGGGCGATGACGATCCGGCCACCGGGACTGAGCAGCCGCATCGCCTCGCGGGCGGCGGCGGCGCGGTCGAACCAGTGCCAGCACTGGCCCGCGGTCACGAGCTCGAAGGCACTGGAGGGAAGCTCCGTCCGCTCGGCTGGGGCCCGCCGGAAGTCGATGGAGAGCCCCTCTCCCGCCGCGAGCCGCCGAGCCTCCTCCAGCATGGGCACCGAGACGTCGAGCCCCGTCACCGCGCACCCGCGGCGGGCGAGCCCCCGGGCAACAGTTCCCGTCCCAGTCCCGAGATCCACGGCGCGCAGGCCGGGGCGCAGCACGCCCTCCTTCTCCAGCCGGGTGAAGAAGGCTTCAGGGAATCCCGCGCGATGCTTCGCGTAGTCACCGGCTGCACGTCCGAAGTCCACCTGCACGCTCCACCTCCCGCCTCTTTCTGGGTTCAGCTCGACAGCGCGTCGAGTCGAGTCGACAATCCACCCGAAGGAGGCTTGATAAACATGAAGCGGAGAGGCGGCCGTTCTCAATCTCGATTCAGCGATCGACATGAGGATCTGCTGACGGCGGCGGAGGCGGCGGCGCTGCTGGGGGTGAAGCGGGCGACGCTCTACACCTACGTCAGCCGAGGGCTCGTGCGCTGCGTCCCCGAGGCGGGCACCAAGGAGAACCGCTACGTGCGCATGGACCTGGAGCGCCTGAAGACCCGGCACGACGCTCGGGCGGGCCATGCGGCGGTGGCCTCGGCGGCCCTGCGCTGGGGCGAGCCGGTGATCGACTCCTCCATCTCCCGCATCAGCAAGGAGGGGTTGGAGTACCGCAAGCAGCTGGCGGTGGAGCTGGCGGTCCAGGGGCGCTCCTTCGAGGAGGTGGCGGAGCTGCTGTGGATGGGAGAGCTGCCCCCCACGGCTGTCCGCTGGCCGGCACCGGAGCTGCCGTTTCCTCCCTCCTCGCTGATGGGCCTGCTGCCACGCGACGTCCCACCGCTTACGGCGCTGTCGGCGGTGGTGCCGCTGCTGGGAGCTTCGGACGCGGCGCGCTTCGCCTCGCCGCCCGAGCAGGAGCGGCTGCGAGCCCGGCGCCTGCTGCGTCACCTGGGAGCCTGGGCAGGCGGAGTCCGAGGGGCGGCGCGAGTGGCCCAGGCCCTGAAGGAGGAGACGGTGGCGGCCTCCCTGGCGCGGGCGTGGGGTGTAGAGGCCAAGAAGGCAGCGGCGCCGCTCGATCGAGCGCTGGTGCTGTGCGCGGACCACGAGCTGAACGTCTCGACCTTCACGGCCCGCGTGGCGGCCTCGTCCGGAGCGGACCTGTACGCGTGCGTGGGCGCGGCGCTGTCGGCGCTGTCGGGCCCGAGGCACGGAGGGGCCTGCGATCGCATCGAGGCGCTGATGCAGGAAGTCAGTCACCCGGAGCGCGCTGCCAAGGTGGTCCGCGAGCGGCTGCGGCGAGGCGAGTCGGTGCCGGGCTTCGGGCACCAGCTCTATCCAGAGGGTGATCCCCGCACGCCCCCGCTGCTGGAGGTGGCGTGGGAGGTGCGCCCAGAGCCCGTGGCGGTACGGGTGGTACGAGCGGTGGCCGAGGCCATGCGCGAGGCCGGGCACCCACCGCCCACGGTGGACTTCGGGCTGGTGGCGCTGTCCGCAGCACTGGGGCTGCCACCGGGCGCGGCAACCGCGGTGTTCGCGGTGGGACGCGCCGCAGGCTGGGTCGCCCACGTGCTGGAGCAGCGCGAGCAGGGCCACCTCTTGCGCCCCCGCGCGAGGTACGTGGAGCCACCTCCTCGAGCGGGCTCCCCGGGGCCGTGAAGCTCACGTGCTCCGCGCCGCGAACGTTCACCGATGGTCACGGCCCTGCTCACAGCGAGAGGTGGCGGACACTCGCAGGCAGGGATAGAGGGCTCTCCCCTCCCCTCACCCTGCCCCGTCAGAAAGATTCCGCCGCCATGTCCCGATCCCCTCGCTCAACCTTCCTCCCGCTGGTGGTGCTGGCGCTGCTCGGCTCTCCGCTCGCCTGCCTGGACACGATCGAGCCGGGCGAGGAGCAAGAGCCGCTTCCGGAGAACGACAGCGGCCGCCGCGATCTGACCTTCGCGTTCGACCCGGGGCAGAGCAACTGGAGCGGAGGCTACTCGGACTTCCCGATCGCTCAGGATCAGAAGGACATCCAGTTCCTCCTCGAGCGGCGGACGACCCCCGCGGGGACGGACCGGCAGAGCAGCGCGCAGTTCGTCTCGAGTACGAACGTGAGCGACGACCTCTTCACGTTCATCACGCAGCAGGTGAGCCGGCTGAAGCCAAACACGCCGTACGCCCTCACCTTCGAGCTGGAGCTGGCCAGCAACGCGCCCCGCGGCTGCCCGGGCGTGAACGGCTCACCGGGCGAGGACGTGTTCCTCAAGGTGGGCGCCTCGCTCACGCAGCCCCTGGCCATGGCGGACCCCAACACGCAGCAGTTCCGCCTCAACGTGGACAAGGGCAACCAGTCGGTGGGCGGCGCGAACGCTCAGGTGCTGGGCGACATCGCCACCGAGTCGGAGCAGTGCTTCAACACGCCGTATCGCATCATCACCCGCGACAACCGCGGCAACCCGCTCCGCATCACCACGGACGAGCAGGGGAAGCTGTGGCTGTTCGTGGGCACGGACTCCGACTACCGAGGCACCACCGAGCTCTACTACGACATCATCCACGTGGTGCTGGAGCCATCCTGAATTCGAGCCGGGAGGCCCCGTCCAAGAGACGAACCCGGGCACGCCCGCACTGGAGGAGTCCCTTGGCTGCTATCCCCTTCCGCTCTCTCTTGCTTGCCAGCCTGCTCCTGGGCCTGACGTCGGCGTGCTCGGGGGCGCTCGACGAGCCGGACGATGGCACCGGGCGCCGTGACCTGCTCTTCACCTTTGACTCGAGCACGCAGGACTGGACCGCCAACTTCACGGACCTGGCTCCGAGCCAGGTCAACGACGTCGGCTTCCTCTTCGAGCGCCGGGAGCTCCCTCCTGAAGCCGGCGCCATGAGCGGCGCGCTCTTCATCTCGGGGAAGAACGTGAGCGATGACCTCTTCATGTTCCTCACGCACCCGGTGCCCGGGCTGAGACCCGACACGGCCTACTCCCTCACCTTCGAGCTGGAGCTGGCCAGCAACGCGCCCACAGGCTGCGTGGGCGTCGGCGGCTCCCCGGGCGAGAGTGTCTACCTGAAGGTGGGTGCCGCCCTGATCCAGCCGGACCGGGTGACGGACGCCAGCGGCAACTACCGCCTCAACGTGGACAAGGGCGAGCAGTCGACCGGTGGTGCCAACGCCATGGTGGTGGGCGACGTCGCCAACGGCTCGAACGACTGCGTCGCTCCTCCCTACCGCCGCTTCACCCGCGACAACCGCGGCAATCCCTTCCGCATCACCACGGACCTCCAGGGAGAGCTCTGGCTGCTCATCGGCACGGACTCCGGCTACGAGAGCACCACCGCGCTCTATTACGACACGATTCGCATCGTCCTGGAGCCTGTCCCGCAATAGGGTGGAGCCATGGAGAGACGCTTCTATCCCCCCTGGCTGCTCGTGGCGCGGATGCTCGGCACCGCGGCCCTGCTTGGCGCCGTGGTGACGCTCGCCCGGCAAGCCGTGGGGCCACCCTGGCTCGGGTTCGCGCTCATCAGCGCGTTCTTCTTCCTGCGCGTGGGCGCCGAGTGGACGCTGGCGCTGCGCTACCCGGATGCGGAGGGCCGGCACCGGCGCTCGGCCATCCTCAACACCTTCATCACCATCGCCGTCACGGCCTTCTGGTTCTACCTCCGGAAGCGAGGAATCAAGCTGGGGTGAGCCGGGCTACACGTTGAAGCGGAAGTGCATGCAGTCGCCGTCCTGGACGACGTACTCCTTGCCCTCCACGCGCAGCAGGCCCTTCTCCTTCACCGCGGACTCGCTGCCGAGCTTGATCAGGTCCTCCCAGCGCATCACCTCGGCCTTGATGAAGCCGCGCTCGAAGTCCGTGTGGATGACGCCGGCCGCCTGCGGGGCCTTGAAGCCCTTGTGAATCGTCCAGGCGCGGCACTCCTGCTCGCCCACCGTGAAGTACGTCCACAGGCCCAGCAGCTTGTAGCCCGCGCGCACCACCTTGTTCAGGCCCGGCTCCTTCAGCCCGGCGCTCTCCAGGAAGCCCGGCCGCTCCTCCTCGGGCAGCTGCTGGATCTCCGCCTCCATGGCCGCGGCGAGCACCACCACCTCCGCGCCCTCCCTCGCCGCCATCTCCTTCACCGCGCGCACGTGCGCCGACTCATCCTCCTTGCCGATCTGCGCCTCGGAGATGTTCGCCACGTACAGCACCGGCTTGTCCGTCAGCAGGAACAGCTCGCGGATGGCCGCGTGCTCCTCCTCGGAGAGCTTCTGCCCGCGGACGGTGACGGCCCCGTCCAGCCCCGCCTTGATCTTGTCCAGCAGCGCCAGCTCCGCCTTGGCCTCGTCGCCGGCCTTGCCGCCCATCTTCGCGTTGCGCTGGGCGCGCTCGCGGCGCTTCTCCACCGTCTCCAGGTCCTTGAGGCACAGCTCCGTGTCCACCACGTCCCGGTCCCTCACCGGGTCCACGCCGCCTTCCACGTGGGTGACGTTGTCGTCCTCGAAGCACCGCAGCACGTGCAGCACCGCATCCACCTGGCGGATGTTGGCCAGGAACTGGTTGCCCAGGCCCTCGCCCTTGGAGGCGCCACGCACCAGCCCGGCGATGTCCACGAACTCCAGCGAGGTGGGCACCTTCTTCAGCGGCTTGACGAGCGCCGACAGCTTGTCCAGCCGCTCGTCCGGCACGGGGACCACGCCCACGTTCGGCTCGATGGTGCAGAACGGGTAGTTGGCCGCCTGTGCGCCAGCGGCGGACAGGGCGTTGAAGAGGGTGGACTTGCCCACGTTGGGCAGCCCGACGATTCCGATGGAGAGAGCCATGACGGTTCCTTGGAACAGCGCGGCCGGTGGACCGCTTCCCGGCGCGACAGCCTACGCGCGGGGGGTGCCGCCCGGCGTGGGCAGGCCCTTGACGAACTGCTCGGCCAGCGCGCGGTGCTTGGCGTCATCCATGCGCTCGGAGATGAGCTTGCCCGCCACCTCCATGGCCAGGTCCACCGCCATGCCGCGAACCTCGGCAATGGCCTTGGCCTTCTGGTCTTCGATCTCGCGCCGGGCCTGGGCCTTGAACTCCTCGGCCTCCTTGCGGCTCTTGGCCATCAGCTCCTCGCGGTACTTCTCCACGTCCTGCTGGTTCTTGCGCATCATCTCCGCGGCCTCGCGGCGGGCCTCGGCGATGGCCGTCTTCTGGTCGGCCAGCAGCTTCTCGGCCTCCTGGCGCTCCTTCTTGGCGCTCTCGATGGCGCTGGAGATCTGCTTCTCGCGCTCCTCCACCAGGGAGAGGATGGGGCCCCAGGCCTTCCAGCGCAGCACGAAGAGCACGAGGACGAAGGTGATGAGGGTCCAGAAGATGAGGCCCGGGCGGACCTCCAGGAAGCTGGCGGCGAGGAGGAGGGTGTTCATCGGGGTCATCCTTCGCGGGAAGGGAGGGAGGAAACGGCGAGGGTTCAACTCACATCAGACAGCTCGAGGCCGGGGCTCACTCAGGAGCGGGCCTCCGGCGCGGCGCCCGCGGAGTGCGAGCGCCGGCCTGGGAGACTCCTGCTCAGGCCGTCTTGGTGGCCAGCAGGATGCAGATCACCAGCGCGAACAGCGTGGCGCCTTCGATGAGCGCCGCGGCGATGATCATGGAGGTACGGATGTCGCCGCCGGCGGCCGGCTGACGGCCAGTGGCCTCCATGGCGGAGGCAGCCAGCTTACCGATGCCGAGGCCGGCACCGATGATGGCGAGGCCAGCGCCGATGCCGGCGCCGAGGAATGCGAGAGCGAGGTGGGTCATGGGAGCACTTCTTCTTTCGTAGGTAGGACCCGCTTAGTGGGGGGGTCGTCGTTCCCTTTTGGACTACCTCCGGCGGCCTTTCGAACCGCCGGGTTCTCACCGGGGCCCGCTGCTACCGGGGCCCCGCTAACTCGTCACGGGAAGCTCAGGCGTGGGCCCGGCCGTGGTCGTGGCTCTTGGCGCCCTCGGGGTGGCCCTCGCCGTGCTCGTGGGCGTGGTCATGGTGGTGGCCCATGGCCACGCCCATGCCGATGAAGAGCGCCGACAGCATGGTGAAGACGTAGGCCTGCACGAAGGCGACGAACAGCTCCAGGAAGTAGATGCCCATGGCGAAGGGCACGGCCACCAGACCCACCGCCGCGCTGCCCATCATGAAGATGAGGCCGAGCAGGAAGAAGATGACGATGTGGCCCGCCAGCATGTTGGCGAACAGACGCATCGTGAGGGCGAAGGGCTTGGTGAACAGGCCGAGGATTTCCACCGGAATCATGATGGGCCACAGAGCCCAGTGCACGCCGCCTGTCAGGTGCGCCAGGTAGCCGCCGAAGCCCGCCGCGCGGATGCCAGCCACCTGCGTGAGGAAGAAGGTGATCATGGCCAGGGCGCAGGTGACGGCGATGTTGCCGGTGGCCGTCGCCATCCAGGGGAACAGGCCCAGCATGTTCATGAAGAGGATGAAGAAGAACGCGGTGAGCAGGAAGGGCACGTAGCGCGGGCCCTCCTCCTTGCCGATGTTCTTGATGGCCAGCTCGTCCCGGACGAAGACCACCAGCATCTCGAAGAGGTTGGCGCCCACGCCGCGCGGCACCAGCTTGGCCTTGTCCCGGTTGCTCCAGATGAGGATGGAGCCCACCAGCAGCAGCGCCGACAGGAACATCATCACCGTGTGCTTGGTGAGGGACAGGTCCAGGCAGCCCTGCAGCAGCCCCGGGTGCGCCGCGCCGTGGCCCGCCGCCGGCACGTCGCCGTGCTCGGCCCCCGGCACCTCGCAGGCGCCCGCCGACAGGGGGATGAGGATCTGCGGCAGGTGGATGACCTTGTGCTCGTCGCTGAGGGGAATCTCGAACTCGTACTCGGTCGAGTCCGACACGTGGTGCATGATGTACTCAGCCACGTCCGGCTTCTCGTGCTCCGCGCCACCCTGGGCAGGCTCCGCCTCCGAGGCGAACACCGCGCCCGCGAACAGACTGGCGACCAGGACCATTGCCTTGCGCATCACTTGTCTCCGCCCGCCGCGCTTTTGGACGCGGCGATCACGTAGCTGAACTCCACAATCTGCAGCACCAGGTAGACGCCGAAGAAACCGGCGACGAACCCCCAAGGCCCCATCCCCCGCGACACCATCGCGTAAAGCCCCGCCGCCACCGCCACCGCCCGGAGCCCGAACACCAGGCCTACCACCTTCAACGCCGCCGCGAGGCTGCGTTGCACTGCCTGCCGCTTCAGCGCCAGCGACACCGCCCCGGTCACCGCCGCCAACCCCGTGCCCACCAACGCCGGCCACCGGTTCTCCGGCGTCTGCGGCAGCGCCGCCGCTAGCGCCACCCCCACCACCGCCACCCCTAACGCCACCAGTGCGTGGTTCTGGAAGGTCTCCCCTGCCCCGGGCGTGTCCTTCACTTCTTCTTCCCCAGCCGGGTCATCTCGTGGATGAACCCGTAGAAGCCCACGGCGATCCCCAGCACGCTCAACCCCACCAGCATCCAGGGCTTCGTCCCCAGCCACCAGTCCAGCACCAGGCCTCCGAGGACGCCCACCACCGCCCCGCCCACCATCTTCCAGACCGCGGAGATGTAGGGCGCGGCCTCCTGCATCTGCCGGGCGGTCGAGCCCAGCTCGCGGCCTTCCTCGCCCTTCTCACCCTGGTCCCGGGGCTCCTCTGCCATCGGACGCCTCCCCAACTCCCGGGAAAACCTCAGGTTTCCGCCACACGCCCACCCAACCGATCCACGCGCGCGCGCCGCTTAACACTGAAGACAGAGGGTGTGCAACCGCTACCGCTCGGCCGCGGGGAGACCGGCACCAGCCAGGGTTGCGGTTACTGGAAGCCCAACTTGAGGAACTGGATGTCGAAGGAGACGTTGGAGGTGCCCGCATCGCTGGGCTCCACCATGATCTCGATGCGCTTGACGTGCTTGAGGTCCAGGGCGGTGTTGCGCTCCACCCACCCCCCCGCCCCCCCCTGGCCGATCGGCAGCACGGTGGAGACCCGGCCTCCGGCGGTGGGCATGAGCGGGGTGGTGCCGCCGTCCATGACGGGCACGTAGCGGGCATAGCCGGTGGGGCTGCACAGCATGACGATGGGCTGCTTGTGGGGGGCCCAGGGAGGAAAGCCGTTGCCGCTCATGGTCGGGTCGAAGTCGATGGCCAACGTGTTGTTGGCGCGCGTCAGGTCCCAGGTGCCAGGGGCCTCGAACCAGACGACGTGCGAGTGGGAGCGGGAGCCGCTCCACACGTTGTTGGCGGAGAAGGACTCGGGGATGCCCCCGTCCCAGAACCGGAGGCAGCCCTGGGTGACGCCGCTGAAGGGGTAGCGGGTGTCCACCGCGCCGCGCTCGCCGGTGGAGGCCAGATCGAGCAGGTTCGTCGGGCCTCCGCAGTCCGGGCGCTCGTCCACCCGGGTGTTGCAGTTGTTGTCCGCGCTGTCGCACACGTCCAGCGCATCCGGGTTCTTCGCGGCGTTGGTGTCGTCACAGTCCTTGAAGTTGGCGACGTAGCCCTGGGGCTGCACGCACGCCTGGCGCTTCATGTCCTCGCGGCCAAAGCCGTCATCGTCCGCGTCTCGGTACCAGGTCTCCGTCAGCCCCTCGTCGGCGTAGCTGTCGCAGTCATCGTCCATGTTGTTGCACTCTTCCGGAGCGCCGGGATGGACGCGGGGGTTGAGCGGCTGGCAGTCGTCGGGGGCGACCACCCAGCCCGCGGAGGGCTGGCACAGGACGCGCGGCTGGCTGGTGTCGCCGTAGGTGTCGCTGTCCTCGTCGCGGTAGTAGACGCCGCCGTCGAAGCCCTCGTCGAACTGGCCGTCGCAGTCGTTGTCGAGGCCGTCGCACTGCTCGGGCGCGCCGGGGAAGAAGAGGCTGCCACCGGCCGCGGGGTTGTCGTTGCAGTCGTCCGGGTTGGTGACCACGCGGATCGACTCGGGCACGGCGCAGCGGAGGATGGGCTGGGCGAGGTTGCCGTAGCCATCCTCGTCCGCATCCCGGAAGTAGCGGGTGGCGGTGCCGCCGTCGGCGCACATTCCGCCATCGAGCACGCGGCCGAGGCAGAGCGGCTCTCCGCGCTCGGCGCAGCACACGGTGTCGTCGCAGACGAGGCCGCCATCTCCACACTCGGAGTCCTCCGAGCAGCGGTAGTAGCCATCCTGCCGAGGGGTCTCGTAGCAGGCGCCCGCGAGCACAAGGCTCACGCCGAGGACGAAGAGCGCGGAGCGGGCAAGGCGTTGCGGAGAGGTGGACATGGGCGCCGGAGACTCCTTTGGGGGCGCCCATCGTACCCGACTGGAGGTCCTCCCTGAACCTGGCTCACCCGCTCCCACGGGTCCTTCCCGAAGGCGGAGCATCACCGCTCTCATTGTTTCTCAGGCTTGTCGAGGGAGGGCACATGGGCGTCCCGGTCATCCGTTCCAAGAGGGTCGTCTCATTATGGCGTCGCGCCATGGCTCTGGTGATGGCTGTCGCGCTGGCGAACGGGTGCGCGACGGTGGGCACAGGAGGCAGTGGCCGGCCGGAAGACATGCCACCGGATGTGGATGAGGAAGTACTGAAGGAGGGCGCCAAGGCAGAAGTCGCAAGGACCGTAGCGCAAGTCTGGGCCGTGACACGCGGCGTGCGCGAAGTAGGAGCGCGCCAGTCTTTCTCCTTCTGGGTCGAGCGTGGCGCGCTGACACTCGTGGGCTACATGGCCAGCGGGCGTGATGGACCCGCAGGTCATTCAGTGGATGATGAAGCCCTCCGGCACACCCTGAGCACCGTCCTCGAGAGCTTCGCTCAGCAACATACAGGCGCAGTGGAGGTCACCCTGGAGCGGCGAGAGACAGGGTGGAATGTCGGGTATCTCCGCCTCCCCGGGTCACGTCCGCCCGAAGCAAAGACGTTGCCGGTTCGGAGCGAAGGATTGCCCCCGGATGCTGCGAACGCGGTGACCGAGGGCCTGGCGCACCTGCTGAAGGCCCTCCCGCTCTCCGAAGGTGAGGAGGCCCGGGTGGAAGTGGTGGCACACCTGGAAGACGGGCGCGCCGAGGCATGGGAGCTTGAGCGCTTCGAGCTCATTCGCCGGAGTTCAGGAAGCTCGGGCTGGGAGCCAGCGGCACGCGCAGCGGACGAAGCCTCCGCTGTGGTGCTGCCCTTCATGGAGGGCATCGGTGAGCGAACCGTGCACCTGGGCTTGAAGCTCGCGAGGTCTCGGGGCGCCCGCTGGATGAGCGGACGGGTGGAGGTGGCGCGAGTGGTCCAACCACCCCCCTCCCCGGAGCTCAACGCAGAGTTCGTCGCCGAGTACCGGCTGATGGTGGAGGACATCCTTCGGCGCTGGCGCGAAGACACGAAGGAAGGCGCGGAATGGGTAGCCCGCCGGGGAGTCGAGGAGCTGGCCCTCTGGTACGCCTTCGGCATCCTCTCGAAAGGTGTGGGGTGGTTGGGAGCCCGCACACTTCCCACGGTGAAGCTGGCGTTGAGCCGGGGTGGAGAAGCAGCGGCCGGGTGGCTGCGCACGACGTTGAAGCGCGTACCTCTGGAGAGAAGGCTCGCGTTCGAGCGGCTGTGGATGAAGGTGCAGTTGGAGGGCAAGCGGGCCCTCTCCCAAAGCGAGCGTGCGGAGCTGCGCGAGTTGATGGAGGGCCTCGAGCAGCTCGTCAAGAAGCCGCTGACACGCGACGAAAAGGACCTCCTTCGCTCCAGTGCCCGTGCGTACTACAAGAAGCTGTACCCAGAGCTGGCAAAGCTCATGGATGAAGCCGGCTCGGCCCTCCCCATCCATCACCGATGTCCCTTGGAATATGCCCACCTCTTTCCATCCCTGGACATCAACGCTGCCAATAACCTGGCCATGGTGCCAGGACACGTGCACAAGCGACTCAACCTGCTCTGGGACAAGTTCCGGCAAGCGCGTCCACATGCAACGGCGAGAGACGTGGAGGAAGCCGCTCGCATCATCGATGGGCACTTCGAGAATTGGTATCACCGCGCCAGTGATCCAATCGGTCAGCCACTGCGCTCAGCAGAGGAGGCTGCATTGGCCGCTCTGCGGCAGCTCTTCCCGGAGCTGAAGTGAGTCCTTGAGAATCCCATGAGCCAAACGCCCCTTCCTGGATTCGATCGCTTGATGGCGGTGTGTACCCGGCTCGGGTTGAGCCTGAAAAGCTCCTCCCCGAGAAAGAACCCCCTCGAACCCGGGATCTTGGTCGCAGGACTTCCGTTCGATCCCCTGCTCGCGGCTACCTATGCCCGGCTGGGACACGCTGCCTTCGCGGCCGACATCGGGGGGCTTGTCCTCAATCGGCTCGATGATCACGAGCGCACGCTGGAAGAGAGAAACAGGCAGTGGCAAGCGACGGAGGAGCACCCGTTCTCCATGGCCCTGTTCCTCTTCGGTGGGGAGGCGGGTCTGGCCTACCACTACGCCACGGTGCCGCAGTTGGCGGACGCACAAGGACGACAGCCCGTCGTCTTCGTGGACGACTACGAAGTGCCTCCTCTGGCCCTCCCTGTCGCGTCGGATGTGGATCGCTTCTTCGAACTCTATTCACGCTACCTGGAAGAACTGGTGGCCCACCCTGCCTTCAGCAGGGATGATCCAGCGGTTCTTGCCTTCCCTCGGCAGCTGCTCCACCTCATCGCATCTGACGAGCGGCTGGTCAGCCTGATTCGAGAAGGGCGCTTCGACCCATTGATGCCAGGTGCTGAAGCCCAGGCCTGGGCACACAGGGTCGTGAGCGCTGGCGACGCTCGTCGGTAGGCGCCCTCAATCGTCCGAGGAGACGAGGTCGAAGACGAAGAGACCAACGCCCACCGTGGACAGGCCCCCGCCCACTCCGAGCAGCACGTTTCCCGTGCGCGCGTAGCGGTCCGACTTGTCATAGGCCGCCTGCGCGTCCGGGTAACGCGTGCACGCCTGGCCCGCGCCCAGGCACGGCTCCACATCCTTGAGCGCATTGCGCGACAGCCCCCCCGCCACCAGTGAGCCGGCCAGCGCGAGCGCCCCCACGCTGAAGGTGACGTAGGAGGCCACGCGCAGCCCCTTGCCACGAGAGGCCGTGCGCATCACTCCCGCTGCAACCTGCTCGGGAGGCGTCAGGCGCAGCCGTGCGCCCTCGGGCACCAGCTCCCGCGACAGCGCCGCCTCTCCCGAAGGCAGCAGGAGATCCACCTCATGCGAGCCCGCCGTCACCGGCACCACCGCCCCAGAAGGTGCCAGCGCCCGGCCATCCACCCGCAGGCGCGCGGCGTCCGCCGCCACCACCAGCCCGCCCCACCCCCTGCGCGCGAACGCGGGCACCAACGCCGCCACCACGGGCCGCAGCGCCCCCTTCAGCTCCCCCGGCGCCACCCCTGACAGCCGGCGCCGCCCCGAGCCCCCAGCCGCCCCATCCACCCACGTGGCCTCCACGTCCACGACGCCGCGCCGCGCGGGCGTCACCAGCAGGAAGAGGCCCTGCTCGGCCTGAGTCTCAGCGAGCATCGCGCGCAGGCAGGCCTCATCCCCGCACCGGCGAGACATCCCCGACACCGGGTTCACCGTGAGGGCCGTCAGCTCGCGGGCCAGCTCCGCCCCGGCGCCCAGCACGAGCTGGGCCTCCGTGGACCCCAGCCCGCCTCCATCGAGGACTCGCACCGAGAGCCGCTCGGCGGCGGACGCAGGCAGGGCAACCAGCAGCGGGAGCAGGCGCAGGAGCGTCTTCACGGGGCCTGACTCTAGCTCAAGGGCGCGAGCCCTCGCCTCTCTCCAAGTCGTCACGGCCACGGCCCCATCTCCAGCTTCAGAAGGGACGCCTGATCAAGAAGGAGGACCCCATGGCGAAGCCACTCCAGATCACCTCACCCCGCTTCCAGGATGGAGAGCCCATCCCCATCGCCTTCACCTGCGAGGGAGAGGACAAGGCCCCGCCCCTGAACTGGGGCGAAGTCCCGCACGGCACCCGCAGCCTGGCCCTCATGGTCGAGGACCCCGATGCTCCAGACCCTCAGCACCCTCAGCGCACCTGGTGCCACTGGATCCTCTACAACCTGCCTCCCGGCACCCGAGGCCTGCCCGAGGGCGCCACCCCGGACACGCTGCCCCAGGGCGCCCACGAGGGCCTCAATGATTGGCAGCGGCCGGGCTACGGAGGCCCCTGTCCCCCCATCGGCCGCCACCGCTACTTCTACCGCCTGTATGCTCTGGACACCGTGCTGCCAGACCTGGGCTCGCCCACCCGCCCCCAGTTCCTCGAGGCCATCCGGGGACATGTGCTCGCCGAGGCCCAGCTGATCGGGACGTACCAGAAGACCCACCCCCACGTCAGCGCCTGAGCCGCCAGCGCGCCCTCCCGGCCCATACCCGGGAGGGCTGGGGTGACTTCCCCTTGATGGGGCGAGGGTGCGATGGTCCACGCTCGTGACGACGCCCCCCGAAGCCGGTGCGCAGTACCGGCACTTCGACGCGATGCCCCTCGGACTCGGTGCCGTCCGAGAGGGGCGGTTCGTCTATGCGAACGCGTCGCTGCTCGCCCTGTTGGGGCGCAAGCCGGAGGAGGTGCTGGGGCGCATCATCTCGGACGTGGTTTCCTTCCCCTCGGGTAACGAGTTCGTGGCCGACCGGCACCTGCGCCGCATGCGTGGGGAGCAGGTGCCCGCCGTGTACGAGTTCGTCCTCACCACTCCCACGGGTGAGAAGCGGCGACTGGAGATCTCCGTCACCGTCGAGGGGCAGGACGCCGTGGTGCTCCTGCGCGACGTGAGCGCCCGCGCCCACCACCGCACCGTGCTCCAGCGTATGGCGGAGCTCGGCGCCGGGCTGCCCGGCATGCGCACCGAGCAGGAGGTGCTCACCCGCGTCTTCGATGGGCTCGCGGAGCTCGGCTTCACCTTCGCCTACCTGATGCCCCTGGGCGATCAGGCGCTGCTGGAGCGGCTGTACGTGCCCCCCGAGTTCTCCCAGGAGCCCCAGGACAGCGCCTGGGCCGAGGGCCTGCGGCTGACGGGCACCTGGTCCCCGCTGCTGGAGCGGACCTGGAAGGAGGGCTCGGCCTACGACGCCGAGTTCGCCCAGGAGGCCTCTCGCTTCGCCCAGGGAGAGATCTCCGACGAGGTGCAGTACCGCCTCAAGGAGGCCGGGCTCCACGTGATTGGCGTGCGCATCGAGGTGAGTGGCATGCGCCGGGCAGTGCTCGTGGTGGCGGCGCCCTGGCTGCGAGAGGAGGAGCTGCCACCGCTGCGGCTCTTCGGCGCTCAGGTGTCCGCGGCGCTCGACGCGGCGCTCACCATCTCTCAGCTCTCCGCGCAGAACACCGCCCTGGCCGCGCTCAACCGCCTGGCCTCCACGGCCGCCACGGCCCAGGAGCCGCGGGACTTCTTCGGCCCCGGCGCCAAGGAGATCACCCGGCTGCTGGACTGTGAGGCCCTGGGCCTCTTCCTGCGCAAGGACGGCTCGGAGGAGATGGAGCTGGTGTACGCGCAGGGGCTGGACGCGCACAGCGCCGACTACTACGGGCGCATGCCCACGCGCGGCAGCCTCTCCGGCAAGGCCATGGAGCAGGGCTCGGCCCTGGTGCTGGAAGTGGAGTCCTCCACCGGCCTGACGCGCGAGCACATGGAGCGCCTGGGCTACTCCACCGTGGCCGTGGTGCCGCTGCGGGTGCGCTCACGGCTGGTGGGCACGCTCATGGTCGCCTTCCGCAAGCGCCGCGGACTGACGCACCTGGAGCGGGAGACGCTTCAGGCCATGGGCGCGCACTTCGCCGCCGCCACCGAGTCCCACCGCCTGCTCACCGAGGTGCGCCGGCGCGCCGACGACCTGGCCCTCATCCACGAGGTGGGCCGCAACATGGTGGCCACCGTGGAGATGGATCTGCTGATGCGGATCGGCGTGGAGGGCCTGGCGCTCATCGCCCGCGCCCCGGACGCCTTCCTCTTCCTGCTGGATGCCCAGGGCCAGCGGCTGGAGATCCGCGCCGCCGTCCACAAGGCGGAGCTGCTCGGGTACACCCTGCCCCTCTGGCCGCCGGACAGCTCGCTCACCGTCAAGGCGTTCCACACGCGCATGCCCATCATCATGGAGGATGCGCTGAAGGAGCCCCACCTCCACCCGGACGCCCGCCCCCTCATGGGGCTCACCGCCGGGCTGGTGCTGCCCCTGGTGGTCCGCGAGCGCGTCATCGGCGTGGCCTTCATCACCGAGACGCAGGGGCCTCGCCGCTTCACGGACTCGGAGGTGGAGCGCGCCTCCGCCATCACCAACCAGCTCGCGCTGGCGCTGGAGCAGGCCCGCCTCATCGAGGACCTCAAGGAGAGCTACGCGGAGCTGGCCCGCACCCAGGAGCAGCTCGTCCAGCGCGAGCGGCTCGCGGCCCTGGGCGAGCTGGCCGCCGTGGTGGCCCACGAGGTGCGCAACCCCCTGGGCGCCATCTTCAACTCCGTCTCCTATATCCGCCGCCTCATCGGCGTGGCGAACCCCGCCCTGCCGCTGGTGGAGATCGTCGCGGAGGAGGCGGACCGGCTCAACCGCATCGTGGATGATCTGCTGCACTTCGCGCGGCCGCCCTCGCCCTCGCCCACGCCCGTGCCGCTGCAGCGGCTGCTGGAGGACTCGGTGCGCGCGGCGCTGGCGGACGCCACCGGGCAGGTGGAGGTGGCGTGGATCGTCGAGGCAGAGGTGCCGGTGCTGGTGGACGAGCGGATGATCCGGCAGGCCTTCCTCAACCTCGCGCTCAACGCAGTCCAGGCCATGCCGCAGGGTGGCACGCTGCGGGTCGTCGTGCGGCGCGAGGAGGGCACGAGGCCCGAGGTGCAGGTGGAGTTCACCGACACCGGCTCGGGCATCCCCGCCGACCTGCGCGCCCGCATCTTCGAGCCCTTCTTCACCACCAAGGCCAAGGGCACGGGCCTGGGGCTGGCCATCGTCAAGCGCATCGTCGAGTCCCACGCCGGCCGCGTGGTGCTCGAGTCCGAGCCGGGCCGGGGCACCACCTTCCGCCTCTTCCTGCCCTGTGAGCCCGAGGCCACGCTCTCCCTCGTGCCCGCCAGCGCCTGACGCAGCCAGACAAACACCGGATCGACTCGGCGCGTCGTAGACACCTCTGCCCGAAAGGTGATGCCTGATTCAGTTCTCAGGTGATCATGTTTCACGCCCGGTGCTACCTTCCGCGCCCTTCAAACAAGGGAGGGCTCATGCGCAAGCAGCGTCTTGGAAGTCTCGTCGGTGGACTTCTCGTTCTGTCTGTCTTTGGGTGCGAGGCCATGGCTCCGGCCCAGGCGCCTCTGGAAGAGGTGCCCGAGCTGGCGCAGGTCCAGAGCAGGCTCACGGCGGTGACCAGCTTTGGAACCAACCCGGGCGGCCTGAAGATGTACAAGTACGTGCCGGCGAACGTGCCGGCGAACGCGCCGCTGGTGGTCGCCATGCACGGCTGTACCCAGACGGCGGCGGGCTATGAGGCCACCGGCTGGACCGCGCTGGCGGACGTGCTCAAGTTCTACGTCGTCTACCCGGAGCAGGTGAGCGGCAACAACCAGAACACCTGCTTCAACTGGTTTGAGCCGGGGGACATCGCCCGGGGCCAGGGCGAGGCGCTCTCCATCAAGCAGATGGTGGACACCATGAAGGCGGCGCACTCCATCGATGCCAGCCGCGTCTTCGTCACCGGCCTGTCCGCGGGTGGCGCCTTCACGCACGTGATGGCCGCCGCCTACCCGGATGTCTTCGCCGCGGGCGCGGTGATGGCGGGCGTGCCGTACAAGTGCGCCACCACGATGACGGATGCCTTCAGCTGCATGAGCCCAGGCGTGGACAAGACGCCCACGGCCTGGAGGGACCTCGTCAAGGGCGCCTACTCCGGCTACACCGGCGCCTACCCGCGCATGTCCATCTGGCACGGCACCTCCGACTACACGGTGAAGAACACCAACCAGACGGAAGGGGTGGAGCAGTGGACGGCGGTGCACGGCATCGACATGACGGAGGACGTCAGCGAGACGGTCGCCGGCTACCCGCACAAGGTCTACAAGGACGCGGCGGGCAAGGCCCTGGTGGAGACGTACGCCATCACCGGCATGGGCCACGGCACGCCCATTGATCCGGCCACCAAGTTCCCCGGCACCACCGTGGCGTGCGGCACGGCGGGCGCCTACGTGCTCGATACGGACATCTGCTCCACCTGGCAGGTGGCGAAGTTCTTCGGGCTCGACAACTCCGACACGGCCGCGCCCTCCGTCAGCCTCACCGCTCCCGCCAACGGCGCCAGCGTGAGCGGCACCGTGCAGGTGACGGCCACCGCCTCGGACAACGTGGGCGTCTCCAAGGTCGAGTTCTTCATCGACAACGTCCTGGTGGGCACCGACACGGCCTCGCCCTACGCCTACGCGTGGAACAGCGCCGCGGCCACCAATGGCACCCACGTGCTGGTGGCCAAGGCCTCCGACGCGGCCGGCAACACCGCCACCTCCGCCTCCCTCTCCGTCTTCGTCTCCGGCGGCATCTCCGACACCACCGCTCCCACCGTGAGCATCACCTTCCCCACGAACGGCGCCACCGTGGCCGGGGCCGTGGACATCACCGCCACCGCCTCGGATGACACCGGCGTGACGAAGGTCGAGTTCATCATCGACGGCACCGTGGTGGGCCAGGGCGTGTCGGCGCAGCAGGCCGGCCCGTACGTCTTCAGCTGGAACACCACCGCCTATGCCACCGGGAGCCACACGCTGCAGGCGCGGGCCTATGACGCGGCGGGCAACACCGCCACCTCCACCTCGGTGACGGTGACGGTGGATCAGAACTCGGTGCGCTTCACCGAGCGCTTCTCCAACAACGGCCCGGACAACACCGGGTGGACCCTGACGGAGTGGGCGCTGGACGCCAGCGATCAGACGGGCACCACCGGCAGCAAGTCCATCCTCGGCTCGGCCGTGCCGGCCTTCAACACCGTTACCAAGACAGCCACCGTCAGCCTCACGCTGACCTCCAACCCGCGGCTCACCTACTGGCGCAAGCTGGACCTGTACGGCGCCAACACCTCCGCCTCGGCGGCCTTCAGGGTCGTCCTCAATGACGGCACCGACCACGTGGTGGACTCGGCCACGAAGAGCGGCTTCGGCTCCCTGGCCGAGTCCTCCTGGACGCAGCGGGCGAACATCGACCTGTCCGCGTACGCCAACCGCACCGTCACGCTGAAGTTCATCGTCACCGGCACGGACACGGGCTCCAACATCAGCCGCGCGAAGGCGTGGGTGGACAGCATCACCGTCGGCCCGCCGAGCACGGCGCCCGACACCACGGCCCCCACCGTGAACGTGACGGCCCCCGCGGCTGGCGCCACCCTCGGCGGCACCGTGGACGTGACGGCCAGCGCCTCGGACAGCTCGGGCATCAGCAAGGTGGAGTTCTACGTGGATGGCGCGCTGGCGGACACCGACACCACCTCGCCCTTCGTCTTCACCTGGAACACCGCGGGCGCGGCCAACGGCACCCACACGCTGATGGCCAAGGCCTATGACGCGGCGAACAACGTCAGCACGGACAACGACACCTCCGTCACCGTGAGCAACGCCAGCGGCGGGACGACCACCGCCTCGTTCACCAGCATCGCGGCGGACGACGGGTACGTGAAGGCCAACGCGGATGGCACCTCCGCCGCGGTGGGCGCCTTCACCACCCCGGCGATCGGCAAGGGCTCGGATGCCCTGCTCAACCGGGCCTTCTTCTCGTTCGACACCTCCTCCCTCCCGGACACCGCCACCCTCGTCCGGGCCTCGCTGAAGGTGACGCTCTCCTCCGCCTCGGGAGACCCCTGGGCGGATCCGGCGGGCAACACGCTCACCGTTGATCTGAAGAGCGGGACGTTCGGCACCGCCGCCACGGAGACCACGGACTTCACCGCCGCCGCCACGGCCAGCGCGGTGGCGGACGTCATCAAGTTCACCACCGGCGCGCAGAGCTCCACCGACTTCAACGCCGCGGGCCTGGCCGCCCTCAACAAGGCGGGCAAGACGCAGGCCCGGCTCCGCTTCTCGCTGAACCCCACCGGCACCCGCTACCTCTTCCTCACCGAGGGCACCGGCGCCGTCCTCACCGTGGAGTACAAGTAACCCCCGGCGTCTGATCCAAACCCGGCTCCAGCACTGTCCGAAAACAAGACAGTGCTGGAGCGTGGATTATCCAGTGTTCATGGTTTTCTGGATTCGGTCCTAAGCCTTTGTTTTCTCAAACAAATTCCGAGAATGGCCGGACCTGGGAGTGAACACCTACATTCCAATCAAAACGGGTTGGAGCAGGCTTGTCTTAGTCGCCTAAAAGGCCACCTTGTAGTCAAAACGTTTTGACGCTCAGTGATTTCAGTAACTTGCGTTAAACGTTTTGCGCGGCGGGAGTTGGCACGGCGGCTGCTTAAAGGGAATGCGAGCCCCCACTTGCCCCCATTGGGGGAGGAGAGCATCCCTGTGATGAACTTTTTCACGCTGAAGCGCCTGCAGGCAGTGACCCTGAGTTCCTTCATGATGCTGGCTGCTGCTGGCTGTGGGGGCGAGACGACGCCGGATGAGCAGCCGGTCGTTGACGACACCCAGAGCGAGACGGCCTGGGATGCAGAGCAGGAGGCGACGCTCGGGAGCACCACGCTCGGCGCGTACCTGTTCACCAAGGAGACCTTCAAGGGCAACGGGCGCACCTGCGCGACCTGCCACACGCTGGGCACGGGCGGCCTGACGCCGGCCCAGGCCAAGGCCATCTACGCCAAGTACCCGAGCAGCCCCCTCTTCCGCGCCATCGACAGCGATGACGGCACCGGCGCCAGCTACTCGAAGCTGCTGAACGACGCGACGGTCACCGTGGACCTCGCGCTGCCGCCGAACGTGCGGCTGGCCGCCAACCCCACGGCCCGCACCGTGAAGCTGCGCCGCGGCATCCCCAGCACGCTGGACAGCCCGCGCTTCGACCCGACCATCATGTGGGACGGCCGTGAGGCGACGCTGCAGAGCCAGGCGCAGCACGCCATCGCGGGCCACGCCCAGGGCGGCCGGGCTCCCACGCAGACGGAGCTGAACGCCATCGTGGACTTCGAGAAGGCGCTGTTCTCCTCGAGGGCGATGTACAACTACTCGAAGACCGGCACGCCCCCGCCGCTGCCCGCGGGCACCACCGACTCCGAGAAGCGCGGCAAGGCGTGGTTCGCGGAGACCGGCGTGTGCGGCTCCTGCCACTTCGGCGCGCTGCTCAACGAGACCTCTCAGTACAACCCCATGGGCGTGCCCGCCGGCTTCCACTTCGGCAGCGCGGGTGTCTCCGAGATCAACCTGGCCGGCAACCCCGTGCAGGAGTACATCGTCACCGGTCCGGATGGCTCCGAGGCTCACGTGATGTCGCCTGACCCGGGCCTGATGCTGACCACGGGCGTGCCGCAGATGGCCAACGCGTTCAAGATGGTGTCGCTGCGCAACCTCAAGAACACGGCGCCGTACTTCCACGACAACTCCGCCAAGACGATCGAGCAGTCGATGGTGCAGTACAAGATCCTCCTGGACATCCTCGGCATCCCGAACACCGAGCAGGACATCGCGGACATGACGGCCTACATGAAGCTGCTGTAATCCCCCAGAGGAGCGGGCCTCAGCGCGTCCCCCCCGCGCAGGCCCGCAACCCCCTCCTCGCGACCCGGCGCATGAGTTCCATGCGCCGGGTCGTTGTTTTTGGAGCGTCCCGCGGCTCGCTCCAGTCGAAGCCCCGCAGCCGAGGCAGGAAGCCCTGCCCCACGCACCCCTCCAGGCTGAAGAGGTGCAGGTCCGCGCACAGGCGCCGGGCCCGTCGCAGATCGCCGGAGAGCTCCTCCCAGGACAGCGGCGCCGCCGCGCCAGCGCCCGGGAGCTCGACTCCGCCTCCGGTACTGCCCACGCCGATGGAGCGGGCCTGGGCGCCGTAGCTCTCCAGCAGGCTCGCGCCATGGGGGCGGACAAAGCTGGAGTAGAGCATTAGCACCTCGCGATCCGCGGGCAGGTCCACGACGCCGAGCAGCCGCTGCAGCAGGGTGGAGCCCGCCTCTCGCTCGTCGACGATGAGCGGGAGCTGGTAGGTGTCCACCCGGTAGCCGTCCGCCTGGATGCGCGCCACCAGCGCCTCGTATGCCGCCCGGGCCTGACGCAGCTGGTCACCTCGCCGAAGTCTGCGCAGGAGCGCGGGCAGGTAGCGCCAGCGCTGGGCGAGCAGCCGCCTCAGCTCCGCGAGGTCCGGCTCGATGTCCAGGCCCACTCCGTCCCACTGCAGGCCGTGCTCAGCCGTCCACTGGCGGAAGGCCTCGTAGCGGGACTGGCCCTGGGGGGCGTTGTCCAGGTTGAACCAGTAGCCCTGCTCGGCGGGCAGCAGCTGCCAGGCGATGACAGGGATGCCGGCGGCGTGGAGCTGCCGCACCACGGCGGCCCGCTCCGCACTGAGGTCCAGCAGGCCCAGGCTGACGGAGGCCTTCAACGCGACGAGGTGCTCGAGCACGGCCGGATCCGCGAAGAGGGCCTGCAGGGGCTCGGCTCCCAGCTCGCAGAAGAAGGTGAGGCGCGGAGGGTTCATGTGCGCCGCGTCTCGTATCACCCCTGAGCGACCACGGTGAGACGTGTAGGGCTCGGTGACGAGAGGCATGCTTGAGTGCGCCAGCCTACCGCCGGGAATGAAGGCTTGCAGGAACACCGTGCACGCAGCGCCCTGCCACTCCGAGACACTGGCCAGGACGCGAGGTGCCTGGAAAGCTCGCGCGCAACCTCGTTACCGGAAGGAGCCGCTCGATGAAGTTCAGCCTCAATCCCGCGACGGAGAGCGCGCTGTACCTGACTCGCACCTACGCCGTGCCGAAGGAGAAGGTGATGAAGGCGTGGATGGACGCCGCGGCCCTCCAGAAGTGGTGGGGCCCCATGGCCGCCATGGAGTGGAAGCCGAAGCTCGGCAACACGTTCCGGTTCGACTACCCACTGGCCGCCGGTGACAAGGCCGCGGTGGTAGGCGAGTTCCGCGACCTCTCCGACGACATGCTCGTCCTGTCCTGGGTCGGCGAGGGCGGAAAGAAGGCCCTGGGTGGGACGCTGGTGACGGTGGAGTTCCGCAAGGTGCCCAAGGGCACGGAGCTGGCCCTCACCCATGAGCTGCTGCCCACGGGCGCCGCGCGTGACGCACAGCGCAACGAGTGGCTCGGGCGGCTCGAAAGACTCACCCAGGCGCTAGCCTGACAGGCGAGGCACGGACGGCCAGGCCCTCAGGAAAGCGGCCTGATTTGAAGAACTTGGCACACCGAGGGTAAGAGGCAGGCCGCTCTACGTCCCCTTTGTGAGTGCTAATGACCGTCCCCTCAGATGCCGATGAGGCCACTGCCCGGCGGCTGCACGAGCTCCTCGCTCGTCAGCGCCGCTGGCTGCTCCTCCAGGCCCGCGCTCTCTGCCGCAATCCGGCGGATGCCGAGGATCTCACCCAGGAGACGATCGTCCGTTTCCTGACCGCCTTCAGCCAGGTCGCCCACCTGCCGGACGAGAACGTCTGCGCCACCTGGCTCGTCACCACCCTCACCAACTGCTTCTACGATCAGCTCCGCCGGCAGCGCACCCGCGAGCGGAGCGTCCCGGAGCTGGCCCAGCAGGAGAGCACGGTGGATCCCGAGCCTCCCCCCAAGTCCCTGTATGACCGCGTCTCCGACGAGCAGTTCAGCTCGGCCGTGCGCGCCCTGAGCCCGGTGGCTCGCAGCACGTTCGAGTTGCACGCCCGGGGCCGCAAGTACCGGGAGATCGCCCAGGAGCTCGGCGTCCAGGAGGGCACCGTGGCCAAGCGGCTCCACGATGCCCGCTCCAGGCTCCGCAAGCTGCTCGAACCCCTCATCCAGCTGGGAGACAACTGATGTCCGCGCACTGTGAAAGAATCGAGCACTTCGCGGATGGCGAGCTGGCTCCCGAGGAGGCAGAGGCCTTCCGTCAGCACCTGCTGGACTGCGATCGCTGCAAGGCCGAGCTGGGCAACCTCCTGCAGCTCAAGATGATGGCCTCGCGCCACGTGGAGCGGGAGCCCGCCTCGGTGCCCGCTCCCGCCCGTCGCATCTTCTCCCGCTGGAGCGTGGCCGCCGCCGTGGGGGCTGCCTGTGCCGCGCTCCTCGCCGTCGGCGTGTTCGTGCGGACCGGACGCTCGCGGACCGACCCGTGGCTGGCGAGCGAGCCGGAGCGTCGGCTCGAGATGCGCCTGGCCATCGCGGCCGCCGATCAGCACCGGCCCCTCGCGGCCCGGAAGATGGGGCAGGCTCCCTCGCAGGGCTCGAAGCTCTCACTCGAGGCCCTCACGGAGCTGGAGCGGAACGATGATGCCGCGGGGCTGGCCGCCGCCTTCCTCGCGAGGAACGACAAGAGCCTGGTGGATCAGGCGGAGGCCTACCTCGCGCCCCTCCCGAGCACGCCGGAGAACGAGACCCTCCGGGCCACGGCCCTCCTCATGAAGGGCAAGCCGGAAGAGGCGCTCCGGCACCTGGAGAATGCGCTCCAGCAGGCTCCGAAGCTCTCCGCGGCGCTCTGGAACAAAGGACTCGCGCTGAGGGATCTCGATCTCCTGGAGCCCGCGGCGCTCATCTTCCGCGAGGTTGCCCAGCTGGGAGAGCCGGGATGGGCCGAGGAGGCACGCCAGCGCGCCGAGGCGCTCAGCGCGGCGGAGCAGGCGCGCATCCAGCGCTGGAAGGCCGTCGTGAGCGCAGGCCTGGCGCTCTCCACGAATGGCACCCTGCCCTCCACCGAGCTCCTCGCGGAGCGCTCACCGGTCCTCCGGCTGTACTTCTACGACGCGGTGCGCACCCGCACCACGCCGGAGCAGGTGAAGGCGCTCCTTCCCCTGGCGCGCGAGCTGGATCAGCAGGCAGGGGGCGGAGACGTCCTGGCCCGCTACATCGAGCGCATCGCGACGCACGACTTCACGCGCCGGGCGCCCTGGGCCGAGGCCTATGCCCGGCTCCGCGACGGGACCCTGCCTCCGGAGCAGGTCCAGGCGTTGATCACGGAGCTGCTCCGCTCCCCGGAGGATGACCTGCTCATGGGCGCGCTCGTCTACGCCCGGGCCGTGGCCAGCCACCTCGAGGCCTTCGAGGCGCGGGCCGAGGCGAGCCAGGATCCCTGGTTCCGGCTGCTGGCCGCCCAGGAGCGCGCGGCGGCCCAGCTGGCGCGCGGGCAGGAGGAGGAGGCCCTGCAGACGCTCCTGGGCGCGAACGCGCTCTGCGCCTCCACGCCCGTCGAGTACCGCTGCCAGGTCCTGCGGATGGATCTCGCCATCGCCCAGAGCAAGCAGCTGCGGCTGGACGAGGCCTGGGAGACCGCGGAGCTGGCCTGGCGGCAGGCCCGCGCGGCGAACAATCGAGACAAGGAGGACCTCGCGCTCGGCCACCTCGCGCAGTTCGCGCGGCTCCGGAACGATGCGCCGCTCGCTCGCGCCTATTTCGCCGAGCTCCTCACGCGAACCCCGGGGAACAAGGAGTTCGAGCGGTTCATCCACCAGACCCTGGCGCACGTCGCGCTGAGCGAGCTCCGCTTCGACCTGGCACGCGTGGAGATCGACCAGGCGCTGGCCACGGGCCTGCCCCTGACGTTCAGCGGGGCCATGGCGCTGGCGGAGCTCTCGCGGCAGAGCCCCGGCACAGGGGATGAGGCCGCGCTGCTCCGGGCGATCTCGGAGGCACCCGCCACCACCCCGGCGATCGAGCGTTTGATCCTGAAGCATGCCCTGGGCCGGTTCACGATCGAGCGAGACCGCCAGAAGGGCCGGGCGCTGCTCGAAGAGGTTCTCCAGTCCTTGGAGTCCGGCGAGTTCCTGGCCCAGGACGAGACGGCCCAGAAGATGAGGGCCTATACCTTCACCTCTCTCATCCTCGATGCGGGCAAGGCGGGAGACTACGGCGCGGCGCTGGAGTGGATCGGCCGGGAACAGGGCGGCCCCCTGCCCGCGCGATGCCTGGTCACCGTGCTCGAGGACAGTGAGCGGAGCCTGCTCCTCGTCCGGGGAGCTTCAGGCCAGCTCCTGGGCACCTACGAAGGGGCGCGCCGGACCCGGCTCCCCGAGAACCTGAGCGGTCTCGTCCCCAGCGAAGCGCTCGCCTCACTTCAGGGGTGTGAGAAGGTGGAGGCCTTCGCCCGGCCTCCCTTGATGGACCGGCCGGGCCTGCTGCCGGCAGACATGGCCTGGAGCTACCGACTGCGCACGGGCCTTCCCCCCTCCCCCCGGGCGGGTCGCGGAGTCCACCTGCTGGTGAAGGACGTGGCGCTCTCTCCGGAGCGTGTGCAGGCCTTGGGTCAGCTCAACGCGTGGAGCGTGGCCTTTGGTCCTACAGAGGAGCAGCGGGTGCTCACGGGGACGGAGGCGACGTCTTCCCGGGTACTCGCGGCCATGCGGGATGCGACGGAGATCGATCTGGTGACCCACGGCGTCAATACCCCCTGGGGCTTCTCCTATCTGGTGCTCGCGAGGGAGGGCTCCAGCGACGAGCTGACCGCGCATCTCCTCCAGACGCAGCGCCTGGAGGGAGCGCCCCTGGTGGTGCTGGCCGCCTGCCGGGCCGCGCGCACCGCTTATGTCCTCCACGAGGCCACGGGACTGCCCGCGGCCCTCATCCACGCGGGGGCTCGGGCCGTGATCGCCGCCACGGAGGAGATCCCGGATCTCGAGGCAGCCGAGTTCTTCAACGCCGTCCGGGAGCGGATCCGCCAGGGCAGCCCACCGGCCTCGGCCCTGCGGGAGGAGCGCCAGAGGTGGCTCGCGGCGGGCAAGGGCCAGCGCTGGCTCGAGGGCGTCCTGCTCTACGAATGAGGCCAGGTAAGAAATAGGGCCGGTGACGTCTCGTAGAAGGCCCCCGGCACGACCACGAACTCCTGAGTGCAGCTTCAATCCCCGCAGCTGAAAAGGAGCCAGCCATGAAAGTGAATCCTTTCCCCAGGCCGTACATCCCTCGGGGCGAGAAGCCCAAGCCGCCCAGTACGACCAGGCCGCCCAGCACGGAGACAGAGAGGCCTCGCGTGAAGCCACACAAGGATGACGATTCCTACGAGACCCAGCTCGAGGAGCCACCCCCTTACAAGGGGCCCCCGGGCACGGACATGCCCAAGCCGCCCAAAGCCTGAGCTGAACCCGGCGCGGGACTCCCACGCCCCAGGGCCCGGTCCGTGTCATACGGCCGGGCCCTTCGCTTTTCTGGCTTCTCCTACGGGTGAGGCTCGGACAGCGGCGCCCCGGGGCCGCCTCGTGCGAACGCGGCGACGCGATCCACGAGCGCGGGCCAGGTCCGCTCCAGCAGGTCATTGTGGTGCGCGCCTGGAATGGCCTCCATCGTGGCGTGCGGGAACAGGCGCCCCAGCCGCTGGCCCATCTCCACGGGGATGATCTCGTCCTGGTCTCCGTGGAGGATGAGCACCGGCACGGTGATGCCGGGCGCCTTCGCCGCGCTGTCGAAGCGATCCCTCACCAGCAGCCGGGTGGGGAGGAACGGGAAGGCCAGGTTCGCCATGTCCACCACGGAGGTGAAGGGCGCCAGCAGCACCAGCCGCGCTCCATGGCCGCGCTTCGCCATCTCCACCGCCACGCCCCCACCTACGCTGCGGCTGCTCAGCACCGTGGCCCCGGGCCCCACGCCAGAGGCGCGCAGCTCCGCCAGCGCCACCTCCGCCGCCTCGTACAGCCCCTGCTCAGTGGGCTTCCCCGGGTTGGTCGCGTAGCCCGGGTACTCCACCGCCAGGAAGCCCAGGCCGTGCGCGTGCAGCGCCTCGCCCAGCTCCAGCAGGTCCGAGATCTGCTCTCCGTTGCCGTGGAAGTGCACCATCGTCGGCAGGCCCGGCTCCGAGGGGAGGTGCAGCACATCCACCACGGGGCCCCCCGGCGGTGAGAGCCGGCGGAAGCCGGACCTCTGGGGAGGCTCCTGCAGCGGGCTGCGCGGCGCCGGGAAGAGGACCGACCGCTGGACCGCGTAGGCCGCCCCCATCAGCCCGAGGTAGCACAGCGCCAGAATCGCAACGAAGGTCACCAACACGCGCTTGATCCGGATCATCCTTGCCCTGCTCTAGGAATGGGCGAGCAGCCACACCACGCCGAAGCCCACGGCGCAGGCGCCCAGGAAGAGGCCCACCGCCAGCCAGCCCATCCACCGCCAGTCCGTCTCGCCCGTCTCCGCCTCGGGGGGCAGGCTCTCGTCGTCCCCCTCGATGGCACGCATGAGCGACGGCCTGGAGGCCTCCACCAGGCCCACGCTGGGATCTTCCGCGACGTCCAGGCCGAAGCTGACACGGGCCTCCCGGGTCGCGCTGCGGGACTGCTGCCGCGGCCTGGCCCGGGAGATCGAGTGCGCGGCGTCCTCCCCGGGCACGTAGTCCTCGGGCGCCTCCAGCCCGCTGTGCTCGAAGGCGAGCGCGGTGGGCGGCGCCAGCTTCGCGGGGATGAGCTGCTCGGTGCGTGCGCGCGAAGGCTCCTGCTCCAACAGCTCCGTGAGCACCGCGTCCTCCTGCGCCTTCTCCTCGGCGAACGCCTCGCGCATCAGGCGCGCCACGTCCGCATCGCCCACGTGGGGCGCCACCTTCTCCTTGAGGCGCTTCAGCTCCGCCCCGAGCGCCGCCGCGTCGGGAAAGCGCTGCCCAGGCTCGGTGGCCAGCGCGCGCATCAGCACCGCGTCCAGGGCCAGCGGGACGCTCGCGCGCACGCTGCTGGGCGGATCCCACTTCGGGTAGGCCGCCTTGCGCCAGCGCTCCAGCGGGTCCCCCTTCTGGGGCAGGGCCCTCCAGGTGGCCAGCTCCCACAGCACCACGCCCGCCGAGTACACATCCGCGCGCCGGTCCACGAACTTCTTCCGCGCCTGCTCCGGGGACATGTACGTGAGGTTGCCGATGACGACCTTCGGCGCCGTCTGCTGCTCCTTCAGCGTGGACTGCGAGGCACCGAAGTCGATGATCTTCAGCTCCCCGTCATAGGAGAGGCAGATGTTGGCGGGGGACAAATCCCTGTGCACCAGGTGCAGCGGCTGGCCCGCCCCATCCTTCGCGTCGTGGGCGTAGGTCAGCCCCTCGCAGAGCCGCTGGCCCATGTGGAGGAGGATGCCCAGCGGTATCGCCTTGCCGCGCTGGCGCAGGCGGTGGGCCAGGCGGCTGAGCGTCTTGCCCTGCACGTACTCCATGGCGAGGTAGAGCTGCCCCTCCGCCTCGCCCATGGCGTAGACGCGGGCGATGTTGGGGTGCTGCAGGTGCACCACCACCCGCGCCTCGTCCCGGAAGCGGCCGAGGAACTGCTTGTTCTCCATCAGCCGCGGCAGCACCTTCTTCACCACGCACGCGCGGCGCGGGGAGTTCTCACGGGCCAGGTACACCTCCCCCATGCCCCCGGCGCCGATCCGCCGCGCCAGGGTGTAGGGACCGAAGCGGATGGGCCCGTCCATGGCCTCCGGCTCGAGCGACCTAGCCAAGCGCGCGGAAGGCCTTGCGGGCCGCGGCGAGGATGTGCGCCACCTCCGGCTCGCCAATGGCCAGCGAGACGAAGGCCGCCTCGAACTGGCTCGGCGGCAGGTAGACGCCCTCGTGCAGCATGGCGTGGAAGAACCTGGCGAAGCGCGCGGTGTCCGCCTTCTTCGCGCTGGCGTAGTCGTACACCGGGCTGCCGGTGAAGAAAACGGTGAGCATGCTGCCCACGCGGTTGACGGTGACGGGCACGCCGGCCGCCTTCGCCTCGGCCACCAGCCCCTCCTCCAGCATGCCGCTGATCTGCTCCAGCCGCGAGTAGGTGCCCGGCGCCGCCAGCGCCTTGAGGCACGCCAGGCCCGCCGCCACCGCCACCGGGTTCCCGGACAGCGTGCCGGACTGGTACACGGGGCCCTCGGGGGCGATCTTCGCCATGATGTCGCGCCGGCCGCCGTACGCACCCAGCGGCATGCCGCCGCCCGCCACCTTGGCGAACGTGGTGAGGTCCGGCTTGAGCCCGTAGAGCTCCTGCGCCCCGCCGCGCGCCAGGCGGAAGCCCGTCATCACCTCGTCCAGCACCAGCAGCACGCCGTGCTTGCGGCATAGCTCCTGGAGATCCTTGAGGTAGTTGAGCTTGGGGATGAGCACGCCCATGTTGCCCACCACCGGCTCGATGATGGCGCAGGCGATCTCGCTGCCCTTCTCCGCGAAGATGCGCTCCACCGCCGCCAGATCATTGAAGGGCGCGGTGAGGGTGAGCTTCGCCAGCGCGGACGGCACGCCCGGCGAGTCCGGCAGCCCGAGCGTCTCCACGCCGCTGCCCGCCTTCACGAGGAACGGATCGCCCGCGCCGTGGAAGCAGCCCTCGAACTTGAGGATGAAGTCGCGGCCGGTGAAGCCACGCGCCAGGCGGACGGCCGCCACGGTGGCCTCGGTGCCGCTGGAGACCAGGCGCACCTTCTCCACGCTGGGCACGGTGGCGCAGATGAGCTCCGCCAGCTCCACCTCGCCCGGGGCCGGGGCGCCATAGGTGGTGCCGCGGCGCGCCGCGTCGATGATGGCCTCGACGATGGGCGGGTAGGCGTGTCCGAGGATGAGCGGACCCCAGCTGCCCACGAGGTCCACGTAGCGGTTGCCATCCACATCCGTCATCCACGCGCCCTGCCCCTCGCGGAAGAAGACGGGGTCGCCGCCCACGCCTCGGAAGGCGCGCACGGGAGAGTTCACTCCACCGGGGATGCGCTCCTGGGCGCGGGTAAAGAGGGCCTTGCTCTGGGAGTGGTTCATGTCGCGCTGCATACCACACGCCCGCGAGCCGGAAGAAATGACAGGCCTCCGCCAGGGTGAGGCTGTAACTCCTCCCGTCCCGCTGCCCCAGGAGAGCAGCCAACCGTCCGCTCCTCCTTAGAGCCGGTGGTGGCGCACCGCTTGCTCTCAGTCCTTGAGAGCAACGCAGCACACGAAGGTTCCCTCTCACTGTTGGTCGAAAGAACCCGCCAGCTCCGTTCGCGTGGCCGGGAAGCGCTTGGGGAGGTCTCGGCTCTGCGCCCCTCCAGCCTCACGCGCCGCTGTATCCCTCTCTTGTTATGCCGCGTCCCATCCACAGAGTCGCGGGGTCCTACCGGGTCATCTTCTCGCCCGAGGCTTGGAGGCTGATCGGCATCATGCCCTCAGCGACCTTCCAGAGCCTTCAACACGCGCTGGATCGCCTCGCGAGCGCCCCGAGCCGAGGGGCCGCTGAGGCGCCAGCTTCGCTCAGCGCGACCATGGATGGCCTCACGGTCGTCTACGAGCTGAATGACGAGGACCGGATCCTCACGGTGGTGAACATCCTTCGGGCCGAGCCCTGACGGCGGAGGGTGCTCCCTCCCGAACCAGCCGGGCATCGCGCCAGCCCAGCGCCCCCGACATCCACCCCGCTCAGCGCCCCGTAGTGTCTCATGACAGAACAGAGAGTTGCCCTCTGGGGCAGCTCCGTTGTCCAGGTCCCCTGCCCGACAGATGATGCTGCCCCATGCGGCCTGGAGATCTCATAGCCGGGCGCTTCGAGCTCAGGGGGCGCGCAGGGACCGGCGGAATGGGCGAGGTCTTCCAGGCACACGACAGGGAGACCGGCCGCCTCGTGGCGCTCAAGATCATCCACGACGTCTCCGACCGGGACCGGTTCGAGCAGGAGGCGCGCGCGCTCACCGAGCTCTACCATCCCGCCATCGTCCGCCCCGTGGCCTACGGAACAACCCAGGGGGGCGAGCCCTATCTCGCCATGGAGTGGCTGGAGGGCGAGGATCTCGCCTCGCTCCTGAGCCGGCGGCGGCTCGGCGTCGACGAGGCGCTGCGCCTGGCCAGACGCGTCGCCAGTGCGCTCGGTGAGGCGCACAGCCGGGGGTTGATCCACCGCGACATCAAGCCGGCCAACCTCTTCATCGAGCACGACGACGTCAGCCAGGCCCGGCTGCTGGACTTCGGCATTGCCCGATTCCAGGGGCAGGCGCGGCTCACGCGGACGGGCGCTCCGCTCGGGACCCCCGGGTACATGGCCCCCGAGCAGGCCCGGGGCGACCCTGAGCTCACGCCCGCGCTGGACATCTTCTCGCTCGGCTGCGTGCTCTTCGAGGTGCTCGCGGGCAGGCCCGCCTTCGAGGGCCAGCACATGATGGCCATCCTGGCCAAGGTCATCTTCATGGAGGCCCCACCGCTCGAGGCCTACTGCCCGAACATCGCCCCCGAGCTCGCGGCGCTCGTGGCGAGGATGCTCTCGAAGGAGCCCGCCTCGCGCCCCCAGGACGGCATGGCGCTGCTCGCGGAGCTCACGGCGCTCGAGGCGCTGTTGCTCCCCGGAGCGGCTCCTGGCCAGCTGCCGCGTCCGGTGCCGCCCCCCGGCTCGCTCACCGAGCACGAGCAGCGCATGGTCTCGGTGGTGATGATCGGCGGTGGCAAGATGGGAGGGCAGGCGGCAGCGAGCTGGACCCTCCCGCAGGAGGTGTGGAGCACCGCCCAGGAGGCAGGCGGGTGCCTGGAGCGCCTCGCTGACGGTTCGATCGCCATCACGTTCGGTGGACCGGGTGTCGTCAAGGACCAGGTGACGCACGCGGCGAGGCTCGCGCTCGCCCTGCGCGCGCACGACAGAGAGGTCCCCATCGCGCTCGCCACCGGCCGGGGTGCCACGCGCAAGGCGAGTGCCCTCGGCGAGGCCATCGAGCGGGCGGCCCAGCGGATCGCCCTCCACGACGCCCTCGCGCCGGGCCCTCTCCCCGTGGCCATCGACAGCACGACGGCGGCGCTGCTCGACCTGCGCTTCGAGTGGCGGGAGGGCGCGACGGGACCAGAGCTCTGGGACGAGCGCGAACGGGTCGAGACGGTGAGGACCCTGCTCGGAAGACCCACGCCCTATGTGGGCAGGGAGATCGAGCTGCGGATGTTCGAGCAGGCCTTCGAGACCTGCGTGGAGGAGCCCTCGGCGCAGGTCTTCCTCGTCACGGCCCCGGCGGGGATGGGCAAGTCACGCCTGGCCCGCGAGTTCATCCAGTGGATCCGGCGGCGCGCTCCGGAAGCCGTCATCTGGCAGGGGCGGGCGGACTCCTCGCGCGCCGGCTCTTCGCTGTACCTGCTCTGCCAGGCGCTGCACGTCGCGCTGGGGATCCATAGCAGCGAGCCCCTCGAGGCCCAGCGGGCGAAGCTGCGGGCGCGCTTCGCCCGGCCAGGTGCCTCGGCGGAAGCGCTGCGGCTGGGTGAGTTCCTCGGCGAGCTCGTGGGCGCGCCCTTCCCGGAGCCGGTCAGCCCCCAGCTCGCCGCCGCGCGGCGGGACGCGCAGCTCATGGCCGAGCAGCTCCAGCGGGCCTTCGAAGACTTCCTGATGGCCGAGAGCGCGACGCGCCCCGTGGTGCTCGTCCTCGACGATCTGCACTGGGGCGACACCGCGAGCGTGCGCTTCGTGGACCTGGCGCTCCAGCGCGCCAGGCTTCGGCCCGTCTTCGTGCTGGGCCTGGCGAGGCCGGAGGTCCACACCCGCTTCCCGCGGCTCTGGAGCGGGCGAAGTCCTCAGGAGATCCGCCTGCGTTCGCTGTCCTCCAGGGCGAGCGAGCGGCTGGTGCGGGCCGTCCTCGGCGAGGCGCTTGTGGGCCCGGAGCTCGAGCGGCTGGTGGCCCGGGCCGAGGGCAACGCCTTCTATCTGGAGGAGCTGATCCGCGCCGTGGCCGAGGGCCAGAGCGCGCTGCCGGACACGGTGGTGGCCATGGTGCAGTCGCGGCTCGCGGGGCTCGAGCCCGATGCGCGGCGGGTGCTTCGGGCGGCGAGCCTCTATGGCGAGGTCTTCTGGAGAGGCGCCGTCGTGGCCCTGCTCGGGGGAATGCACACGAGCCAGGCCCTGGACTGGCTCCTGCTCCTGGCTCAACGCGAGGTGCTCGTGCGCCGCCCGGAGAGCCGTTTCCCGGACGAGGAGGAGTTCTCCTTCCGGCACGCGCTGCTCCGAGAGGGGGCCTATGCGCTGCTGACCGAGGAGGATCGCGTGCTGGGGCACCGCCTCGCGGGCGAGTGGCTCGAGCAGCACGGGGAGAGCGATGCGCTGGCGCTCGCGGAGCACTTCGAGCAGGGCGGAGAGCTGGAGCGCGCCGCCTTGCACTACGTGCGGGCCGCCGATCGCGCCGCCGAGGCCGATGACGCCGAGGCGATCCTGTTCTGCACGGAGCGGGGGCTGCGCTGCAACCCCGTGGGCGAGCTGCGGGGCGCCCTGCTGAGCCTGAAGGCCAGCGTGCACGTGGGGCGGGAGCAGTACGCCGAGACCATCGCGCTCGCTTCCGAGGCGCTCGACCTGCTGCCCGCGGGGAGCCGGCGTTGGTACATGACGTTCCACGCCCTCTTCCCAGCCGTGGCCTTGTCGCAGCCCGCGGCCTTCCTGGATTACGCACGGCGCTTCCTGGACGTACCGCCCAACCCCGAGGCGCGGACTGAATACATCCGGTCGGGAGCGTGGCTGTTCGCCATGCTGGAAGTGACGGGCACGAAGGACACCGCGTACAGCCTGCTCTCGCGGATCCGGGAGGAGAGCACCCACCTGGACCCGAATGACTCCAGCTCGTGGAGCTACGTCATGGGCTGCGAGGCCAACCACTATCACCTGGGAGAAGGAGCCCCCTGGTCCTGCATGCAGGCCGACGCGGAGTCCGTGCGCCGGGCCGAGCAGGCCGAGCTCTGGCGGCAGCGATGCATCGTCGCCAGCTATCAGGGCAAGGCGCTCATGGACCTCGGAGACCACGCCGGCGCCGAGGCCGTCCTGAGGGAGAACCTGAAGGTGGCCGAGCGGCGGGGCGAGGCGATGCCGCTCACGTACGCGCGGGCATGCCTCGCGCGGCTCCTGGCTCTCGTGGCGCCGAGCGATCGGCTCGACGAGCCTGAGCAGCTCGCGCGCGCTGCCATCGCCGGGAAGAACCTGTCGCTGCTGGGACCGGCCCACGGCGTGCTCGCCGAGCTCGCGCTCCGGCGCGGCGATCTCGAGGCCGCGGAGGCCGAGGCGCGCACCGCCTGCGAGTGGGTGAGGCCCTTCCCAACCTATTCCTGGGATCTCGTCGCGCTCCGGGTCCGGGTCCTGCTCGCGCTGGGGCGCGCCGAGGAGGCTCTCGCTCTCAGTGAGGCGACGCTCCAGCAGTTCGAGCGCATCGGGATGGCTGGACAGGGTGAGATCGATCTGCGGCTGGCTGTCGCGGAGGCGCGCGAGGCCGCCGGCCGCCCCGAGGCTGCACGGGAGATGCTTCGGCTCACCCTGCCCCGGCTCCGCCTGCGCGTGGAGGACCTTCCCGACACCGCGGCGCGTGCGCGCTACCTCACCCAGGTCCCGACCCACGCCCGGCTGCTCGCGCTGGCCCGGGAGCGGCTCGGCCGCGAGGCCGTGCGGGCGGCGGAACTGGAAACCGAGGGCTGAGCATCCGAGAATCGAACCCATGATTCGCACCACCCAGCGCCGGACCCTCACCCTGGAGGCACCGGAGGAACCTGGGCGCCCCGCACATGTCTCGGCAGCCAGTGGCCTCGTCGCCGCGGGACCGTGGCTCTATGTCGTCGCGGACGATGCGCTCCACCTCGCTGTGTTCCCGCGTGAGGGAGCTGCACCGGGGCGGAGCGTCCGCCTCTTCCCGGGCGAGCTACCCCTGGAGCACCGAGCGCGCAAGGCGGCCAAGCCGGACCTGGAGGCGCTCTGCCTGCTGCCCCCCTTCGCGGGCTGCCCGGAGGGCGCGCTGCTGGCGATGCCCTCGGGCTCCACGACGGAGCGGCAGCGAGGCGCTCTCATCCCGCTCGCGGCCGATGGCGTGCTGGCGGGCGAGGCGCGCTTGGTGGACTTCACGGCGCTGTATGCGCAGCTCGCGCGCGAGCTGGGTCCGCTCAACGTGGAGGGCGCGGCCGTGACGGGCGGGCGGCTGCGGCTGCTCCAGCGCGGCAATGGGGACCAGGGTACGGACGCGCTGGTGGACCTGGACCATGAGCGAGTCGTGCGCGCGCTGGTGGAGGGCCGGGACCCAGGTCCCGAGACGGTGCGGACCGTGAAGCGCTGGGAGCTGGGCCGGGCGGGTGGAGTGCGGCTGTCCTTCACGGACGCCTCGCCCCTGCCGGATGGGCGCATCATCTTCACCGCCGCCGCCGAGGACACGCGAGACAGCTACGCGGACGGCCAGGTCACCGGCTCGGCGGTGGGCGTGCTGGCGCCGGATGGCTCGCCGCTGTTCCTGGACGGGGTGGACGCGAAGGTGAAGCTGGAGGGCGTGAGCGCGCGCGTGGAGGGCGGGCGCGTGCACCTGCTGCTGGTTGCGGACGCGGATGACCCGGCCGTGCCGGCACCCCTGCTGGAGGCGGTGCTGGAGGGCGTGCCAGCCTCCGTCCGCTGAAGGGGCAGCGGCGCTTCAGTCGCCGTGGTCGCGCGCGGCCTCGTCGGCGGTGCCGCCCACGGCCTCCACCGAGTTGCGCGGGGGACGAGGCGGCGCCTTGGCGTGATCGAAGGCGGCGGCCTTCTTGCCCACGGCCTCGGGGGTGGTGTCGGTGATGCGCTTGCGCGCGCGGGAGATGTAGTCCTGCACCAGCGAGGGATCCGGGTGCGTCTTGAGGGCCTCGACCCACTGCTCGATGGCCTTCTCGTTCTCGCCCGCCTCGGCGCGGATCTTCCCCATCTCCACCAGGGCGTGCGGCGCCAGCTCCGAGTCCGGGAAGCGCGAGCGCAGGTCCGCATAGAGGCGTGAGGCCTCCTGGCGCCGGCCCTCCATCATGTGGACGGCCTGGGCCTGGAGGAACAGGGCGTCATCCACGTAGGTGCTGGTGGCGAAGCGCTCGCCCAGCTTGCGCGCCTCCAGCTCACACTGCGCGTAGTCGCCCAGCTCGAAGTAGAGCTTGGCCACCTGGTAGTGCAGCTCGGCGCCCTGGGGCGGGTTGCGCTGCAGCGCCGCGGTGAGCTGATCGATGGCGCCGCGCAGGTCCCGGTAGTGCATGCGCAGCAGGTCCGCGACGATGATGCGGGCCTCGAGTGCCTCGGGAGACTCGGGGCACTGCTGAATCAGCTCCTTATAGACGCTGACGGCCTCCTTCACCTTGCGCTGCTCCAGCCAGTACACATCCGCGGCGCCCTTGAGGGCACGGGCGCGCAGCACCAGCGCCGGGGCCGTCTCATCCCGCCGCAGCAGGTCAAAGGCCTTGCGGTACTCGACGAGGGCCTCGTCCGGGCGCTTCTCGAAGACGGCGTCCCGAGCGCGCTGGAGGTGGTCGGCGGCCGTCTCGCGGCAGCCCACCAGGGCCCCCAGCAGGACGCAGAGGAGAAGCAGCCGGCTCAATTGCACGCCTCCGGGATGACCTTGGTGCAGACCGTCTCCTCGCACTTGACGCACTCCTGCTGCGGAGAGACGTCGGTGACGCACACGGAGACGCGGGAGGAGCGGGGGCAGTCCTCGGCGGTGGTGCAACGGTAGAAGCCGGCATCCGCGCCCAGGAGGATCTCCTGCCGCGAGCCGCACACCTCGATGTCGTTGCATCCCGAGAGCCCAGCCGCCACGGCAGCGGCGAGCGCTCCACGCCAGAGGAGTCGCACGGGCCCCTTCTAGCCGGATTCGGGAGCCGCGTCACGGTTCGGACAGTCTGGCTGGCTGCTCCCCGTCCGAGGGCCGAAGCCCGTGTGACGCGGCGTCCCAGGAACTCACGAAGACCGGGAGCGCCTGGGGACCTCCACCGGGTCCAGATCCCGTGCGGCCACCACTCTCTAAACCCTCGGACATAAATATCGACGGTAGCTGGGGGCGTCGTCCCCATGGCACGGGCGACCACGTGTGGGCTCGCCATGCCCCTTCGATGACTGAGGCCACTCCCGCCCCAAGCGCCACACGGCCCGAACAACCGCCAGCACGGGTGGACGGAGGCTCGGGCCAGAAGTCCCTGGTGGGCAGCGCCTGGCACAGACCTGTCTGACAGGCGGACAGGTTGGGACCGACCGCGTCCGGCAGTTCCCCCGGGGCTGACTCGGTTGGGGAGCCCCTGGCCTGCGGCACCTGGCACGAACCGGTCTGCTTGTCCGACAGGTTGAGCCCGAATGCATCCGGCAGCTGACCCTGAGGTGCCTCCCATTGGGGTGTCCCTCCCGGTGGTGCCTGGCACGAACCTGTATGACAAGCAGACCGGTTGGGGCGGTCCGCAACCGGCAGCTGGCCCTGAGTGGCCTCGGATGGAGGTAGCCCTCCCGGTAGCGCCTCGCGCGAACCTGTCGGACAAGCAGACCGGTTGGGACAGACCGCGCCCGGCAGCTTGCCTCTCTCGGACTCGGAGTTGCCTTCGGGGCCCCGCTCCGCCGAAGTGTGGAGATCCACGAGCGTGTCGTCCTCCCAGCGGGGCGAAGCGAGACCGCCGAACAAGGGCGTATCGCCCGCCTGGAGCAGCGCTGGCAGCTCTCGCCGCAGCCCCTGCGCATCTCTCTCACCCAACGCGTGGAACGCACAGAGCGCCCACCGGCTGATGGCCTCGCAGTCCAGGTGGGGCAGAACACGTCCAGCCATGGCCCAAAAGGAGCGCTCCAGAGATTGAATGAGCAGGAAGTGCCCAGGACGGTTCGCCGCGAGTGCCGCCCGCCGCAGCAGCTCGAACTCCCGCTTCGCCCAGACGCTCCCCTCCTCCCAGTGCGCCGACTCTGCCAACACGAAGCAGACATCCATCAGCTGGCTCAGGTCTGCCTCGGAGGCGTACTCGCAGCAGGCGGCCAGCAGCTCCACCGTCATCTCCCGCTTGAGCTCGAAGAAGCCCTCGAGCAGCCGCCGTCTCTCTGGGTGGGCGGGGCCCTCTGCGTGCAGCGCCACACTCAGGTTTTCGAGCGTCACCGCCTCGTCCAACGGCACCGCACGGCTCTTGCGCCCGGGGTGCTGCACCACCAGGCCGCGCACGGCCAGCCGCAGCAGGGCCTCCCGAGCCGTGGCTCGCGAGACGCCATAGCGCCGCGCAAGCACCTGCTCTGAGGGAAGAAAGCCATTCTTGGTCAGCCTGCCCAGCGAAATCACTCGCTCGAGTTCTTCCTCGATGCGCGCGACGAGCCCCATCCGTTCCATGTCCGCCACCCTCCTCGTTGCAGAGGGCCGGCATGACATCAGGCGGGTCTGACACGTTAATCTCCTACCTCTGAGGTACCCTCCAGCGGGTTCTCTCTGGCCCTCTGTGTGAGGCTCCTCCATGTCCCTCGAGCGTGCTTTCGATGAGCCTTCGTCCCTGCTGCCTCCAGGCACCGAGGTGGACGGCTGGCGTGTGGTGGAGCACCACCGCCAAGGCGCGTACGGGGCCATCTACCGCGCCCTGCGCATCGGTCAGGAGGAGGCGGGCCCCGTTGCCCTGAAGATCGCCCTCTACCCGTGGGACCCCCGCTTCGCGCGCGAGGGGGAGCTGCTCTCCCGCGTCCGTCACCCCAGCGTTCCCCGCTTGCTGGGCCGAGGCGTCTGGCGCCCCGCTTCCGGAGTCGAGCACCCGTACCTCATCATGGAATGGGTCGAGGGCACGCCCCTGTATGAGTGGGCGCGCCAGCAGGCTCCCACCACCCCGCAGGTCCTCCCGCTTCTCTTGCAGCTGGCACAGGCCCTCGCGGCCACTCACGCCATCCACGCCGTCCACCGGGACGTTAAAGGTGACAACATCCTGGTGCGCCACTCGGACGGCCGGGCCGTGCTCATCGACTTCGGCTCCGGACATTACGAGGGCGCTTCCCGGCTCACGTGGCAGTCCCCGCCTCCCGGTACGCCCGCCTACCACTCGCCCGAAGCGGCGCTCTTCGTGATCCGCTCCGTCCGATCTCCTTACGCATACTTCCAGGCGACCCCGGCGGATGATCTCTTCGCCCTGGGCGTCACTGCGTACCGCCTCGTCATGGGAGCGTACCCACCCTCACCGAAGCCCTCTCAGGACAAGGACGGCACGTGGCGCCTGAAGAGGCTCAACCTGCGGCCTTTGCTGGAGCGCAACTCCCGGGTGGAGCCGCCACTCCGCGAGTGCATCCTCCGCCTGCTCTCGATGGACCCTCCTGCTCGCGGCACAACCGCGGAGCTGGTCCGGTCCTTGGGTCCCACTGCAGGACACACGGAAGCTCCGCTGGCTCCACTGCCGCACACCGCATCGCAGCCAGTTCCCATCCTGGCCGATGCCGCGTCTCCGGTGGCCAGGCTGCCTTCGTGTGAAGTGACACCGCTGGAGCAGCCAGTGCCCCGCACGCCTACGAGGGCTCGGGAGTTCTGGCTGGCCCTGACCGCTGTGGGATTGGCCTGGTTCCTCGGGTGGAGCATGCGGCCGAGTTCCAGAGAACCGCAGCTCGTCCTCGGCAGCAGTCAGGAGCCCGTTGCTCCGGAGAAGCCGGACGTGGGCTCCGCCGCTGTGGGCGACTCCTCGGCCAAGGCTCCCCAGTCCTCCGAACAGGCTCCCGCGAGGCAAGAGGCCATCGCGCAGGACACTCTTCCCAACCCGCAGCCGAGACAGACCCAGCCTGACGGGAAAGGGCTCTGCCCAAGCCGCAAACAGGTGGCTTTCAAGGGGTTCTGCTGGCTGGAACAACCCGGTCTGGGTAGTGATGAGTGCAAGGAGCAGGGTTACACGTACCTCAAGGGCCGCTGCTACGCCCCGGTGTTCACCCCCCAAGGAAAGCCCCAGCCCACGTCCGCTCCCTCGAGCTCCCAGTGAAGCATGAGCACCCGAGCTCTTTCGAGCCGTGGCTGTGCTCAGTTCTGGCTGCTCTCCACTGCCTTGCCGGAGGTGAGCACCGTGGAGTCCACCGAGGCCACGTGGCGCCGCCGCTTGAGCTTGCGCGCCTTCTCCTCCTGCTTCTCCTCGTGCTCGATGATGGCCTCGACGTTCCCGTGCGCGTGCTTGCAGTGGACGGCTGATACGTACTGGTGCCGCTCGCCCAGCTCCTGCCACAGGTGCATCCGCGCCTGACTGCCCAACAGCCGCTCCTCCACGGTGTCGAGCGCCTCATCCATCTTCTGGCCCTCGGCCTCCAGCGCGGCCAGCCGGGCCTCGGCGTCCGGCGGCGGCTGGGCGCAGCCCGCGGACAGCGCCAGCGCCACCACCCCCACCCCCAGAGCCAACCCCCGCTTCCAGACCATCGCCTACCTCGTCTCACGCGCTGTGAGAGCGGCCTGCGCGCGCAAGCCAAGGTAGGAAGCACCTCCAGGCCCGACAACCCGGCCACCCATCCAGCCGGGTCGGGTTTCCAACATCCAACGGTTCGCGGTGGGTCCCGTGCCGCCGGGGGCCTCAGCCCTTCTGCCGGTGACGCAGAATGAACTCGCACACTTCGCGCGCCGCGCCGAACCCCGCCGGCTTCTGCGCCACATAGTGCACTTGTGCACGGACCTCGTCCGGGGCCTCGGGGGGCGCCGCGGAGAACCCCACCGCCTTCAGCAGCGACAGGTCCACCACCTCGTCCCCCATGTAGCCACACCGGTCCGCGGACACCTTCAACAGCTCCAGCAGCTTCTCGAAGTGCGCCACCTTGTCCTGGCTGCCGAAGTGCACATGCCGCAGCCCCAGCGACTGCATCCGCATCTGCGCCGACAGGCTGTCGCCACCAGAGATGGCGGCCACTTCGATGCCCGCCTCCTGCAGCCGCTTGATGCCCATGCCGTCGCGCACGCTGTACATCTGCGTCCAGCCGGAGTTGGGCACCCAGAAGATGCGCCCGTCGGTCAGCGTCCCGTCGATGTCGAAGATCATCACCGACAGGTGACGTACCCGGGCCTTGAGCGACTCGAGGTCCTGGTTCATCTCCCGCCTACTTCGGCACGGCCTTCAGCGTGGCCTTGCCGTCCTTGATGACGACCTTGAACTCCACCGACTTGGCGTTGTGCTGCTTGAGCAGCTCCGGCACCTGCTTGCGCAGGTTGGCCGCCACCGACTCGAAGTTCATCTTCGAGGTGTCCTCCTGGTTGCGGCGCTTGGCGGTGACATAGGCGTCGTAGACGGCCTTGAGCTTGTCGTCGCTGAGCCCCGCCCCGCCCCCAGCACCCGCCACCGGCTTGGGCGGCGAAGAGGGCGACCCGCCGGGCCTCGCCGCTGCGGGCATCCCCGGCTTGGAGCCGGCCGAAGAGGCCGTCCCCAGGCGCGACGCCGCGGAGGGAGGAGGACGCGAGGGATTCTGCCCCGCCGGACCCGAGGGCTTGGTGCCCAGCGGCTCATCCGTGAGGCTCTCCAGCGCCGCGGCGATGCCAGACGTGCTCTGCGAGGGCGCACCAAACGCGGGCACTCCGCGCGCGGGCGGGCTCGAGATGCCCGAGGTGCCTCGTCCCGGAGTGCCACCGGGAGGAATCGTGGCCGTGCCCTTCGATGGAGTGCCACCGGGAGGAATCGTGGCCGTGCCCCTCGAGGGCGTGGCACCCGGAGGAATCGTGGCCGTGCCCTTCGCCTGAGCCCCCGGAGGAGTGACAGCCGTGCCCCTCGCGGGAGTCCCCACCGAAGGAACGGACGGCAGGGTGGGCGTGCCGCGGAACGGCGTGCCTCCCGCCGCAGCCACGGGCGACACGGTGGGGGCCACCGTGGGCACCACGGGCACCACCGCCGGCACTGTCGCCACCGAGGGCACAGGGCGGAACGGCACGGCGGCGGGCCCGGCCTCCACCGGCCGCGGGATGAACCGAGCCTGCGGGGCCGGAGCCACCACCGGCTTCGGCTCGTTGGGGATGATGTCGACGACCTCCTCCAGATCCTCGTCGGAGATCTCCTCCGTGAGGTTGAAGGCCTCGCCCTTGCGGTGCTCACCGTCAGGGGATTTCTGCGAGCGGCGCTTGGCCTTGAACAGGTCGCGCTTGTACGTGCCCGCCTCGATCTCCTGGAGGGTGCGCTGCCACAGCCGCTCGTAGGTGAGGAACTTGTTGTGGAGCGAGGAGATGCGGAACTTCGCCGCGGTGTTGCGCACCAGGCCCGTCTTCAGCCTGATCAGCCGCTTCTTGAGCTCCTCGTGGGCGCGCACCGGCGGCAGACGCTCGTTGCCGAGGAAGTACTGCTCGTACGTGACCTTCAGCGCGATGAGCTCTTCTTCGATCTCATCGCACTCCTGTTGCGCTCGCTCACTCGTGGACTTCTTCGACGAGTCATCTCCCCCCAACGCCTTAAGGTTGGCGGAGGACTTGCCGGGTGAGGACCTGGCGGCAGATGTAGGTTTTCCGGGCTCCGGCGGCATGCAACCTCAGAGTGTCCCCAAGACGCGCCCCAGGATCAACCTCATGCCGGGCTGGGAGTGATTTCCGGGCCTGCCGCCCCGCTCAGCCTGCGGGTGCGCTGGTACATGAGGGTGGCCCCAAAAGTGAACATACACAGGGAGATGAACTGGCTGGTGGAGATGTTGTACCAGGCCTCCAGGGGCACCCAGTGCGCCAGCGAGGGCGCGCTGGTGGCCAGCAGGCCGTGCAGCGTACCGCGCTCGGTGTCCCCGCGGAACAGCTCCACCGTGGAGCGCAGCACCGCGTAGGCCATCAGCCACAAGGAGAAGATCTGCCCGTGGAAGCGCCGGTAGCGGCGCAGGTAGAGCAGGCCGGCGAAGAGGAAAGCCTGCCCCAGGGACTCGAAGAGCTGCGTGGGGTGCACCGGCAGGGTGGTGCCGTGCTGCGCCACCCACTCGGAGATGCGCACCGCGCCCGGGGCCGCCTGCGGGAGGATCTCCCCGGTGGCCTCGATGACGTAGCGAGGATCGGCCGCCTGGGAGCTGTAGGCGGTGCTGCCCGCGCCGGTGAGGTGGCCGAGAATATCCCTCGCCAGCCCGGCGCCAGGGAAGCGCACGGCCAGGGGCGAGTGGCTCCCGGCGGGGCCGCCCCAGCAGCAGCCCGCGGAGAAGCAGCCCAGCCGCCCCAGCGCCTGCCCCAGCGACACGGTGGGGATGGCCAGGTCCGCCAGGCGCAGGAACTCCATGCCGTTCACGCGCGCGAAGGCGTACGCCGCCACCGCCGCGCCAATGAGCCCGCCGTAGAAGACCAGGCCGCCGCCCAGCGAGAAGATGCTGCCCAGGTCTCTCGCGTAGTCCTTCCAGTTGACGATGATGAAGAGGACGCGGCTGCCCACCAGCCCGCCGACGAGCACCCAGAAGCCCAGGTCGAGCACCTGCTCGCGGCGCCGAGGGCCCTCGGTGTCCACGAAGCCCTGGCCGTCCACCCACTCCAGCTTGCGCCACTCGTCCTTGGCCAGCCGCGCCGCCACGCTCGCCGCGCAGAAGAAGCCGGTGGCCAGCAGCACGCCATAGGTGTGCACCGGGATGCCCTCGCCCTTGCCGCCCGGGAAGGCGCTGGAGGGCAGCGCATACTGGAGGCCGAACCACGCCAGCACCGCGCCGCCGCCGCCGTAGAGGAGCGCGCGCTGCACCCGGTCCGCCCGCTTCACCTCGGCCCGCGTGCCCTTCTTGGTCAGCTCGCCCTGCGCGCCAAGCCAGCCGTTGCGGGCGATGGAGGCCACCACGCCCAGCGCCACCCCGTACAGCAGCAGCTGCGACCAGAGGGACTCGAAGGTGAAGCGGAGGAGGATGGGGAGCATGAATCCCTGCCAGGAAGAGGCGGCTGCGCGAAGCCTACCTGTTCGCGCGGCCGGAGAACGCCAGGGGCGCGGCGAGGGTTCCCGTCCGCTCCCCGAGCAGGCACTCGGGCGTCAGGGAGCCGGCCTAGGCCGGCTTCTCCTTCCGCACGAAGGCGTCGAGGATGAGCATCCCCACGCCCACGCAGATGGCCATGTCCGCCACGTTGAAGGAGGGCCAGTAGGCCTGGTCCTTCCAGTGCGCCTGGACGAAGTCCACCACGAAGCCCCGGGCGACCCGGTCGATGTAGTTGCCCAGCGCGCCGCCGAGCACCAGGGACAGGCCCCACAGCGCCCACCGCTCCTTCGGATCCGTCCCCGAGAGCTTGGTGAAGTAGTAGCCGATGAGGATCACCGCCCCGAGGCTGACGATGTGGAACAGGGGCCCGCGCACGTTGGGAGGCAGGCTGCGGAACATGCCCCAGGCGGCGCCGGGGTTCTCCTCATAGCGCAGGCGCAGGAAGGCCTCGGAGAGCTCCACCGAGCGCTTGGACCGGAAGTGGCGGCCATCCACGCCCAGGGGCGGCGGCTCACCGTACATCGCCTTCAGGCGCTCGCCCGTGGACTCCAGGCCGTCGAACCGCGTGGTGAGGCTGCCCACGACGTCGTACTTGGTCCACTGATCGAGCGCGATGACGCCCAGCGTGATGACGAGGAGGATGAGGTATTTGCGCGGCACGGGGGCGGCTTACACCACAAGGCCCCCACCCGTCACGGATTGGGACTCTCGGCGAGCGGCGGAGCGGCGGGCTCGGCTCGGCGCATCCGCAGCGAGTCCACCAGCATCAAGGCCACGCCCACGCAGATGGCGGCGTCCGCCACGTTGAAGGTGGGCCAGCGCATGCCGGGCTGGTTGCGCCAGTGCCAGTCGATGAAGTCGATGACGTAGCCGCGCACCAGCCGGTCCACGAAGTTGCCCAGCGCCCCACCCGCCACGAGCGCCAGCGCCCCGCGCACCAGCCGCTGGCCGGGCTCCAGCCGCACGTACATGGCGAAGATGAAGGCCAGGGCCGCCAGGCTCACCACGTGGAAGAAGGCGCGGCGCACGCCCTCGGGCAGGTTGGAGAACAGGCCCCAGGCGGCGCCCGGGTTCTCCACGTAGCGGAAGTGCCAGTAGTCCTCGACGAAGCGGTAGGGCCGGGTGGCGCGGTAGCGGCCGCCCTCGGCCGGCGGCGAGTTGTCCAGGTTCTGCTCGGAGAAGTAGCCCTGCACCCGGGCCAGGCCGGCGCGCCCATCCAGCGCCTCCGTGAGGTTCGCCACCGCGAGGTACTTGGTTACCTGATCGGCAGCCAGGGTGCTGAGGGCCACGAGGACGAGGAGGCGGAGGTTCTTCATCGCTTCCTGTCCTAACTCGCCCCCCCGAGCCCTGACAACCCGGCGTGAGCGCCGATTCCGCGCCCGCCTGCCTTCATTTCCCGCCAGCGGGCATTTCGGGCATGGTGGAGCCATGCCGCCTGTTGACCCCTCCGTGGAAAAGCCCACTTCGACCGACACCGCTCCGACCGAGGCCCCGGCCCAGGCCCAGACGAAGGCTCCGCTGAAGGAGCGCCTCAAGCTGCTCATGACGGAGTACGGGTTCCTGGCCGTGCTGGTCTACCTGAGCACCTCCGTGCTGAGCATGACGGTGTTCACGATCACCATCCTGTCGGCGGATCTGAGGGCGCTGGGCGAGCGGTTTGGCGTCCAGCTCGAGGGCACCAGCGGCCTGCTGGGGACGCTGGGGGCGGCGTGGGTGCTGACCAAGGTCATCCAGGTGCCGCGCATCTTCGCCACGCTGGCGCTCACCCCTTTCATCGGGCGCATCCCCTTCGTGGCCCGGCAGCTCCGGCGCCTCGAGGACGAGAGCAAGAACTAGCTAAGTAGGTAGGCAAAAGTTCCTTTACACCAAGGAGCGGAGCCAGAAGTGGCGGGAGAGGACGCCCGCCTTGCGGAGGGCCTGCTGGTCCGAGAGGCCCAGCACCCAGTCTTCGGCGTGCTGGGC
>Ga0255338_1000561_pt1 | contig 110161 bp, 106 predicted proteins | sample MeOH1_35cm_T4_19_FD_203715 | JGI IMG/M metagenome (GOLD analysis project Ga0255338, IMG submission 203715) | Sandy soil microbial communities from University of British Columbia, Vancouver, Canada - MeOH1_35cm_T4_195 | ecosystem: Engineered > Artificial ecosystem > Sand microcosm >...
TGCTCGGCGCTCACGCCGGGCGGCATGAAGATGCCGCGCAGCATGGTGTAGTGGGTGGGCACGCCCGCTTCCTGGCAGGTGGGGATGTCGCCCCAGGCCATGGTGTCGGTGATCTTGTTCTTGTAGGGCATGCGCGCTTCGTCGAACACGCACAGCGGGCGCAGCTTGCCGGCGCGCCACTGGGCCACGGCCTCGATCGGGTTGTTCACCGAGGAGTCGACGTGCTTGCCCACCAGCTGCACGGCCACCTCGCCGCCGCCCTTGAACGGGATGTACACGAACTTGGCGCCGGTGGCCTTCTCCAGGCCCACGGTGAGGATCTGGTCCTCCTGCTTGGAGCCGGTGCCGCCCATCTTGATCTTGCCCGGGCCGGCAGCCTTGGCGGCGGCCAGGTAGTCCTTGGCCGTCTTGTACGGCGTCTCGGCGTTGACCCACAGGACGAAGTTGTCCAGCGCCATCATCGACACCGGCGTCATGTCGCGCCAGTTGAACGGGACACCGGTCGCCAGCGGCGTGGTGAACAGGTTCGACAGCGTCACCACGATCTTGTACGGATCGCCCTTGGCGTTCTTCACGTCGAGGAAGCCCTCGGCACCGGCGCCGCCCGACTTGTTGACCACCACCAGCGGCTGCTTCATCAGGTTGTGCTTGACCACCACGCCCTGGATCAGGCGGGCCATCTGGTCGGCGCCGCCGCCGGTGCCGGCCGGCACGATGAATTCCACCGGCTTGGCGGGTTCCCACGCCGCGAAGGCGGGGGCCGCGAACATCGCGGCAGAGGCCGCGGCTGCGACACCGACCGTCATGCGGATCATGAACTTGCTTGACTTCACGCGTTGTCTCCTGAGTGTTGTTGCCCCGCCCGCGCCACCTGACTGCGCACTGACGAATCGCGGGACCGCGGGCGATGGTCCGGCGATGCACCCTCTAATTCTCTTGACTGCGGTCAATTTTTCAAAAAGGAGTTCGTGCGTCTAGGGAAAGTCCGGGGGGTTTTGCGTGCGCGTGAAAATTCGCGCGCCCCAATGAAAACGCGGCGCACGAGGCGCCGCGAAGGAGACGAAGAAAGAAGCGTTCAGCGGCGGCCTTGCTGGCGGGCGCGGCAGCTCTCGACCGCATCGAGCAGGAATTCCGGATCGTAGGAGCGCAGCAGGTGCGGCATCTCCTTCTCGACGTAGGCGCGCAGGGCTGCGCGGCCCTCGCCCTGGCGCGCCGGCTCCCAGGCGCAGGACAGGTCCAGTTCCTCGTCGGCGGTGTAGCTGGGCGCGCGGGGCGCGGCCGGGGTGGGCAGGGTCTGCTGGCGCATCGCGATCTCCTTTTGTGGCGGCGATGCGATGCACTTTAGGCGCCGTCCACGATTAATGACAGTGAAAGTATTTGATGGATTGCATCATCCATAGATTATGATCTGCCGGCCATGAAGAACGCCACCCTGCGCCAGCTGAAGGTCTTCGAGGCGGTCGCGCGCCACCGCAGCTTCTCGCGCGCCGCCGAGGAGCTGCACCTCACGCAGCCGGCCGTGTCCACGCAGGTGCGCAAGCTCCAGGAGCACGCCGGGCTGCCGCTGTTCGAGCAGCTGGGCAAGAAGATCCACCTCACCCCGGCAGGCGCGCAGATGCTGCAGTCCAGCCGCGAGATCATCCAGAAGTTCCAGGAGGCCGAGGAGGCGATGGCCCAGTACAAGGGCGTGTCGGGCGGGCGGCTGAATGTCTCGGTGATCAGCGCGGGCGACTACTTCTTTCCCCGCCTGCTGGTCGCATTCGCGCAGCGCCACGAGGGCGTGACGCTCAACTTCGGCGTCTGCAACCGCGAGGAACTGCTCACGCAGATGCGCGACAACGTGACGGACCTGGCGGTGATGGTGCGCCCGCCGGAAGACGAGGACACGGTGGCCGAGCCCTTCGCGCCGCACCCCTACGTGGTGGTCGCGGCGCCCGGCCATCCGCTGGCCAAGACGCAGCGCATCTCGGTGGCGCGCGTGATCCGCGAGCCCTTCGTCGTGCGCGAGAAGGGCTCGGACACCTGGAACTCGATGGTCGACGGCTTCGGCTCGCAGCTGTCCGGCCTGAACGTGGCGCTGGAGATCCGCAGCACCGAGACCATCAAGCAGGCCGTGATCGCGGGCATGGGCGTGAGCTTCCTGTCGGCCCACACCGTCAGCCGCGAGCTGCAGACCGGCAGCCTCTGCATCCTGGACGTGCAGGGCTTTCCGCTGATGCTGAACTGGTACGTGGTGCACCGGCGCACCAAGCGGCTGCCGCCGGTGGCGCAGGCCTTCAAGAACTTCCTGCTGGCCGACGGCGCGGCGCTGATCGACCAGACGCTGGGGATCAGGTCGTCGCGGCTGGCCGTATCCAGGACTTCCACGCGTCCGAGATAGCCAGGCCGCGCTGGCGCGCGAACTCGCCGGCGCCCATCTTGCCGCCGCCCTCGGGGCGCAGCTTGAGGATCTCGATCAGGCCGCCCTGGGCCCAGATCACGATGGCCTCCTCGCTGACGCCGGCCACGTCGCCCGGCTTGTGGCCGCGCGAGACGAAGCGTCCCACCACGTGCTTGCGGCAGTCGTACACGCGCACCTTCACGCCCGCGAGCATCATCCAGGCGCCCGGCGCCGGATTGCAGGCGCGGATCAGGTTGTAGATCGTGTCGACGTGGCCGGGCCAGTGGATCTCGGCCTCCTCGTCGTGCACCCAGCCTTCGTAGGTGGCCTGGGTTTCGTCCTGCACCTGCTCGCGGTGGCGGCCGGCCAGCACCAGGTCCGTGGCCTCGAGCAGGGCGGCCACGCCGAGCGGGAACAGCTTGTTGAAGTACACCTCGCCCAGCGTCTCGTCGGGGCCGATCTCGCAGGTCTTCTGCAGCACCACGGGACCTTCGTCGAGGCCGTCGGTGGGACGGAAGATGGTCAGGCCGGTCTGCCTGGCGCCGAGCGCGATCGGCCAGCTGATGGACGACGGCCCGCGGTGCAGCGGCAGCAGCGAGGGATGGAACTGGATCGTGCCGTGCTTCGGGATGTCGACGAAGGACTGCGGCGCGAACTGCAGCACGTAGGCCATGATGCCGATGTCGGCATCGAGCGAGCGCATCGCCGCTTCGGCCTCGGGGCTGCGCAGGCTGGCGAAAGAAAACACCTGCAGGCCGAGCGCGAGCGCGTCGGCCTTCAGGGCGTCGGGCCTGGCGCCGGGCTTGTCGGGAACGCAGAACACGCCGGCGATGGTGTCGCCGCGGGCGAGGAAGGCTTCCAGGACGGCCTTGCCGAATTCCTGTTGTCCGATGAAGGCGATGCGGGCCATGGTGCTCCCAGGTCAGCGCAGGAGGAAGTACGCCGAGATGCAGTAGAGGACCACGGCGAAGATCCGCTTGAGCGGGCGGATCTCCATGCCGTGGGCGATGCGGGCGCCCAGGGGCGCCAGGGTCATGCTGGCCAGCGAGATGATCGCCAGCGCGGGAACGAAGATGTAGCCGATCGAGCCGGGCGGCGACTGCGCGAGGTCGCGCCCGGCCCAGATGTAGCCGAGCGTGCCGGCCAGCGCGATCGGAAAGCCCAGCGACGCCGAAGTCGCCACGGCCTCGTGGATCTTCACGTTGCACCAGGTCATGAAAGGCACCGAGACGAAGGCGCCGCCGGCGCCCACCAGCGCCGACAGCAGACCGATCACGAGGCCGACGCCGAAGGTGCCCGCGGGTCCGGGCAGGGTGCGCGTGGCCTTGGGCTTGCGATCGAGCAGCATCTGCGTGGCGGAGAAGGCGATGAACACCGCGAACAGCACGCCCAGCACCTTCGCCGGCAGCGCCACCGCCACCTGGGCGCCGGCGAGCGAGCCCACCACGATGCCCGGCGCGAGCACGCGCGCGATCCCCCACCGCACGGCGCCGCGGCGGTGGTGCGCGCGCACCGAGGACATCGACGTGAACATGATGGTCGCGAGCGAGGTCGCCACGGCCATCTTCACGGTGTTCTCGGCGGGGATGCCGGTGTGTCCCAGCACGAAGGTGAGCACGGGCACGAGCACCATGGCGCCGCCGATGCCCAGGAGGCCGGAGAGCAGGCCGGCGCCGACGCCGGCCAGCAGCAGTTCGAGGATCAGGACGGGTTGCAGCAGCATCGTTGTTGTCGCACGCGCTTCGGGCGCGGGAGCGCACGGCGGCACCGTGCGTCACCGCCATTGTGGCTCAGCCGTGAACCGGGTCTCGGGAAATGGAACCGGCCGCGCGAGGCGGCCGGCCGGAATGAGGTGTCTGTAGTGCCACCGGACCGCATCCTGAACCGGGGTTCAGGTGGGCGAGGTCAGCGTTGGGGTTGGGATCATCTGACGCGAGATGTTCACGCCCCCCAGGCGATCTTCCAAGCCCTTGCTCAATGAGCATTGGTTCAAGGAAATATAAAGCCCGATACGCACTGCAGACGAAGCCATTCTAGGCCGCAAATCGCGCGTGCGCGCAATGCCTGGATGAAGTCGCAAGGAATTTCGGGCTTGACAGCAAAGCGGCTAAGCTCAACTGCTTTGCAGGAGGCGGAACTGCCGGACGCAGAGGACGCGAAAGATACGCAGAGGACGCAAAAAAGACAAAGAGAACCTTGTGAAGGTTTTCTTTTGCGTCCTCTGCGTACCCTTTGCGTCCTCTGCGTCCTCTGCGTCCTCTGCGTCCGGCAGTTCGGTGTTCAGGACGTCAGATCAGCCGCCCGTCGTCGCCCAGCGCCTTGTCAAGCCGCACCAGCAGCTGCGCGAGCTTCACGTCGTCGGCGAGGTTGCGCATGCTGGTGGCGGTGCTGTCGCCGTTGGCGAAGCTCGCGGCCTGCAGCGGCGGCTGCGTGGGCTTGCCGGCACCGTCGAACGCGAGGTTCAGGGCCGCGAGCACCGCGATGCGGTCGCGCGCCTTCACCTTGCCGGCGTCGCGGATGCGGCACATGGCGGTGTCGACCTTCTCCACCGCTTCGAGCAGGCGCTGCTCGCCGCCTTCGGGGCACCCGAGCAAATAGCTCTGGCCCATGATCTGGACTTCGAGCTGTTTCATGCGGGCGTGTTGAGATCGGGCAGGCGTTCCAGCAGCGCGTCGACGCGGGCGCGGGCCGCCGACAGGCGCGAGCGCAGCGAATCGCGTTCCTGCGTGAGCAGCTCCACCTGTTCGGCCAGCAGCGTGTTGGTGCGCTGAAGCTCCTCGTAGCGAACGAGCAGGCGCTCGACGCGTTCGACGAGCTGGTCGATCTGGGAGCCATTGGCCATGGCGCGGATTGTAGGGTCTTGTTTCCGCTGCGGCTCTAGAATCCAGGGGTTGGTGCTCGCGGTGTGGTTCGCATGCCGCAGTTCAACGGGAAGCAGGGCGCCCGCCGCGCAACGCGCGAACGGCCAACCTGCGCTGCCCCCGCAACGGTAAGCGGAGGCGGGTCGCGCCGGCGGCGCGAGCGGGTCCCACGGGAGCCGCACGCCGCCACCGCGATTCGCCACTTGCGTCCTCGAAAGCCACTGGGTACCGCCCGACACAGCGGGCCTGGGAAGGCGACGCGAGTCCTTCCGCCAGCCCGGATACCGGCCAACGAGGTGGCCCGCATGCCGCAAGGCGCGCGGGCCGTGACGCCCAGGGCGCAGGCGGGGAAGCCGGCGCGGGCATGCACATCCACTCTCATCATGGTTCCGAAGAAACTGGTTTTCCGTGCCGGCTTGCCGCTGGCCTTGGCCCTTGCCGCTGGCGGCGCGTCCGCCCAGCCCACGCTGCGCGAAGTGGTCGTCTCGGCCGCCCGCACCGAGCAGGCGGTGCAGGACGCGCTGCCGGCCACGACGCTGATCACGCGGCGCGAGATCGAGCAGGCGCAGACGCCCGACCTGCCCACGCTGCTGCGGCGCGTGGCGGGCGCGGAGTTCAGCCAGACCGGCGGGCAGGGCAGCGTGGCCGGCGCCTTCCTGCGCGGCGCCGAGCCGCGCCACACGCTGGTGCTGGTCGACGGCGTGCCGATCAACAACCTCAATTTCGGCCTGCCGGCGCTGGAGCACATTCCGCTGGCCGACGTCGAACGCATCGAGGTCGTGCGCGGCAACGTCTCCAGCCTGTACGGCAGCGCCGCGATCGGCGGCGTGATCCAGATCTTCACCCGCCAGCCGACGGCCACGCCGTTCGCCAGCGTCACCGTGCAGGCCGGCTCGCGCGGGCTCGTCGACGCAAGCGCCACCGGCTCGGTGAAGCTCGCCTCCGGCACGGGACTGCGCGCCACCGTCGAAGGCCTGCGCGACCGCGGCTTCGACGCCATCAAGCAGGAGGAGCGCCCGGGCACCAATCCCGACCGCGACGGCTACCGCCGCCGCGCCGCTTCGCTCGCCGTCACGCAGGACCTGGGCGCGCATTCCATCGCGCTGAAGCTGCGCGATGCGCGCGGCCGGCTCGAGTTCGACGACGAGTTCGGGCCCCCGACCCAGCGCGATTCCTCCCGCTTCGTCGAGCAGGTGGGGACGCTGGAGGGGCGCTTCCGCGCCGCGCCCACGCTGCAGCTGGAAGCGGCGCTTACGCGCGCGGTGGACAAGCTCGATGCCAACGAAGCGGCCTTTCCGTTCTTCGTGAACTCGCGCTCCGACGGCGCGCAGCTCGCGGCCGACTGGGAGGCGGCGCCCGGCCACCGCGTCACCGCCGGCCTCGAGCACACGCGCCAGCACATCACCAGCGACACCGCCTACGACCGCGACCGCCGCACGGTGGACAGCGCGCGCCTGGGCTACACGCTGGCCCATGGCGCGCACCAGCTGCAGCTGAACGCGCGGCGCGACCGCTACAGCGACTTCGGCGGCGCCAACACCTGGCTCGCCGCCTACGGATACCAGTTCACCGAGGCGTGGCGCGCCAGCGTGTCGGCCTCCACGGGCTTTCGCGCGCCGAGCTTCAACGACCTGTTCTTTCCCTTCGGCATCGGCAACCCCGACCTGCGGCCCGAACACGTGCGCTCGGCGGAGCTCGGCCTGCAGTACGCGCGGCACGGCCACGAGCTGCGCGCCACGCTGTTCCAGAATCGCTTCCGCGACCTGATCGGCCTCGACGCGGCCTTCCACACCATCAACGTCGGCCGCGCGCGCAACCGCGGGCTGGAGCTGGCCTATGCGGGCCGGGTGCTGGACTACGGGCTGCGCGCCGGCCTCACGGCGCAGGATCCGCGCGATCTCGACACCGACGCCCGGCTGGTGCGGCGCGCGCGGGTGTTCGGCCATGTGGCCGTGACGCGCGAGCGCGGCCCCTGGCAATGGGGCGGCACCCTGCGCGTCAGCGGCGACCGCTCCGACCGCTTCCGCGGCGCGCCCGTGCGGCTGGGCGGCTACGGCGTGCTGGACCTCACCGCTTCGTATACCGTGTCGCCGCAGGTGAAGCTGTTCGGGCGGATCGAGAACCTGTTGGACCGCGACTACGAAACGGCCTTCGGCTACCGGCAGGCCGGCCGGGGCGCGTTCGTCGGCGTGCGCTGGCAACCCCTCTGAGCCGGAGGCCGTCAGGAATGCCTTGCTGCCCCGGACCGGATCTGTCGCTATGCTGCAGCCCGCGCCGGCGGCATCGGCCGACCGGCGGCCTGCGACAATGCATCGCATCGTGAGGGAAGGGGGCAAGGGCATGCGTAGACGTCCGCTGCACGCGGTATTGCTGGCCGGGCTGCTGTTGCCGCTGGCCATGGCGGTGCACGCCGTCGAAGCCATCGACGACCGCGGCATCCGCGTCGAGCTGCCGCGGCCGCCGCAGCGCATCGTGTCGCTGATGCCATCGCTGACCGAAACCGTCTGCGCCCTCGGCGCCTGCGAGCGCCTGGTCGGCGTGGACGACTATTCCAGCTGGCCGCCTTCCGTGGCGGCGCTGCCGCACGTGGGCGGGCTGGAGGACGCGCGGGTGGAGGCGATCGTGGCGCTGCAGCCCGACCTGGTGCTGGTGCCGCTGTCCTCGCGGGCGCTGCCGCGCCTGCAGGCCCTGCACCTGCCCGTGCTGTCGCTGGAGCCGCGCACGCTGCGCGACGTGCGGCGCGTGCTGCAGGTGCTCGGCCCCGTGCTGCAGTCCGGCGACCCCGACACGGTGTGGCAGGACATCAACCGCGAAGTGCAGATGGCGGCGCGCACGCTGCCGCCGCGCCTGCGCGGCATGCGCGTGTACGTGGAGGTGGGCAGCACCCCCTTTGCCGCCAGCGAAGGCTCGTTCATCGGCGAGCTGCTGATGCGCCTGGGAGCGGAGAACATCGTGCCCGCCGCGCTGGGGCCCTTTCCCAAGCTCAATCCCGAATTCGTGGTGCGGGCCGACCCGCAGGTGATCATCGTGGAGCGCACCGATGCGGCGGGCCTGCGCGCGCGCCCGGGCTGGCAGGGCATCGAGGCCCTGCGCCGCAACCGTGTCTGCGCGCTGGACCCCGAGCAGATGAACGTGCTGATGCGCGCCGGCCCGCGGCTGGGCGCCGCCGCCCACCTGCTGGTCGATTGCCTGGAAGGCCGGCTGGCGGCCGGGGGCCCGGGCCGATGACGCCGGCGCCGCGCGCTCCGGGCGCGCTGGCGGCCTGGCTGCTGGCCGCCAGCGCGGGCCTGCTGGCCCTGGGGGTCGCGGTCGGCAGCATGGGCTGGGAGCCGTTGCTGGACGAGACCGGCGCCGGCCTGACCATCCTGTGGGAGATCCGCCTGCCGCGCACCCTGGGCGCCTGGATCGCCGGCGCCTTGCTGGGCCTGTCGGGGGCGGTGGCGCAAGGCCTGTTCCGCAATCCGCTCGCCGATCCCTACCTTCTGGGAAGCGCGACGGGCGCGGCGCTCGGCGTCGCGCTGCTGCTGGTGATGCTGGGCGCCGCGCCGGCGATCACGGCCGCCTGGCTCACCTCGCTCGGGCTCACCGGGGCGGCCTTCGCGGGGGCGCTGGCCGCGGTGGCGCTGACGCTGGCGCTGGCCCGCGGGGTGCAGCACACCCTGCGCCTGCTGCTGGCGGGCGTGATCGTGGGCATGGTGTTCGGCGCGCTGGCCTCGCTGGTGATCTTCCTGGTGCCGGAGCTGCTGCGCAGCATGCAGTCCTTCCTGCTCGGGACCACCGGCTACCTGGGCTGGGCCAGCGCCGGCGTGCTGGCCGTGGTGCTCGCCGCGTGCGGCGCCGCGGGGCTGGCCGCGAGCCGCGCGCTCGACGCGCTGGCGCTCGGCGAGACGACGGCGGCCAGCCTCGGCGTGCCGCTCGCGCGCGTGCGGCTGGCGCTGGTGGCCGTGATCGCGCTGGCGACCGGGGCCGCAGTGGCGCACGTCGGCCTGGTCGCCTTCATCGGCCTGATGGCGCCGCATCTCGTGCGCGCGCTGACCAAGCCCACGCACCGCTGGCTGCTGCCGCTGTCGGCGCTGGCGGGCGGCTTGCTGCTGCTCGGCGCGGACGTGCTGGCGCGCTGGCTGCTTGCCCCGCGCGAGCTGCCGGTGGGCGTGGTGACCGCGGTGCTGGGCGGGGCCTACCTGCTGGCGCTGATGCAGCGGAGGTCCTGGTGAGCGAACCGGCGCTGCGCTGCAGCGCGCTGCGCGTGCGCCTGGGCGAGCGCGAGGTCCTGCACGGCCTCGAGCTGGCGCTGCCGGCCGGGCGCTGGACCACCGTGGCCGGCCCCAACGGCGCCGGCAAGACGACCTTGCTGAAGGCCTTCGCGCAGCTGCTGCCGGCGCAGGGCCGCATCGACATCCTCGGGCGGCCCGCGGCGCGCTGGCCGGTGCGCGAGCGGGCCCGCGCCATCGCCTGGCTGGGGCAGGGCGAGCCGGGCGCCGAGGACCTGCTCGCCTACGACGTGGTGATGCTCGGGCGCCTGCCGCACCAGGACTGGCTGGGCGGCGCCAGCGCCGCCGATGCGGCCGCGGTGCAGGCGGCGATGGAGGAGACGCAGTGCTGGGACTGGCGCACCCGCGCGCTCGGCAGCCTCTCCGGCGGCGAGCGGCAGCGGGTGCTGCTGGCCCGCGCGCTGGCGGTGCAGGCGACCATCCTGCTGATGGACGAACCGCTGGCGCACCTCGACCCGCCGCACCAGGCCGACTGGCTGGCGATCGTGCGCCGCCACGTGGCGCGCGGCGGCACCGCGGTGAGCGTGCTGCACGAGATCGGCCTGGCGCTGCAGGCCGACGACATCGTGCTGCTGGAGGCGGGCCGCCTCGCCCACCATGGCGCCGCCGCCGACGCGGCCACGCACCGCGCGCTGGAAGCGGTGTTCGCGCAGCGGCTGCAGGTGCATGCGGTCGCGGACCGCTGGGTGGCGCTGCCGGTGGAGGAGGCGCCCGCGCGGCAGACCCTTCCGGGCGAGGCGGTCGAATGACGGCCCGCTGCGTGATGGTGCTGGGCACCAGCAGCGGCGCCGGCAAGAGCTGGCTCGCCACCGCGCTGTGCCGCTGGTATGCGCGCCAGGGCCTGCGCGTGGCGCCCTTCAAGGCCCAGAACATGAGCAACAACGCGCGCGTGGTCGCCACGCCGGTGGGCGGCCTGGGCGAGATCGGCAGCGCCCAGTACTTCCAGGCGCTGGCCGCGCGCGCCGTGCCCGAGGTGCGCATGAACCCGGTGCTGCTCAAGCCCGAACGCGACGACCACAGCCAGCTGGTGCTGCTGGGCGAGGTGCACCCGCAACTGACGGCCATGCCCTGGCGCGAACGCGGGCCGCTGCTGTGGCCGCCGGTGCGCGACGCGCTCGACGCCCTGCGCGAGGAGAACGACGTCGTCGTCATCGAAGGCGCGGGTTCGCCGGCGGAGATCAACCTGCAGGCCAGCGACGTCGCCAACCTGCGCGTCGCCGAGCATGCGCGGGCCGCCTGCCTGCTGGTGGCGGACATCGATCGCGGCGGCGCCTTCGCCCACCTGTACGGGACCTGGGCCCTGCTGCCGCCGGCGCAGCGGGCGCTGCTGCGCGGCTTCGTGCTCAATCGCTTCCGCGGCGACCCGGCGCTGCTCGAGCCCGGGCCCGCGCAGCTCGAAGGGCTCACCGGCGTGCCGACCGTCGCCACGCTGCCCATGGTGTGGCAGCACGGCCTGCCGGAGGAAGACGGCGTGTTCGCGCAGCGCGGCGCGGCCGGCGGCCCGGTGCGGCTGCGCGTCGCCGTGGTGGCCTGGCCGCGCATCTCCAATCTCGACGAATTCCAGCCGCTGGCCAACATCCCCGGCGTGCGCCTGTGCTGGGCCCGCACGCCGGCCGAACTGGCCGATGCCGACTGGGTGATCCTGCCCGGCTCCAAGAACACGGCGGCCGACCTGCAGTGGCTGCGGGCGCAGGGCCTCGCGCGCGCCGTGGTCGATCACGCCAATGCGGGGCGGCCGGTGCTGGGCATCTGCGGCGGCCTGCAGGTGCTGGGCGAGGCGCTGGTCGACCCCGCCGACATCGCCGGCAACGGCCCCGGGCTGGGGCTGCTGCCGCTGGTGACGCAATTCGCCGCCAGCAAGACCGTGCGCCGCACCGGCGTGGCCTTCGAGCCGCTGGACGGGGCGTGGTCCGCGCTCTCGGGCCTGCGGGTCGAAGGCTACGAGATCCACACCGGCCACACGGCGCAGCACGCCGGCATGGCGGCGGGCCGCGTCGCGCTGGCCGGCGGACTCGGGTGGACCAATGCGCAAGGCAACGTGCTGGGGATCTACCTGCATGGCCTGTTCGAGGACGCGGGCGTGCTGCAGGCGCTGTTCGGCGCCACGGCCACCACGCTCGATACCGTGTTCGACCGGCTGGCCGATGTCATCGAGTCGCATTTCGCCGCCGGCGTGCTGCCTTCGCTGATCGCGTGTTGAAGGTTGGGAGCCTGGGCTTCTAGGGGAAACGCCGTAATTCCGCGGGGTACCCAACCCCGACATTGCGGTCCATACTAGGTGCAGCCTGGGCACGGGGCCCAGGCGCGTCTTTGGGGGCGTTGCAACATGTACAAGAAGATCCTGCTCGCTTACGACGGCTCCGACGCGGGCCAGAAGGCGCTGCTGGAATGCCGCGAACTCGCGCAATGGTCGCAGTCGGAGCTGCACCTGGTCGCCGTGATGCCTTCGGCCATGAGCTTCGTCGGCCTCGAGGGCGGCGTCTACGACGTCGAACTCGAGGAGCGCGAAAAGAAGAAATACCGCGCGGTGCTGGATGACGGCCTGCGGCGCCTGAGCGAGGCGGGCTTCAGCGCGCGCGGCGAGGTCGTCACCGGCGAGGCGATCGACGAGATCTGCAAGTACGCCCGCAAGATGGGCTCCGACCTGATCGTCGTCGGCCACAAGCACCTGGACAGCTGGGCGGCGCGCTGGTGGCGCGGCTCCATCTCCGGTGCGCTGATCGAACACGCCCCCTGCAGCGTGCTGGTCGTCATCATCCACTAGCGTGCAGGCCGCCCTGATGCCACGTCCCTCCGGCCGCGGCCGGCGGCCCGACGCAGCGCTCGCGCAGGCGCAGTACCGGCGGCGCGCCGACCACTACGACCTGGAGCTGGCCGCGTTCGAGCCGATCCGGCGCGCCGCGATCGCGAGCCTGGAAGTGCAGCCGGGCGCCACGGTGCTCGATGTCGGCTGCGGCACCGGGCTGAGCTTCGAAGCGCTGAAGGAGAAGATCGGCCCGCAGGGGCGCATCGTCGGCATCGATCCGTCGCCGGAGATGCTGGCCCTGGCGCGCCAGCGCATTGCGCGCCGCCGCTTCGGCGGCATCACCCTGCTGGAAGCGAGCGCGCAGCAGGCCCCCTTGCAGGGCCGCGCCGATGCGGCGCTGTTCCACTTCACCCACGACGTGCTGCAGGACGAGGCGGCGCTGGACCACGTCTTCGCCCACCTGCGCCCGGGCGCCCACGTGGTGGCGGCCGGCCTGCAATGGGCGCCGGCCTGGTGCGTGCCGGTCAACCTGTTCGTGCTGGGCGCGGCGCTCTATTCGGTGACCTGCCTCGGCGGACTGGAGCAGCCCTGGCGCCTGCTGGCCGCGCGCCTGCGCGACGTGCGGGTGCGCTCGCCGCTGCCGGGCGGCTTGTACATCGCTGCCGGACGGGTTTAGTCACCCGGGCCAGCGCCAGCGCGACAAACTTCACGCAGGCGCAACACAAGTCACACGACAGCGAAACGCAGCGCACGCATGCTTGCTGCTGCGTCGCGCGGCAAAGCACAGCAGAATCGCGCCTACACACGCTTGCGACGGGCACTGTCGCCCGGCTGAGGCAGGCGAGGGCACCCTCAGCGCCGGCTGAACTTGCCCCGCGCGCCAGAACTACAAGGATTTCGATGCCTACACCGCCTCCCAACCAGGGGAGTTCCCCCGAAGACAGCGCGCTGCCGCCGCAAGACGCGCAGCCGGCGCGGCGCAAGCTGAGCCGAAAGGCCTCGGTGATCGGCACCGTGATCGCGCTGGTCGTCGCGGCGGGGCTCGCCTGGCTGGCCTGGGACCTGACCCGGCCCGAGCAGACCGCCTCCACGCAGCGCGGGCCGGGCGGCGCGGGCACAGGGGCGCGCGGCGGCGGGCCCGGTGGCGGCGGGCCGGGCGGCGCGCGCGGCGCGACGACGGTCGGCGTGGCCACTGCCGAAGCGGCCGACATCCCGGTCAACCTGGAAGCGCTCGGCACGGTCGTCTCGCAGGCGACCGTGCGGGTGCGGCCGCAGGTCAGCGGCGTGCTCACGCAGGTGCTGTTCAAGGAGGGCCAGGGCGTGCGCAAGGGCCAGCTGCTGGCCACCATCGACCCGCGCCCGTTCGAGATGGCGCTGCAGCAGGCGGTGGGCCAGCGCATGCGCGACGAGGCGCAGCTGGCCGCCGCGCGGGTGACGCTGGCGCGCTTCGAGACCCTGCTGAAGCAGGATTCGATCGCCCGCCAGGAGGTCGACACCCAGCGCGCGACGGTCAACCAGCTCGAGGCGGCCGTGGTGTCGGACAAGGCGGCCGAGGGCACCGCGCGGCTCAATCTCTCGTACACGCGCATCACGGCGCCGATCGAAGGCCGCGTGGGCCTGCGCAACGTCGACGTGGGCAACCAGGTGAGCACGGGCGACGCCAACGGCATCGCCACCATCACCAAGCTGACGCCGATCGACGTCGAGTTCGCCGTGCCGCAGGACCACGCTTCCTGGCTGCAGCACAACGGCGGCGCCTTCATGGAGGTGCGCGCCTACGACCGCACCCGCACCACCTTGCTCGACACGGGCGTGTTCGCCTCGCTCGACAACCAGATCGACACCAACACCGGCACGGTGCGGGCCAAGGCGCGCTTCAACAACGCGCGCCAGCAGCTGTTCCCGAGCCAGTTCGTCAACGTGCAGCTGCAGGTGCGCACGCTCCAGAACGCCGTGGTGGTGCCGGTGGCGGCCGTGCGCCAGAGCGGCGGCGGCGAGTTCGTGTTCGTGCTGCAGCAGGACCACACGGTCAAGCAGCGGCCGGTGGTGCGCGGCCAGCCGCTGGGCGACCGGGTGCAGATCGTCAGCGGCCTGCAGATCGGCGAGCGCGTCATCACCGAAGGCGCCGACCGCCTGCGCGACGGCTCGCGCGTGCAGTTGCCGGGCGATTCCCCCGGCGGCGCCGGCCGCCGCCGCCCCGCCGCCTCCGAACCCTTCACCGGCGCCTCCGCCGCCCAGGCTTCTCCCTCCGGCGCAGGGCAGGGTGTTCCTCCCTCCCCCTCCGGGGGAGGGCAGGGGAGGGGGCGCTCCGGCGCAGCCACCGCGGCCGGCGAAGCGACGAACCCCTTCGCCGGCGCCGCCCCGTCTCGCACAGCTTCGGCCGCCATCGCCGCGGCTTCCGCGGCTTCCGGCGCCGCCGCCTCCGCCTCCGCATCCGGCCCCGCCGCCAGCCGCTTCGCCAACATGACTCCCGAAGAGCGCGCCGCCCGCCTGGCCGAGTTCCAGAAGCTCACGCCCGAGGAGCGCGAGGCGCGCCGCCAGCAGCGCCGGCAAGCGCGCGAGGCCGGTGCCGGGCCGCAGCAGTGACGACGTCGCCGAGCCGCATTCCTGCCCTTCTCCCTGTCCCGCTGGCGGGAAAGGGCAAGGGTGAGGGCCGTCCGCAATGAGCCCCTCCCGTCCCTTCATCCTGCGGCCGGTCGCGACCTCGCTGCTGATGGTGGCCATCGTGCTGGCCGGCCTGGTGGGCCTGAAGTTCCTGCCGCTGTCGGCGCTGCCACAGGTCGACTACCCCACCATCCAGGTGCAGACGCTCTATCCGGGCGCGAGCCCCGAGGTGATGGCGCAGACCGTCACCGCGCCGCTGGAGCGCCAGTTCGGCCAGATGCCGGGGCTCTCGCGCATGAGTTCCACCAGCGCGGCCGGCGTCTCGATCGTCACGCTGCAGTTCGGCCTGGGCCTCGCGCTCGACGTCGCCGAGCAGCAGGTGCAGGCGGCGATCAACGCCGGCGCCTCGCTGCTGCCGGCCGACCTGCCGGCGCCGCCGGTGTACGCCAAGGTCAATCCGGCCGATGCGCCGGTGCTCACCCTGGCCCTCACGTCCGGCACGCTGCCGCTCACCGACGTGCGCAACATCGCCGACACGCGGCTGGCGCTCAAGATCAGCCAGGTCAACGGCGTCGGCCTGGTCACGCTCTCGGGCGGGCAGCGGCCGGCCGTGCGCATCCAGGCCGACAACCGCGCGCTGGCGGCGCTGGGCCTGACGCTGGACAACGTGCGCACCACCATCGCGCAGGCCAACGCCAACGCCGCCAAGGGCAGCATCGACGGCCCGACGCGCGCCTACACGATCAATTCGAACGACCAGCTGCTGACCGCCAAGGACTACGGCAACCTGGTCGCCACCTTCCGCAACGGCGCGCCGGTGCGCCTGTCGGACGTGGCGCAGGTGGTCGAAAGCGCCGAGAACGTGAAGCTCGGCGCCTGGGCCAACCTCCAGCCCGCCATCATCCTCAACGTGCAGCGCCAGCCCGGCGCCAACGTGATCGCCACCGTCGACGCCATCAAGCAACGCCTGCCGGAGCTCACGGCGGGCCTGCCCGAGGCGGTTCGCGTGGACGTGCTGGCCGACCGCACCATCGGCATCCGCGCTTCCGTGCACCACGTGCAGCTCGAGCTGGTGCTGGCCGTGGTGATGGTGGTGCTGGTGATCTTCTTCTTCCTGCACAGCCCGCGCGCCACCCTGATCGCGAGCCTCGCCGTGCCGATCTCGCTGGTCGGCACCTGCGGGGTGATGTACCTGCTGGGATACAGCCTCAACAACCTGTCGCTGATGGCGCTGACCATCGCCACCGGCTTCGTCGTCGACGACGCGATCGTGATGATCGAGAACATCGCGCGCCACATCGAGGACGGCGTGCGGCCGATGCAGGCCGCGCTGCAGGGCGCCACCGAGATCGGCTTCACCATCATTTCGCTGACCGTGTCGCTGGTCGCGGTGCTGATCCCGCTGCTGTTCATGGGCGACGTGATCGGCCGCCTGTTCCGCGAATTCGCCGTCACGCTGGCGATCACCATCCTGATCTCCGCGGTGGTGTCGCTGACGCTGGTGCCGATGATGTCGGGCCGCTGGCTCCAGGCGCACCGCGCAGCGGAGCAGGGCCTGGGCGGGCGCATCCAGCGCGCCTTCGACCGCGTGATCGCGCGCTACGACGTCGCGCTCACCTGGGTGCTTCAGCGGCAGGCGGCCACGCTGCTGGTGGCGCTGGCGACCCTGGCGGTCACCGTGGTCCTCTACATCGCCATTCCCAAGGGCCTGTTCCCGGTGCAGGACACGGGCCAGCTGCAGGTGCGGGTGGAGGCGGCGCAGTCGATCTCCTACCCGCGCATGGCGGCGCTGCAGACCGACGTGGCGCGCGCGCTGCTGGAGGACCCGGCGGTGGAATCCATCGCCAGCTTCGTCGGCGTGGACGCGGCCAACAACACCATGCTGCACACCGGCCGCATGCTGGTGAACCTGAAGGACTCGCGCCCCGGCCTGCAGACCGTGATGGACCGGCTGCGCGGGCGCGGGCAGAAGGTGGCGGGCACGCGCCTGTTCCTGCAGCCGGTGCAGGACCTCACGATCGAATCCGAGAGCGGGCCCACGCAGTACCGGCTCTCGCTGGAAGGCCCCGATGCGGCGACGGTGAACGAGGCCGCCCGGCGCGTGGTCGACCGCCTGCGCCAGGAGCGCCGCCTGGCCAACGTGACCACCGACGCCAACGCCACCGGCGCGGCCATGTTCGTGGACGTCGACCGCGACACCGCCGCCCGCCTGGGCATCAACGCCTCGGCCATCAACGAGGCCCTGTACAGCGCCTTCGGCCAGCGCATCGTCTCGACCATCTTCACCGAGACCAACCAGTACCGGGTGGTGCTGGAGGCGCGCGCCGACGGCGAGGCGCACGGCAACACGCTCAACGCCATCCAGCTGCGCAGCAGCTCGGGCGAGCCGACGCCGCTGACCGCGGTGGCGCGCATCTCCGAGCGGCGCGCCCCCCTGCAGCTCACGCACGTGGCGCAGTACCCGGCCGCCACCGTGGGCTTCGACGCCGCGCCGGGCGTGGCGCTGGGCACCGCGGTGGACGTGATCCGCACGGCGGTCAAGGACGTCGAGTTGCCGCCCACCGTCACCATGACCTTCCTCGGCGCGGCCGGCGCGTACGAATCGTCGCTGTCCAACCAGCTGTGGCTGATCCTGGCGGCGGTGGTGTGCGTCTACATCGTGCTGGGCGTGCTGTACGAGAGCTACGTGCACCCGCTCACGATCCTCTCCACGCTGCCTTCGGCCGGCGTCGGCGCGCTGCTGGCGCTGATGCTGGCCGGCCACGATCTGGGCGTGATCGGCATCATCGGCATCATCCTGCTGATCGGCATCGTGAAGAAGAACGCGATCATGATGATCGACTTCGCGCTCGACGCCGAGCGCGAGCAGGGCAAGCCGCCGCGCGAGGCGATCCACCAGGCGGCGCTGCTGCGCTTCCGGCCGATCATCATGACGACGCTGGCGGCGCTGTTCGCGGCGGTGCCGCTGATGCTCAGCTTCGGCCCGGGCGCCGAGCTGCGGCGGCCGCTGGGGCTGGCGATCTTCGGCGGCCTGATCGTGAGCCAGCTGCTGACGCTGTTCACGACGCCGGTGATCTACCTGTGGTTCGATCGGCTGGGGCGGCGGTGGCGGAAGTCACCCTCACCCCAGCCCTCTCCCGCAAGCGGGAGAGGGAGTGAAGGCAAGGGCGAAGAGCCCCCGCTCCCGCTTGCGGGAGCCGCGGGGTCCCCGGGAAGCTCCGCTTCCCGGGGTGCCATGGGCGGGGGGTGAGGGCAGGGAACGCGATGAACCTCTCCGGCCCCTTCGTCCGCCGCCCCGTCGGCACGGTGCTGCTCACGGCCTGGATCGCCCTCGCGGGCATCGCGGCCTTCTTCAAGCTGCCGGTCGCCTCGCTGCCGCAGGTCGACTTCCCGGTGATCTCGGTCTCGGCCAGCCTGCCCGGCGCCAGCCCGCAGACCATGGCCACCAGCGTCGCCACGCCGCTGGAGCGGCGCCTGGCCACCATCGCCGGCGTCAACGAGGTCACCTCCCGCAGCGGCACGGGCAGCACCCGCGTCACCCTGCAGTTCGACCTGAACCGCAACATCGACGCCGCCGCGCGCGAGGTGCAGGCCGCGATCAACGCCTCGCGCGCCGACCTGCCGTCCACCCTGCGCAGCAACCCGACCTACCGCAAGGCCAACCCTTCCGCGGCGCCGGTGATCATCCTGGCGCTGACCTCGCCCTCGCGCTCGCCGGGCCAGATCTACGACGCGGTGTCCAACATCGTGCAGCAGAAGATCGCCCAGGTGCCCGGCGTCGGCGACGTGGAACTGGGCGGCGGCTCGCAGCCCGCCGTGCGGGTGGAACTGATCCCCTTCGCGCTGAACCGCTACGGCATCGCGATGGAGGACATCCGGGCCGCGCTGCAGGCCGGCACCGCCAACCGGCCCAAGGGCGACCTCACCGTCGAAGGCCAGCGGCTGCAGATCTACACCGGCACCGGCATGGCCAACAACGGCAAGACGGCCTCCGACTACCGCGACATGGTGGTGGCCTGGCGCAACGGCGCGGCGGTGCGGCTGGCCGACGTCGCCGAGGTGAGCGACGGGGTCGAGAACATCAACACCATGGGCCTGTTCAACGGCCGGCCCGCGGTGATCGTGCTGGTGACGCTGCAGGCCGGCGCCAACGTGATCCAGACGGTGGACGCCGTGCGCGGCCTGCTGCCCACCCTGCAGGCCTCGCTGCCCCAGGACATCGCGCTGGAGGTGGCCTCGGACCGCACCCATTCGATCCGCGCCTCGCTCTACGAGGTGGAGCTCACGCTCGCCATCGCCATCCTGCTGGTGGTGTTGGTGGTCAGCCTGTTCCTGCGCAGCGCCCGCGCCACCTTCATCCCCGCCGTCGCCACCATCGTGTCGCTGCTGGGCACCTTCGGCGTGATGTACCTGCTGGGCTTCTCGCTGAACAACCTGTCGCTGATGGCGCTCACCGTGGCCACGGGCTTCGTGGTCGACGACGCCATCGTGGTGCTGGAGAACACCTCGCGCCACATCGAGGCCGGCATGGACCGCTTCCAGGCGGCGCTGCGCGGCGCCCGCGAGGTGGGCTTCACGGTGCTGTCGATCAGCGTCTCGCTGATCGCCGTCTTCATCCCGCTGCTGTTCATGGGCGGCCAGGTGGGCCGCCTGTTCCGCGAGTTCGCGGTGACGCTGTCGGCCGCCGTGATGATCTCGCTGCTCATTTCGCTGACCACCACGCCGATGATGTGCGCCTGGCTGCTGCACCCCGAAGCGCACGAGCGCCGGCCGGGGCGCATCGCGCGCTGGGCCGAGCGCGGCTTCGCGTGGATGCAGCGGGTCTACGCCGTGAGCCTGGACTGGGCGCTGGCCGCGCGCTGGCTGGTGCTGCTGATCCTGGTGCTGGTGATCGTGCTCAACGGCTTGCTGTTCGTGCGCATTCCCAAGGGCTACTTCCCGCAGCAGGACACCGGCCAGATCAGCGGCGGCATCCGGGCCGACCAGAGCATCTCCTTCCAGCAGATGCAGGACAAGCTGCGCCAGCTGGTCGACATCGTGCGCAGCGACCCCGCGGTCGACACGGTGGTGGCCTTCACCGGCGGCTCGCGCGCCGGCGGCGGCTTCATGTTCATCAACTTGAAGCGCGGCGACAAGGCCGAGCGCGGCCAGGCCGTGATCGCCCGGCTGCGGCCGCAACTGGCGCGCGTCACCGGCGTCGGCCTGTTCCTCAACCCGGTGCAGGACCTGCGCATGGGCGGGCGGCAGACCAACAGCACCTACCAGTACACGCTCAAGAGCGACAACGAGGCCGACCTCAAGCTGTGGGCGACGCGCCTGGCCGAGGCCATGAAGCGGCAGGAGGCGCTGGTGGACGTCGACACCGACCAGCAGGAGAACGGCGTCGAGACCTTCGTGCAGGTGGACAAGGACACCGCCGCGCGCATGGGCATCAGCGCGCGCGACATCGACAACGCCCTCTACAACGCCTTCGGCCAGCGCCAGGTGGCCACGATCTACGAGGACGTGAACCAGTACCGCGTGATCATGCAGCTGGCGCCGCGCTACATCCGCAGCCCCGAGGCGCTGAAGGACATCTACGTGCCGGCGCGCCTCACCGGGCCGGCCACGACCAATGCCCAGGCTTCGACTTCCGCCACGTCGACGGCCACGGCGAGCGTCAGCGCCGCCACCAGCGCGAATCCGTCGCTGCGCGATTCCTCCACCGGCCAGGCGCTCAGCACCGCGGCGACCAGCATGGTGCCGCTGTCGGCCATCGCCCGCTTCTACGAGCAGCCCACCGCGACCTCGGTGAACCACCAGGACGCGGAGCTGGCCACCACCGTGTCCTTCAACATCGCCGAGGGCTTCACGCTGGACCAGGCCAAGCAGGCGGTGCAGCGCGCGCAGGACGAGATCCGCATGCCGATCAACGTGCGCGGCAGCTTCCAGGGCACCGCCCGCGCGGCGGCGGAGACGAACCAGCAGCAGCCGATCCTGATCCTCGCCGCGCTGGTGGTGATCTACATCGTGCTGGGCGTGCTGTACGAAAGCCTGGTGCACCCGCTGACGGTGCTCTCCACGCTGCCTTCGGCCGGCATCGGCGCCGTGCTGGCGCTGCTGCTGTTCAAGATGGAGTTCTCCATCATGGCGCTGATCGGCCTGTTCCTGTTGATCGGGATCGTGAAGAAGAACGCCATCCTGATCATCGACTTCGCGCTCGACGCCGAGCGCTCGCGCGGCGTCTCGCCGGAGGACGCGGTGCGCGAGGCCTGCCTGCTGCGCTTCCGCCCGATCCTGATGACCACGCTGGCCGCCATCCTGGGTGCGCTGCCGCTGGCCATCGGCTTCGGCGAGGGCGCGGAGCTGCGCCGGCCGCTGGGCATCGCGATCATCGGCGGCCTGGTCGCCAGCCAGGTGATCACGCTGCTGACCACGCCCGTCGTCTACCTGCTGCTGGACAAGCTGCGCCGGCGCAGCCCCATCGAGAAACAGCTCGCGCGCCACGGCGGCGACGCGCAGATCGCCTGAACGCATGCAACTCCGCCCGACCCCTCGCCCGCTCTCCCGCCCGCTCCTCGCGCTCCTGGCCGCCAGCCTGCTGCTGGCGGGCTGCGCGCCCTTGCCGCTCGCGCCCCGCTACGAAGTGCCGGCGGTCGACACGCCGATCGCCTTCAAGGAGGGCCAGGGCGCCTGGGTGCCGGCCGCGCCGGCCGACACGCTGGAGCGCGGCGCGTGGTGGGAGCTGTTCGACGACCGGTACCTGAACGCGCTGGCCGCGCAGGTGGAGGTCTCCAACCAGAACGTCGCGGCGGCGGTGGCCGCCTATGCGCAGGCGCGGGCGCTGACGCGCGAGCAGCGCGCCGGCCTGTTCCCGCGGGTGGACCTGGACGTGCGCAGCAACCGCACCGGCGGCGCCGACACGCCCGCGCGCAGCAGCTACCAGTGGAGCATCGGCGCGAGCTGGGAGCCCGACGTGTTCGGCCGGCTGCGGCTGGCGGTGGACAGCGCGCGCGCCGGCGAGCAGATCGCCGAGGCGGACCTGGCGTCGGCCCGGCTCGCCGCCCAGGGCGAGCTGGCGGCCAACTACTTCGGCCTGCGCGAGACCGACGTGCTGCATGCCTTGCAGGCCGAGACGAACGCCGGCTACGCGCGCAGCCTGCAGATCACGCGCAACCGCTACGAGGCCGGCGTGGTGGCGCGCACCGACGTGCTGCAGGCCGAGAGCCAGTACGCCAACGCGAAAGCCGACCTGCTGACGCTGGAGCGCCAGCGCGCGACCTTCGAGCACGCGATCGCGGTGCTGGTGGGCAAGGCGCCGGCGAACTTCGGCATCCCGGTCGATGCGAAGTGGAGCGTGCGGGTGCCGGCGATCCCGCCGGCAATGCCCTCGACCCTGCTGCAGCGCCGGCCGGACATCGCCGGCGCGGAACGCGTCGTGGCGCGCGCCAACGCGCAGATCGGCATCGCCCGGGCCGCCTTCTTCCCCAGCCTGAACCTCACCGGGTCGATCGGCTCCAGCGCCGCCAGCATCGGCGACCTGTTCAGCGTGTCCGGCCTGGTGTGGGCGCTGGGCTCCTCGGTGGCGCAGATCGTCTTCGATGCCGGGGCCACGCAGGCGCGGGTCGACCAGGCGCGCGGCGCGCTCGACGAGGCGGCGGCGCGCTACCGGCAGACCGTGCTCACGGCCTTTCAGGCGGTGGAGGACCAGCTCGCGGGCCTGCGCGTGCTCACGCAGCAGCAGTCGCTGCGGGCGGACGCCAGCCGGGCGGCGGACCTGGTGGAGCGGCAGGTGCTCAATCGCTACGAGGCGGGGCAGGTGGGCTACACGGAAGTCATCACCGCGCAGCAGAATGCCGCCGGCTCGCGGCGTGCCCTGGTGCAGGCCCAGATCGACCACCAGCTGGCGGCGGTGTCGCTGATCCAGGCGCTGGGCGGCGGCTGGGGCGGGCTGGGCAGCGTGGCCTCCACCGCGCCTTGACCCCCATCAAGCAAGGGCGGCCCGGGTGGAGTAGCGTAGGCTCATGGGATTCGGAAGATTCGCGCTGATCGTCGCCTTGCTGGTATCGGTGGGCGTGGCCGCCTGGCCGAGCGCGACCCGCACCAGCGAGGCGCGCGGTGTGACGGTGGCGGTGACGCCGGGCAACCTGGAGGCCGACAGCGGGATCTGGGATTTCGCCATCGCCTTCGACGCGCCGGGCCGGCGTCTCGACGACGAGGTGCTGGACGCGATCGTGCTGGTGGGCGACGGCGTGCGGATCAAGCCGCTGGCCTGGGAGGGCGAGCCGACCGGCCGCGTCGGCCACCGCGCCGGCGTGCTGAAGTTCGTGGCGATCCATCCGCGGCCCAAGGAACTGCGGCTGGAGCTGGCGCGGCCCGGCGAGACCAAGCCGCGCGTGTTCACCTTCGCGTTCGCGGACTGGTCGGCCTGAGCCCCAGCCCTGGATTGCCGCCGCCGCGACCGCGACGGGGCCGTGGGTCAGCCCTGTTCAGGTTCCGTTCCCTGCCCCAGCAGCGCCAGCATCCCGCCTTCGAGCGCCTCCATGTGCCGCGACAGCTGCGGCGTGGACTCCTTGGAGATCTTCATGTAGCCCTTGAAGGTGCGCAGCAGCTGCGCGCGGTCGCCGTGGTGCAGCAGCACCGTGGCCAGCGCGGCCTGCAGCACCTGCACCTGCGCGGCCAGCATCAGCTGGTTGTCCACCAGGCCCTGGATGCTCTGCGTGTGGATCTCGAGCGTTTCCCTGATTTCCCTGTCCTGTTCCATGCCGGCCCCAATGCGAATGCCCGGCCCATTGTGACACTCAGCCGCGCAGCGCCGGCGGCGGCGTCTTCGGCTGGTAGTCGCAATACCGCGCCACCGCGCACTGCCAGCACTTGGGCAGCCGCGCCACACAGATGTAGCGGCCATGCAGGATGAGCCAGTGGTGCGCATCGACGCGGTAGGGCGCCGGCACCCGCTCCATCAGGCGCTGTTCCACTTCCAGCGGGGTGCGCCCCGGCGCCAGTCCCGTGCGGTTGCCGACGCGGAAGATGTGCGTGTCCACCGCCATCGCCTCCTCGCCGAAGGCGACGTTCAGCACCACGTTGGCCGTCTTGCGGCCCACGCCGGGCAGCGCCTCCAGCGCGGCGCGCTCGCGCGGCACCCGGCCGCCGTGCCGCTCCACCAGGATGCGGCAGGTCTCCAGCAGGTGCTTGGCCTTCATCCGGTACAGGCCGATGGTCCGGATGTACTCCTCCAGCCCCTGCTGCCCCAGCGCCAGGATCTTCTGCGGCGTGTTGGCCACGTGGAACAGCCTGCGCGTGGCCTTGTTCACGCCGGCATCGGTGGCCTGCGCCGACAGCAGCACCGCCGCCAGCAGCTCGAACACGGTGCTGTATTCCAGCTCGCTCACCGGCATCGGGTTGGCCGCCTTGAGCGTGGCGAAGAAGGGTTCGACGTCCTCGTCTTTCATGGCGCGAGTGTAGGCTGGCGGTAGAGCGAAGGCGCAACCCCGGCGATGCGCGATAGCGCCGGGGTTCGGGCTGCGGCGCTCACCGCCAGCCTGCTTGTTGCCGGCGCCGCTCACCCGCCCTTGCGCAACTCGCGCACGACGGCCGCAATCACCCGTGCCTTCGCCGAATCCCGTCGCTGCGCCAGCGCGATCTTGCGCTCCTCGCCGCGGGGGATCTCCACCACCCGCAGCTTCGCATCGGCCTGCCAGCGGGCATCGCGCAGCAGCGGCACCACGCTCACGCCCAGCCCCGAACGCACCAGCTCCACGATGCTCTCCAGCGCGTTGAGCTCCAGGAATTCCTGCGGCTTCACCCGCAGCCGCGCCAGCGTGCGCTCCACCAGCAGCCCGGTGTGCTGCGCCGGATCGAAGCGGATGAAGGGCTGCGCCTGCAGGATCGCGCGGGGATCCGCCTCCTCCAGCCGGCGCGGGGCGAGCAGCACCATCGGCTCCGCATAGAGCGGCGTCCACGCCACCTCGCCCGGCGCGCCCGGCTCGCGCACCACCACCGCCGCATCGAGCGCGCCGGCCTGCACGCTGGCGACGAGGTCGATCGACTTGGCCGCGGCCACGTGCAGGTCCAGCGCCGGGTGGCGCGACTTCAGCGCGATCGTGGCCTGGATCAGCGGCCGCACGGCCGACACGATGGCGCCTAGGTGCACGGTGCCGGCCATGGCGTGCTGCGCGGCCGCGGGCGCCAGCATCTGCTCGTACAGCGCCAGCAGGCGGCGCACCTGCGGCACCAGCTCGCGCCCGGCCTCGTTCAGCACCACGGTCTTGCCCTGGCGCTCGAACAGGGGCCGCCGCAGGTCGGCCTCCAGCGTGCGCATCTGCTGGCCCACGGCGGCCTGCGTCAGCGCCACCCGGGCCGCGGCGGCGGCGAACGAGCCCTCGGCCGCCACGGCGGCGAAAGTCCTCAGCACGCGAATGCTGCTCATTCCTCCATCCTAAAGCAGATGTTTAGATTCCCTAAAGCATTACTCGGATTTGCTTTGGCATGCCGGAGGTACGATAGCGGCATGAAGCTGCTTGCGTCCCTTTTCCTGGCCGCCGCCGCGCTGGCCATGCCCGCCGCCCATGCCCAGGGCTACCCGAATCGCCCGATCCGCCTCGTCGTGCCGTTCCCGGCCGGCGGCGCCACCGACATCTTCGCCCGCGCCCTGTCGCAGAAGGTGGGCGACCGGCTCGGCCAGCCCATCATCGTCGACAACAAGCCGGGTGCCGGCGGCGCCATCGGCTCCGACCAGGCCGCCAAGGCCGCCGCGGACGGCTACACGCTGCTGCTGGCCACCACCAGCACGCACAGCATCGGCCCGCTGCTCACGGCGAAGCTGCCGTACGACGCCGTGCGCGACTTCACGCCCATCGCCCACGTCGGCGACGCGCCCAGCATCATGCTGGTGCCCAACACCTCGCCCGCCAGGACCGTAAAGGAGTGGGTGGACTACGCCCGCAAGAACCCCGGCAAGCTCAATTACGCGAGCAGCGGCAACGGCACCGTGGTGCACCTCACGGCCGAATACTTCAAGGCGCAGGCCAACCTGTTCCTCGTGCACATTCCGTACAAGGGCACCGCGCTGGCGATCCCCGACCTGGTGAGCGCCAAGGTCGACGTGCTGTTCGATTCGCTTCCCAGCGGCCTGCCGCACGTGAAGGAAGGGCGGCTGCGGGCGCTGGGCATCACGAGCCTGAAGCGCTCGCCGCTGCTGCCCAACCTGCCGCCGGTCTCCGACACCGTCCCCGGCTTCGAATCGGTCACCTGGTTCGGCGTCTACGGCCCCAAGGGCCTGCCGGCCGCCATCACGGCGAAGGTCAACGCGGCCTTCAACCAGGCGCTGCAGGACGCCGACGTGAAGGACCGCCTCGCCCGCCTGGGCATCGAGCCGGTGGGCGGCACGCCGCAGCAGTTCTCTGCCATGCTGGAGAAGGACCGCGCCAAGTGGAAGAAGATCATCACCGAGCGCCAGATCACCGCCGACTGAGGACGAGACCATGCTGAATTTCGACTTCCACAATCCCTATCCCACCACGCGCGTGCCGGTGTTCGCGCGCAACGCCGTCTCCACCTCGCATCCGCTGGCCGCGCAGGCGGGCCTGCGCATGCTGTGGAAGGGCGGCAACGCCGTCGACGCCGCGATCGCCGCCGCGGCTGCGATGACCATCGTCGAGCCGGTGAGCAACGGCCTGGGCAGCGACGCCTTCGCGATCCTGTGGGACGGCAAGCAGCTGCAGGGCATCAACGGCTCGGGCCGCGCGCCGGCGGGCTGGACGCCGGAGTACTTCCGCAACAAGTACGGCGCCGACGCCAAGAACCCGCCCAAGCGCGGCATCGATGCGGTCACGGTGCCCGGTGCGGTCGCGACCTGGGTGGCGCTGAGCGAGCGTTACGGCAAGCTGCCCTTCGCCGAGCTGCTGCAGCCGGCCATCGAGATCGCCGAGCGCGGCTACCTGCTGCCGATCGTGGTGCAGCAGAAGTGGGCCGCCGCCACGCCGGAACTGGGCGGCCTGCCCGGCTTCGCGCAGAGCTTCCTGCCCTGGGGGCGGGCGCCGCGCGTCGGCGAGCTGTTCCAGTTCCCGGCCGCCGCGCGCGCCCTGCGCGCCATCGCGGAAACCAGGGGCAAGGCCTTCTACGAAGGCGAGATCGCCGAGGCGCTGGCGCGCTTCAGCCGCGAGAACGGCGGCGCCCACGGGCTGCAGGACTTCGCGGCCTACCGGCCGGAGTGGGTCACGCCCCTTTCCAAGGACTATCGCGGCTACACGCTGCACGAGATCCCGCCCAACGGCCAGGGCATCGCGGCGCTGATCGCGCTGGGCATCCTGAAGAACTTCGACCTCGCCTCGCACAAGGTCGACGGCGCCGACTCGCAGCACCTGCAGATCGAGGCGATGAAGCTGGCTTTCGCCGACGTGTACCGCTACGTCGCCGAGCGCGGCGCGATGGAAGTCACGACCGAGCAGATGCTCGATGACGCCTATCTCGCCGCGCGCGCGAAGCTGATCGACATGAAGCGCGCACAGGACTTCCGCGCCGGCAACCCGGTCAAGGGCGGCACGATCTACCTGACGGCGGCCGACGAGAACGGCATGATGATCAGCTTCATCCAGAGCAACTACATGGGCTTCGGCTCGGGTTGCGTGGAGCCCGGCTACGGCATCAGCCTGCAGAACCGCGGCCACGGCTTCAGCCTGCAGGCGGGGGCCAACCAGGTCGCGCCGGGCAAGCGGCCCTTCCACACCATCATCCCCGCCTTCCTCACGAAGGAGGGCCAGCCGGTCATGAGCTTCGGCGTGATGGGCGGCAACATGCAGCCCCAGGGCCACCTGCAGACGCTGGTGCGCATGGTCGATTACCAGCAGAACCCGCAGGCCGCCTGCGACGCGCCGCGCTGGCGCTTCAATACGGGGCTGGAGATCAACGTCGAACACCAGATGGACAAGGCGACGGTGGAGGAACTCGTGCGTCGCGGCCACCGCATCGACGTGATCGAGGACAGCTACCAGGATTTCGGCGCCGGCCAGTTCATCTGGCGCATGGGCGAGCCGTCGCGCGAAGGCTACGTCATCGCGTCGGATTCACGGCGTGACGGGCTGGCGGCCGGTTTCTGAGGTGGATTGCCGGTAACGGCAGGCAACGGCGTGTGAAGCGGGAGGCGGCGCCCGCAACACGTGTTTCATGACACGGTGGCCGAATTAGTGGACAGCGGCGCCCGCGCAGCGGCCGCAAAGTGGCGGCATGAGATTCGATGTCTCGATCGCCCACGAGGCCCGGTGGACCCGCGTGGGCGTGATCGGTGAGCCGACGCTCGGCCGGCTGCTTTCCCTGCTGCAGGTGCTCGAAGTGGACAGCGCGGCGTGGTCGCATCCCGCGCTGCTGCTGGACCTGCGGGGCCTGCGCGCGCCGCTGGCGCGCGCGGAGCAGCAAAGGCTGGCCGCGGAAGCGCAGCGCGTGCTGTGGCACCTGAAGGTCGCGGTGCTCGGCTCGAGTGAAGAGCCGCCGCAGCGGGATGAGCTGCGGTTCTTTGCGGATGCGGATGCAGCGCGGGAGTGGCTGAAGGGCGCTTGAATCCCGGCTGAGCATTTCCCACGGGTGGGTGTTTATCCCGCGAAACTCCGCCCGCCCCCCGGGTCAATACGCCAGCCGCGCCACCGATCGCAGCGTCTGCGGCGTAGCCGTCGGAAAGCCGAAGAACTCGAGATAGGCCGGGATCATCTCGAACAGCATGTCCGTGCCCACCTGCACGCGGCAGCCGCGCGAGCGGGCCGCGGCGAGGAAGGGCGTGAGCTCGGTCTTCATCACCACCTCGCCGACGAAGCTGCCCGGGTCGATCCGCCCGACGTCCACCGGCAGCGGGTCGGCGTCGTTCATGCCCAGCGGCGTGGCATTGACGACGAGGCCGTGGCCCGCCGGGTCGCGCGAGCCGGTCCGCACGGCAAGGGCCGGGTATTGCGAGCGCAGGCGCCGCGCCAGCGCTTGCGCGGCCTCGGCCTGCAGATCGAACAACGCGAGGGCGCCGACCCCCGCCGCCGCCAGCGAGGCCGCGATCGCGCAGCCGACGCCGCCGCTGCCCACCACCAGCGCGCTGGCGCCCCGCAGCGCGAAGCCCTTGCGCGCCAGCCCGCGCACGAAGCCCTCGCCGTCGAACATGTCGCCGGCCAGGCGCCCGTCGGCCAGCCGCTTCACCGCGTTGCACGAGCCCGCCACCTTCACCGTGGGCGTCACCTCGTCCAGCAGTTCCACCACGCTCACCTTGTGCGGCATGGTGATCAGCGCGCCGCGCACGTTCTCCAGCGCGAACACGGCGCGCAGCACCTGCGCGAAGGGCCCGGGCTTGCAGCCCATGGGCACCACCACCGCGTTGACGCCGACCGATTCGAAATACGGGTTGTAGATCAGCGGCGCCTTGAAGGCGTGCGTGGGCCAGCCCAGGTGCGCGATGACCTGCGTGTTGCCGTCGATCACTTGCGCAGCTTCGCCAGCTCCGCCATCATGGCCTTCACCGTGGCCTCGCCGACGCTGGCGCTGTGCTTGGCGATCACGGGCTTCATCTTCTCGCGCAGCTTGGCCACTTCGGCCGGCGGCAGCTCGGTGATCTCCATGCCGGCCTTGCGCAGGTCCTCCACGCCGCTTTGCAGCATCGCCCGCGACTGCGTGCGCTGGTAGGTGGTCGACTCCTGCGCCGCCTCCTGCAGGATCCTGCGGTCGGCCGGGGCCAGCGTGTCCCAGAAGCGCTTGCTGACCACCACCGACTGCGGGTTGTACTGGTGGTTGGTCATGGTGAGGTACTTCTGCACCTCGTACAGCTTGGCGCCCTTGATGGTGGCCACCGGGTTCTCCTGGCCGTCCACCGCCTTCTGCTCCAGCGCCGCATAGAGCTCGGGGAAGGGCAGCGGCGTGGGATTGGCGCCCAGGGCCGTCACCCAGTCGACGTTGATCGGGTTCGGGATCACGCGCAGCTTGAGCCCCGCGATGTCCTCCACCTTGCGCACCGGCCGGCGGCTGTTGGTCAGCTCGCGGAAGCCCAGCTCGTAGTAGGCGAGGCCCACCAGGCCCTTGTCCTCCAGCTTCCGGTGCAGGTTCTGGCCGAAGGGGCCGTCCACCACCGCGTCCGCCTCCTTCGGGTTGCCGAACAGGAAGGGAAAGTCGTAGATCGCGAAGTCCTTCACCAGGCTGGCGAAGATGCCCGAGTTCATCGAGGCCATCTCCAGTGTGCCGCCCTGCAGCGCCGACACGTTGGCCTGGTCGCTGCCCAGCGCGCCGCCGGGGAACACCTGCACCTTCAGGCGCCCGCCCGACTTCTTCGCCACCAGCTCCGCGAAGCGCTCCATGCCGAGCACGATCGGGTGGCCCTTGGCGTTCTGGTTGGCGAACTTGATCGTGCGCGTCTGCGCGCCCGCGAGCCCGAAGGCGCCGAGCGCGCAGGCCGCCACCGCGGTCTTGAGCAGGAAGCGCTTCGTCGTCATTCTTCTGTCTCCTTGGAGGTTTGCGAAATCAGCCATAGAACCAGCGCGCCGGCACCGTCACCAGCTGCGGGAAGAACACCATCAGGAACATCATGGCGAACTGCGCCACCATGAAGGGCCAGACGCCCCGCGTCACGTCGTCCATGCTCACCTTGCCGACGCCGGCGACCGTGCTGAGCACCGTGCCCACCGGCGGGGTGATGAGGCCGATGGCATTGTTGATCATGAACAGCACGCCGAAGTAGATCGGGTCGATGCCCGCCGCCTTCACGATCGGCATCAGCACCGGCGTGAGGATCAGGATGGTGGGCGTCATGTCCATCGCCGTGCCGACGATCATCGTCAGCAGCATCATCGCCACCAGCAGCAGCGTGGGGCGGTCCAGCAGCGGCTGCAGCAGCGCCACGACTTCGCCCGGCAGGTCGGCCACCGTGATCATCCAGGCCGAGACCATCGCCGCCGCGACCAGGAACATGATGATCGCGGAGGTGCGCGCCGCCGCCTCGAACAGGCGATAGAGCTCGCGCAGCTTCAGCTCCTGGTACACCACGGTGGACACGAGCAGGGCGTAGACGGCGGCCACCACGGCCGCCTCGGTGGGCGTGAACACGCCCAGCTTCAGCCCCACCACCACGATCAGGGGCATCACGAGGGCCAGCGTCGCATCCTTGAAGGCCGCCAGGATCTCGGCGCGCGAGGCGCGCGGCCCCGGCAGGATCTTCTCCTTGCGCACCAGCCACCACCAGGTGAGCCACAGCGCCGCTCCGAGCAGGATGCCGGGCACGATGCCGGCCATGAACAGCTTGGAGATCGACACGTTGGCGGCCACGCCGAACACCACGAAGCCGATCGAGGGCGGGATGATCGGCGCGATGATGCCGGCCGCCGACAGCAGGCCGGCGGAGCGCGCGGTGTCGTAGCCGGCCCGGTTCATCATCGGCAGCAGCAGCGCCGCCAGCGCCGCCGCGTCGGCCACCGCCGAACCCGAGAGCGCCGCCATCAGGATCGCCGCCATGATGCCCACGTAGCCGAGGCCGCCGCGCACGTGGCCCACCAGCGTCATCGCGAAGTGCACGATGCGGCGCGACAGGCCGCCCGCGTTCATGATCTCGCCGGCCAGCATGAAAAAGGGCACGGCCAGCAGCGGGAAGCTGTTGGCGCCCTCGATCGTGTTCTGCGCCAGGATCTGCGGGTCGAACATGTCCAGGTGCCACATCAGCGCGGCGCCGCAGGCCAGCAGCGAGAAGGCGATCGGCACGCCCAGCGCCATGGCGCCCAGCAGCGCGCCGAGGAAGATGGCGATCGTCATGCCTGGTGGCCGGCCGGCGCCTCGCCGGGGGGCATGTCGTCGGATTCCACCACGCCGACCAGCTCGCTGTCGCGCAGGCGCCCGCTCACCAGCCGCCAGAAGTCCTCGAGGATGAAGAGGAAGGCGAACACGGAGAAGAACAGGCCGGCGGCGTAGAACCATGCCATGGACACTTCCATGACCGCGCTGGTGGTGCCGGCGTTGATCTTCGTCTGCTGCAGCGAGCCGCTGAACATCAGGCCGCACATGGCCAGCATCAGCAGGTGGGTGAGGCCCAGGCAGATCTTCTTGCCGCGCACCGGCAGGCGCGCGACCAGGCTGTCGGTGCCCAGGTGGTGGTGCGAGCGCAAGGCCACGAGCGCGCCGAGGAACGTCATCCAGACGAACAGCCAGCGTGAGAGTTCCTCCGAGACCGTGATGCCGCTGTTGAAGCCGTAGCGCAGCACCACGTTGCCGAACACCATCGCCACCATGAGGGCGAGGCACAGCACCATCACGGCGGACATCACGCGGCAAAGGCGCTCGATCAGGAGGGCGAGCATGGTTGGGCGGCAGTATAGGGGCGCCGCCGGGTGGGCTCGGGCGCAGTGGCCCGGCTCAGGACGCAGGCGGGTCGCCTCAGGGCGCAGCGGCCGCGCCCGGCACCTGCGCTGGCGCGTCGAGCGGCCGCAGCCTGCGCGCGAACAGCGCGAACAGGCGCTCCCAGTGCCGCTCGGCCGAAGGCTGGTGGTAGATGCCGGCGCGCTTCGGGAACACGAAGCCGTGCTGGGCGCCGGGATACCACTCGATGCGGTGCGGCGTGCCGGCGGCCTGCAGCGCCGCCTGCAGCGCGGCGACGGTCTCCGGCGGCGCCCAGACATCGGTTTCGGCGCAGGCGACGTAGGTCTCGCAGCGGATGCGCGGCGCCATGTGGTGCGGCGAGTCGTCACGGTCGGTCACCATGCGGGCGCCGTGGATCGACGCGATGGCCGCGATGCGGTCCGGAAAGGCCGCGGCGGCGGCGAAGACGAAAGGCCCGCTCATGCAGTAGCCCACCGCGCCGACCCGGCGCGCATCCGCCTGCGCCTGGGCATCGACGAACTTCAGCATCGCCGCCGTGTCGCGCACGGTCATCGCGTTGACGAGGCTGTCCATGTGCTCGAACATGGGCTTCATCGCCTCCGGCGTGCGTTCCTTGAGTTCGAACTCGCGGGTGCGCCGGTAATACAGGTTCGGCAGCACGACGTAGTAGCCGGCGCTGGCCAGCCGCCGCGCCATGTCGTGCAGTTCCTCGCGCTTGCCGGGCGCATCCATGTAGAACAGCACGACGGGGTGCGGCCCCCCTTCCTCCGGGTAGACGAGGAAGCTGTTCATGGCGCCGTCGGCCGTGGGGATGTCCAGGTGCTTCTCGATCATGGCGCCGAGCATGCGCGCGTGCCCCAGCCACGGCCACAGGGTAGTCCCGCACCTACCCGGCCTGGCTCGGCCGGACGACAGCCAGGGCGCCGTGGAAGACCTACAAGGGAACTGGTGCCACTCGAACAAGGAGAACGACCATGCATACCATCCTCTGTGCCTTCGACGACCGCGGCCGCGCCGAGCAGGCGGCCGACAGCCTCGTGCGCGCAGGCTTCGCGCGCCACGACGTGCACATCGAACACAAGGAGTTGCACGGCGCGCGCACCGCCCCCAACGACCAGTGGGACGGCATGGAGCGCGAGATCGCAGTCGACCGCGGCGTGCTGTCCTCCTTCGGCCACTTCTTCGCCAGCCTGCTGGGCCGCGACAATCCCTCGGGCCACGTGGACACCTATGCGCAGCACGTCGAGCGCGGCAGCTACGTGGTGGTGGTCGACGCACAGGACGAGGCGCAGGCGCAGCGCGCCAGCACGCTGCTGCACGAGCTGCAGGCCGGCGAGCTGAACGTGGTGCACCGTCCCGAGCAGCGGCCGCTGCGCGACATCGTGGGCCAGCGGCAGGAGAATCCCGGCATGGTCGAGCGCAGCCGCGAACCCTACGAAGGCTGGACCGACACCGCGACTTCGTCCAGCATGGAAAGCGAGCACGCCCTGGCTTCGCACCGGCTCTCGCCCAACGCCGGCCCGGAGCTGCGCGATCCCGACCTCGAGCGCGCCCCGGGGCTGCGCCCGGTCGACAAGGACAAGCCCAGGGGTTGATCGAGCACAGGAGGCAGCCATGCATACCGCGATCTGCACATTCGAGGACCGGGCGGCGGCGGAACACGCGGCCGACCGGCTGGAGCAGGCCGGCTTCGACCGGCACGAAATCCACGTGGAGCACCGCCATGCCGACGGCACGCCGATGGCGGAGCCGGAGGGCAGCGGCGAGCGGCGCGACCACGACGTGGTCGCCAAGTTCTCCTTCTTCGAGCGCCTGTTCGGCGCCGGCAAGCACGCTCCGCATGCGTATACCTACCGGCGTGCCGTGGAGCAGGGCCTGTACGTGGTGCTGGTCGAAAGCGAGGACCAGGCGCAGGCGCGGCGGGCACAGGACGTGCTGCACGGCCTGAACCCGGCCGACTTCAACCTGGTGCACCGCGCCGGCGAGCGGCCGCTGCGCGATGTCGTGGCCGAACGCAACGCGGGCAGCATGGAGCAGCGCTTCGGCACGGCCCGCACCGACATGGATGCCAGCCACGACACGGAGGTGCGCGGCGAGGGCGAATTCTTCCCGCCCGAGCGGGAGCGCACGCCCGAGCGCGCGCTGGCCTCCCGGGGCTGGGGCGAGCAGCGCGAGCTGAAGGTCGTCGACGACGACAGGCCGATCGCCTCGCCGGACATCCCGGCGGCGCACGAGGACAAGGACAAGCCGCGCTGAAAGGTAGACTCACCCCTGGAGGTTTCTCGGGGTGGCGATTTTTCCGCAGGGGAAGACCAAGGTCCGCAACCGTGCCAATGCGGGCGAGAAGGACGTGCTGGACGCGCTCGCTCGCAACCTGGAAGACGACTACACCGTCTGGCACAACATCCCGATCATGGGGTCCGGGCGCGAGCCGGATTTCGTCATCCTGCATCCCGGCCGCGGGCTGCTGGTGCTCGAAGTGAAGGGCTGGAAGCGGCTCACGATCGTCGACGCCAATCCGATGCAGGTCCGCATCCGCACCGAGCGCGGGCTGGTGGGCAGCGAGCACCCGGTGGCCCAGGCGCGGGGCTACATGCTGGACCTCACGCACCAGCTGGAGAAACATCCCGAACTGCTGCATGCCGAAGGGCGGCACCGCGGCAAGCTGCTGCTGCCGTGGGGCTGGGGCGCCGTCCTGAGCCGCATCCGGCGCCGCGAGGTGGACAACGACGCCAGCTTCGCGGCCGTCTTCGAGCCGCACAAGGTGCTGCTGCAGGACGACCTGGACGAGGACCTCGGGCCGATGGCGTTCCAGGAAAAGCTCTGGGGCATGTTCAACGTGCAGTGGCAGCACCAGCTGTCGCTGCCGCAGATGAACATCGTGCGCGGCCTGCTGTTTCCCGAACTGCGCATCGCCGCGCAGCAGGCGCTGTGGCCCGAGGGCTCGCCGGCGCGGCTGGTGGTGCAGGACGTGCTGCAGGTGATGGACCTGCAGCAGGAAGCCGTGGCGCGCAACCTCGGCGAGGGCCACCGCGTCATCCACGGGCCGGCGGGGTCGGGCAAGACCATGATCCTGGTCTTCCGCGCGGTGCAGCTGGCCGCGGCGGCGCGGCCCGGCAAGCCGATCCTGGTGCTTTGCTTCAACCGGCCCCTGGCCACGCGCATCGAGACCATGCTGCGCTTGAAGGGGGTGGGGCCGGCCGTGCAGGTGAGTACCTTCCATGCGTGGGCGATGGACCTGATCCGCACCTACCAGCTCGGGCCGGTGCGCAGCGGCGCGCTCACGAGCGAGGATTACGAGGCCATGGCGCGCCTCGCCTGCGAGGGCATCACGTCCGCGCGCGTGCCGAAGGGGCAGTACACCGCCTTGCTGATCGACGAGGCGCACGACCTCGCGGACGAGTGGCTGGCCGCGGCGGCGCAGATGGTGGATCCGGCCAGCAAGTCGCTGCTGGTCCTCTACGACGATGCGCAGTCGATCTACCAGAAGCAAAGGCGCAAGTGGAACTTCGCCAGCCTCGGGATCGAGGCCAAGGGCCGCACCGACATCCTCAGGATCAACTACCGCAACACGACCGAGGTGCTCGCGCTGGCCCTGGAGTGTGCGCAGGCCGTGTTGCAGGAAGGCCGGGACCGGGCCGAGGAGGAACTCCCGCTGGTGATGCCCCAGTCGGCCGGCCGCAGCGGCCCCTTGCCCGTGTTGCTGCGCTTCGAGCGGGGCGCGCAGGAAAGTGCCGGCGTCGCGCAGCGCGTCGCCGAACTGCTCGCGCAGGGGCGCCAGCCGTCGGAGATCGCGGTGCTCGCGCGCTACCACCGGTCCCTGGACGGGATCCGTGCCGCGCTGGAGGCCGCAGGCGTGCCGTGCACGCCGGCGAAGGGCGACCGGCGCCGTCCGGCCGGGCCTGCCGATGTCGTGACGCTGACCACCTTCCACAGCAGCAAGGGGCTGGAGTTCCCATGCGTGTTCCTCGTGGGCCTGGACCGCATCGATGAAGCCGAGGCGAACCGCCTGGAGGAATTGCGCCTCCTGTATGTGGCGATGACCCGGGCCACGCACGTCCTGGTGCTGACGGCCGTGGGCTCGTCCCGCCTCACGCGGCACGTGGAGCAGGCACTGGAGCGGGTGCGGGCGGCCTGGCACTGAGTAGGCGAGAATGGCGGCAGTCCGCATCAGCCTCCATCGCCCATGCCGCTCCAATTCGCCACCCGCCTCGACAACGTCGAAACCTCCGCCATCCGCGAGCTGTTCAAGCTGCTCGGCAAGCCCGGGATCATCAGCTTTGCCGGCGGCTTCCCGGACAGCGCCATGTTCGATGTCGAAGGCCTGCGCGAGGCCTCGCAGAAGGCGCTGGCCGAGGAGCCGGGCGGCGCATTGCAGTACGGCGCCACCGAGGGCTACGAGCCGCTGCGCACGCAGCTCGCCGCCTTCGAGCGCAGCAAGGGCGTGGCCGACATCGAGCCGCAGCAGCTGATCGTGACCACCGGCAGCCAGCAGGCGCTGGACCTGATCGGCAAGACCATGGTGAGCCCCGGCGACAAGGTGATCGTCGAAGGGCCGACCTTCCTGGCCACCATCCAGTGCTTCCGCCTGTACGGCGCCGACATCGAGAGCGCGCCGATCGACGCGCACGGCGTGCAGGTCGACCGGCTGGAGCAGCTGATCGTGCAGCACCGGCCGAAGTTCGTGTACCTGATCCCCACCTTCGGCAACCCGAGCGGCGCACTGCTGTCGCTGGAGCGCCGCCGCCGGATCCTGGAGCTCGCCGTGAAGTACCAGGTGCTGGTGGTGGAAGACGACCCCTATGGCGACCTGTACTTCGGCGCGGCCCCGCCGCCGAGCCTGCTGGCACTGTCGAAGGAGGTGCCGGGCAGCCGCGAGTGGATCGCCCATTGCGGCAGCATGAGCAAGGTGCTCAGTCCCGGCCTGCGCGTCGGCTGGCTGGCGGCGCAGCCGGAGCTGCTGGCCAAGGCCACCATGTGCAAGCAGTTCAGCGACGCCCACACCAGCACCTTCGCCCAGGCGACCGCGGCGCAATACCTGAAGAGCGGCCGCATGCCGGCCACGCTCGCCAACGTGCGGCAGAAATACGCCGAGCGCTCGCATGCGATGGCCGAAGCGCTCAGGCGCGAGCTGGGCGAGGCGATCGAGTTCACCGAGCCGCAAGGCGGCCTGTTCTTCTGGGCCCGTCTCACCGGCGCCGGCGGCAAGGTGAGGGATGCGGGCGAGTTCGCGAAACGGGCGATCGAGCAGGGCGTGGCCTTCGTGCCGGGGGCGCCGTTCTTCGCCAAGAACCCGGATGCCTCCACGCTGCGACTGAGTTTCGCCACCGCGGACGTCGAGAAGATCAAGGAAGGCGTCGCCCGGCTCGGGCGGGCGCTCTGACCGGCGCGGCCCGCGCGCTCCTGCCGACGCCGCCGTGTTGCAGCAACTCGCGCTGGAGGTCCTGGCGACGCTGCGCGGCGGCGAAGCCTGGACGCTGCTGTTCCTGCTGACGGCCACCGCAGGCATGGGCGCGCCGTGGGCGCAGGAGATCGTCCTGCTTGCCGGCGCGGGGCTGGCGCTGCGACCGGGCGGCATGAATGCGCTGGCGTTCGCGGTCCTCGCATGGCTGGCGATCCTGGCGGGCGATGCATTCAGCGTCTGGATCGGGCACCGTTACGGCGCGCGCTGGGTGCGGCGGCCCTGGGCGGCGCGCTTCGTGCCGCCGCAGCGGCTGCCGGGGCTGCAAGAGGGGATGCGGCGCTACGCGGCGCCGGTGTCGTTCGTGACGCGCTTCCTGCCGGGGCAACGGGGAACGATCTTCTTCATCGCGGGATCCTTGCGCATGCCCTGGCGGCCGTTTCTCGCGGCCGATGCCTTGGCGGCGCTGATCCAGGTCGCGCTCGCGCAGGTGGGAGCGCGCGCGCTTGGCTGGCAGTGGCCGGCGTTCAGCGCTCCGGTGGAGAGCGCCGACAACGTGCTGACGCTGGTGCTCGTGGGCGTGCTGCTCGTGTGGTGGATCCGGGCGCGGCGGTAATCACCACCGCGCCGGCAACTCGCGCGCCAGCACGATGCGGCCATCGCGCTTGCCGACGTAGCCGCCGACTTCCAGGTCCTTCATCAGGCGGCTGACCATCTCGCGCGAGCAGGCCAGGTGGTTGGCGATCTGCTGGTGGGTGATGCGCTCGCGCAGGATGCGGCTGCCGTCGGCCGCCGCCGGCTCGGCGAACTGCTCCAGCAGGCGCTTGAAGCGGCCGTAGACGTCGATCAGGGCCAGGCTGCGCGTGCTTTCGGTGGCCAGCCGCGCGCGGCGGATCAGGCGGGCCATCATCTCGAGCGCGAAGTCCGGCTCCTCCGCGATGTAGGCCAGCAGCGTCTCGCGCGTGATGACGGCGCACGAGGTTGCCTCCAGCGTCTCGACGTTGGCCGAGCGCGGGCCGCCGTCGAGCGACATCTCGCCGACGTACTCGCCGGGCCCGTACAGGCCCAGGGTGAGTTCCTTGCCCTTGGGGTCGGCGGCGAAGGCGCGCAGGCGCCCGGAGCGCACGATGTAGAGCGTGCTGCCGATGTCGCCTTCCTGGATCAGCAGCATGCCGCGGCGGAAGTTGCGCAGGTTGCCGCGCGCGGCCAGCGCCTCGGTGTGGCGCGAGCCGGCAGCGAATGGGAGGCCCTCCGCGTCCGCGGCATTGCCGGAGAGGCGGAGTTCCCGGTTCACTGGTGCAGCATGCGGCCGGGCATGGCCGGCAGCGTCGGGTTGGTGGGCAGCATCGGCGGCAGCATCGCCACGCGCTGCGCCAGCAGCCGGATGTGGCGCAGGCCCGTCTTCTCGCGCAGCGAGCGCAGGTGCGTGCGCACGGTGGACGGCGTGATGCCCTTGACGCGCGCGATCTCCTTGACCTGCAGGCCCTCGCACAGGTGGCGCAGGATCGACTCCTCGGCGGCCGTGAGGCCGTGCGTGCGCGAGAAGAAGCCCACGTTCAGGTTGCGGGTGGCGCTCTGGCGCGCCAGCATCAGCAGCACCGGCGTGGCGCTGCCTTCGCCCGGCAGCAGCGGCAGGCAGGTCACCGGCAGCACCTCGCCGCCGTCGCGCAGCATCAGCATGTGGCGGCGGCCCAGGGCCGCGGCCTGCAGGCCGCGGCGCAGCTCCTGCGTGACGGCCGTTGTTTCGCCCACCACCTGCCCCTCTTCGACCTTCAGGAAGCGCGCGCGGGACAGCTCGCTCAGCCCGAGCTGGTTGGCGTGCTGCAGCTCGCCGGTGGCGCTCAGGAGGATGAGGCCGTAGTCGATCTCCTCGAGCACGCGCCAGGCGCAGCGTGCCGCGGTGCTGCGCGCCTCGGCGTTGCCCGCCCCGGCGAGGGCCGCCGCGCGGGACAGGGTGAAGGTGGTCAGAGACTGGGTTGCTGCGTCCATGATTCGCTGTCCTCCATAAGGTGGAGGAGAGTCTAGGAACGTCCGGCAACGCTGCAAAACGACCGGATACCGGTGCAAATGTGATCCGTTCACGTCCGTCTTGGGCTTGCCTTATCCGAGCAGCTGTAGTAGCGCCGCGTCGAAGGCCGCGGCCGCCTCGAACTGTACCCAATGTCCGGCGCCGGGGATACGCAGCATCCGTCCGAAGCGGGGAGTGGCGTTCAACAGTTGTTCCAGCGCATCGAGCATGCCCTCGCTGTAGAGGGCGTCGTGCTCGCCGTAGATGGCGTCGACGGGGCACTCGATGGCCCCGAGCTTGCGGCGCAGGATGTCGGTCATGGCGAGCTTGCGGCGCCGCATGCGGTCGTGCGGCACGTTGGCCGCCTGCACCGCGATGGCCAGGGCGTCGACGGACTCGGGCCGGTGCAGCATCAGGGTGGCGAGGTTGCGCCGGTGCGCGTTGGCGCGCGCCTGCGGGTCGTCGAGGTGCTGCCAGGCCACCAGGGTGAGGCGCTGCTCGCGCAGGCCGAAGCCGGGCGCGCCCACCAGCACCAGCCGGCGCACGAGCTCCGGGTGGGCAGCCGCGAGCAGGCCGCCGCACAGGCCGCCGAAGGAAAAGCCGGCCACGTCCACCGCCTGCATGCCGAGCAGGTAGGGCAGGCCCTCGGCCAGCACGGGCACGACGCCGTCGGCGTCGCCGTTGCCGGGCGGCCGGGCCGAGTCGCCGAAGCCGGGCAGGTCGGGCACCAGCAGGCGGCGGCCGGCGGCGGCGAGGCCGTCGATGTTGCGGATCCAGTGGGCCCAGCTGCCGCTGCCGCCATGCAGCAGCACCAGCGGCTCGCCTTCGCCCCAGGCGTGCCACACCAGGTCGCCCTCGCCGCAGGGCGAGGTGAGGCGGGTGGCGCGTTTCAGGAGCGCGAGGGCTTCGGGCGGCAGGTCTTCGGCGAGCGGTCGGGACATCGGGCGATTCTCGCCGAGACGCGCGCGGGGCACGTCATGAGGCAGGCAGGCCCTCTGGTCCTGCGCCCAGGGCAGGTCATCGAGCAGGCCATTCGCGCCGTCCCTCGCTCAGAGCACGTCGTTGAGCAGGTAGGCCGCGTTGTCCTTCAGCTTGTGCAGCGCGCCGCGCCGGCGCCAGCGCTCCAGCTCGAGCTCGCTGGCGCGCTGCGCGTAATGCTCGAAGATCCGCTCGAAGCGTGCGGCCACGCCGGCGTCCAGGATGCCGAGCGTGATCTCGTCGTTGGTGTCGAAGGAGCGGTCGTCGAAGTTGGTCGATCCCACCGAGGACCAGCAGCCGTCCACCGTCATCAGCTTCTGGTGCAGCAGCGTGTGCGGGTATTCGAACAGGCGCACGCCGTGGCGCAGCATCTGCTCGAAGTGGCGGTGGCCGGCGTGCTGCACCATGGGGCTGTCGGACCCGCTCGCGGCCGGCATCAGCACCCGCACGTCCACGCCGCGCCGCGCCGCCGCCGCCAGCGCGTCGATCGCCTCGGTCTTGGGGATGAAGTACGGGTTCTGGATCCAGATCCGCTTCTTGGCCAGGCACAGCACGGTGTGGTGCAGGATCTTCACCGCCGGCGCCGAGTTCTCGGGCTTGACGAAGGCGGCGTGGACAGCGATGGTGCCCGGCCGGTCCAGCTCGGGAAAGACGGCATCGCCCACGAACAGCTCGCCGGTTTCGCCGGCCCAGTTCTCGCTGAAGGCGCCCTGGATGCTGTGCACGATGGGGCCGTGCAGCCACACGCTCACGTCCGAGAAATGCCGGCCGTCCTCGGCGTTGCCCAGCCATTCGTCGGTGATGCAGTGGCCGCCGACGAAGGCTTCGCGGCCGTCCACCACGCACAGCTTGCGGTGGTCGCGGTCGTTGAGGACGCCGATCGTGTAGAGCGACTTCTTGTGGAAGAACTTCAGCTTGCAGCCGTGCTCGCGCAGGCGTGCCACCATGTCCTTGTCGATCTTCTTGGCGCCTTGGGCATCGAGCAGGATGCGCACCGCGACGCCGGCCTTGGCGCGCTCCATGAAAGCCGCCGCCATGCGGTCGGCGAGCCGGCCCGGCTTCCAGAGGTAGGTCTCGAAATGCACCGAGTGCTGCGCCGCGCCGATGCGTTCGAGCAGCACGTCGTAGAAGGCGCCGTTCTCCAGGACATCCACCGTGTTGCCGTCGACGGCGGTGCTGAGCGTGAGGCCCGACAGCGAGGGCATCAGGTCGGCGATGCCCGATTCGGAGCTGACCTGCAGGACGGGGCTGCGGTGCCAGCGGATCGAGTAGATCACCAGCACCAGGGCGGCGATGAGCGCGCAGGACAGCCAGACCCAGAGGGTGGAGTCGAACATGGAGGAAAAGGAGGGTGCTCGGCTGTTGGTTTGGAGAGGATTGTGGGTGTACGGGTGCTGGGACGGGGCTGGCGGTAACGAGGTGTCAATCGCACTTCATCAACCTTTCGTACCGCATCGCCATCGAATTGCTGATCCAGGACGAGACCATCACGCCGATCGACGTAGGGGATCACGATGAGGTCTGCGGCGGCGGCGGCTTCTAGACTCGGCACGCATCCCCCGCCGCAGCTTCGATGACGCAGTCCACCCCCCGCTATGCCGCCGCCGACCTGCTCGCCTTCGCGCGCGCGCTCCTCGTGGGCGCCGGCATGCCCGAAGAAAAGGCGCAGGGCGTGGCGGAGATCCTGGTGGAAGGCGACCTGCTCGGGCACACCACGCACGGCCTGCAACTGCTGCCTTCCTACCTGCGCGAAGTCGAATCCGGCTCGATGCGCGTGGTGGGCGGCCCCGAGGTGATCGCCGAAACGGCGGCCACGCTCACCTGGCACGGCCGGCGGCTGCCCGGCCCCTGGCTGGTGCTGCAGGCGATGGCGGCGGCGGCGGCCAAGTCGCGGGAGTGCGGCACGGGCACGGTGGTGATCCGCCAGAGCCACCACATCGGCTGCCTCGCCGCGTTCCACCGGCGCGCCACCGAGCAGGACCTGATGATGATCCTGGCTTCGTCCGACGCGAACTCCGCCAGCGTCGCGCCCTTCGGCGGGCTGGACGCGGTGTTCACGCCCAACCCGATCTCGATCGGCATCCCCACCAGCGGCGATCCGATCGTGACCGACATCTCCACGTCGGCGACGACCAACGGCCTCACGAAGCGCCTGCACGAGGAGCGCGGGCGCCTGCCGGCGGCCTGGGTGATCGACGGCCACGGCCGGCCCAGCGATGACCCCGCCGTGCTGTTCCAGGAGCCGAAGGGCACGATCCTGCCGCTCGGCGGCCTCGATTCGGGGCACAAGGGCTACGGGCTGACGCTCACCGTGGAGGCGCTCACCGGCGGGCTCGCGGGCTTCGGCCGGGCGGACCCGAAGCAGGGCTGGGGCGCGACGGTCTTCCTGCAGATCCTCGATCCGCAGGCGTTCGGCGGGCGGGCGGATTTCGTGCGCCAGATGGACGAAGTCGCGCGCCAGTGCCACGCCGCGCGGCCGGCGCGGGCCGGTGAACCGGTCCGCCTGCCCGGTGAGAAGGGTTTCGCCACCGCGCGGCAGCAGCAGGCCGAAGGCGTGACGCTGCACGCGGGGATCATGGAGGCGCTGCTGCCGTGGGCGGAGAAGCTGAGGGTCGGAATGCCGCCAGCGGGCGCGCCGGGCTGAGCGCTGCCTTACGCGCTCAACTGTCCCAGCTGCGGCGGAATCTGCGACAGGATGATTTCCAGCTGTCCCGCGGCCGTGCGCATCTCGGCCAGCACCGCATCGCGTCGCTTGGCATCGCGCAGGCGCGAGTGGATGGCGGCCACGCTCAACGCGGCCATGGGCTGGTTGCCGGCGCCGCGCAACGCCAGGGCGATGCCGATCATGTCCGGGTTGAGGTCGTCCACGAAGGCGTAGCCCAACTTGCGCGTGCGGGCCAAGTGCTTGCGGATGTGCTCCTCGGTCACCTGGCGGCGCGCGCAATAGGCCTTGTGGTCGGGCGCCGCGAGGATGCGGTCGATCTCGTCCTCGTCCTCGATGGCCGCGAGAATGGCCGCAGCGGCGGAGCCGACACCCAACGCGCTGCGGTCGCCCTGATTGAGGGGGAGCGCGCGGATCGCCGCCGTGCCTTCCTGCAGCACCAGGCAGACGGCCATCTCGCGGACGCGCAGGCTGAGGTAGGCCGTCTCCTTCACGCGGTCCGACAGGTCGCGCACGATGGGCGCCGTGCGTTCCCACAGGCCATAGCGCGAGTTGACGGCCGCGGCCCAGGCGCCGAGCTGGAAGCCCAGGAAGTAGCGGCCGCCGGGCTGCTCGATCTCCACGAAGCCATGCTGGCTGAGGGCCGACAGCAGCCGGTGCAGGGTGGCCTTGCTGAAGCCGGTCTGGTGCATGAGGTCGGTGAAGCGCAAGCCGGTGCGCTGCGACTGCGCCAGCACATTGAGCAGCACCGCGGCGCGGCCGAAGCTCTGCTCGATGCCGCGGTCGCCGGCGGCCAGGCCGCCATCCCCCTCTCGCGCGGACTCCGCGTCAGCTCTCCTCATGAATCGAACGCTCGGGACAAACGGCTATTGTCCCACGCGGTCCAGCGGCTGCTCGCGCAGGCGTTGCCGCAGTTCGGTCTTGAGCACCTTGCCGTAGTTGTTCTTCGGCAACTGGTCGACGAAGACGTACTTCTTGGGCCGCTTGAAGCGCGCGATCTGTTCCAGGCAGTGCCGGTCCAGTTGCTCGCTGGTCACCGCCGCGCCTGCGGCCGGCACCACGAAGGCCACGACGTTCTCGCCCCACTCGGCATCGGGTTCGCCGACCACGGCGACTTCGGACACGCCGGGCAGGGTGAGCAGGGCCTCCTCGACCTCGCGCGGGTAGATGTTGGAGCCGCCGCTGATGATCAGGTCCTTGCTGCGGTCCTTCAGTGTGAGGAAGCCGTCCTCGTCCAGGCTGCCGACGTCGCCCGTGAACAGCCAGCCGTCGCGGATGGCCGCCGCGGTGGCCTCCGGGTTGCGCCAGTAGCCGGCCATCACGCTGTCGCCGCGCACCAGGACTTCGCCCACTTCGCCGATGGGCAGTGGCCGCCCTTCGCCATCCCCCACCCGGATTTGCACCGGCGATTGCGTCACGCCCACCGAGGCGATGCGATCGGCCCAGCGCGGATGCGCCGTGTCCGACAAACGCGCGCGTGACAGCGCCGTGCCGACCATGGGCGTTTCGCCCTGGCCGTAGATCTGCACGAAGCGCGGGCCCATCACCTCCAGCGCGCGGCGGATGTCGGCGGCGTACATGGGCGCGCCGCCGTACACGATGCTCTTGAAGGCGCGCGCGCAGGCCTCCTTGTCCAGGCCTTGCGCCTGCGCGTGGTCCACGATGCGCTTGACGATGGTGGGCGCGGCGAAGGTGGAGAGCGGGCCCACCTTCCACCCCAGCTCGAACAGCTCCTGCGGGTCCACGCCGCCCGAGGCCGGCACGACGTGGCGCGCCCCGGCCATCAGGTGCGGAATGGAATAGATGCCGGCGCCATGCGACATGGGCGCGCCATAGACGATGGCGTCTTCCGCAGCGACGGGATCGACGTCGACGAAGTAGGCCCAGCCCATCACCATGAGATTGCGGCAGGTGAGCATCACGCCCTTGGGCCGGCCGGTGGTGCCGCTCGTGTAGAAGAGCCACGCCAGGTCGTCGGCGCGCCGCTCGGCGACAGGCACCGCGCGCCAGTCGTCCACCGGCGCGAGCAGCGCGTCGCACTCGGCCGATTCCACGTCGACCTGCTTCTCCAGACCCGCGAGCGCACCCGGTGCCACGTCGGAAGTGACGAAGGCCCATCGCGCCTGGGCGTTCTCGACGATCCATTCGGTCTCGCGCGGATGCAGCTTGGCATTGACCGGCACCACGGCGAGGCCGGCCCACCAGGCGCCCCACAGCACTTCGAGGTAGCGCGGATGGTTGCGCATGAACAGCACCACGCGGTCGCCTTCGGCCAGGCCTGCCGCGCGCAGCCGCTGCGCCAGGCCTGCGCTGCGGCGCGCCCATTCGTCGAAGGTGGCCCAGGGCGTGGGGCCCGAGTAGATCGCCTGGCGCTGCGGGAACTGGCGCGCCTGCCGGATGAGGAGATGAACAAGCTGCATGGGGGGGCAATGTTGACAGGTTGGTCGGCATTTCCTAAAGTCGGAAACGAGTTTCTCTCAACGAAACTTCTTCGTCAACACGGACGCCCCCTTTTCCCGGCGTCCTTTCCCAAGGAGACATCGGTATGGATCGCCGACAGTTCATGCGCAACTCGGCCGCCCTCACGGCGGCCGCTGCCGCGCCGATGGGCGCACTCGCCCAGGAGACCTTCCCCGCGCGCACGATCCGGGTGGTCGTTCCGTTCGCCCCCGGCGGCACGACGGATGTGTTCGCGCGCCTCTTCACCCAGCACTTCACCAAGTTCCTGGGCGTGCCCGTCATCGTGGACAACAAGGCAGGCGCGGGCGGCTTGCTGGGCGCGACCGAAGTGCACAAGGCCGCGGCCGACGGCTACACGCTCGCGTTCCAGAGTCCCACTTCGGGCGTGACGGGGCCGCTCACGCGCCGCGTACCGCCCTTCGATCCGGTCAAGGGTTTCTCGCACATCAGCATCCTCGGCATCACGCCCATCGTGCTGGCCGTGAGCACGCAGTCGGGCATCACTTCGCTGCGCGACCTGGTGGCCAAGGCGCGCAGCACGCCTGGCGGCCTGAGCTTTGCCACGGGCGGCACCGGCGGCGGCCCGCACCTGTCGGCCGAACTTTTCCGCACCCGGGCGGGCGGCTTCGAGGCGGTGCACGTGCCCTACAAGGGCGCCGCGCCGGCGGTGCAGGACCTGATCGGCGGCCGCGTGGCCTACATGACGGACACCTTCACGCCGCTGCTGCCGCTGCACAAGGAAGGCCGCATCAAGATCATCTCGGTGTTCGGTGCCGCGCGTGCCGAGATCGCGCCCGACGTGCCCACCGCGAAGGAGGAAGGCTTCGACGTTGTCACGCGCATCGCCAACTACCTGTGCGCGCCCCCAGGCACGCCGGCTGCCCGCCTGGAGGTGCTGTCGCAAGCCGCGCGCAAGGTGATGGCGCTGGACGAAGTGAAGGAGCGCCTGCGCACGCAGGCCTACGTGCCAGTGACCGACTCCACCCCGGCCTCGGCCACCCGCTTCATCGCGGACGAGGTCGCGCTGTGGGCCCCGGTCATCCGCGGCGCCGGCATCGCGCTCGAGTGATACATCAAGGAAGTACATGCTGAGTCTGAAGAACAAGGTGGCCATCGTCACCGGCGCCGGCACCGTCGGCGCCGGCTGGGGCAATGGCAAGGCGACGGCCACGCTGCTGGCCCGCCAGGGGGCGAAGGTCTTCGCCATCGACAAGAACGAGGCCGCCGCGCGTGAGACGGTGGACATCATCACCGGCGAGGGCGGCACGGCGGTCGCGCACGTGTGCGACGTCACTTCCAGCGAGCAGGTGAAGGCGGCCGTGCAGGCCTGCGTGGACGCCTTCGGCGGCCTGGACATTCTCGTCAACAACGTCGGCGGCTCGGTGCCGGGCGGCGTGGTGGACATGCCGGAAGAGGTGTGGGACGCCCAGATCGCGTACAACCTCAACAGCGTCTACCTGCTGTGCAAGCATGCGCTGCCGCACCTGCGCCAGCGGCCGGGCAGCGCCATCGTCAACACGGCGTCCGTGGCGGCCCTGCGCATCATGCAGGGGCGCACTCACAGCGCCTACAGCGCGTCGAAGTATGGCGTGATCGCGCTCTCGCGCTCCATCGCCATCGAGAACGCCAAGCTCGGCGTGCGCTGCAACACGGTGATTCCCGGCCTCATGCTCACGCCCGTGGTGGAGCATCGCCTGGTGGCCCAACTGGGTGCCGGGAACGCGGCCGACCTGATCGCCGCGCGCGACAAGCAAGTGCCGATGGGCAAGGCCGGCGACGCCTGGGACATCGCCCATGCGGTGCTGTTCCTGGTCTCCGACGAGGCCCGCCACATCACGGGCACCGAGCTCCTGGTGGACGGCGGCTACTCTGCCGCGGCCCCATGAGCGAGGACCTTTGCGTGACCCGCATTCCACTCCTGAAGGATGGCGAGATCGCGCCCGGCCCGGTGCTCGACGCCGTGCGCGGGCGCCGCAAGGGCCAGCTGCTGGCGCTGGACCGGCTGCTGCTGCACAGCGCACCGGTGGCCGAAGGCTGGAACTTCATGATGGGCAAGGTGCGCAGCGATCTCGCGCTGAGCCCCATGCTGAGGGAACTCGCCATCTGCGCCGTAGCCGTGCACAACCAGGCCTCGTACGAGCTGCTGCACCATGCGCCGCTCTACCTGGAGTACGGTGGCGCGCAGGCGCAACTGGATGCCTTGAGAGCCGACCCGCTGGCTGCGGAAACCTCCCCGCTTTTCAACGCAGCACAGCGGGCCGTGCTGACGATGACGCGGGAGAGCACCCGCGACGTGCGGATCGGCGAGGCCACCTTTGCCGAAGTGAAGCGCGTGCTGGGCGAGGACCGGTTGGTGTTCGAGCTGCTGGTGACCGTAGCTTCCTACAACATGGTCTCGCGCGTGCTGGTCGGAGCCGGGCTGCACGAGGAATCGTAGGCTGGGGCAACGCCCCAGCTTTGTGGTGTGGCCAGGAGCTGGGAGCGTTGCCCCAGCTTCTCAAGGAACACAAATTGCGAAATCGCCCTCGTGTCACCAGGACAGGCCGCAGCGCGTGGCCTTGAGCCGCCACGCAGACCGCACGCCCGGCGCCGAGTGCTGTCTCTTGGCCCGCCTACGCCGGCACCGCCGCCCGCCGCATCCGCAAGGCCCGCAGCACCGGCGGCACGAACCACACCAGCAGCGTCACCGCCGCCAGCCCCGCCGCGATCGGGCGCTCCACGAAGGCCGACAGGCTGCCGCTGGACTTGATCATGGAGGTGATGAAGTTCTCCTCCAGCATCCCGCCCAGCACCACGCCCAGGATGGCCGGCGCGATCGGGAAGCGGTTGGCTTCCAGCACGTAGGCCACGATGCCGGCGACCAGCATCACCGCCACTTCGAACATGGAGTTGTTGATCGCGAAGGTGCCGACGATGCAGAACAGCAGGATCAGCGGCATCAGGATGTTGCGCGGCACCTTCAGGATGCGCTTGGCGACCTTGATGCACAGCAGGCCCAGCGGCACCATGATGATGTTGGCGATGATGAACAGCAGGAACACGGCGTAGATGTTCTGCGGATTGGTGGTGAACAGCGTCGGCCCCGGGTTCATGTTCTTCATGTACAGCACGCCGATCACGATGGCCGTGATCGAATCGCCCGGGATGCCGAACACCAGCGCCGGGATCCAGGCGCCGGCCAGCGCGCTGTTGTTGGCGGAGCCCGATTCGACGATGCCTTCCACGTGGCCGGTGCCGAACTTCTGCGGCTCCTTCGAGAGCTTCTTGCTCATGGCGTAGGACATCCAGGCCGCGATGTCCGCCCCGGCGCCGGGCAGGGCGCCCACCGCGGTGCCCAGCGCGCTGCCGCGCAGGATCTGCAGCGGATATTTCTTGGCCAGCTCCCACTGCCCCTTCATCACGTTGCCGACCTTCTCCACCACCAGTTCGGCCGGCGGGCTGGTGTCCACCACGTAGCGGATCACCTCCGAGATCGCGAACATGCCGATCATCATGGCGATCATGCCGATGCCGCCCGTCATCTCCGCACTGCCGAACGTGAAGCGCGGAAAGCCGGCCGGATTGCCCAGGCCCACGCAGGCGACCAGCAGGCCCAGGAAGAGCGTGATCACGCCTTTCAGCGGCTCCTCGCTGGTGATGAACACGGCGCAGGTCAGCCCCAGCAGCACCAGCCAGAAGTACTCGAAGGAGCTGAAATGCAGCGCGAATTCGGCCAGCGCCGGCGCGGCCACGATCAGCACCACGGTGCCGAACAGGCCGCCGACGGCGGAGAACACCAGGCCGGCACCCAGCGCCAGTTCGGCCTGGCCCTTGCGCGTCATGGCGAACGCTTCGTCGGTGTAGGCGGCCGAAGCGGGCGTGCCGGGGATGCGCAGCAGGCAGCCGGGCACGTCGCCGGAGAAGATCGCCATCGCGGTGGCGGTGACGATGGTGGCGATGGCCGGGATCGGCGGCATGAAGAAGGTCACGGGCACCAGCAGCGCCGTCGCCATCGTGGCGGTGAGCCCCGGCACGGCGCCCACGAACAGGCCGAACAGCGAGGCGAGCACCATGGCCAGCAGCGTGCCCGGCTCGAACACCATCGCGAAGGCCTGCAGCACGGCGGCGGTATTCACCAGGCGATTCCCTTCAGCACGCCCCAGGGCAGCGGCACGCGCAGCAGCTTGTAGAAGGCGAAGTGCACCAGCAGCGTCGCCACGAGCGCGATGCCGATCGCCTGCAGCGGCCGCACGCGCAGCACGAGGAAGAGGGCGCCCAGCACCAGCGGCGCCACGATCAGGAAGCCCAGCTTCTCGGCGGCGAGGATGTAGAACAGCACCGACCCGAGCAGCACCGCGAGCGCCAGCAGGTGGCGCGGCGAGCGCACCCAGGCGTCCCAGGCCAGCCAGGGCTGCGCCGCGCGCATGCGCCAGCCGCGCGCCACCAGCAGCACGCCGGCGATGCACAGGCCGGCGGCGATGATGCCCGGGAAGAGGGCGGGCCCGACCGGCTGGCCGGGGATCTTGGGATAGCCCCGGATCGCGACCAGGACGGCCGCGCCCAGGAGCATCAGCAGGACGCCGAAGATCGCGTCGTTGAGTTTCACTTGGCGATGCCCACGGCCTTCATCGTCGCGCCCAGTTCCGCGTCCGACTTGGCCATGAACTTGCCGAAGTCCTCCGGCCCGGCGTAGACCACGCCGAAGCCGCGGCTGGCCATGAAGTCGTGGTACTCCTTGCTGTTCGCGACCTTGCGCACCACCACCGCCAGCTTGTCGCGCACGTCGGCGGGGATGCCCTTGGGCGCGACGATGCCGCGCCAGGCGGCCATGGACCAGTCGGTGCCGAGGGCGGACTTCAGCGTCGGCACGTTGGGATAGAGCGCCGCCGGCTTCGCATCCATGATGGCCAGGCTCTTGACCTTGCCGGCGTCGATCAGCGAGCGGGCCTCGGGCAGCGACACCGGCGCGATCTCGATGCCGCCGGCCACCATGTCCTGCAGGCCGGGGGCGGCGCCGTTGCTCGGCACCCAGGGCACGGCCGCCGGGTCGATCTTCTGGTCCTTCAGCAGGCCGGCCAGCGCCAGGTGCCAGATGCCGCCCTGGCCGGTGCCCGAGGCCTTGAACTTGCCCGGATTGGCCTTGATCGCCGCCAGCAGGTCGTGCACGTTCTTGTAGGGCGCATCGGCGCGCACCTGGATCCCCGCCGGGTCGGCGTTGACCAGGCCGATCGGCGTGTACGAGGCGCCGCTCAGCTCGGTCAGGCCCTGCCAGTGCATCATGCCGATTTCCACCGTGGCCAGGCCGATGGTGTAGCCGTCGGGCGGCGCGGCGGCGATGGCCGCGTGGCCCACGACGCCGCTGCCGCCGGTGCGGTTGACCACGTTCACGGGCTGCCCGAGTTCCTTTTCCATCAGGCTGCCGAGGATGCGCGCGGTGGCATCGGTGCCGCCGCCCGCGCCCCAGGGCACGACCAGCATGATCGGCCGCGTGGGCCAGTTCTGCGCCGCGGCCGGCAGGGCGGCGGCGGCCAGGGCGACAGCGGCGAACGCGCCGGCGAGCATCGAACGGCGGGAAGGACGGTGCATGGTGTTCTCCTGGTCGCTTGTGGAAGGGGTGAGGCGGCGACCCGCAACGCAATCTAGCGTCCGCGCCCGGCGCCGGCGCTAGGGAGAACCCGCCGTAGCCGGAAGGCTGCCGGCGCGTGCGCAGGGCTCGGGCGTTGATCTGCGGCAATGGCGCAGCGGCCGCTGCGCCTAGGATGCAAGCATGCGTTTCATGCGCCTTCTCCCGCTCCTCCTCGCCGCCTGCGCCGCGGGCGCGCACGCGCAGGCCACCGACGCGCCTTCGCGCGGCCAGCTGCTGTACACCACCCATTGCGTCGAATGCCACAGCACCCAGGTGCACTGGCGCGACCGGCGCCAGGCGCGCGACTGGGAGACGCTGCGCGCCTGGGTGCGCCACTGGGAGGGCGACGCGCGGCTGCAGTGGAACGAGGAGGACGTGGACGCCGTGGCCCGCTACCTCAACGACTCGGTCTATCATTTCGCGCAGCGCCAGGCCGCCCAGTGAATGAGTGAGTGAGTGAGCGGGCCTGCGGCTGAGCTACGAGCGCTTACGCACTCAGCTGAACTGTCCCTCGCGCGCCCGGGTCCTACAACGCTCAGCCACCCCCGTCACTAGATTCCTGCGGATGTCTCCGGTCCTTGCCCGGGCCCAGGCCTGGGCCGTCGATCACCTGCGCCGCCTCGGCGCGCTCGTCCGCCGCCATCCGGTGCGCGCGGCGCTGGCGCTGCCCGCCCTGCTGCTGGCGTATGTCCTCATCCTGATTCCCTTCACGCCCAGCATCTCGGATCTGCGCAAGGCCAAGTCGGAGGTGCCGACGGTGGTGATGTCCAGCGACGGCGTGGTGCTGGCGGAGTTCAAGCGCATCAACCGCGAGTGGGTGCCGCTGGACCGGATCTCCAGGCCCGTGATCGACGCCCTGATCGCCACCGAGGACCGCCGCTTCTACGAGCACCACGGCATCGACTTCCGGCGCACCGCCGGCGCGGCGCTGAACACGCTGCGCGGCGTGCGCCAGGGCGGCTCCACCATCACCCAGCAGCTGGCGCGCAACCTTTACCCGCAGGAGATCGGCCGCGCCGCCTCGCTCACGCGCAAGGTGAAGGAGGCGATCACGGCGCTGAAGATCGAGGCGATCTACTCCAAGCAGGAGATCCTCGAGACCTATCTCAACACGGTGCCCTTCCTGTACAACGCGTTCGGCATCGAGATGGCCGCGCGGACCTATTTCGACAAGTCCGCCGACAAGCTCGACGTGCTGGAAAGCGCCACGCTGATCGGCATGCTCAAGGGCACGAGCTACTACAACCCGGTGCTCAATCCCGAGCGGGCGCGCGACCGCCGCAACACGGTGCTGGCGCAGATGGCGAAGTACGGCAAGCTCGATGCCAGGCGCGCCGAGGTGCTGGCGGCGCGCCCGCTGCGGCTGGACTTCGAGCGCCAGGCGGAGCCGGTGGGCATCGCTCCGCACGTCGCGCAGCAGGTGCGCAAGTGGCTGATCTCCTGGGCCGACCGCGAGGACTACGACATCTATGCCGACGGCCTGGTGGTGCGAACGACCCTCGACGCGCGCCTGCAGAAGGCCGCCAACCAGGCCGTGGCGCGCCAGCTCGGCCACCTGCAGGGCATCGTGGACCGCAGCCGCCGCCGCGGCGAGGAGCGCGCGCTGCTGCAGGCGGGCTTCCTGGCCGTCGACCCGCGCAGCGCGCAAGTCAAGGCGTGGGTGGGCAGCAGCGATTTCGCCGTCGACCAGTTCGACCACGTGAACCAGGCGCGCCGCCAGCCGGGCTCCACCTTCAAGCCCTTCGTCTATGGCGCCGCATTCGGCATCGGCATGGCGCCCGAAGACGTGTTCGTCGACGAGCCGGTGGCGATCCGCGACGGCAACGCGGTCTGGAGCCCGCGCGACACGACGCCGCCCACGCACCAGCCCATGTCGCTGCGCGAGGGCCTGGTGCAGTCGCGCAACAGCATCACCGCGCAGGTGATGCAGCGCGTCGGCCCTTCCCGGGTGATCGACCTGGCCTTCAACCTCGGCGTGCGCGAGAGCAAGCTCGAGGCGGTGCCTTCGCTGGCGCTGGGCACCAGCCCGGTCACGCTGCGCGAGATGGTCACGGCCTACGGCACGCTCGCCAACAACGGCCGCTACCTCGGCGAGCCGCAGCTGATCGCCCGGGTGGAAGACCGCCAGGGCCGCACGCTGGCGCTGTTCGCGCGGCCCAAGGGCGAGGAGGCGCTGCCCAAGCCGCAGGCGATGCAGCTCGTGAACGTGATGCGCGGCGTGATCGACGAAGGCACCGGCAGCGCGATCCGCACCCGCTACGGCATCCAGGCCGACGTGGCCGGCAAGACCGGCACCACGCAGGACAACACCGACGGCTGGTTCATCCTGATGCATCCGCAGCTGGTGGCGGGCGCCTGGGTGGGCTTCAACGACCCGCGCCTGACCATGGGCGACAGCTGGGGCCAGGGCGCGCGCAGCGCGCTGCCGATGGTGGGCGACTTCTTCACCCAGGCGCTGCGCACCCGCAGCGTGGATGCGCGGGCGGAGTTCGACATCCCGCGGCCGCGGCCGAAGCCGCGCGAGCCCGCGCCCGGGCGCGACCCCGTGCAGGAGATCGTGAACGACCTGCTGGGGCGGCTGATGCGGATGATCCAGTAAGGGCCTCGCGCCGGTGTCGTGTCGCCGCCGCGACTAGGGCAGGCGAGTATTTCCAGCCCGGCCCGCGCGGCCGAGAATGGTTGCATGCCAACGCCGGAATTCCAGCAGGAGACAAGCATGCAACGTTCGCGCGTCCGCGCCGTCGCCGCCATCGCCGGCCTCGTCCTCGCCGCCGCGCTGCCCGCGGCGCACGCCCAGGGCAGCGCCTGGCCCACCAGGCCGGTGCGCATCGTGGTCACCTTCCCGCCCGGCGGCGCGCCCGACACGCTGGCGCGCATCCTGGCCGAGAAATGGGCCCCGCTCGGACAGGCGATCACGGTGGAGAACAAGCCGGGCGCCGGCGGCAACATCGGGGCCGACCTGGTGGCCAAGGCGCCGGGCGACGGGCACACGCTGGTGATCGGCACCGTGGGCACGCATGCGATCAACCCGTCGCTGTACCAGCGCATGCCCTACAACAACATCAAGGACTTCACGCCGATCAGCTTCCTGGCCTCCACGCCGAACCTGCTGGTGGTGAACAACAGCGTGCCGGCCGGCAACGTGAAGGAGCTGATGGAGCTGGCGAAGAAGCGGCAGCTGTTCTTCGGCTCCTCCGGCAGCGGCACCTCGATCCACCTCTCGGGCGAGCTGTTCAACACGATGGCCGGCGTGAAGATGCAGCACATCCCGTACAAGGGCCGCGCCGAGGCGATTCCCGACCTGATGGGCGGGCGCATCCAGATGATCTTCGACAACATGCCTTCGGCGCTGCCCCTGGTGCAGGAAGGCAAGATCAGGGCGCTGGCGGTGACGAGCGCGCATCGCTCGGCCGCCGCGCCCAACGTTCCCACCATCGCCGAATCGGGCCTGCCCGGCTTCGAGGCGACCTCCTGGTTCGCGCTGCTCGGCGCCGCCGGCATCCCGCGCGAGGTGCAGCTGCGCATCAACGCGGAGACGCTCAAGGTCATGGCCATGCCGGACGTGAAGGAGAAGCTCGCCAAACTGGGGCTGGACCCCAACCCCGGCACGCCCGAGGCGCTCGCCGGCCTGATCCAGGCCGAGACCGCCAAGTGGGCCAAGGTGGTCAAGGAATCGGGCGCCAAGATCGAGTAGCGCCCATGAAGGCCGAAGACCTGCTGCGGCACCTGGACGAGGGCACCCTGTGGCCGCACGGCTGCGGGCTCGACGTGGGCGAGGCCTACGAGCGCGCGCTCACCGTGCGCGAGCTGCGCGTGCGCCGCGGCGAGCAGCCGCGCGGCTACAAGGTGGGCTTCACCAACCGCACGATCTGGGAGCGCTATGGCGTGTACGCGCCGATCTGGGGCACGGTGTGGAACACGACGCTGTCGTTCTGCGAGGGCGAGGGCGAGATCGCGCTGGCCGGCACCTGCCAGCCGCGCATCGAGCCGGAGTGCGTGTTCGGCCTGAAGGCGACGCCGCCGGCCCGCGCCACGCCGGACCAGCTGCTGGCCTGCATCGAGTGGATCGCGCCCGGCTTCGAGATCGTGCAGTCGCACATGCCGGACTGGCGCTTCACCGCCGCCGACACGGTGGCCGACAGCGGCCTGCACGGGCGCCTGCTGGTGGGCCGCAGGATCCCCGCCGAGGCGCTGCCGCACGAAGCCGCGGCCTTCGATGCGCAGCTCGCCGCCGCGCGCATCACCCTGTACCAGGGCCGCGAGCGCATCGACGCCGGCGTCGGCGCCAACGTGCTCGATGGCCCGCTGCACGCGCTGGCGCACTTCCTCGCGGCGCTGCGCGACTGCCCCGGCGCGCCGGACCTGCAGCCGCTCGACGTGGTGACCACCGGCACGTGGACGGATGCATGGCCGGTGCACCGCGGCGAGCAATGGAGCGCAGAATTCGATCATCCGCTCGCGCCGCTGGCGGTGCGCTTCGTCTGAACTTCCGGGAACAGCATGTCCATCGAAGATCCCCAGTCCTGCCTCGCCGCCACCGCCATGGTGGACAGCGACCATCCCCTCGTGCGTGAATTCGCGGCCCGCCACGCTGTCGGCGGCACCGACCGCGAGCGCGCCGTGGCCCTGTACTACGCGGTGCGCGACGAGTTCCGCTACGACCCCTACCGCATCGACCTGAGCGCGAAGGGCATGAGCGCCAGCACCGTGATCGAGATCGGCTACGGCTGGTGCGTCACCAAGGCGGCGCTGCTGGCTGCGGCCTGCCGCGCCGCGGGAATCCCCGCGCGCATGGGCTTCGCCGACGTGCGCAACCACCTCTCCACCGAGCGCATGCGCGAGACGATGGAGACCGACATCTTCACCTGGCACGGCTATGCGGACCTGTGGCTCGAAGGCCGCTGGGTCAAGGCGACGCCGGCGTTCAACCTCACGCTGTGCGAGCGCTTCGGCCTGCTTCCGCTGGAGTTCGACGGCCGCGACGACTCGATCTACCACCCCTTCGACAAGTCGGGGCAGCGGCACATGGAGTACCTGGTGGACCGGGGCCGCTTCGACGACGTGCCGCTGGCGGAGCTGGTGGCGGACTTCCGCAGCCGCTATCCGCGCTGGCTGCGCGAGGCCGGCACCGTGAGCGAGCTCAGTGGCAGCGACTTCCTCGCCGACGTGGCGCGGGAGCCGGGCGTCGCTGCTGCCGAACGGCGCCTGCCCGAGGCATAGCCGCCCGCCGGTAATACCTTTTGCTAGCCAGCAAGCCGGCGCCGACCGCCTGCTTGGCTGCGTGACTACAAAGCTTCGCTGCCGGCAACGCTACGGTAAGGCATTCCTCACCGGAGCCTTGCCATGCCCAAGCATTCCACCCTGCTGCGCGCGCTGGCGCTCGCGTTGCCGCTGGGCCTCGCGGCCCTGCCGGCCACGGCGCCCGCCGCGTCGCAGCACCAGCACAGCCAGCACGCTTCTTCCGGCAAATCGTCGCAGGCCGTCGTGCCGGCCGGCTTTCCGGCCGATGCGACGCAGCACATCCAGCAGTTGAACAGCGATACCGCGATGCCGGTGCTCGCCCAGGGCGCGAAGGGGCCGGCGGTGATCCGCGCCCAGGTGCTGCTGGATCGCGCATGGTTCTCCGTCGGCGAGATCGACGGCAGCTTCGGCGCCAACATGGCCCGCGCGGTGAAGTCCTTCCAGCTCTCGCGCGGACTGCCCACCACCGGCAGGATGGACGAGGCGACCTGGCAGGCGCTCGCGCCGCAGAACGCGCCGGCCTTCGCCTCCTACGTGCTGACCGAAGGCGACATCAACGGCCCTTACGTGAAGATCCCGGGCGATCCCGAGCTGGAGGCGCAGCTGCCGTCGCTGGGCTACCAGAGCATGGAGGAGGCGCTCAGCGAACGCTTCCACATGAGCCCCAAGCTGCTCGCCGCCTTGAACAAGGGCCGGCCGATGCAGGCGGGGCAGGCGCTCGTCGTCACCGACGTGGGCCGCGCCACGGTGGCCCCGGCCGGCGCCACCGAACTGCGCATCGACAAGTCCGACAAGATGCTCTACGTGCTGGGCGGCGACACGGTGCTGGGCGCCTTCCCGGTGAGCCTGGGCCAGCCGCCGCTGCCGCTGGGCCGGCTGGAGATCGTGACCAAGGCCGGGAACCCCGACTACAGCTACGACCCCTCGCTGCTGCGCGAGCCGAAGAGCGACCAGAAGCTGAAGCTGCCGCCTGGCCCGAACAACCCCGTGGGCGTGATGTGGCTGGGCCTGAGCAAGGAGCACGCGGGCATCCACGGCACCGCCGAACCCTCGCAGATGGCGCGCGTCACCACCAACGGCTGCGTGCGCCTGACCAACTGGGACGTGCTGCGGCTGTCGACGATCGCCGGTCCCGGCATGATGGTGGAGGTGCAGTCATGAGGGACTGGCGCCTTGCGCTGCTCGCGGCCGCCGCCGTGCTGGCGCTGCAGGCCTGCGACCAGTCGCCCCCGCAGACCGCGGTGCAGCCGCCGCAGGCTTCCCTGCCCGATGACACGGTGCTGCGCGGTGCGGACGGCACCCAGCCGGCAGCGCCGGTCGCCGCGACGCCGCCGGCGGCCGATGCGGCGCTGCCGCAGACCAACGCGATGGGCGCGGCGGCCACCACGCCGCTGCAGGCGCCGGCAGGCCAGGGGACCGCCGCGATGACGGAGATGTGGCAGTGGCAGTCATCTCGGGCGGACGGCGATGCGGCAGCGACGAGCGCGCAGCCCCCGGCAAGCGCGCAACCATCCGCGGCCTCTCCGGGCAACGCGTCGCAGAACGTGTCTTCCGCCGGCCTGCCTTCGGTGCGCGACCCCGGCGATGCGCAGGGTGCGCAGCTGCTCGCGCAACGCCCGCTCGAAGTGCCGGTGGCCGGCATCGTGCCGACGGCGCTCCACGACCACTTCGAGCAGGGCCGCGGCAACCGCAGGCATGAGGCGATCGACATCCTGGCGCCGGCCGGCACGCCGGTGGTGGCGGTGGACGACGGCCGCATCGCCAAGCTGTTCACCAGCAAGCCGGGCGGGCTCACGATCTACCAGTTCGACCCGCAGTCGCGGCTGGCGTACTACTACGCGCACCTGCAGCGCTATGCCGACGGTGTGCACGAAGGCATGGACGTGCATCGCGGGGAACTGCTCGGGTACGTGGGGAGTACGGGGAATGCGGACACCAGGGCGCCGCACCTGCACTTCGCGGTGTTCCGCCTGGGCGATCCGCCGAAGTGGTGGCAGGGGGAGGCGGTGAATCCGTATCCGGCGCTGAGCCGGGCGAAGGTCGCGAGCCGGTGAGGGAGCGGGGGGAGAGCCGGTGAGCGCCCGGTGAGCGCCCCCACCCCCGCCCTCCGCCGGAGGGGGAGGGGGTCGACAGCCGGTCAGCGGCGCGACGGATAGGCGCGGGCCAGCAACAGGTACAGAACCGCGCCGACGGCGAGGATCGCACTGGCGATCCACAGCGACAGGGCGAAGCCGCGCGCGGCGTTGCCGCTGCGCGCGACCAGCCAGGCGGCCAGCGGCGGGCCGGCGATCTGGCCCAGGCCGTACATCGCGGTGAGCAGGCCCATGGTGCTGGCCGCCTGGGCCGGGCGCAGCCGCCGCACTTCCTGCATGGCGAAGAAGGTGATGGCCGTGAAGGGCAGCCCCAGGAGCACGCTGCCGATGGCAAAGCCCGCCGGCGTCGGCGACACCACGCTGGCTGCCACGCCGACCGCCTGGACCGCATAGCAGGCCGCCAGGCGCAGGCGCAGGTCGCCGGCCGTGCGCAGCCGCGAGGCGAGCACGGCGCCCACCATCACGCCGGCCCCGAACAGGGGCCAGAACAGGTCCAGCGCGCGCGAGCCGGGCAGGGCCTGGCGCGCGATCACCGGCAGGAAGGTGGCGGTGATGATGTAGCCGATGCCGGCGAGCCCGTACGCGAAGGCCAGCGCGGCGAGCTCGAAGCCGCCGGCCGGCGCGCGCGCAGGCACCGCCGCCGCACCGGCGGCCGTCAGGGCCGGCGCGGCCACCGCGTTGCGGCCGTCGAACACCTTCCAGGCCAGCGCCGTCAGCAGCGCCGCCAGCACGGCGAAGGTCAGCCAGCCCACGGCGGCCTGCGCCCCGACGGCGACCAGCCCGGTGGCGGCGAGCCCGCTCGCCACGATGCCGGCGCCGGGGCCGACGTAGATCAGCGCGCCCATGGCCGGCTCCTCGCGCCGCGCGAGCTGCTCCAGGCACCACGAGGAGGTGTAGAGGAAGGCGACCGCGCTGCCCACGCCGGCCGCGAAGCGCAGCGCCGCCCAGGCGGCGGGCAGGTGCAGGGCCATGCCCAGGGTGAGGAGCACCGTGGCCACCAGCGACGCGCGCACCAGGCGCGGCGCGTTGACGGCGGTCGTCCATCCGAGCCGGCGCGCGATCCAGGGCTGGAAGGTGCAGGCCAGCGCGCCCAGCAGGTAACCGAGGTAGTTCGCGCTGGCCAGCAGGCTGGCGCCGGCGATGCCGACGCTGCCCTCGGCCATCATCATCGGCAGCAGCGGGGTGAAGGCGAAGCGGCCGATGCCCATGGCGACGCCGAGGGAGACCAGGCCCGCCAGCGCGATGGCGACGGGGCTCGGGATGCGGTGGGAGGCTTGCATTGCGCGGCGCAAGTATGCGGCATTCGCCGACGCGGCCCCGGCGCCGCTGACGCTACCATGACGCTCCATGAAAATCATGCTCGCGCTGCGACCGTGCAGCCCCGGCCTCGCCCAGCGCCTGGCCGCGGACGAAGCCCTGGCCCGTGCCCTCGGGGCCAAGGCGCATCCCGCCCTCGGATTCCTGTTCCCGAAATTCTTCGACGGCTCCGGGCCGGTGCTGGCCAGGCTGCTCGAACTCGCCGGCGGCGAGCCCGTGAGCTTCCTGCGCGAGATGCAGTGCAGCGCCGCGGACCTGGCCGCGTCGCTGCATTTCGAGGCGGTCTGCCGCTCCACCATCACGCAGACGCGGGCCGATTCCAAGGCCACCATGGCCGCCTACCACTCCGACACGCTGCATCCCACCGCCAGCCGCTGGTCGGTGCGGCTGCCGCAGAAGATCTACCTGAGCAAACCGGTGGCCGGCGCGGCGATCAGCCACGTCGACGACTGGACCGGCGAGTACGTGCTGGGACCGCAGGCCGCGCAGGGGCTGCGCGCGAGCGGCCTCACGGGCTTCGAGCTGCGCCCGCTGCTGCACGCCGACAGCGGCAGCGGCCACGAGGGCGGCCAGCACCTGGTGGCCCGGGTGCTGCTGCCGGCGGCGCTGGAGGACGCCACCACCTTCGAGACCTTCGACGACGGCCCGCGCCAGCCTTCGACGCCGCGCCGCTACGGCCTGTTGAGCTATGCGACCGGCGCGCTGGAAGGCAGCCCCGACCTGGCACGCACCGCGGAGCCCTGGGGCGCCTGGCGCACGCCGGTGTGGATCGTGCACCAGCGGGCGCGCGAATGGTTCGACGGCGCGCAGGTGCGGGGCTGGAAGTTCCAGCCGGTGCTGCAGCAAGGCAGCCGGCTGCATGCGGAACACACGCAGAAGTGGGACGACGTGCTCGGGCGGCTGCGCGAGGCGGGGGCTTCGGTGCTGGCCTGAGCGCTGGGGTTTCGCTGCGCTCCGCCGCCAGCCTGCGGGAATGCCCGCAGCGGGGGCCGGCGATCAGCACGATGCCGGCCGCGATGATCCTGGCCCGGAGCTCCGCGTGCGCGGGGGCGGCGAGGTCAGCGCGCGACCAGCACCGGGATCGGCGACTCCGCCACGACCTTGCTGGCGACGCTGCCCAGCATCAGCCGCGCGACGCCCGTGCGGCCATGCGAGCCGACGATGATCAGGTCGGCGTCGACCTGGCGGGCCGACTGCACGATGCCCGTCGCCGCGGCGACATCTTCGGCCAGGCGGGCCTGGAATTCCACCGCGGGCGCCTTCTCGCACAGCGCGGCGACCTTGTTGTGGGCCTCGGCGCCGTGCTGCAGGGCGGCCGACATGTAGGCCTGGAAGCCGAGCGGGTTGGCTTCACCGACGCCCAGGTAGGGATAGGGATCGACCACGTACAGCGCGGTGAGGCGCGCCTGGTGCACGCGGGCCAGCTCCACCGCCAGCTGGGCGGCGTGCTCGGAAGCGGAAGAGCCGTCGGTGGCGAACAGGATGTGGCGGAACATGCGGGCAACTCCTTTTGTTGCTCATTGTAGGACCCACCGTTGCTGCGGGGGGAACGCGGCGCTTGACGTGAGTCAAGGGCGCCGGGGCCCCCGCCGGCACCATCGCCGCATGGCATCCCGAAGGAGTCCCGCATGAGCCCTTTCCAGCCCGAGCCGCTCGCCACGAGCGAACTGGAGCGCACCTGCGCGAACGAGTCGAACATCGCCCCGCTGGCGGAGGCGGACGATGGCGCCGCGCTGGAGACGCCCCTGAGCTCCTTCACCCGCTGCCACCTGGGCATCGTCACGCAGCTCGAAGGCACCGCCCGCCTGCCGGAGCTGGTGGATGCGGCCAACCACGCGCGCCACATGGCGCAGACCACGCTGGACCTGTTCCGCCAGACCATCGTCCCGCACCACGCCGAGGAGGAGGCGGAGCTGTTCCCCGCCGTGCTGCAGAGCGCCAACGCCAACGAGCGCAAGGCGGTGCGCGGCATGGTGGAGCGCCTCACCGCCGAACACCGCGAGGTGGAGGGCCTGTGGAAGCGGCTGGAGCCCTCGGTGCGCGCCGCCGCCCGCGGCAACCGCAGCGAGGTGGACGCGGAGGTGATGGAGGAGCTGGTGCGCGCCTTCCTGCGCCACGCCCGCTACGAGGAGACGGTGTTCCTGCCGCTGGCCGAGCGCATCCTGGGGCGCAACGGCAACCACATGGCGGCCCTGGGGCTGGCGCTGCACCTGCGCCACGTGCCGCAGGTCGTGGGTTACATCTAGCGCGCCCCGCTTGTGGGGGGTGCCGGCCAACGCTAGCATGCGAAAGGCCGCAGCGGGCGGCCGGAGGTGTTCATGCCGCAGCTCATAGCCAGCGTCAAAGGCGTCGAGGTCAAGCACGTGTTCCTGCACAAGGACCGCACGACGCTCGGGCGCAAGTCGGACAACGACATCGTGCTGGACACGATGGTGGTGAGCGGCAGGCACTGCGTCTTCGAGCTCGTGGGCGTCGCCGACGTCTACCTCCAGGACCTGGGCAGCACCAACGGCACCTACGTCAACGACCGCATGGTCAAGGAGCGCACCAGGCTCCACGACGGCGACGTGATCGCCATCGGCCCCTACCGCGTCAAGTACCTGCAGGCGAGCGAGGAGCCCACCAGCGCGTTCGGCGGCACCCAGCTGCACAGCATCGATCCGCCGCAGCTGCAGGCCAGCTTCTCGGTGGAGAACGGCTCCTCCGCCGGCCTGGAGATGCCGGTGGTGAAGGCCGTCACCACCTTCGGCAAGCCGGGGGTGTGCGTGGTCTCGGTGGCGCACCGGCGCGGCGGCTTCTTCGTCACCCACCTCGCGGGCGCCACCGCGCCGCTGCTCAATGGCAGCGCCGTCGGCGCCGATCCGGTGCAGCTGACCGACGCTGACACCCTGGAGCTCGCTGGCACCCGCATGCGCTTCCAGCTCAGGGAATGACGCACAATGACCGCATGGGCCTGATCGACCGCATCTTCAAGAACAGTCCTTCCGGCAAGGAGGAGAAGAAGCTCGGGCCGGCGACGCAGTCCAGCACGCAGTTCTACGAGGACGACCCGGACTCGGCCGATCCGCAGGCGGGCCGCAACGCGCCCCGGCGCGAACTGGTGCAGGTGATCCTGCGCGACACGATGCGCAAGCACGGCATCCCGTCCGACTGGATCGAGTGCCGCATGCTGTCCGCCGTCACCCGCACGGGGCGGCGCGGCCTGCACGTCAACTTCGTGGTGAAGCAGGCGCACGACCGGCTGCTGCCCTACGTCTTCCCGTTCCAGGACAGCTTCGAGAAGGAGCTGGCGCGCTTCGAGCCGCGCTGCCGCGACTGGCTCCTGAGTCTCGGCTGGGAATTCGCGGGGGTGAAGCTGGCCGACATGCCCGAGCCCAAGAGCTGGGACCCGGCCGCCGGGCGCCCCACCGGGCCGCTGCAGGCAAGCGAGCAGGAGCGCACGGGCCCGGACACGGAGGAAGGGCCCGCCGACGAGGAGATCGAGCGTGACCTGCAGGCGCTGTTCGCGATCCGCGATGCGGCGCTGGCCGAGACCGCCGGCAAGCCGTCCGCCAGCCCCGCGCGCCCGGATTTCGAAGACACCCATCCCGGCCAGCGCTGAGGAGTGGGCCGTAGGCATCCGCGCCACTGTGGTGCGGCGTCTGCAAGGCGTGTGTCCGGTGGCAACAACCGGGCTGTAAACGCAACCGTACCAGCCCGAATCCCTGTTCCCGTTACCAGCGGACACGCCGGCCGCGCTGGGCGCGGAGAGCATCGCGGCTCCTCTGAAACCGAAAAGGGAAGCAAATGCAGAAGTCGATCGGGAGCGCAGGCCGCTGGATGGCCCGCGTGGCGAGCGTGGTGGCCGCGTTGACGCTGGCCGCCTGCGGCGGGGGTGGCGGGGACTCCGGCGGATCGGGCCAGGGCACCCTGAGCGTGGCGCTCACCGACGCACCGAGCTGCTACGAGCACGTGTTCGTCACGGTGGAGAAGGTGAGGGTGCACACGAGCGCCAGCGCGGGCGACAACGACGCCGGCTGGCGGGACCTGACGCTGGCGGCGCCCCGGCGCATCGACCTGCTGGGCCTCACCAACGGCGTGCTGGAGGAACTGGGCAGCACGGCCCTGCCGGCCGGCAACTATTCGCAGCTGCGGCTGGTGCTGGCGGATAACACGGGCCAGCAGCCACTCGCCAACGCGGTGCAGCCGATCGGCGGGGCGGTGACGCCGCTGAAGACGCCCAGCGCGCAGCAAAGCGGGCTGAAGCTGCAGGTGCACTTCACCGTCGAATCCGACCGGCAGATCGACCTGGTGCTCGATTTCGATGCCTGCAAGTCGGTCGTGCGCGCCGGCCGCAGCGGCGACTTCGTGCTCAAGCCGGTCGTCTCCGTCACGCCGCGCTTCGTGACTTCGCTGCAGGGATTCGTGACCACCACGATGACGCTCAGCGCCACCAGCGTGTCGGCGCAGCAGGACGGAACCGTCGTGCGCTCCACGGTGCCGGATGCCGCCGGCAAGTTCGTGCTGTCCTTCCTGCCCGAGGGGACGTACACGCTCGTGGTCACCTCGGAGGCTCGCGCCACCGGTGTGGTGACCGGCATCCCGGTCAGCACCGCCAGCGCGGTGACCACCGTGAACGGCACGGCGACCGCGATCGTGCTGCCCACGTCGCCCATGGGCACCGTCACCGGCACCGTGACAGCCAGCGCCCCGAGTGGCACGACCACCGTCGGCGACGCCACCGTGACGGCGCTGCAGGCCGTCTCCGGCAGCACCGTCCAGGTGGCGAGCACGCCGGTCGACCTCGACCTGGCGACCTACACCTTGCGGCTGCCGACCGCAGCCCCGGTGCGCGCGCCGTTCTCGACCTCGGGCCTGGCGTTCACGGCCGACACCGCGGCGGCGGGCAAGTACAAGCTGCAGGCGACCGCACCCGGACGCGCTGCGCTGCCGCAGGACCTCACCCTCGGCAGCGGCGCCTCTTCGACGCTGGACTTCCAGTACTGACGCGCGGTTCAGCCGAAGCGCTGGAGCGGCCGGTAGCCCCGGCCCCCGGGCAGCGACTGCACCAGCAGGTACGCTGTCCCGGCGCTCCAGCGCAGCGGCGTGAAGCCGGCCGGCGGCTGCGAGCCCTGCGCCTTGCGCGCGAAGGTGACGTGCGGCCGGAAGCGGCGCGATTCGACGGCCAGGCCGCGCTCGCGCAAGCCGTGCGCGAGCGCTTCATGCAGTGCCGCCAGCGCCGGCGGCACCCGGCTCGCCTCCAGCACCGCGATTCCGCCCGGCCACACCTGCGCCTGGTCCAGCGCCAGTTCGCAGCCGGGCCAGCGCACGTCCAGGGCGTGCTGCAGCGGCAGCACCTCGGCGGCCGCGACTTCGCCGATGAAGTGCAAGGTGACGTGCAGGCGCTCGGGGCGGGTGCGGCGCGCGCCGGCCGACCATTCCCAGGCGTCGGCGCATTGCTGCAGCCTGGCGGCAAGCTCGCTGCTCGGCCACAGGGCGAGGAAGAGGCGAAGGGGAGCGAGGGGCGGCGTAGTCATTTCCGCCGCATTGTCGAAAAAAAGCGAGCCCCGAAGGGCTCCAATGCTCGTCAAATCCCGTGTTGAGCAGCATCTCACGACGCCACGCGCTACATTCACGGCCAATGTACAGGGGCGCATCCACCGTGCAAGGGGGTAAACCAGCGCGGCACGACCCCTGCGGCCAACAACAATGACATCCAGCGAGCTGCCGGCGGACTTGCGCCGCTTCATCCTGACCAGCATTCCGTCGGTGCCCTACCTGGAGGCGGTGCTGCTGCTGCGTGCCGACGCTTCGCAGGCCTGGGACGCCGCGCAGCTGGCCCGCCGGCTCTACGTGTCCGAGGCGACCGGCGCGGAGCTGCTGGGCCTGCTGCGCGACAGCGGGATCGCCACCGACGCGGAGTCGGGGGGCTCGGTGCGCTATGCGCCGGCCGCCGAGCTGCAGGCGCTGGTCGACCGCGTCGCCACCGCCTATACGCAGGACCTGGTCACGGTGACCCGGCTCATCCACTCCCGCATCGACCGGCGCGCCCAGCAGTTCGCCGATGCGTTCCGTTTTCGCAAGGAGTAGCCGTCATGGCCACGGTGATCTATTCCCTTTGCGCGCTCACGTCCATCACCTGCTTCGTGCTGCTTTGGCGCAGCTGGCGCGGCAGCGGGGCCCGCCTGCTGTTCTGGAGCGCCCTGTGCTTCGGCGCGCTGAGCGTCAACAACGTGCTGCTGGTGTTCGACCGGGTGGTGTTTCCGGTCGAGGTGGACCTCGGCATCCCCCGCCTGGTGACGGCGCTGATCGCGGTGCTGCTGCTGCTGTTCGGCCTGGTGTGGGAGGAGGATTGATGGAGCAGATGATCATGGGCGCGATCGCAGCCGGCTGGCTGGTGGCGGGCCTGTTCTTCTTCCGCTTCTGGCGCCAGACCAAGGACCGCTTCTTCCTCTGGTTCGCGCTGTCGTTCTGGCTGGAGGCCGCCGACCGCGTCGCGCTGGGCCTGATGTCGCCGGCGGCGGAGGACAGCCCGGCGATCTACGGCCTGCGGGTGGTCGCCTACGGGCTGATCCTGCTGGCGATCTGGCAGAAGAACCGGCCGCGGCCGCCCGGGCATTAGCCGGGCTCCTAGAACTTCGGGATCCGCAGCGTCTTGCTGATCATCAGGCTGCCGGAGAGCACGAAGAGCAGGGCGATCGGATGCAGCTCCCAGGGGCCCAGCTCCAGCACGCCGCCCCAGAGCCGCTCGCCGATCGCGCCCTGCCAGGCCGCCCAGGCCAGGACGGCCGTGAGCACGACGCTGGTGGGAATCGGCGTGCCCTCGAAGTACTTCACCTTGCCCGAGGCGTCGGCCGCGAGCTGCTCCGCCGTCACGTTGTAGCGCGCCAGCCGGCTGACGCCGCAGCAGACGAAGTAGACCAGCGCCGCCGCGTCCCAGCCGCCCTGCAGGCCGGCCGCGAAGCCCAGCGCCGCCGGCGCCATGCCGAAGGAGATCACGTCCGAGAGCGAGTCGAGCTCGCGCCCGAGCGGCGAGTGCTGGTGGCGGGCGCGGGCGATCCGGCCGTCGAGCACGTCGCAGATGAAGGCCGCCGGCGCCAGCGCCGCCGCGATCAGGAAGTGGGCCCGCTCGCCGCTGGCCATGAACAGCATCGCGAGCAAGACCGCGCCGACGCCGCAGGCCGCGTTGCCGAGCGTGAAGAAATCGGCCAGGTGGAATTCCCTGACCATGGAGAAGTGGCGCGGACGGGGCGCGGTGTGCTGCATGGCTATGCTCCTCGAAGCCCCGTCCACGATAGCACCAGCTGGGCGGTGCGACGTCGGCCCCGGACAGGGGCCGCTGTAGTCGGCCGCTTACTGGCGGATCCGGCCGGCGCCGCTGACGATGGAAAGCTCCACGAAGCGCGAGCCGTTGTGCTGGTCGGGCCGGAAGCCCACCAGGTAGCCGCCCGCGTCGTAGCTCTCCATCGCGTCCAGCGTGCGCTGCATGCCCTCGCGGGTGGGCCTGGCGCCCTGGCGCCGCACGGCCTCGACGATCACCTTGGCCGTGATGAAGCCCTCGATCATCGAGTAGCTCGCCGGCACTTCCAGCGCCGGCGTCTTCGCGATGATGTCGTTGAACTCCTTGCTCACGCGGGAGGAGATGCGGTACGGGTTGGGCGTGACCTGGGCGATGGCGACGCCCTGCATCTGCTCCTCGGACAGCCGCTTGGAGAGCTGCTCGATGTCGGCGCCGGAGTGCGCGAAGAGCTGGGCGGTGCCGCCTTCCGCGCGGTACTGCTCGATGAAGGCGGCCGCCGCCGCGCCGCTGGCGACCATCAGGATGGCCTGCGGCGGATTCTTCAGGAACTGCGCCACCGCCGGCTGCGCGCGGGCCGTGCCGGCCGGATAGGACGCCCTGGTCTCGATGGTCGCGCGCGCCTTGGCGCTCGCCTCGGTGGCCGCCTGCAGCATCGCCTGCGCGCCGGGGCCTTCCTCGTAGAACAGGCCCAGGCGGGTGATGCCGATGGTGGCCAGGTGTTCGGTGAGCTTGTGCAGCTCGTCGCCCAGCGTCGCGCGCACGTTGTACAGGTGCGCGTTCTGCGGCCGCAGCTCGGTGGTGCGGTAGCCCACCAGCGCCACGCGTTCCCGCTCCAGCAGGCCGGAGGAGAGCAGCCCCGCGATGTTGGGGCCGCCGAAGTAGCCGGCCAGCACCATGGGCTTGTCTTGCGCCAGCATCGCCCGGGTGGCGTTGACCGTGTCCTCCGGGCGGCCGTTGTCGTCCCGCCTGGCCAGGGTGAAGCTGTGGCCGTTGACGCCGCCGGCCTTGTTCACCTGGTTGAAATAGAGCTGCATCCCGAGCGAGTAGGCGCGGCCCTGCGCCGCCTCCAGACCGCTCAGGGGGGCGACCTGCCCCACCACCACCTGCGCCGCCTGCGCCACCTGCGCACCCGCGACGCCGGCCACCGCCAGAACTGCGCGGGCGGCCCACTGCCTGTACTGCATCAACCCTCCTGTGAACACGCACGCACCGGGCTTCGGCCCGCCACTGTGGAAAGCCCTGAGTCCCATCCCTGTGCGCGCAACCCGCGATGGTATCCAATCGGGGACCATGCAAACGAGTGGCCGGGAATGGATCGAGTCGCCCTACGCCTGGAGGCGGCTCGCGATGTCGCTCCTGCTGATGACGATCGGCGGGTCGGGCATGTATTCCATCACGGTGGTGTTGCCGCGCATGCAGCAGGACTTCGGCATCGGCCGCGGCGAAGCGTCGATCCCGTACACGCTCACCATGGTGGGATTCGGCCTCGGCGGCATCCTCATGGGCCGGCTGGCGGACCGCTTCGGCGTGATGCTGGTGGTGATGCTGGGGGGCGTCGGCCTCGGCCTCGGCTACATCGCCGCCGGCCTCGCCCCGAGCGCGGTGCTGTTCGGCGCGGCGCAGGGCCTGCTCGTGGGCCTGCTCGGCACCTCGGCGAGCTTCGCGCCGCTGGTGGCCGACACCACCCGCTGGTTCGAGCGCCGGCGCGGCATCGCGCTGGCGATCTGCATGAGCGGCAACTACACCGCCGGCACCGTGTGGCCGCCGGTGATGCAGCACTTCATCGACACCGTCGGCTGGCGCCAGACCTATGTCGGCATGGGCCTGTTCTGCCTGGCCAGCATGGTGCCGCTGGCGCTGATGCTGCGCCGCCGGCCGCCGCAGCAGCCGGTGGTGGCGCCGGTGGCCGTGTCCGCCGGCCCGGCGGCTTCGCCGCGCCCGCTGGGCATGGCGCCCGGCCTGCTGCTGGCGCTGCTGTGCGCGGCCGGCGTGGCGTGCTGCGTGGCCATGTCGATGCCCCAGGTGCACATCGTGGCGTACTGCGGCGACCTCGGATTCGGCGCCGCGCGCGGGGCCGAGATGCTGTCGCTGATGCTGGCGATGGGGGTGGTGAGCCGGCTGGTCTCGGGCTGGATCGCCGACCGCATCGGCGGCCTGCGCACGCTGCTGCTCGGCTCGCTGCTGCAGGGCGTGGCGCTGCTGCTGTTCCTGCCGTCCGACGCCCTGGCGTCGCTGTATGTCGTGTCGGCCCTGTTCGGGCTGTTCCAGGGCGGCATCGTGCCCTGCTACCCGATGATCGTGCGGGAGTACTTCCCGAGCGAGCAGGTCGGCGCCAAGGTGGGCACCGTGCTGATGGCCACGCTGATGGGAATGGCGCTGGGCGGCTGGATGTCGGGCGCGGTGTTCGACCTCACCGGCTCCTACCGTGCGGCCTTCCTGAACGGGATCGCCTGGAACCTGTTGAACCTCTCCATCGTGGTGTTCCTGCTGTGGCGGGCGAGTGCGCTGGGCCTGATCCGCGGCTGGCCGGCCGCCGCTTCGCGCGCGGCGGCGTGAGGGCATCGGGGCATCAGCGCAGGAAGGCGCGAACGCATGCGGGCACGAAGTCATGCGGGCCCGAGGGCCTGAGGGCATGAGGAGCGTGGCGACCCTGTCGACCGAGCGGCGCCGCCTGCTGCAGCTGGCCGCGGCGGCGGCCGGCACGCTCTGGCTGCCGCGCAGCGCCTGGAGCCAGCCGCGCCTGCCGGACAACCCCTTCGCGCTGGGCGTGGCGAGCGGCTCGCCGACGGCCAGCTCCGTGGTCCTGTGGACGCGCCTGGCGGGCCCGGCCTTGCCGCGCGAACCCGTCACCCTGCGCTGGGAGATCGCCGACGACGAGGGCTTCGCGCACATCGTGCAGTCCGGGCAGGCGCAGGCGCTGCCCGAGCTCGCGCATTCGGTGCACGTGGAGCCGCAGGGCCTGGCGCCGGACCGCTGGTTCTTCTACCGCTTCACGATCGGCCCGTGGGTGAGCCCGGTCGGCCGCACCCGCACCTTTCCCGCCGACGACGCGCCGGTGGAGCGCCTGCGCATCGCCTACGCGTCGTGCCAGCGCTGGGAGCACGGCTGGTTCAGCGCCTACCGGCAGATGCGCGCCGATGCGCCCGATGCGGTGGTCTTCCTGGGCGACTACATCTACGAGTACCCGACGGCGGTGGATGCGGTGCGGGCGCCCGCGGGCGGCTGGGCGCTGTCGCTGGACGACTACCGCGCGCGCTACGCGCTGTACCGCAGCGACCCGGACCTGCAGGCCATGCACCATGCCTGCCCCTGGCTCTTCACCTGGGACGACCACGAGGTGCAGAACGACTATGCCGGCACCCAGGCCGGCAGCGGCGGGCCGCAGGTGGCGGACTTCGCGCGCCGCCGTGCCGGCGCCTACCAGGCCTGGTACGAGCACACGCCGGTGCGCGCGAGCGTGCTCACGCGCGCGCTGCAGGGTCTCGCCGCCGGCGACGGCCTGCGCATCCACGGCCAGCAGCGCTTCGGCCGGCTGGCGACGCTGCTGCTGCTGGACACGCGCCAGTACCGCAGCCCGCAGGTCTGCACCGCCGGTGGCCGCGCCGGCTCCGGCGTGGTCAATCCACTGCAGTGCGCCGCCTTGGGCGATGCGTCGCGCAGCATGCTCGGCGCGCAGCAGGAGGCGTGGCTGCACGGCGAACTCGCGCGCGGCGGCGCGGCCTGGACGGTGATCGGCCAGTCGACGCTGTTCGGGCAGCGCGACTTCGCGCCGGGGCCGGGCCGCCTGCTCTGGAACGATGGCTGGGACGGCTATCCTGCCGCGCGGCGCCGGCTGGTCGAGGCGCTGCAGCAGTCCGGCGCCGCCAACCCCGTGCTGCTGGGCGGCGACGTGCACGAGAACTGGGTCGGCCACGTGAAGGCGGACTACGAGCAGCCTCGGAGCGCCAGCGTCGGCGTGGAGTTCTGCGGCACCAGCATCAGCTCGCGCACGACGCGGCCGGAGTCGATCGGCGTGCGCCTGCAGGAGAATCCGCACTTCGTCTACGCCGAGGCGGATCACCGCGGCTATGGCCTGGCGGAGTTCACCCGCGAGCGGCTGCAGGTCACGCTGCGCGGCGTCGACGACGTGAGGCGGCGCGACAGCGGCATGACGACGCTGGCGCGCTTCGTGGTGGAATCAGGCCGGCCGGTGGTGCAGCGCGAAGCGTAGGCTGCGGGTGAGCGCCGCAGCTGTCAGCGAACCAGCTCCAGCAACCGGTCCAGGCCGCCCTGGTCGATCGCCACCATCGCCTGCTCGCGCACCTTGGGCTTGGCGTGGTAGGCCACCGACAGCCCCGCCTCTCCCATCATGGGAAGGTCGTTGGCGCCATCGCCCACCGCGATCGCCTGCTTCGGCGAGATGCCGAGCCCGGCGCAGGTCTCCAGCAGCATCTTGCGCTTCTCGGCGCCGTCGCAGATGTCGCCCCAGGGCTGGTCCACCATGCGGCCGGTGAGTTCGCCGCAGTTGGCGCCGGAGCGGATCTCCAGCACGTTGGAGCGCGTGAAATCGATCTTGAGCCGGTCGCGGATGCGGTCGGTGAAGAAGGTGAAGCCGCCGGACACCAGCAGCGTCTTCAGGCCCGCCTCCCTGCAGGCCTGCACCAGCCGCTCGGCGCCGGGATTGAGCTGCAGGCGCTGGACGTAGATCTCCTCGAGGTCGGCGATGGTCACGCCCTTGAGCAGAGCGACGCGCTGGCGCAGGCTCTCCTTGTAGTCGGCGATCTCGCCGCGCATCGCCGCTTCGGTGATCGCTGCCACTTCGGCCTTCATGTCGACGGCATCGGCGATCTCGTCCACGCATTCGATGTTGATCAGCGTGGAATCCATGTCGAAGGTGATCAGCTTGAAGTCGGCCAGGCGCAGGGGCGGGGTGAAGCCCTGGACGGCCAGGCCGGGGGCGAATTCTTGGAACGGCATGGACCGGATTCTGGCACCCGCGCCACGCCATTCCCGCGAACGCGGGAATCGGGCGGGAAATTGGAACCTGACCCCAATCAGGGTTTGGGCAGGTAGCGCGCGTCGGACCACGTCAGCAGCCACTGCGGCTTGAAGGCCACGAAGATGGCGGTGAGCATGCCCGTCACGAAGGCGTCGCCCCAGGCCATGAGCCATTGCGCGACCACCAGGCCCATGCCGCTCGCGGCATCGGCCAGCGGCGTGCCCAGGCCCTGCGCCAGCATGCGCGCGGCGAACAGACAGACCAGCGCGCCCAGGAAACCGCGGCCCAGGATGTAGACGAAGGGATGCGGCGGCAGCCAGCGCCGCACCGCCGCGCCGGCCGCGAGGGCCAGCGTCGCGGGCACCACGCCCTGCCAGACGCCGATGGCCAGCGCCTGCCCTGCGGACAGCGGCGAGATCGCCCAGGCGAGCGCCGCGACCAGCAGCAGCACCGGCACCGCGATGGGCCAGCCGAGCATCAGCAGCACGAGCACCGCGCCGGACCACTGCAGCTGCACGGACGCCTTCAGCAGCGCCGGCAGCGCCCACAGCCAGGGCAGGATCGTCAAGGTGGCGAGCAGCGGCGTGAGCAGCGCCGTGCGGGCGGCGAACAGGCGCCAGGGCCGCAGCGACAGGGCCAGCGCCAGCGCCAGGCCCGCGAGCAGTGCGTCGAGCATCACGCGGCCTTGCGCGAGCGCAGCGCCGCCTGCATCGCCAGCGTGGCCCACGGCCGCATGAGGGCGGGGGAGTCCATCGCCTCCGGGGGCGCGGCACGGTACTGCATCGAGGTGCGCTTGCCCTTGGCGGTGTAGGTGAAAGGCGGGCAGCCCGCCGCCTCGAAGCGCGGCGTGGTCTCGGCATCGGCCTTCAGGTACAGCGTCTCGCCGACCACGATGGCGACGAACAGCTCGTCGATGTAGACGCCATGGCCGCCGAACATGCGCTTGACGCGCACGGCGCCGAGGCCCGAGAGCAGTTCGGCGCAATAGGTGGCGAAGTCGTCCTTGGTCGGCATGCCGCAGTGTATCGGTCGCGGCAGCCGGGGCGCCGCTCACGCCTCGTCGGCGTTGGTGAAGCGGCGCAGCAAGGGGCCGATGATGTCCAGCGGCAGGGGGAACACGATCGTGGAGTTCTTGTCCGCGGCGATGACCGTCAGCGTCTCCAGGTAGCGCAGTTGCAGGGCCTGCGGCTGGCGCGCCAGCACCTCGGCGGCCTCGGCCAGCTTGTGCGAGGCCTGCAGTTCGCCCTCCGCGTGGATCACCTTGGCCCGGCGCTCGCGTTCGGCCTCGGCCTGGCGCGCGATGGCCCGCACCATGGTGTCGTTCAGGTCCACGTGCTTGATCTCGACGTTGGTCACCTTGATGCCCCAGGTGTCGGTCTGCGCGTCCACGATCTTCTGCACGTCCAGGTTGAGCCGCTCCCGCTCGGCCAGCAGGCCGTCCAGTTCGTGCTTGCCCAGCACCGCGCGCAGCGTCGTCTGCGCCAGCTGGCTGGTGGCCTCCAGGAAGCGCTCGACCTGGATGACCGCCCGCTCGGGGTCCACCACCCGGAAGTACAGCACCGCGCTGACCTTCACCGACACGTTGTCGCGGGTGATCACGTCCTGGCTCGGGATGTCCATCACCACCACGCGCAGGTCCACGCGCACCATCTGCTGGATGCCGGGGATCAGGATGACCAGGCCCGGACCCTTGACGCTCCAGAACCGCCCGAGCTGGAACACCACGCCGCGCTCGTACTCGCGCAGCACGCGCAGCGCCGAGGCCGCCAGCACCGCCAGCAGGAGCACCACCAGGCCGAGGCCGCCGCCGACAAGCATCTCGTTCTCCTTGTTGTCCGCCCCGCCGCTCAGGCGGGCGCCACTTCCAGCAGCCCGTCGCGCCAGGCGGTCACCCGCACCGCGTCGCCGCGCCGCAGTTGTTCCGGGCCGTGCACCTTCCAGTGCTCGCCCCGCACCAGCGCCCAGCCCTGGCCGCCGGAAAATTCCACCAGCTCGCCGCTGGCGCCCACCAGCGTCTGCGGGCCCGTCACCACCGGCCGCCGCCGGGCGCGCGCCGCCATGCCGGCCACGGCCACGATGAAGCCGGCGGACAGCAGCGCCAGGCCGCCGATCAGCGGCAGCGGAATGCCCCAGCCGGGCGAGTCGCTGTCGATCAGGATCACGCAGCCGAAGCCGAAGGCCACGATGCCCCCCAACCCCAGCGCGCCATAGCTCGGAACGAAGGCCTCCGCGGCGAAGAAGCCGAGGCCCAGCAGGATCAGCGCCAGGCCGGCGTAGTTCACCGGCAGCATCTGCAGCGCGAACAGGGCCAGCAGCAGGCAGATGGCGCCGATGACGCCGGGCGCCACCAGGCCCGGGCTGCTGAACTCGAACGCCAGGCCGTAGAAGCCGACCATCATCAGCAGCAGGGCGAGGCTGGGGTTGGTGATGGTGGAAAGCAGGCGGCTGCGCCAGTCTTCCTCGAAGGCCTGCACCGGCGCGCCCAGCGTCTGCAGGCGCTGCACGCTGCCGTTCACCCGCAACTCGCGGCCCTCCAGCTGGCGCAGCAGGTCGGGCACGTCGGCGGCGACCAGGTCCACCACCTTCAGCTGCAGCGCGTCCGCGGCCGGCAGGCTCACCGCTTCGCGCACGGCCCGTTCGGCCCACTCGGCGTTGCGGCCGTGCAGTTGCGCCAGGCTGCGGATGTAGGCGGACGCGTCGTGGATGCGCTTGGCCGCCATCGCATCGCCGCCTTCCGGCGCCTGCGCGGAACTGGCCCCCGAAGCCGGGCGCGCCGGCAGCGGATTCGATGGTGCGCCACCGCCGATGCCGATGGCCACGGGCGTGGCGGCACCGAGATTGCTGGCCGGCGTCATCGCGGCGACGTGGCTGGCGTAGAGGAGATAGGTGCCGGCGCTGGCCGCACGCGCGCCGCCCGGCGCGACGAAGGTGGCCACCGGCACCGGCGAGGCCAGGATCTCCTTGATCATGCTGCGCATCGCGGCGTCCAGCCCGCCGGGCGTGTCGATCTGCAGCACCAGCAGTTGCGCCTGCTGCCGCTGCGCCAGCGCCAGCCCGCGGTGCAGGTAATCCGCGGTGGCCGGGCCGATCGCGCCGTCGACCTGCAGCACGATCACCGGCGCGCGGGCAACGCCATCCGCCAGGGCCCCGAGCATGACGGGCAGCAGGGCCAGAAAGCAGAGCAGGCGGAGAGCGCGGCTCATGGGGGGAGTCTAGTGCGGCGTTCGACTCTGTTCGGAACATATCCTTCATGCCCGCACGGGCGCACTGGTGTCTGGAACTGTCTGCCTCCGCTGAGGTCGCGGCGAAAGCGACGGGAAGAGGGATGCCGCCACAAGCGACTGCGGTGCGGTGCCGCGCTGCGCCCGTTGCCTTCGGTCCGGCACAGGACGGCTTTGTCCGTCTCACTCCATGTCCCCCGGCACTGGCTGAAGCCAGTGCCTCCTCCTTTACTTCCGGAGACGGACAAAGCCGTCCTGCGCCTGCGGCGTTGCATCGTGGAGCAGCCATTCCTCCGGTGAGCAGGAGCGCAGCGCTATGTCGCGGGGGTGCTCCTGGGGGGACCGGCGGTGCGGGCACGCGCGACGCAGGCCCGGAGCGGGTTTGTCCGCTTCCGGAAGTAAAGGGGGAGGCACGGCCCGCAGGGCCGTGCCGGAGGACATGGAGTGAAGCGGACAAATCCGCTGCGGGCCGGATCGGAGGCAACGCTGCTCGGATCGGAGGCGACGCCGCTCCTCGTCCCCCTTCCGGAAGCCCTCGCCACACCGACTCGCCCCACCGAATCGCCTGCGCGCGCCCTCTGGGTCTCCGCTTCCGCGGTGACAACGATGTGCTCGGGCTGCATTCGCGCCGTCAAGAGTCGAACACTACACCAGGGCGGCGGAGGATGGAGTCAACGGGCGAGGCCGCGGCGCGCCCACCCGGCCCTCCCTCGGAGGGGCGGGGAGGAAGAGATGTCAGGCCGGTTCGGCCACCTTCGGCGTTCCCAGCGAGCGCAGCACGTCGCGCACCATCTGCGCCCGGTCCTTCACGTCCACCAGCGACTTCTCGATGCGCAGCTTGTCGTTGCCGGCCAGCTTGATGTGCCGGTTCTTCTGCACCAGCTGGATGATGGTCAGCGGCTCCACCGGCGGGTTCGGCTTGAAGCTGATGTTGATCACCGTCGGCGCCGCATCCACCTTCACCACGCCGTAGGGCCGCGCCAGCACGCGCAGGCGGTGCACGTCGATCAGCGTCTGGCCCTGCGGCGGCAGCTTGCCGAAGCGGTCGACGATCTCCTCCAGCAGGCGGTCGATCTGGTCGACGTTCTTCGCCGTGGCCAGCTTCTTGTAGAACGACAGGCGCAGGTGCACGTCGCCGCAGTAGTCGTCCGGCAGCAGCGCCGGGGCATGCAGGTTGATCTCGGTCGTGACCGACAGCGGCGCCAGCAGGTCCGGCTCCTTGCCGGCCTTGAGCGACTTCACCGCCTCGGACAGCATCTCGTTGTACAGCTGGAAGCCGACCTCCAGCATGTTGCCGCTCTGGTGCTCGCCCAGCACCTCGCCGGCGCCGCGGATCTCCAGGTCGTGCATCGCCAGGTAGAAGCCCGAGCCCAGTTCCTCCATCTGCTGGATCGCCTCCAGCCGCTGGCCGGCCTGCTTGGTGAGGCTCTCGACGTCCGGCACCATCAGGTAGGCATAGGCCTGGTGGTGGCTGCGGCCGACGCGGCCGCGCAGCTGGTGCAGCTGCGCCAGGCCGAACTTGTCGGCCCGCGAGATCACGATGGTGTTGGCCGTCGGCACGTCGATGCCGGTCTCGATGATGGTGGAACACAGCAGCACGTTGTAGCGCTGCTGCACGAAGTCGCGCATCACGCGTTCCAGCTCGCGCTCGGGCATCTGGCCGTGGGCCACCGCGATGCGCGCTTCCGGCAGCAGCCGTTCCAGCGCCTCGCGCCGGTTCTGGATCGTCTCCACCTCGTTGTGCAGGAAGTAGACCTGGCCGCCGCGCTTCAACTCGCGCAGCACCGCCTCGCGGATCACGCCGTTGCCCTCGTTGCGCACGAAGGTCTTGATCGCGAGGCGCCGCTGCGGTGCGGTGGCGATCACCGACAGGTCGCGCAGGCCTTCGAGCGCCATGCCCAGCGTGCGCGGGATCGGCGTGGCCGTGAGCGTGAGCACGTCGACTTCGGCCCGCATGGCCTTGATCGCCTCCTTGTGGCGCACGCCGAAGCGGTGCTCCTCGTCGATGATCAGCAGGCCCAGGTTCTTGAACTTGATCGAGGACGACAGCAGCTTGTGCGTGCCCACCACGATGTCGATGCTGCCGTCCTCCAGCCCCTTGGCCGCCGCGGTGATTTCCTTGCCGGAGCGGAAGCGGCTCATCTCCGCCACCTTCACCGGCCACTTGCCGAAGCGGTCCACCAGCGTCTGGTAGTGCTGCTCCGCCAGCAGCGTGGTCGGCGCGAGGAAGGCGACCTGCTTGCCGCCGGTGATCGCCACGAAGGCGGCGCGCAGTGCGACCTCGGTCTTGCCGAAGCCCACGTCGCCGCACACCAGCCGGTCCATCGGGTGCGGCGACATCATGTCCTGGATCACCGCGTGGATCGCCGCCTTCTGGTCCGGCGTCTCGTCGAAGCCGAAGTCGTTGGCGAAGGCCTCGTAGTCCTGCGCCGAGAAGCGGAAGGCGTGGCCCTGGCGCGCGGCGCGGCGCGCATAGAGGTTCAGCAGTTCGGCGGCGGTGTCGCGCACCTGTTCGGCCGCCTTGCGCTTGGCCTTCTCCCACTGGCCGGAGCCGAGCTTGTGCAGCGGCGCTTCCTCGGCGCCGACGCCGGTGTAGCGGCTGATCAGGTGGAGCTGGCTCACCGGCACGTAGAGCGTCGCCTTGTCGGCGTATTCCAGGTGCAGGAATTCGGTGCTGCCCTGGCCCACGTCCATGCTCGTGAGGCCGCGGTAGCGGCCGATGCCGTGCTGCGCATGCACCACGGGGTCGCCGATGTTCAGCTCCGACAGGTCCTTGATCAGCGCATCGACGTCGCTGACCTGCTCCTGCTTCTTGCGCCGCCGCCCGGTGGGCGCGCTCGCGAACAGCTCGGTCTCGGTGACGAAGTCGATCGCTTCCTCGGCCCAGGCGAAGCCGCTGGCGAGCGCCGCCGTGGCGATGCCCAGCTTCTCCTGGCTGGCCTGGAATTCGGCCAGCGTGTCGAAGGCCGGCAGCGTGAGCTGGCTGGCGCGCAGGAAGTCGAGCAGGCTCTCGCGCCGGCCGGCGCTTTCGGCGAGCACCAGCACGCGGTGCGAGGAGCTCTGCGCGTGGTACTTGAAGTTCTTCAGCGGCTCCTCGGCGCCGCGCACCACGGCGAGGTCCGGCAGGCGGCGGAACTCCGCGTAGCCGTCCTCCTGCGGGATGGCCTTGAGCGCGAGCTGCGCGTGCTCGTTGGCCCGCGTGTAGAACTGCTCGCTGGTGAGGAACAGCGCCTCCGGCGGCAGCACCGGCCGCTCGGGATCGCCCTGCACCAGCCGGAAGCGGTCGCGCGTGTCCTGCCAGAAGCGCTGGAACGAGGGCTCCAGGTCGCCGTGCAGCACCACGGTGGACTGCTCGCCGCAGTAGTCGAACACCGTGGCCGTGCCTTCGAAGAACAGCGGCAGGTAGTACTCGATGCCGGCGGTGGCGACGCCGTTGCCCATGTCCTTGTAGATGCGGCTCTTGGTCGGGTCGCCCTCCAGCAGCTCGCGCCAGCGGCTGCGAAAGCGCGCCCGCGCATCGTCGTCCATCGGGAATTCGCGCCCGGGCAGCAGCCGCACCTCCGGCACGGGATAGAGGCTGCGCTGCGTGTCGGGGTCGAAGGTGCGGATCGAATCGACCTCGTCGTCGAACAGGTCGACCCGGTACGGCACCGGCGAGCCCATGGGAAACAGGTCGATGAGCCCGCCGCGCACCGCGTATTCGCCCGGGCTCACCACCTGCGTCACGTGGCTGTAGCCGGCCAGCGTGAGCTGCGCCTTCAGCCGCGCCTCGTCCAGCTTCTGCTGCACGTGGAAGTGGAAGGTGTAGCCGGCCAGGAAGGCGGGCGGCGCGACGCGGTACAGCGCGGTGCTCGCGGGCACCAGCACCACGTCGGCCTCGCGCTGCAGGATGCGCCACAGGGTCGCGAGCCGTTCGCTGATCAGGTCCTGGTGGGGCGAGAACTGGTCGTAGGGCAGGGTCTCCCAGTCCGGAAAGAGGGCGCAGCGCAGTTCCGGCGCGAAGAACGCGATCTCGTCCGCGAGGCGCTGCGCGTCGTTGGCGTCGGCCGTGACGATCGCGGTGAGCTTTCCGGCCAGCAGTTCGCGCTGGGCGAGTCGGGCCAGCAGCAGCGCATCGGCCGAGCCGACGGGGCGCGGCAAGGCCATCCTTCTTCCGGGGGAAAGCTTGGGCAGGTCCATGGGGAGAAAGCGGAGGCGAAAATGCAAAACACCCCGCGCCTGGAGAGGGCGGGGTGTGCCACCATTGTAGGGGGAATGACGCTCTCCGTAGAATGAAGGGACGGACATGAACGCAACAGCAACCGGACCCAGCTCCCGCTACTTCGCCCTGATCCCCTGCGCCGGCAACGGCAGCCGCGCCGGCACGGCCGGCCCCAAGCAATACGAGCGCGTCGCCGGCCAGCCGATGATCTGGCACACCCTGTCGGCCTTCGCCGGGGTCAGGCGGATCGCGCGCACCCTGGTGGTGGTGGCGCCCAGCGACGGCTTCTTCGAACGCAATCCCACCACCTCGGCCCTGGTCGTGCCCTGCGGCGGCGCCACGCGCGCGCAGAGCGTGGCCAACGGCCTGCGTGAGCTGCGCCGCGCCGGCGCGGTCGACAACGACTGGGTGCTGGTGCACGACGCGGCGCGCTGCCTCATCACGCCCGAGCTGATCGACCGCCTGATCGACCACTGCAGCAAGGACGAAGTGGGCGGGCTGCTGGCCCATCCGCTGCCCGACACGCTGAAGATCGGCGACAACGGCCGTGTCGCCGCCACCGTGACGCGGGCCGACAAGTGGCAGGCGCAGACGCCGCAGATGTTCCGCCTGGGCATGCTGAGGCAGGCCCTGGAGGGCGCGGACGGCCAGGTCACGGACGAATCCAGCGCGATCGAGAAGATGGGCCTGAGGCCGCTGCTGGTGGAAGCCGGCGCGCAGAACTTCAAGGTCACCTACCCCGAGGACTTCGCGATGGCCGAGGCCGTGCTGCGCGGGCGCAAGAGATGAGCCCCCACGCTCCGCACTGCGTGTCGTCGCTGCCCCCCGAGGGGGCCCAGGCGCCCTTCGGGCGGCCGTGCGGGCGCAAGAGATGAGCCCCCACGCTCCGCACTGCGTGTCGTCGCTGTCCCCCGAGGGGGCCCAGGCGCCCTTCGGGCGGCCGTGCGGGCGCCTGTGACGCAGCTGCGAATCGGCGAGGGCTGGGACACGCACGCCCTCGTGCCCGGCCGCCGGCTCGTGCTGGGCGGCGTGGAGATCCCTCATGAGCGGGGCCTGCTGGGGCACTCGGATGCCGACGCGCTGCTGCACGCGATCACCGACGCGCTCCTCGGCGCCGCGGGCCTGGGCGACATCGGCCGGCACTTCCCGGATACCGACGAGCGCTTTCGCGGCGCCGATTCGGTCGTGCTGCTGCAGGAGGCGATGCGGCGCGTGGGCGAGCAGGGCTGGAAGCTCGTCAACCTGGACAGCACCGTCGTCGCGCAGGCACCGAAGCTGGCGCCGCACATCGAGGCCATGCGCTCGCGCATCGCGCAGGCGCTGGCGCTCGCGCCCGATCAGGTCAACGTGAAGGCCAAGACGGCGGAAAGGCTCGGCCCCGTGGGCATGGGCCAGAGCATCGAGGCGAGGGCGGTGGTGCTGCTGGCGCGGTAAGGGCCACCGCCACTGCCCGAACTACCGGACGCAGAGGACGCAGAGGACGCAAAAGATACGCAGAGGACGCAAAAAAGACAAAGACAACTTGAAAAGGCTGTTTTTTGCGTCCTTTGCGTACCCTTCGCGTCCTCTGCGTCCGGCTGTCCGGCTGTCCGGCTGTCCGGACGTTCAGGCCGCTTCGCGGGTGCGGTTGTTCAGCTCCGAAGCGCCGTTGCCGCCGCCCGGCATGGCCGGCATCAGCCTCGGCCGCTGCAGCTTGATGTGCGCCGCCAGGCCGCCTGAGCTGGTGTTCGACAGCGCGAAGATGCCGCCCATGCGCTGCACCGTCTTGTCGACGATCGCCAGGCCCAGGCCCGCGCCGGTGGCGGCCGTGCGCGCCGCATCGCCGCGGAAGAAGGGCTTCACCAGGTTCGGCAGGGCATCGGGCGCCACGCCCATGCCGTGGTCGCGCACCTTCAGCAGCACCCATTCGTTGCGCGCCTTGGCGACGATATCCACCACGGCGATGCCGGTCTCGGGGGTCTTGCCGTAGCGGCGGGCGTTTTCCAGCAGGTTGGCGATGACGCGGGCCAGCTCCACCTCGTCGGCCAGCACCTGCAGGTTCTTGGGCATGTCGAGGTTCACGCGGATGTCGCCGTGGTCCTCGATGGCGTACATGCAGGCCTCGATCACGTCGTTGAGCACCACGGGCTTGAGCTCGGCGTGGTCCGGGCGGGCGTAATCGAGGAACTTGTCGATGATGGCGTCGAGCTGGTCGATGTCGGCCGCCATGTGCTCGCGCGCATCGGGGTCCACCACGCTCATCTCGGTTTCCAGGCGCAGCCGCGCCAGCGGCGTGCGCAGGTCGTGCGAGATGCCGGCCAGCATGACGGCGCGGTCCTGCTCGATCTTGGCCAGTTGCTGCGCCATGCGGTTGAAGCCGATGTTCACCTCGCGGATCTCGCTGGTGACGGCCTTCTCGTCCAGGCGGCTGGCGTCGAAGTCGCCGTCGCGAACCCGGCTGGCGGCAAACGACAGCTGCTTGAGCGGCCGGTTGATCAGCCGCGCGATCACCGCCGCGCCGGCCAGCGACAGCGCCGCGGCCGTGATCAGCCAGACCAGCCAGGTCTTGCCGCCCACCTGCGAGAAGCGGGTGCGATCCAGCAGCATCCAGTAGTCGTCGCGGTCGATCTTGAAGCCGATCCAAAGGCCTTCCTCGCCGTTGACGTTGCTGGCCATCAGGGTGCCGTTGCCCAGCCGGTTCAGCAGCTCGTCGAGGATGCGGCGGTCCATCGCGCCGGCCGACAGCGGCGCGAACCTGTCCTTCGGCTCGCGCGGCAGGATGCGCACGCCTTCCTGGTCGGCCAAGGTCTTGATCAGGGAGACGCGGGCGATCGGGTCGGCGTGCACCAGCGCGGCGCGGCTGAGGTTCACCAGCGAGGCGATCTGCTGCGCCGTCTGCACCGCGCGCGGCTCGAACTCCAGCGCCCGGAAGGTCTGCAGCCAAGCCACGATGGAGCCCACCAGCAGCAGCGACAGCAGGAAGAAGGTGCGCCAGAACAGCGACAGGCCGACGCGCGGCCGCATCTCCAGGGGAGCCGGCGCGGTCTCCAGCGGGGCGGGGCTGGTTTGCTCTTGGGCTTGCATGACGGCGCGGATCATGGGAAATGACGAAGGACGGACAACAAATGCGTGGCGCAGCTGGGCAGGCCATTGTGGGCCCGAAGGCCCCCCTTGTCATTCGCCATCCGGCGCCGGCGTGTCATTTGTCATGCACGCGCGCCACCGGCGCGCGCGCGATCAGCCCGCGCCGTCCGGCACGAACACGTAGCCCACGCCCCACACCGTCTGGATGTAGCGCGGCGAGGCCGGATCGGCTTCGATCAGCTTGCGCAGCCGCGAAACCTGCACGTCGAGGCTGCGGTCGAAGGGCTCGAACTCGCGGCCGCGGGCCAGCTGCGCCAGCTTCTCGCGCGACAGCGGCTGGCGCGGATGGCGTACCAGCGCCTTGAGCATCGCGAATTCGCCGGTGGTCAGGGGCAGCTCCTCGCCGTTCTTGCGCAGGGTGCGGGCACCCAGGTCGAAGGCGAAGGGGCCGAAGCTCACGACCTCGTTGTCGGACGAGGGCGCGCCCGGCGCCTCCTGGGCGGGGCGGCGGCGCAGCACGGCGTGCACGCGCGCCAGCAGCTCGCGCGGGTTGAACGGCTTGCCCAGGTAATCGTCGGCGCCGACTTCCAGGCCCACGATGCGGTCGACGTCCTCGCCCTTGGCCGTGAGCATGATGATGGGGGTGCGGTCGTTGGCGGCGCGCAGGCGCCGGCAGATCGACAGCCCGTCCTCGCCCGGCATCATCAGGTCGAGCACGATCAGGTCGGCCGTCTCGCGCAGCATCAGGCGGTTGAGCGCCTTGCCGTCTTCGGCCAGGATCACTTCGAAACCTTCCTGCGTGAGATAGCGGCGGAGCAGGTCGCGGATGCGCGCGTCATCGTCGACGACGAGGATCTTGTCGGTCCGTGCTGCAGCTTGCGTCATGGTTCTCCAGAGGCCAATTTGTAACAGCGTCGATGGTACGGGTCAGCCGGGCCGTTTTCCCGGATTTTCCGACCCACCTTTCACCGTGTTACACATGTTGCCCCAGCCCTGCCGGCTTGACAAGGCGTATGCGAAACCGCCCGCCGCGGCCGCGTTCTACTTCGCATGAAGCTCTTCGCTGCCCTGTTGGCCGTGGCCGCACTGGGTGCCGCCGCGGCCGAGTCTCCGCCGCCTGCGCCGGAGCAGGCGCCGGAGCCGGTGCCGGGGCGGGTGCAAGTCCAGGCACCGGCAGCCGACCCCGGGCTGCGCCAGGCAGTGCAGAATTTCCTGCGGCTGGAACCGAGCCCCCCGCCGCGGCACCTGAGCCCGGAGGAGAGCGCCGAGCTGCGACGCCAGTTGAACCAATACGGGCACCGCCCCGAGCGGCCGCCCCTGCACCCGGAGACCCGATGACCCGACCTTACCGCCTGCTGGCGGCCTGCGCCCTCGCCCTTGCCGCCACCGGCGCCTTTTCCCAGACCGTGCCGCCGCCCCAGAACGTCCTGCAGCTGCAGGCCAGCGGCACCGTCGAGGTCCAGCAGGACCTGCTGATGATGACGCTGAGCACCTCGCGCGACGGCACCGAGCCGGCCGCAGTGCAGGCGCAGCTCAAGGCCGCACTCGATGCGGCACTGGCCGAGGCCAAGCGCAACGCCCAGCCCGGGCAGATGGACGTTCGCACCGGCAATTTCGCCCTCTATCCGCGCCACAACCGCGACGGCCGCATCACCGGCTGGACCGGCAGTACCGAGCTGATCCTGGAAGGGCGCGACTTCGCCCGCATCACGCAGACCGCCGGGCGCATCAACACCATGACGCTCGCCGGCGTGAGCTTCGGCCTCAGCCGCGAACAGCGGGCCAAGGTGGAAAGCGATGCCCAGGCGCAGGCCATCCAGCGCTTCAAGGACCGGGCCGCGGAACTCGCGCGCGGCTTCGGCTTCACCGGCTACACCCTGCGCGAGGTGGCCGTGAACAGCAACGAGCCGGGTTTCACGCCGCGCATGCGGATGATGGCGCAGGAAGCGCGCGCCCCGGCGGCCGAGGCGCCGGTGCCGGTGGAGCCGGGGCGCAGCGCGGTCACCGTCACCGTCTCCGGCTCGGTGCAACTGCGCTGAGTCCGGGCCCCAGCGCGGGGCCCTTTTTCTGCCGGCGCGGCGCCGCCGCATGGCTGCGCCCGGCTCAGTCCGACACGCCCGGCGGGGTGGCGCGGCTAAGCTGCCGTGCATGGTCGCCGTCCTGTCCGCCCCCGAAGCCGCCGCGCAGGACGGCGCGCCCGCCAGCGGGACGCAGCCCGAATTCTTCCTCGTGATGAACCGGGGCTCCGGCAACAACGAAAAGGACGAGGTGCGGGCGGCCATCGCCGGCGAACTCGAGCGCGCCGGCCGGGCCCACCGCTTCGTGCCGATCCCGCCGGGCCAGCTGGTCCAGGCCTGCCAGGAGGCGGCGCGGCTGGCGCGCGAGCACGGCGGGGTGCTGGTCGCGGTGGGCGGTGACGGCACGCTCAATTGCGCGGCCCAGGCGGCGCTGGCGCAGGGCTGTCCGCTGGGCGTGATCGCACAAGGCACCTTCAACCTGTTCGCCCGCGAGCACGGGCTGCCGCTCGATGCCGCCGAGGCCGCGCGGGCCCTGCTCGGTGCGCGGCCGGAGCCGGTGCAGGTCGGCTGGGTGAACCAGCGGGCCTTCCTGGTCAACGCGTCGGTCGGGCTCTACCCGAAGCTGCTGGCCGACCGCGAGCTGCTCAAGCAGAGGCTGGGCCGGCACCGCTGGATCGCCATGCTGTCTGCCCTCAAGAGCCTGCTGGAGTGGCGGCTGCAGCTCGTGCTAGACGCCGAACTCGATGGCCAGCTCACGCAGCTGCGCACGGCCAGCGTCTTCGTCTGCAACAACCGCCTGCAGTTGCAGCGGGTGGGCGTGCGGGACGAGGTGGTGGCGCAGCTGGGCGAAGGGCGGCTCGCGGGACTGCTGGTGCGGGCGGCCAGCCCCTGGTCCAAGCTGCGCATGCTGCTGAAGGCGGCCTGCGGCAAGCTCGCGGCCGAGCCGGAGATCCACAGCTTCACCCTGCGCACCCTGAGCGTCGGCGCCCGCGGCGCGCGCCGGCTGAAGGTGGCCGCCGACGGCGAGGTCACATGGATGCAGCTGCCGCTGCGCTTCACGGTCGCGCCCCGGCCGCTGATGGTGATGCTGCCGCCGCCCGGGCAGCGCCTGCCCGCCAGATGACCGTCATCCTGCACCTGTCGGACACCCACTTCGGCACCGAGGAGGCGCCCGTGATCGCGGCCCTGCAGCAGCTGGTGCGGCAGGAAAAGCCCAGCGCCGTGATCCTGAGCGGCGACATCACGCAGCGTGCCCGCCGCGCGCAGTTCACGGCGGCGCGCGCGTTCTGCGATTCGCTGCACGTGGACCACCTGCTGACGCTGCCGGGCAACCACGACATCCCCCTGTACAACGTGGCCGCGCGCCTGTTCGCCCCCTACCGCGGCTACGCCCGCGTGTTCGGCCACAACCTGGAGCCGGAGCTGGAGTTCGCCGACGTGCTGGTGATCGGCGTGAACACGACGCGGCCCGAGCGTCGCAAGGACGGCGTGGTGTCGCCGCGGCAGATCCGCCGCGTGGTGCAGCGCCTGCACGGCGCGCGGCGCGAGCAGCTGCGCATCGTGGTCACCCACCAGCCGGCCTGCGTGATGCGCCCGGAGGACGAGAAGGACCGGCTGCATGGCGGCGAGGAGGCGGCGCTGGCGTGGTCGCGCGCCGGAGCGGACCTGCTGCTCGGAGGGCACATCCACCTGCCTTACGTGAGCGACGTGTGCACGCGGGTGAAGACCGCGACCCGCACGCTGTACTGCATCCAGGCGGGGACGGCGTTCTCGCACCGGGTGCGGCACAACACGCCGAATTCGGTCAACGTGATCCGGTGGACGGCGCCGGCGGCCGGCGAGCCGCGCGTGTGCCACGTGGAGCGCTGGGACTACGACCTGGCGGACAGCCGCTTCGAGCTGACGCACCCGTACGAGTTGAAGCTGGGGGCTTGAATACAGAACTTCCGGACGCAGAGGACGCAAAAGATACGCAGAGGACGCAAAGAAGACATCTTCAATTGGCTGTTCTTTCGCGTCCTCTGCGTACTCTTTGCGCCCTCTGCGTCCGGTAGTCCGGCTGTTACTGCGCCGCCCAACCCCCGTCCATGTTCCACGCCACGCCGCGCACGTTCTTCGCCGCCTCCGAGCAGAAGAACACCGCCAGCTCGCCCAGTTCCTCCGGCGTGGTGAACTGCAGCGACGGTTCCTTCTCGGCCAGCAGCTGCTTCTTGGCTTCCTCGTTGCTCAGGCCCTCGGCGGCGGCGCGGGCATCCACCTGCTTCTGCACCAGCGGCGTCAGCACCCAGCCGGGGCAGATCGCGTTGCAGGTGATGCCGGTGGTGGCCGTCTCCAGCGCCGTCACCTTGGTCAGGCCGACGAGGGCGTGCTTGGCCGCGACATAGGCCGCCTTCTGCGCCGAGGCCACCAGGCCGTGCACCGAGGCGAGGTTGATGATGCGGCCCCAGTTGGCCGCCTTCATGGCCGGCAGCGCGAGCCGCGTGGTGTGGAATGCGCTCGACAGGTTGATGGCGATGATCGCGTCCCAGCGCTCGGGCGGGAAATCCTCGATCGCCGCCACGTGCTGGATGCCCGCGTTGTTGACCAGCACGTCGGTGCGGCCGAAGGTCTGCGCCACGTAGCGCATCATGGCCTCGATCTCGGCCGGCTTGCTCATGTCCGCGCCGTGGTAGCCGACCTTCACGCCCAGTGCGGCGATCTCCGCCTTCGGGCCTTCGACGTCGCCGAAGCCATTGAGCACGATGTCGGCGCCCTGGCGCGCCAGCGCCTTGGCGATGCCCAGGCCGATGCCGCTGGTGGAGCCTGTGACGAGGGCGGTCTTGCCTTTCAACATGCGATGTTCTCCTCTCCGGGATAATCTTGGGAATGAAGCAGCCGAGCAGCGAGCGTAATCGCTTCCGCAGCCGGCGCGTATCCATGACCGTTCCTACGCTGAACTACGTATCCTGTCCCGATGCCGCCGGCACGCACCGCATGGCGTACTGGCTGTGGGGCGCGCCCGAGGCGGCGCACGTCGTCGTCTGCGCGCACGGCCTGTCGCGCCAGGGGCGTGACTTCGACGTGCTGGCCCGCGCGCTGCTGCAGCGCAGCCCGCAGCCGCTGCGCGTGGTGTGCCCGGACGTGGCCGGCCGCGGCCGCAGCGACTGGCTGGCCGACCCGCAGGGCTACGCCATCCCGCAGTACGCGGCCGACATGCTGCAGCTCCTGGGCCGGCTGCATGCCGCCGCGCCCATCGCCACCCTGGACTGGGTGGGCACCAGCATGGGCGGCCTGATCGGGCTGGCGCTCGGCGGCGCGCCCAACTTGCCGCTGCCCGTGCCGCTGCGCCGCCTGGTGCTGAACGACGTGGGCCCGGTGATCGAATGGACGGCGCTGCAGCGCATCGGCCTCTATCTGGGCAACACCGGCCGCTTCGAGTCGGTGCAGCAGGCCGCCGATGCCATGTGGCAGATCTCGCGCAGCTTCGGCCCGCACACGCCCGAGGAGTGGCTGGCCCTCTCGCAGGCCATGGTCAGGCCGCTGCCCGAGGGCGGCTTCACGCTGCACTACGACCCGGCCATCGCCGTGCCCTTCCGCACCATCAGCGAAGCCGATGCGAAGCAGGGGCAGGCGGCACTGTGGCAGCTGTTCGACGCCGTGCGCGCGCAGACGCTGCTGCTGCGCGGGGCCGACTCCGACCTGCTCGCGCGCGAAACCGCGCTGGAGATGACGCGCCGCGGCCCGCGGCCGCGCCTGATCGAATTCCAGGGCGTCGGCCATGCGCCGACGCTCGTTGCCCACAACCAGGTGCAGGCCGTCGCGGCCTTCCTCCTGGACAACGAATCCGCGCCCGATGAAAAGCCATACAGCGGAACAGGGTGAGCGGCTGCCGGAGCTGGTGGCCGCGGCCGAACAGGCCTTGCCGCAGCAGGTCAACGCCCTGCAGCGCGCCCGCGCCTTCGCCGAGCCGCTGATCGCCGCCGAGACGCTGGAGACCGGCGAGAACACGCTCGCGCACGCGGATGCCGTGGCGACCATCCTCAAGGCCATGGGCGGCTCGGAAGCGATGCAGGCCGCGAGCTACCTCGTCTACGCCTGCCCGCACCTGAACAAGCCGCAGGAGGTGATCGCCAAGGCCTTCGGCGACAGCTATGCGGCGCTGGCGGTGGAGACGACCAAGCTGGTGCGGGTGCAGCAGCAGGCGCGCGGCGCCGAGCACTTCCTCGAAGACCCGCGGGTGCAGACGGAGAACGTGCGCAAGATGCTGCTGGCGTTCTCGCGCGACCTGCGGGTGGTGATGCTGCGGCTCGCCTCGCGGCTGCAGACCCTGCGCCATTACGCCGCCAGCAAGCAGCCGATGCCGGCGGCCGTGGCGCGCGAGGCGCTGCAGGTGTTCGCGCCGCTGGCCAACCGCCTGGGCATCTGGCAGGTGAAGTGGGAGATGGAGGACCTGGCCTTCCGCTTCCTCGAACCGGAGACCTACAAGCAGGTCGCCCGCTGGCTGGACGAGAAGCGCGTCGAGCGCGAGCAGTACGTGGAGCAGCTGCGCAGCGACCTCGAGCGCGATCTGCGCGCGCAGGGCATCCGGGCCGAGGTGTCGGGCCGGCCCAAGCACATCTACAGCATCGTCAAGAAGATGCGCGGCAAGTCGCTCGATTTCGAGCAGGTGCTGGACGTGCGGGCGCTGCGCGTGATCGTGCCCGACGTGAAGGACTGCTACGGCGCCCTGGACTGGGTGCATTCGCGCTTCACGCCGCTGCTGGAGGAATTCGACGACTACATCGCCAGGCCCAAGCCGAACGGCTACCAGTCGCTGCACACCATCGTGCGCGACGCCGCCGGCCGGCCGATCGAGATCCAGATCCGCACCCAGGCGATGCACGAGCACGCCGAGCACGGCGTGGCCGCCCACTGGGCCTACAAGGAGGCCGGGCACAAGGGCTATGCCGGCGTCAGCGCCTCGGGCGAATACGACACCAAGATCGCCGTGCTGCGGCAGCTGCTGGCGTGGGAGCGCGATCTCTCCGGCTCGGAGCAGTCCCTGTTCGAGGACAGCATCTACGTGCTGACGCCGCAGGCCTCGATCGTGGAGCTGCCCCGCGGCTCCACGCCGGTGGACTTCGCCTACACGGTGCACACGAGTCTCGGCCACCGCTGCCGCGGCGCGCGCGTGGACGGCGCGATGGTGCCGCTGAACACGCAGCTGGCCAACGGCCAGACCGTGGAGATCGTGGCAGCCAAGGAGGGCGGCCCTTCGCGCGACTGGCTCAACCCCGAACTCGGCTTCCTGGCCAGCAACCGGGGGCGCAGCAAGGTGCGCGCGTGGTTCAACGAGCAGGCGCGGCACGAGACGGTGGGGCGCGGGCGCGAACTGGTGGAGCGGCTGCTGCAGCGCGAAGGCAAGACGGCCCTGAAGCTGGAGGACCTGGCCGCGAAGCTGGGGTTCAAGTCCGCCGAGGACCTGTTCGCGGTGGTCGGCAAGGACGAATTCTCGCTGCGCACCATCGAGACCTTCCTGCATCCGCCGGAGCCGGCGCCGAGCGAGGACGAGGTCCTGCTGGCGAAGAAGTCGAAGCCGGTGGAGGCGAAGTCGCCCAAGGGCGGCGTGCTGGTGGTCGGCGTCGATTCGCTCATGACGCAGCTGGCCAAGTGCTGCAAGCCGGCGCCGCCGGACGCGATCAGCGGCTTCGTCACGCGCGGCAAGGGCGTGAGCATCCACCGCCGCGACTGCGCCAACTTCCGCCAGATCGCCACGCGCAGTCCCGAGCGCGTGATCGAGGTGGAATGGGGCCGGCCCAAGGCGGGGGAGTCGCAGGTCTATCCGGTGGACGTCGCCATCGAGGCCGGCGACCGCCAGGGCCTGCTGCGCGACATCTCGGAAGTGTTCGCCAAGGAGAAGATGAACGTGATCGGCGTGCAGACGCAGTCGGTGCGCGGCACCGCCTGGATGACGTTCACCGTCGAAGTCGCCGACTCGCAGCGTCTCGGCAAGGTGCTCGCAACCGTGCGCGAGGTGGCCGGCGTGCAGTCGGCGCGGCGGCGCTGAGGCGGGCGGCAAACCGCGCCGATTCCTCTGCTACAATTGCGGGCTCAACGACAGGCGCGTAGCTCAGCTGGTTAGAGCACCACCTTGACATGGTGGGGGTCGTTGGTTCGAGTCCAATCGCGCCTACCAATCCGAAGGCCTGAAAAGTCCAGTAAATGCTGGGTTTTTCGGGCCTTTTCCTTTGGTGACGCCGGCTCCGCAGGGAAACGTCAGGGAGACTCTTGCGAAGCCCGGAACTGGAGTCGAACTCCCAGTGGGTCAGAGGCGGCCGTGCGCGTGCCCCATCCTTCCGACACCTCAAGAAGATCGGCGTCGCCTGTACGTTCCCGGCGGGCTCCCCGTCCAACCTTTGAACGCCCGCTGGAACGCGGGCGAATCCGCGAATCCCAGTTCCTGCGCGATGTCGGCCAAGTTGTCGTCGCTGACCGTGAGCCGCATGATCGCGATGTCCCGCCGCAACTCGTCTTTCAGCGCCTGGAATGAAGTGCCGATGGCGGCGAGTTGCCGCTGCAGTGTTGGCGCCGCCATGTGCAGCTCCGCCGCGGTCTCCGCAAGCCCCGGCCAGCGCGGGCGCGTGTGCTGAAGGTGTACGCGCACGCGAGTGGCGATGCCCTCGTTGCCCCGTCGCGGCACGATCAGCGCGGCTGGCCAACTCGCCACGAAGGCTCGCAGCGCCGCCTCGTCCCGTAGCACGGGGCGCGCCAGCCGCCGGGCGTCGAACCAGAAGGCCGAGTGCGGCTGGCCGAAACGCATCGGCGCCGGGAACGTGGGCCCGTACTGCTCCGCATAGGCTGGAGGGTCGAAGGCGAAGTCGAAACGGACCGCGGGCAGCGAGCCACCGGCGAGCCACGCCGCCATGCGCCAGGTGATGCGCACCATGAGTTCGTGCAGGAAGCGCGGCCGCCATTCGGCTCCCGTGAGGTGCACCGCAATTCCGGCGAGCGCACCTTCTGTGCGCAACTCCAGTTCAAGGTCATCCTGCAAGAGAGACATCACGTGGCACACGCGCTCGAGCGCCGCGCCGACATCGCGGCGCCGCAGTGCTGAATCTGCGAGCAGTTCGAGGCTTCCCCGCTTGAGGGGACGCGCGAGCAGGCCCACAGCCTCGTCGTCGAGCCGTTCGATCAACAGGCGGAAGAGGGCAATGTACTGGTCCGTGCTGACGCGGGCCGATTCCCGTTCCAGGAGCTCCGGCGCGATTCCCGCTTCCACCAGCCAGGCTTCGGGCTGGCATCCGCGCACGCGCGCCCCTTCAAGGAGCCCACGCACCAGCGCCATCGGGATCGTGTAGGGAGCGGGAGCGGCTGGCACGAGGGCGGATCGAGGTCTTTTGCCATCCGAACGAGGCGGCCTGCCATGGGCGCGCAGGCGGTCCGATTCTACGATCGGCCCATCATTCTTCTGGAGAGAACATCCCATGACCCGTGATGTCTTCGTGTCTGGCGTCGGCATGATCCCGTTCGCCAAGCCCGGCAAGCACGAACCGTATCCGCAGATGGCTGCCAAGGCGGTGCGCGCTGCGCTGGCCGATGCCGGTATCGCGTACGACGCGGTCGAGCAGGCCTACGTCGGCTACGTGTACGGCGATTCCACGGCAGGGCAGTGCGCGCTGTACGAGGTGGGCATGACGGGCATCCCCGTCGTGAACGTCAACAACAACTGTTCCACCGGCTCCACCGCCCTGTTCCTCTCGCGCCAGGCCGTTGCCACCGGGGCCGCCGAATGCGTGCTGGCGCTCGGCTTCGAGCACATGAACCCCGGCGCGCTGGGATCCGTGTTCAACGACCGCGTGAGCCCGTTCCAGCGCTTCGATGACGCGACTGCGGACCTGGTGGGCCACGGCGAGATCCCGCTGGCGCTGCGCTACTTCGGGGGCGCCGGGCTCGCGCACATGCAGCAGTACGGCACCAAGCTGTCCACGTTCGCCAAGATTCGCGCCAAGGCGAGCCGCCATGCGGCCAACAACCCGCTGGCGCTGTTCCGCAACGTGGTGAGTGAGGAGGAGGTGCTGGCCGGCCCCGTGCTGTGGCCCGGTGTGATGACGCGCCTGATGGCCTGCCCGCCGACTTGCGGCGCAGCCGCGGCGGTGCTGTGCACGGAAGCCTTCGCCAAGAAGCACGGCCTGGACGCCAGCGTGCGCATCAAGGCGCAGGCGATGACGACCGACACCCCCGCAACGTTCGGTGCACGTGACATGCGCGAAGTGGTCGGCTTCAGCATGGCGAAGGCCGCCGCCAGGAAGGTGTATGAAGCGGCGGGGATCGGACCGCAGGACGTCGACGTGGTGGAGTTGCACGACTGCTTTGCTCACAACGAGCTGCTGTCGTACGAAGCCCTGGGCCTGTGCCCCGAAGGCGGCGCCGAGAAGTTCGTGTGCGACGGCGACAACACCTATGGCGGCAAGGTGGTGACCAACCCGTCGGGCGGCCTGCTGTCCAAGGGCCATCCGCTGGGTGCCACCGGCTTGGCGCAGTGCACGGAACTGGTCCACCAGCTGCGGGGCACCGCCGCGCAGCGGCAGGTGAACAACGCGCGGCTCGCGCTGCAGCACAACCTCGGCCTGGGCGGCGCCTGCGTGGTGACGCTGTACGAGCGCCTCTGAGGAGCGGAACGTGATCGACAAGAAGTGGATCGGCCACGAGCTTGGCGCATCCGAGCTGCCCATCGAGCGATCGCGGCTGCGCTTCTTCGCCAAGGCAATTGGCGAAGACGACCCGGTCTATACCGACCGGTCCGCAGCGCGCGACGCGGGCTATCCCGACCTGCCGGCGCCGCCCACCTTCCTGTTCGCGGCGGAGCTGGACTCCGCAGCGGTGGACCGAATGCTGGCCCTGCTGGGGATCCCCGTGGCCAAGCTGCTCCATGGCGAACAGTCGTTCACCTACCGCAAAGCGGCGTGCGTGGGCGACACCGTCACCGTTCATTCACGCATCGAGGACATCTACGACAAGAAGAACGGCGCTCTTGAGTTCGTGGTGAAGTCCTCGCGCGCCACCAACCAGGCGGGCGAGCTGGTCGCCGAGATGCGCACCGTGCTGGTGTGCCGCCATTGAAGGAAACATCTTGACCTTACCCACCTACGAATCCGCGCAGGTCGGCGACGCTTTGCCTGCATTGGAACTGCCGGCGGTCGACCGCGCGCGGCTGGCGCTGTTCGGCGGCGCCTCGGGCGACCACAACCCGATCCACATCGACACCGACTTCGCCCGCCGCGCCGGCATGCCGGACGTCTTCGCGCAAGGCATGCTGGGCATGGCCTGGGTCGGCCGGCTGCTCACGCGCTGGGCGCCGCAGTCGCGCCTGAGGCGCTTCGACGTGCGCTTCCAGGGCATCACGCACCTGGGCCACGTGATGCGCTGCACGGGCCACATCACCGAAAAGCTCGAAGTGGACGGCGAGCGCTGCGTGCGCGTCGCCGTGCAGAGCGCCAACCAGTTTGGCCAGATCAAGCTCGCCGGCGAAGCGCTGGTGGCCCTGTCCTAGATTCCGTTCGCAAGAGAGATTCCCATGACGAAAAAACTCGATGGCAAGGTTGCCCTCGTTTCCGGTTCCGGCCGCGGCATCGGCCGCGCCATCGCACTGAAGCTGGCCTCCGAGGGCGCGCGCGTGGTCGTCAACGACCTCGACGCCGGCCCGGCGGACGAAGTCGTGGCGGAGATCCGCGCCGGCGGCGGCGAGGCTGTTGCCTGCGCCGGCAGCGTCACGGCGAGCGACTTCGCCGAGCGCTTCGTGGGCGCGGCGGTGGAGAACTTCAAGGGCCTCGACATCATCGTCAACAACGCCGGCTACACCTGGGACAGCGTGATCCAGAAGATGACCGACGAGCAGTGGTACGCGATGGTGGACTGTCATATGACGGCACCCTTCCGCATCCTGCGCGCCGCGCAGCCGGTGATCCGCAAACTGTCCAAGGCAGAGGCGGAGAGGGGCGAGCGCGTCATGCGCAAGGTGGTCAACGTGTCATCGGTGGCGGGCTTGTTCGGCAACGCGGGGCAGGCGAACTACTCCGCCGCCAAGGCCGGCATCACCGGGTTGACGATGACGCTCGCCAAGGAGTGGGGACGCATGAACGTGACGGTCAACTGCGTCGCTTTCGGCTTGATCAGGACGCGCCTGACCTCCACCACAGCCGACGCCGGCGGCACCGCCAACATCGGCGGCCGCGAGATCAAGGTGGGCGTCAACCCGGACCTCATGGCGGCCATGGAGAAAGGCATTCCCCTGGGGCGCGCGGGAACGCCCGAAGAAGCGGCGGGCGCCGTGTACCTGCTGTGCCAGCCCGAGTCGGACTACGTCAGCGGCCAGACGCTCATGTGCACCGGCGGCCTGACGGGAATCTGAGCAGGCGCCCCGCCGGGCCGGGTTCCCGGCGAGAACGGGATCCGCGCCCGCGATGGCCTGCATCGCCATACGCCGCAAGTATCGGGCGACCTAAAAACAGTATTTGTCAGGGGTGGCTGCAGGCCCGAGGATGCCAGTCACCCGCACCGACCACCCGCCACCATGACCTCTCCTTCCGCTGCCGGCCCTCTTGCCGGCGTCCGTATCCTGGACCTGACGACCGTGCTGATGGGGCCCTTCGCGACCCAGCAGCTCGGTGATCTCGGCGCCGATGTCATCAAGGTCGAATCGCCCGCCGGCGACAGCACGCGCAGCATCGGCCCCATGCGCCACCCTGGCATGGGGCCGGTGTTCCTGCATTGCAACCGCAACAAGCGCAGCATCGTGCTGGACTTGAAGCAAGCCGAAGGGCGCGAGGCGCTGCTGCAGCTCGCGGAGACGGCCGATGTGCTGGTGTACAACGTGCGGCCCGCCGCCATGAAGCGGCTGAAGCTCTCGTACGAGGAGGTCGCCGCGGTCAAGCCGGACATCATCTATGCCGGGCTCTACGGCTTCGGGCAGGAAGGTCCGTATGCGGCGCGCCCGGCCTACGACGACCTGATCCAGGGCGCGGTGGGCATCCCCACGCTTTCCGTGCTCGCAGGCAGCGAGACGCCGCGGTACGCACCCAGCGCGCTGGCGGATCGTATCGTCGGCATCGCCGCCGGCAACGCCATCCTGGCTGCCTTGTTCCACCGCCAGCGCACCGGCGAAGGGCAGTCCGTGGAAGTGCCGATGTTCGAAACCATGGCGCAACTGACCCTCGGCGACCACATGGGCGGGCGGACCTTCGAGCCGGGCATCGGCCCCACCGGCTATCCGCGCATCCTGAACCCGGACCGCCGGCCGTATCGCACGAAGGACGGCTACATCTGCGCGATGTTCTACAACGACCGCCAATGGCAGGCGTTCTTCGAGATGACCGGGCGGCCGCACCTGTTCAAGCAGGACGCGCGCTTCGCCACCATGGGCAGCCGCACGGAAAACATCCACGCGCTGTACGCGATGGTCGCAGAGGCCATGGCCACCAGGACCACGGCGGAGTGGGAGAAGGCCTTGATGGAGGCGGACATCCCGAACATGCCCATGAACACGATCGAGTCGCTGATGGAAGACCCCCACCTGAACGCGGTGGGCTTCTTCGAGCACCAGGTCCATCCCTCCGAGGGGCCGATCCGCGCCATGCGCGCGCCGGCGCGCTTCTCGCGCACGCAGCCGCACCAGCGCTCCTTCGCGCCGCGCCTGGGCGAGAACAGCGAGGAAGTGCTGCGCGAGGCCGGCTACACCCTGCCTGAAGTGGCGGCGTTGCGCGCACAGGGCGTGCTCGAGCCGGCCGACCTGCGCGACGCGACACGCCCATGAATGCCATCCCTTCCCCCGACAGCCTGTCCACCGCTGCCCGCGAGGCGGGCGTAGAACCGGAGCAATCCATGGCCCCTTTCCTGGAACAGACCCGCCACGGGCACGTGCTGGTGCTGACGATGAACCGGCCGCAGACCCATAACGCGGTCTCGGACCCCGATGCGATCGAGGCGCTGCTCGCGGCCTGCGCGCAGATCAACGCGGACCACGAGGTGCGCGCCGTGGTGCTCACCGGCACCGGCAAGGCCTTCTCTTCCGGCGGCAACGTGAAAACGCTCCGCGACCAGGTCGGCAGCGGTCTCGGGGTGCCTGCGCTGTCCCGCCATGCCTACCGTGACGGCATCCAGCGCCTGCCGCTGGCCTTGTACAACCTGGAAGTACCGGTGATCGCCGCGGTCAACGGGCACGCCATCGGCGCCGGCAACGACCTCGCCTGCATGTGCGACGTGCGCATTGCCAGCACCGAGGCCAGGTTCGCCTGCAGCTTCATCAAGCTGGGCCTGATCCCCGGCGACGGCGGTGCCTGGCTGCTGCCGCGCATCGTCGGTCGCAGCATCGCCGCCGAGATGGCGTTCACCGGCCGCGCGGTCGACGCCTTCCAGGCCCTGGACTACGGCCTCGTCTCCCAAGTGGTCGCGCCGGAGCAACTGCTCTCGACAGCGCTGGCGCTCGCCGAGGAAATTGCGGCCCATCCCCCACACGCGTTGCGCATGACCAAGCGCCTGCTGCGCGAAGGTGAGCACACGCGACTCGATACGCTCCTCGAGCTGTCGGCCGCGTTGCAGGCCCTGGCGCACCACACGCCGGAGCATGAGGAAAGGCTGACAGCCTTCGCGTCCGGGCGCGCGAAGGCCATCGCTCGCTGAATCCCTGATCACCAATAGAGAGAGAGACATGCATTCCACCATCCATCGACGCGCCGCACTGCTGGCCCTGACTGCTACCTTCGTCTGCACGCCGGTGCTCGCCGCTCCTGCCGACGAGTGGCCGAACAAGCCTGTGAAGATCATCGTCTCATTGCCTCCCGGCAGTGGCGCCGACACCATCGCCAGGTACGTCGCCACCCAGCTGCAGCAGCGCTACAAGCAGCCCTTCGTCGTGGAGAACAAGCCCGGCGCCAACAGCTTCATCGCGGCGCAGTTCGTGGCCAAGGCGCCGGCCGACGGGTACACGCTGTTCTGGGCGAGCAACTCGCCGATGACCACCAACGTGCTGGCGTTCAAGCAGCTGCCCTACGACCCCTTGGCCGACTTCACGCCGATCGCGCTGGGCGCGCGCTTCCCCATGGCCTTCGTGGTCGCGGCCAATTCACGCCTGCGCAGCATGGCCGATCTCACTGCGCACCTGCGCGCAGCCGGCACCAAGGCCAACTACGCGAGCGGTACCGCAACCTATCGCCTGGCCATCGAGCAGTACCAGTTGCAGGTGGGCGCCACGGCGACGCACGTCCCGTACAAGGGCACTTCGGCTGCGGTGATGGGACTGGCCGGCGGCGACGTCGATTTCTCGCTGGCGGAGGTGAGCGCGGTGACGCCGCTGATTCGCGGCGGCAAGTTGCGCGCGCTGGCCGTGACGGGCAAGTCGCGCCAGAAGGACCTGCCGGACGTGCCCACCATGGCAGAAGCGGGCGTGCCGGGCTACGAGTTCTACGCCTGGGTCGGCGGCTTCTTCCCCGCCAAGGTCGACCCGGCCATCGTGGACAAGGCAGCGGCCGCGATTCAGCAGGCGCTGAGCTCCCAGGCCGGTCGCGACTACGTCCTCAGCCTGGGCGGAATCCCCACCGTCGCCGGCCCCCGCGAGTTGCGGGAGTTCCAGGAGAAGGAGCTCTCCCAGCTGCGTGCCATTGCGCACAAGGTGAACATGGAGCAGGAGTGAGCTCACTCCGCCGCCGCCGCTGCCCTGGTTTGGACGAAGGCGGTGGCTATTTCCACGAACCGCTGCGTCGGCGCGTTGGCACTGGCCGGGTAATGCGCAACGGCCATGCCGATGTCCAGCGTCCGCGGCAGGTCGGTGATCGGCAGCAGCTTGACGGTGGTGAGCACGTAGCGCGCGGTGGCCGAAGGCACCAGCGCCACGCCGAGGCCGCTTTCGACCAGGCCCATGGCCGTGGGGACCTGCACGATTTCCTGCACCACCTTCGGCGAAATGCCTGCATGGCTGAACGCCAGCATCAGCACGGCATGCATCGCGGGCACCTTCTCGCGCGAATAGGCGATCAGGGGCTGGTCCGCCAGCTCCGCGAGGGTCACGCTCTCGCGTCGTGCCAGCGCGTTGGCCGGGTGCACGGCGAGCACGAACTGGTCGTTGTCGATGGCGAGCAGTTCCGCGTCGCAGGGTTCGAAGAGCGGCGTGCGCAACAACGCGACGTCGATCGTGCGCCGGGCCAGGTCGGCGATCAGCTCCTTCGTGGTCGCTTCGTGGAGCACCAGCTCCACGCGCGGGTAGAGCTCCTGGAAACGCGGGATGAGGTGCGGCAGCACTGCGTAGCTGGCGGTGCCGGCGAAGCCGATCACCAGCCGGCCCTGGGCGCCCGTGGCGCATTCGGTGGCCGAGCGTCGCAGGTCGTCGATATCGCGCAGGGCGCGCCGGGCGTGCTCCAGCAGGATACCGCCGGCCACGGTGATGCTCAGTCCGCGCGGGTCGCGGTCGAACAGCACCACGCCAAGTTCGTCCTCGAGCTTGCGGATCGAAGTGGACAGCGGCGGCTGCGCCATGTGCAGCCGCTCTGCCGCGCGGTGGAAATTGAGCGTCTCGGCAAGGACGGCGAATTGACGCAGTTGGCGCAGCTCCATGGGGCCTGAATTCTAGAGATGGGAACGACAGTGCAAGACATCACCCGATCCTTTGAGCCGGCGGCGATTCCGCCGGAGGACGAGGCGCTGCGCGAACCGGTGCGGCGCTTCCTGGCCGAAGCGCTGCACGGGATGGCGCCGGCCCAGCGAGCGCGCTCCTGGATGGGGTTCGACGCCGATTTCAGCCGCTCGCTCGCCCGGCAGGGCTGGCTGGGCCTCACCCTGCCGAAGAAGTACGGCGGCGCCGGCCGCAGTGCCTTTGCGCGCTTCGTGCTGTCGGAGGAACTGCTGGCGGCCGGCGCCCCGGTGACGGCCCACTGGATCGCGGACCGGCAGAGCGCACCGCTGATCCTGCGCTACGGCACCGAAGCGCAGCGCGAACGCTTCCTGCCCGCCATCGTGCGCGGCGAGGCCTTCTTCTCCATCGGGATGAGCGAGCCCGACACCGGCTCCGACCTGGCCGGCGTGCGCACCCGGGCGCTGCGCACCGACAAGGGTTGGGTGCTGCGCGGCCGCAAGATCTGGACGACCAATGCGCACCGTACGCAGTTCATGTGCGCGCTGGTGCGCACCTCGGGCGCGCCGGAGGACAGGCACAAGGGGCTGTCCCAGGTGATCGTCGACCTGTCGCTGCCTGGCATCACCGTGCGGCCGATCCTCGACATCACAGGGGATCGCCATTTCTGCGAGGTGCTGTTCGACGAAGTGGAACTGCCCGCCGATGCGCTGGTCGGCCAGGAAGGCGCCGGCTGGGAGCAGGTGACGGCGGAACTCGCGTTCGAGCGCAGCGGCCCGGAACGGCTGCTTTCCTCGATGGTGCTAGCGGACACCTGGCTGGCGCACCTGCGGCAGCAGGCGACCGTGAGTGCGGCAACGCTGGCAACGCTTGGGCGGATCGCTTCGCGCACCGCGGTCCTCCGGGGAATGTCCCTGGGCATCGCTGCCCAGTTGAACCGCGGCGAGCAGCCGGTGCTTGCGGCTTCGTTCGTGAAGGACCTCGGTACCGAATTCGAGCAGGTGCTACCCGGCTGGGTTGCGCAGGCCATCGAGCAGGACGACGCAGCGGCCGAGCCGGCCTTGATGCAGACGCTGGCCTACCTCACGCAGGTGCATCCGAGCTTTTCGCTGCGAGGCGGGACGCGCCAGATCCTGCGAGGCATCATCGCGCGCGGCCTCGGCCTGCGCTGACAGTGGAGGAGAGACCGACATGAACGATTCCCTGGCGGACGGCCTGCGGCGCGCCCTGGCCGATCACTGCACCGCGGACGAGGTGCGCAAGCTGGAGGCGGGCGGCCCGGCCACGCTGTGGCAAGTGCTCGAGCCCCTGGGCTATGCCGACGCCTTCGTCCCGGAGGAACACGGCGGCATCGGACTGCCTCTGGACGAAGCTTTCGAACTCGGATTCGCGCTGGGCCGCGGCGCCTTCCCCTTGCCCTTGCTGGAGACCGCCGTGGCGCGCAGCCTGCTCGCCGCCGCCGGTGTGCAGCCGCCCGAAGGCATCATCGCCCTGTGCGATGCGCAGCCTGCAGGGCAGGGCTGCGTGGGCCTGCCCCAGACGGCGGGTTTGCGACACGCCGGGCATGTACTGGCGCGGCACGAAGCTTCATGGCACCTGTTGCCGTCGGTGCCGGAAGGAGCGCGCCCGGGCGAATACCGGCCCGCGGTATCGGGTGCCGTCGACACCCTATCGCTGAGGGGAGCGCTGGCGCGCTTCGCCGCCCCGCATGCGGCGGCGCTGCTGACGGCACCGCTGCACGCGGCCGAAATGGCCGGGTCGCTGACGGCGGTGCTGGACCTTACGCTTGCGTACGCTGCGGACCGCAAGCAGTTCGGCCGACCCATTGGCCAGTTTCAAGGCTTGCAGATGGAGATCAGCCTGCTTGCCGAGCTGGTGGCGTTTGCCAGCATGGCCGCGCGCATGGGATGCACCGGCACGGTGGCGGCGCCGGACGAACTCCGGGCGCTGAACGCCAAGCTCGCTTGCTGTGACGCAGCCGAGCGCGCGGTGTCGATCGCGCATGCGGTCCACGGCGCGATCGGCATCACCGAGGAGTACCCGCTGGGCATCCATGCCCGGCGCCTGCACGAATGGCGCTCGACCGGCGCCGTGGCCGGCGCGGCGGCCCGCTCTATCGGCAGCGCGCTGCTGCACGCAAGCGGCGACACGCTGCAGTTCGTGCGCGCGCGCTTGGCATTCGCCTGAAGCGCTTGAACCAGGAAGAAGACATGGGACCCCTGCACGGAATCCGGATCGTCGAACTCGCCGGCATCGGGCCGTCACCCATGGCCTGCATGCTGCTGGCCGACCTGGGTGCGGACGTGGTGCGTATCGAGCGTACCGAAGCGGCCGACTTGGGCATTCAGCGGCCGGCGAAATACAACCTGCTGATGCGCAACCGCCGGCTGGTGGCGCTGGACCTGAAACAGCGCGAGGCCGTGGCGCAGGTGCTGGATCTGGTGGAGCACGCGGACGTCCTGGTCGAAGGCTTCCGACCCGGCGTGACGGAGCGTCTCGGCCTCGGACCGGATGCCTGCCTCGCGCGCAACCCCCGCCTGGTCTATGGGCGCATGACGGGCTGGGGCCAGGACGGGCCGCTTGCGCACGCGGCGGGACACGACCTCAACTACGTGGCGCTCACCGGCATCATTCACGCGATCGGCCGCGAAGGCCAGGCACCGGCGATCCCGCTCGCGCTGACGGGCGATATGGGTGGCGGAGCGCTCTACCTGGCGCTGGGGATCCTCGCCGCGCTGCTGGAGGCGCGCAGTTCGGGCCAGGGGCAGGTGATCGATGCGGCCATTGTCGACGGCGCAGCGTCGCTCGCCACCGTCTTCTACGGCCTGCACGCCGCGGGCCTGTGGCAGGAACGTCGTGGCAGCAATATCCTGGATTCCGGCGCTCCGTTCTACGACGTGTACGAATGCAGCGGCGGCGGGTGGATCTCCGTCGGCCCGCTGGAGGCGCGCTTCTTTGCCCAGTTGATCCAGAAACTGGAACTCGATCCGGCGCTCGTGGCCTCGCAGCATGACCGTGCCGCCTGGCCGCGCATCAAGGTGCAGATCGCCCAGCGCTTCCGCACGCGCAGCCGTGCCGAGTGGTCCGCGCTGCTGGAGGGCACGGACGTCTGCTTTGCACCGGTGCTGTCCTTTGCCGAAGCGCCCGAACATCCGCACCTGCGCGCGCGCGGTACATTCGTCGAGGTGGACGGGGTCGTGCAGCCGGCGCCCGCCCCGCACTTCAGCCGCACGATCCCCCGGGTGCCGCGTGCGCCGAGCGCGGCCCCCGACACCGATGCCGCGACGCTCCTGGCCGAGTGGGCCAGCAGCCGGTGAGCGGCGCATCGTCGGCCTGCGGTCGCGTGGCGACACGCTGGTGCGGACCGAACCCATTCGATGTCGTCTGCGCCGAACTACCGGTGGGGAAGTCCGGCGCGCCGTCGTACGCAGAGGTGGTCGCCACGGAGCAAAATTTCGGGAGCACCACGCGGGGTCGTGCAAGGGCCGTGCGGGCTCGCGTGGCGACACAACGGCGTAGACCGGACCCGCTCTTCGCGGCCCATGCGACGCGACCCGACAGGAAAACCGTCGCGCGACCCCCGCAAATGCGTGCGCCTGGGCAGGACGATCTCGGCAGCGTGCTTGTCGGACTGTTGCACGCCGACCTTCGCCGGGGCTACTGGCGCGTCGCAATTCGCCACTATCTGATGCTCGTCGCCTGCGCCTACGAAGTGCCCGACGCCCTTCGGGAGCAATGCCTTCACCGGATCAGGATCTGCACGCCCGGAGAGCTCGAGAAAATCCGCGTGCACGTGGCAGCCTGGCGCACGTGCTGCAACTCCGATGGCAGCTGAAATGGTCGGTGGTGGGCCAAGGAGCGCGCGAACATGGCGCCGCCGGGAGATCCGGGTACCAGCTCTCGGGGAACTATTCCGGGGAAATTGAAGGGGCAGGCAGGGGCATCAAGGAGAGGGATACTTGGCCGAGCCGCCCATAAGCCTTGCACCTGCGGAGTCCGCTTTTTAGTTCGAGTCCAATCGCGCCTACCAATTTTCCCCTGACGGATCAACAACCTGGCGTTTTTGACCTCCGTCTGGGGACATTCCAGGGACAAATCGCCCATCGCCGATCGCCGATCGCCGCGACCAGCATTCGCTTGGCCGCGCCGCTGCTCGCTCCGCGGCATCTTGGCTATTGGGTTCCTTGCGGGGGCCGAGGCTGCTTCTCCGCCCAGCGGTTGTAGCCCGCGATGTCCATGACGATCGAGCCGTCCGGCGCGCCGCGCCTGGATGCGGCATTGGCCGGGTGTGCTGTCGGTGCAGGCGCGAGCGCTGCTTGCGCCAGGCTCACCGCATGGTGAAGATCTCCTGGTGAAACCGGTCGGCAACCGGCAGGCCGTGGGCGGCGAAATCCCGCCGCAGCGTCGAGCCGAAGCCGGCCGGCCCGCAGAACCAGAGGCTCGCTTCGCGCCAGTCGGACACGGCGGCGCGGACGCGGTCTCCCGTCAGGCGGCCATCCCGCGCGTCATGCAGGACATGCAGGCGAACGCCGGCAGCCTCGGCGTCCGCCTGCAGTTTGGCGATGGCCTCCTCACTGTAGTCGGCCGTGGTATGAAACAGGTCGACCGCCTGGGAGCGTTGCCTCACGGGAACGGCCTGGCGCCGCAGCGCGAGCTCCTTCATGCGGGCGATGAAAGGGGTGATGCCAATGCCGGCGCCGATCCAGATCTGCCGCGGACGGTCATCCTCGAAGGCAAAGCAGCCGTAGGGACCCTCGACGCTGACCGGTTGCCCGACGCGCAGCACCTCGGGCAGGCGCCGCGTGTAGTCGCCCAGCTCCTTCGTGACGAAGTGGATCCTGTGTTCCATGGCATGCCAGGGCGAAGCGATCGTGAATGGATGCGCGCCCTCGGCCTCGTCGGTCGTGAGGAAGGCGAACTGGCCTGCCTTGTGGCCGCGCCAGCCGACCGGTACGTCGATCTCGCCTTCGAGCACCCGGAGTTCGGGAAAGTAGTGCAGCGCGGTGATCGTGCCACCGGCCTTGTGGCCGGCGCCCACGCGGCCGACGAGCACCACGACCGCCGCGAACGCGCCGTACGCCAGCAACAAGATCATCACGACTCCGATCGGCGAGCCCCAGTAGCTGGACTTCATGAGCACGACGGTGTGGAACACCAGCACCAGCCAGGCGACCGCCAGCAGGCGGTGGGTCTTGTGGAAGACGCTGTACGGGATGCGCGCGATCAGCGCCACCGCGATCAGCAGCACCGCGGCGTAGAAGGCCCACTCGCCGAGGCCTTCCGCGGTGCTGCGCTGGGCGAGCAGGAACTGCTCGAACGCGCTCCCGGCAACGGGCCGCGCCCCCCGCTGCGGCCGCTCCAGCCAGCCGAGGCCGACCGCCCACTTCGGCCCTTGCGCCCACAGCCAGTGCACGATCGCCGCCACCAGGCCGCCCACGCCGAACCACTTGTGCAGGCGGTACATCTTGTCGAGGCCGCCGAGCGAGCGCTCCGGCCAGTGGGGCCGCAGGGCCAGGATCATGGCCAGGCTCATGCAAGCCATGGCGACGATGCCGCTCGCCTGTACCATCCCATTGCGCAGGGCGAAGAAGCCCGCCGGCGCCAAGGCGCGCGGATCGGCAAGAAACCACAGGCCGAGCAGCGCGGCCAGGCCGGCCCAGAAAGTGATCTTGATGGGGCTCATTGGGCTGCGTCGTCTCCGAATTCCGTCACCCGCCCAGCCGGGCGCAGCGCCGCGAGGCAGTGGTGCGGCCCGTGCTCGGCGCTCGAACGGGGCGCATAGGGGCATTGTGCCCGAGGTGGGCGAACTGCCCCAGCCCACGGGCGGCAGGGCCGGCACCGGATCGCCCCGCATCACATGGCGATAGGCTGTGGTGCGAGTCAGACGATCAGATCAGCTTCTCGGACGCGGAGCACGCGGGCGAGCCGAAGAAGACCCAGCGGGAGGTGTTCCGGCATTCCAGAAGCGCCCATGTGTCCATGCGATCCCGTGGCCACAAGCATCCTTGGGCGGCTATGAAGACTCAACGGGGGTTCGCCAGACGCATCCTCCTCAGGAGGCGGACACCTCCAGCCGCCGGTCGTTCGGCGGAATGAATGACTCCAGGTAGTAGAGCGGATCGCGGCCGGCGAGCGCTGCGCTTTCGAGCAGCATGCCGCGCGTGCCGGGTCTTACGCCTGCAGCCTCCGCGGCCTCCCGGGGAAACTTCACGAACGAAACGCGCTGCCGCATCTCGGTGACCGGCAGGTTGCTCTCGCGAGTCATCAGCTGCTTGAGGTTCGCACCATCGAGTGTCGCTTGGGGCGCCGACGCGATCCCCGGGAAGGCGTCCGCACGGAAGTAGAAGCGGTTAAAGATATTGAACTCACCGTTCACGCTGATCCGTCGGCTGATGCACATGACATCGCCGCTGGTCTGCCGCAGCCATTCCGACCAGGGGCCGCGCGCGTCGATTCGCTCGCGCGAAAGCAGCTTGGGAAAGAGGGGCAGGAAGCGAGGCTCGTCTTCCCTGCCGAGAAAGCGCAGGTACAGCGGCGCGTCGATCCCGGCGCGCCCCTCCGCGACATAGGTACCGCTGCCGTGGGTGCGCACGAGGACGCCCTCATCGGCGAGGTCGCGCAGCGCGCGCTGCACCGTACCCAGACTGAATCGCGTGAGGCGTGCCAGCTCACGCTCGGGCGGCAGCTGGCTGCCCGGTTTCCAGTGGCCGCCGCGGATTGCGGCGGACAGCGCTTCGCGCAATTGCGCGTACTTCGCCAATCCCGGGACGCCGTCCCGGGCGTAACGGTCGATCAGTTCATCGGGAAAGCTGGTCGGGTTCATGTCTTCCGTCATTCGCGCCATGTTACTAGGGTTTCCGGTTTTGACTAGTGCTCTATAGCACTGTAGTATTTGACGGGTCTGTACCAATCGACTCGAAGGAGACATCAATGACCGTGAAGACCTTGCTCGCTGCGCTCGCCGCGGCGTTCGCCGCGCTCACCGCGACTGCTGCCGAGCCCCTGCAGTGGCCCACCAAGCCGGTGAAGATCACATTCGGCTTTCCCGCGGCGAGCGCCACGGACGTGATCGCCCGCGCCGTGGGCCAGAAGCTGTCGGAGAAGTGGGGTCAGTCGGTGGTGATCGAGAACCGCCCGGGCGCGGGTGGCAACCTCGGCAGCGAAGTGGCGGCACGGGCGCCGAACGACGGCTATACGATCTTTTTCGGCACGGTCGCCAACGCGATCAGCACGACCCTGTACAGCAAGCTGAATTACGACTACCTGAAGGACTTCATCCCCATCACCCTGGTGGCCACGACGCCCCTGGTGCTGGTGGCCAATCCGGAGCTGCCGGTGAGGAATGTCAAGGAGCTGGTCGAGTACGCCAAGGCGAACCCCGGCAAGCTCAATTTCGGCTCCGGCGGCGTCGGCACCTCCAACCACCTGGCCGGCGAGATGTTCAAGGCGGAAACCGGAACCCAGCTGATCCACGTTGCCTACAAGGGCACGCCTGCCGCATACAACGACCTGTTCAGCGGCCAGGTGTCGCTCATGTGGGACAACATCGTCGCAGTGACCAATCATGTGAAGAGCGGCAGGCTCAAGCCCCTGGCGGTCACCAGCGCCAGGCGCGCCGCTTCGCTGCCCGACGTGCCCACCATGGCTGAATCCGGCTTGCCCGGTTTCGAGGCCGTGTCCTGGATCGGTGCCCTCGTGCCCGCCGGCACGCCGCAGGCGATCGTCGACAAGATCCATGCCGACATGGTCGCGGTGCTGCGCATGCCGGAGATCAAGGAAAAGCTCGGCGCGGCAGGCGCCGAAGTGGTCGGCAACACGCCCGAGCAGTTCGCGGCCTGGAACCGCAGCGAAATCGCCAAGTGGGCCAAGGCGATCAAGGCCTCCGGCGCGCGCGTGGACTGACAGCGCGTGCAACATCAACGAGAGAACGCAGGAATGACCAGAACCAAGATCGATGAGCCGGCACGGGAGATCCCCGTGCTGATGGAAGCGGATGTCGTCGTCGTGGGAGGCGGCACCACCGGCCCGATCGCAGCGATCGCTGCGGCGCGCCGCGGCAGCAAGGTGGTGCTGATCGAGCGCTTCGGCTCGCTGGGTGGGATCCTGACTTTGGGGCTGAACACCAAGCCCTCGGGCGCCCTGGTCGGCGGCATCCCTCTGGAACTGTGGAATCTCGCCCGTTCCGTCGGCGGCGCCGGCGACGACTACATGGCGACGACCAAGACCGGCGGCGTCAAGATCGCCTCGCCCGCCGATCCCGAGATCATGAAGATCCTGCTGACGCGCCTGTGCGTGGAAGCCGGCGTGCAGATCCTGTTCGAGACCTTCGTTTCCGCACCGCACGTCGAGGATGGCGTCGTCACCGGAGTGATCATCGAAAGCAAGAGCGGGCGCCAGTTCATCGGCGCCAAGGTGCTGATCGACTGCTCGGCCGACGCCGACATGGCAGCGAAGGCGAAGGCGCCGTTTGTGATGGGCTCCGGCGAAGCCAACGCGAAGATGCAGCCGGTGTCGATGTACTTCATGATGAAGGACGTCGACCTGGACCGGCTGGCCGACTGGGCCCGCACCTGCGACGACGTGCCGGCGCGGGCCATCCCCGCTGACAGGGCCGGCCTGGCCTACGGGCTGTGGTTGACCGGCTTCAACGGCATGCTGCGTCGCTTCCAGCAGGAGACCGGCGTCAAGCTGCAGCGCGACAACATCACGCTCAAGACCGCCGATGGCCAGATGTACGTGAACGCCACCCGTGTTCTCGGCGTGAACGTGTTTTCGCCACAGGAGTTCTCCGCGGCCATCCTGGAGTGCTATCGCCAGATCGAAGGTGTGGCTCGATTCCTGAAGGAACGCGTGCCGGGCTTCGAGTCGGCGCGCCTCGGCCAGGTGTCGCCGATCCTCGGCGTGCGCGAGACGCGCCACATCCTGGGCGAATACACGCTCACCGGCCCCGATTCGCGCGGCGAGACCCGCTTCGAGGACAGCATCGCCGCCGACAACTCGGCGCTGGACATCCACGACCCCAAGGGCGGCGACGTCGACTTCCAGAGCATGCCGCCGTACGAGATCCCGTACCGCTGCCTGCTGCCGCAAGGCGTCGAGCAGATCCTGGTGGCCGGACGCTGCATTTCCGCCGACCACGAGGCGCACGCGCGCTCGCGCAACATGCCCGCGTGCATGGCCACCGGCCAGGCCGCCGGCCTGGCGGCCGCCATCGCGGTGGAGGAGGGCGTCCCGGTCCGCCGCGTCCCGGTCGCCAAGGTGCAGGCGGCCCTGCGGGAGCTGGGCATGCCGCTGCATGCGCAGGAAGTGCGCGCCTGAATGTGCACGGCCAGGGAGCGCCGACGGGAGGAGCCGATGAATGCTGAAGTCCTGTATGGGCAGAACGTGCTACCCGAGGCCGTGCGCTCCAGGCTGATCGACAACAACAACGGCTGCACCATGCACGTGCTGGAGGCCGGGTTCCAGCAGCCCGGCCGCCCGTGCGTGCTGCTGCTGCATGGCTTTCCGGAACTGGCGTTCAGCTGGCGCCATCAGCTCGTGTTCCTGGCTGCGGCCGGATACCACGTCGTGGCCCCCGACCAGCGCGGCTACGGTCGCAGCAGCGGCGCCGGCGTCGCATTCGATGACGACTTGCTGCCGTACACGCTGATCAACCGGGTCAGCGATGTCCTGGGACTGGTCAAGGCGCTGGGTTACGACAGCGTGGCCGCGGTGATCGGGCACGACTACGGCTCGCCGGTTGCCGCCTGGTGCGCGCTGCTGCGACCCGATGTGTTCCGCTCCGTTGTCCTCATGAGCGCTGCCTTTCCCGGAGCACCGGTGCTGCCGCAGGGCACCGCGTCGCGGCCGCCGAAGGGCACGCTGCCTCTGTCCGGCCTGCCCGAATCGCTGGCCGCGCTGCCCAGGCCGCGCAAGCACTACCGCTGGTACTACTCGACGCGGGAGGCCAACGACGACATGTGGCACTGCCCGCAGGGCATTCACGACTTCCTGCGGGCGTACTTCCACGTCAAGAGCGGCGACTGGCGCGGCAACGACCCATTTGCGCTGGCTTCGTGGGCCGCCGCCGAATTGGCCAGGATGCCGACCTACTACGTCATGGAGCTGGCGCAGAACATGGCGGAAACGGTGCGCCCGGAAATGCCGGCAGCCGAGGAGATCGCCGGCTGCGGCTGGCTGACCGAGGCCGAACTGGCCGTCTATGCCAGCGAGTACGGGCGCACCGGATTTCAGGGCGGCTTGCAGGGCTACCGCATCGGCACCGATGCGCGCTTCAGCGCCGAGCTCAAGGCCTTCTCCGAGCGCACCATCGATGTACCGGCGGCGTTCATCTCGGGCGCCAGGGACTGGGGCACCTACCAGGCACCCGGTGCGCTGGAGCGCATGTCGCGCGAGGTCTGCACCCGCTATCGAGGCACCCACCTGGTCGAAGGCGCTGGCCACTGGGTGCAGCAGGAGCGCCCGCACCAGGTGAACGCACTTCTGGCGGCCTTCTTGAATGCCGCCTGAGACTTCCGCGTTCGTTCCGACAAGCGCAGGCGTGGGCTTTGAGGTCGAAGCGCCTCATGGCAATTCCGGGTGGTCCGTGCCGGACCCGCTGCTAGCATCGTCAGCCATGGGAGCTTCGTTCACCGCCGATTCTGCATGGGCTTCGGGCACGGGGCTGCGCACACCGTTCGTGGCCGTGCACCGGCGCCGGCTGCAGGCGAACATCGACAGGATCGCAGCGCTCGGCAGGCGTCATGGACTGACGGTGCGACCGCACGCGAAGACCCACAAGTGCCCCGAGATCGCGCGGCTCCAGATTGACGCCGGTGCCGTCGGCATCACGGTGGCCAAGCCTGGGGAGGCACTGGTCTTCCTGCGCTCGGGTGTGCGCTCGCTGACGCTGGCCTATC
>Ga0255338_1000562_pt1 | contig 109959 bp, 96 predicted proteins | sample MeOH1_35cm_T4_19_FD_203715 | JGI IMG/M metagenome (GOLD analysis project Ga0255338, IMG submission 203715) | Sandy soil microbial communities from University of British Columbia, Vancouver, Canada - MeOH1_35cm_T4_195 | ecosystem: Engineered > Artificial ecosystem > Sand microcosm > Unclassified...
TGATGGCCTGACGAATCCACCATGTGGCATAGGTAGAGAACTTGTAACCGCGGCGGTATTCGAATTTGTCGACTGCCTTCATGAGGCCGATGTTGCCTTCCTGAATCAGGTCGAGAAATTGCAGACCGCGGCTGGTGTATTTCTTGGCAATTGAAATTACCAGACGCAGGTTGGCCTCGACCATTTCCTTTTTGGCCTGATTAGAGTGGCGCTCACCGGCCAGCATCTGCCGGTTGATTTCCTTGATGCGGGCGATCTCAAGGCCGTGCTCGCGCTCGATTTCAGCCAGCTTGCGCTGCGCACGCCGGATGTCGTCGGTGAACTGTTTCAGGCGTGTGCTGTGCTTTTTCTTGGCACTAACCTGGGTTTCCAGCCAACCAATGTCTGTTTCATGGCCAATGAACACGCGCAGAAAATCCTTGCGTGGCATATCCGCCTTGTTGACACAAAGATCAAGGATCACCTGTTCCTGCTGGCGAATCCGTTCCATCACACCCCGTAGAAGACCGGCCAGATCCTCAATTTGCTTCGGGATGATGCGCAGTTTCAGCAGGTTGGAAAGCAGCTCCTCACTCAAAGCGGCCAGTTGTTCGGGGTTCGGTCGTTTGGTGGCCTGAAGTTTGGCAATTTGCTCGCGAAGGCCGCGCAGCAGCTCGAAATGTACGCGAACCTGCTCCGGGTCGGGGCCGATCTCGACTTCCTCGACTGCTGCGGTTTCGCCGTCGATTTCGGCTTCGTCGTCGGCAACCTCGTCTACGTCGGCGGCCGCTTCTTCGACGAGTTCGATAACGGCAGGCGGTAGCGGTTCGTCGGATTCATAGAAGCCGGCGACGAAAGAGGGCAGGCGTAACTGGCCAGCCTGCACCTGGTCGTAAAGACCGAATACCTCGTCCAGCGCGCGTGGCAGTTGCAGCAGCGCGGACACGACCTGCTGCTGACCGGCTTCGATGCGTTTGGCGATAGCGATTTCGCCTTCCCGCGTCAGCAGCTCCACGGTGCCCATCTCGCGCATGTACATGCGCACCGGATCGGTGGTGCGACCCTCGCGCTCGACGGCAGTCATCGCGGCGGCGGCTTCTTCGACCGCTTCGTCCTCGGTCACCGTCTCGCCGCTCATGAGGAGCTCTTCCATGTCCGGCGGGGCGTCCGACACGCGGATACCCATTTCCGTAAGCATGGCGACAATGCTTTCGAGCTGCTCGGCCTCGACGATGTCCTGCGGCAGGTGGTCGTTGATCTCACCGTAGGTGAGGTAGCCCCGGGCGCGGCCGAGCGCCAGCAACTGTTTCAGTTCGGAGTTTTCTTCGGGGTGGTCGACACCGTTATCCATGGGACACCTCGATGCGAATTGGGCGGAACCGGTGATTATAGTAGAAGGAGCTCAGGTATGGGCTCCGCCGCGCCGATTCAAGAGGGCACGAACCTCCGCTCGCTGGTCGGTATCCAGCTGGCTTGGAGGCACGCCACGTACCAACGCGTTCAACCGGCGTGCTTGCTCGGCCTGCGACAACAGGCGGTCGATGATTTCATGCAGTTCCCGTTCGGCCAGTGCTGCTTCGTCCGGTAGTGCTTCGGCGTGGGCCAGTATGCTCGACAGGGCGGCGCCGTCCTCGGAGTCGCGCCAGTGCTCGAGCAGCAGGTCCAGGCGCGGTTGACGAAGTTCGCGCAGCGCCACTATCAGCCGGAGCAACAGGTCGAGCCCATCCGGGCGAATCTCGGTCAGTGGCGTCAAATCCCCGATCTGCTGCGCCAGGCCCGGGTAATGCGCGAGCAGCAACACCGCACGCCATACCGGCGATGGACGCTGGCCGGTGATTCGTGGTGTCCGGGCGGGGGTGCGCGCGCTGGGCACGGCGCTCCAGCCGACGCGACCGACAAGGCGGGATATCTTTTCGATGATCAAGTCCCGGTAGGTTCCCGCTGGCAGCTTTTCGATCAACGGTTTGGCCAATTCGACAAGCTGGGCACGCCCTTCATCGGTGGCGACGTTGGTGCTGCCGATGAGGCGGTCAACGAGGTGTTGCGAGACCGGGACGGCTTCTTCGGCAAACGCCAGGAACGCATCCTTGCCGATCCGACGCACGAGTGAGTCCGGGTCTTCGCCTTCCGGCAGGAATAGCACGCGAAGGTCTCTACCGCTCGCAAGTTCGGGCAACGCGTTGTCGACGGCCCGTTCGGCGGCCCGCCGTCCGGCATTGTCTCCATCAAAGCACAATACCAGCCGTGGCGTGACCCGAAACGCGGCGCGCAAGTGATCTGCCGTCAACGCGGTGCCGAGCACGGCGACGACATTGTTGATGCCATGCTGCGCCAGCATCACCACGTCCATGTAGCCTTCGACCACCAGCAGGGTGCGCGGGTTGCGTGCCTGAGTCAGCACGTTGGGCAGGCCGTAAAGTTCCCGGCCCTTGTGAAACACGACCGTCTCGGGTGAATTGAGGTACTTCGGTTCCCCTGGACCCAGGATGCGCCCGCCAAAACCCAGCACCCGACCGCGGCGGTCCTCGATGGGGAACATCACTCGGCCGCGAAAACGGTCGTAGCCGCGTCCGTCATCGTCGCCGGCCAGAAGCCCCGCGTGGCGCAACAGATCGGAGCCATAGCGCTCACCGAGCGCCTGGCCGAGTCCATCCCACCCGTCCGGCGCGAAGCCGAGATGAAAACGTGCCGCCGTTCGGCCGTCCAGGCCGCGCTGTTTCAGGTACTCGACGGCTCCGGCTGCTGCAGGGTGATGGCGCAGTTGCTTACGATAAAAAGCACTGGCTGCAGCCAGCACCTCGTACAGCGCGGCCAGCGAGGCGCCTGATTCGTGCGCCTGCGGGGCCTGCGCGGGCAGCGTCATGCCGGCGCGCTGGGCGAGCTCCGCGACTGCCTCGCGAAAATCCAGCCGGTCGATGGCCATCAGAAAGCCAATCACGGTGCCATGCGCGCCGCAGCCGAAGCAGTGATAGAACTGCTTTTGTGTGCTGACGGTGAATGACGGCGTTTTTTCTTCGTGGAACGGGCAGCGGCCGGCCAGTTCGCGCCCACTGCGGCGCAGCGGCACGCGCGCGCCGATGACCTCGGCGATGTCGGTGCGTGCCAGGACTGCGTCGATGAAATCTTCGGGTATGCGACCGCTCATGCCGCCCACGATAGCGCGGGCGGGCGAGCCGGGAAAGGCCGACTCCCGGCCGCCGCGGCGGCCGGCAGATGCGGTGCGATTCCTATCAGATCGGATACACGATGTAGCGCGGCGCCACGTTGGTATCCATCACGGCGCGGCGGGACTTGAGCTTGGCGCCGCCGCTGCCAAGCACGATCTGGTCGACGTAGCGGCCGCAGACCAGCGTGCCGGTGTTGCCGGCCGAGTCGGTATAGAACACCGTGAAGTTGCTCACCGTCTCGTACAGGTCGCCGCCCTTGGCGGTGCAGGCGATGCGCTGCACGAAATGGCGGGTCTGGTAGTCCTCGAAGGTGCCGGCCCAGACCTTGGTCACGTAGGTGACGCGGTCTTCCAGGCGCTCGTGGCAGTCGTCCATCATCAGCGCCAGCGGCAGGCCGGCTGCCTCGTTTTCCGCCGCGATGCAGATGTAGGAGCCGTCGCTGGCGAACGTGTCCAGCCAGCCGGGCATGTCCTTGCCGTCCAGCGCGGCAATGTAGCGGGTCTGCAGCGCGTCGATCTGCTGCAACGCTTCCTGGGTCATTTATCAGCTCTCCTCTCGTACGAAGCCCATGACGCGCCGGTAATACTCCCACTTGGGCAGATTGCCGGCCTCGTCGTTCTGTTTGAAATCGAACCACATGCCGTGTTCCTGTTTCACGCCCTTCTGGAACACGGCGTTGCCTGGCGTGCGGTTGCCCTGCTGCACGCGAAGGAATATGGACGCGTCCTCCATCGACACCATGCCGCACGGCCCCAGCATGTTCGACGACTGGCGCAGGCGGTGGCGGACCATGTCCGCATCGTCATCGACGTGCGCAAAGTAGGCGTAGTGCACTTCGGTCTTGAGCAGCGAACGGGCCACGGCGAAGCGCACGTTGATCATGTCCAGGTGCTTGGTCATCACCGTCAGCGGGTTCAGGCCGACGATCACCGAGCCCTTGGACGTGTGCGAGCCCTTGAAGGCGATCAGGGACGGATCGCGCAAAAATCCGTTGTCGGTTGGTACTTTCAGTTCCGACTCGAACGCGATATGCCCGTTCTCGGTAGCGTACTGCGAGCCCTTCCCGCCCTGCCAGTTCAGCATCTTGAAGGCCAGGTGCAGCAACGGGGCATGGTAGCCGTCATTGTCGACGTAGGCCTTCCAGTTGCAGTCGTAGCTGACCTTCTGATAGCCCAGCAGTTTCAGGCGACCGTCGCCTCCGAGCAGCTGCATCAGCGCCGGTTGCGTGCGGCCCAGCCAGGTGTCGATGTCCGGTGTGGCGTCGTGCAGGGTGGCGAAGATCAGGCCGCCGACGATGGCACTGCGCACCTGTGCCAGACCCGAGCCCTGCATGGTGAAGCTGGGCGAGAAATCTTCCTTGCCCGGGCAGCCGCGCAGGGCGCCGGTGCTGTCGAACAGCCAGCGATGGTACGGGCACTCGAACTCGGTCCTGTTGCCGCGGTTGTTGGTTTCCAGCAGCGTGCCGCGGTGTGCGCAGGCGTTGTAGAACACCCGCACCTGGCCGTCCTGGCCGTGCACGATCAGCAGCGGGCGCTCGCCGATGTGGAAGGTCTTGAAATCGCCGATGTTCGGGATTTCGCCGGTATGCGCCACCGGGTGCCATTCGGGGCCGTAGAAGATGCGTTCCAGTTCGAGCCGGAACACGTCCTCGCGGTCGAAGATGTCCTTGGGTATCTCGTTGATCTTGGCCGGCCAGTGGACCGGCGCGCCGAACACGGTGGGGGCGTTCATGGCGGCACTCTCCGAATCGTGAGGGGACAGACGTTGATTGAACGATTGTATACGCGCGGGTGTCGGGCGCTTCCGGCGCTGGCTACAAATCCTCGCCGCCGGCCATCTTGGTGAAGCCGCGCGCGCCCAGGCCGCCGTCGGTGTTGATCACCACGCCGGTCATCGGCGCCGAGTTGGCCCGCGAGGCGAGCAGCACGTAGGGGCCGCAGTAGTCGTCGGGCACGGCGGCGATCTGCAGCGGACTGAAGGCGCGCATCATGTCCTCCAGGCCTTCCATCTGGCTGAGTTTGACGTCCGCAGTGCCAGTGGCTGCCAGCCCGCCCAGTTCGGTCTTCATGCCGCCGGGCGCCACGCCGTTGACGCGCACCTTGGGCGCCAGTTCGTAGGCCAGTTCGCGCACCAGGCCGACCACGGCGTGCTTGGATGCGGTGTAGATCGGCCCGCCGCCAGCCGGGTAGAAGCCGGCATTGGAAATGGTGTAGATGATGCTGCCGCGGGTCTTGAGCAGCTCCGGCAGGGCCGCCTTGGCGCCCAGCAGGTAGCCCTTGACGTTGACCGCGAACAGCTCGTCGAAGGCGGCCGAAATCCGCTCGGCGTCGATCTGCGGCAGGGTCTGGAAGTAATCGAACACGCCGGCGTTGCCGATGAAGGTATCCAGCCGGCCAAAGCGCGCCACCGTGTCCTGCACCACGCGCGCGTTGTCGGCGTAGGTGGTGACATCGCCGGTCACGGCCAGCACGCGGTCGCCGAAGTCCTGAGTCAGCTGCGCCGCCTTGGCCGGGTCGCGTTCCAGCACGCCCACGCTGGCGCCCTCGGCGATGAAGCGCTGCACCAGCGCCCGGCCCAGGCCCGAGCCGCCGCCGGTGATGATCGCAACCGTGTTGTCCAGCCAGCCCATGTGTGCCTCCTTGCGTGTGTTGGTCAAGCGGTGGCGCCGTCGTGCGGCGCGGCGAGGATTGTACAAGCGGCGGCGGCGCTCAATTGCGGGTATCCCTACCTATCGTTAAGATCGCCGTTCACATCGCGCGCCCACCGTCGCCGAACACGCGGGCGTGCCCACTCTGACCCCACCGGCGCAACGCCGAACCGGAGGCTCCCCCATGAAACCCTTCGAATCCATCAACCTGGACGCTTACCTCGACGAGCGTCCGGCCGAGGGCGTGATCCGTGTCGACCGGTCCATCTTCACCGACCCGGCCATTTTCGAGCTGGAGATGGAGCGCATCTGGGAGCGCAGCTGGCTGTACGTGTGCCATGAAAGCCAGATCCCGAACCACGGTGATTTCCTGACCACGTACCTGGGTCGCCAGCCGGTGATCGTGATGCGTGGCGCCACCGGGAAGGTGAACATCTTCATCAACGCCTGCGCCCACCGTGGCTCGCAGCTGGTGCACGAAGAAAGCGGCAACCGCACCGACCTGACCTGTTTTTTCCACGGCTGGTGTTTCAACACCGACGGCAAGCTGATGTCGGTCACGCGCGAGAAGGGCGGCGGTTACCCGGACCAGTTCTGCAAGGAAAACTTCAACCTCACGAGTGCGCCGCGGGTGGAGTCGTATCGTGGCTTCGTGTTCGCGGCCCTGAGCGACGAGGTGCCGACGCTCGCCGAGCACCTGCGTGACGCGCGGGTGATGATCGACCTGATGGCCGACCAGGGCGGCGAGCAGGGGCTAGAGGTCCTGCGCGGCCATTCGACATACACCTACGCCGGCAACTGGAAGCTGCAGGCCGAAAACGGCGTGGACGGCTACCACGTGCATGGCCTGCACGTGAACTTCGCGCTGACCACCCAGAACCGCGAACGCATCCGCGCCGGGGCCAACCAGATCAAGTCCATGGACGTGTCGCAGCTGGGCAACCTCGACGCCGGCTTTTTCGACTTCGGCAACGGCCACGTGGTGCTGTGGGGCGACTGGCCGAATCGCGGTGACCGTCGGCCCAATTTCCACATGTACGGCGAGTGGACGGAAAAGTTTGGCGAGGTCTATGCCGAGTGGATGATCGGCAAGCTGCGCAACACGCTGATCTACCCGAACGTGTTCCTGATGGACCAGATGTCGTCGCAGATTCGCGTGTTCCGGCCCGTCGCCGTGGACAAGACCGAGGTCACCATCTATGCCATCGCGCCCAGGGGCGAGTCACCCAAGATGCGCGCTCACCGCATCCGTCAGTACGAGGATTTCTTCAACGCCTCGGGCATGGCCACGCCCGACGACCTGTCCGAGTTTGCCTATGCCCAGAACGCCGCCCAGGGCCGGCTGGCGCGCTGGAACGACCTGACGCGCGGCGTGAAGTTCCTGACCAAGGGCGCCGATGCCCGCGCCGCGGCGCTGGGCGTGAACCCGGATTACTGCGGTGGCAAGGTGGAGGACGAAGGCATCTTCCTGGCCCAGCACCGGCATTGGCTGAACGCGATGCAGAAGTGATCGGCCGCCGCCCCACCATCCCGCACCGTTTCATAAGGCATAGACCATGGACGACGTCGCGCGCTGCGCCGACCTGCTGTACACCGAAGCCCGCCTGATCGATCGTCAAGCCTGGGACGACTGGCTGGCCCTGTACCTGCCGGAAGCCGAGTTCTGGGTGCCGGCCTGGGACACCGAGCACAGCTACGTAAGCGACCCGCAAAACGAAATCTCGCTTATTTATTACGCGGACCGCAGCGGTCTGGAAGACCGCGTGTTTCGCCTGCGCACCGGCATGTCGTCGGCCTCGGTGCCGCTGCCGCGCACCAGCCACCTGGTCGGCAACGTGCAGGCCAGCCGGCAGGCCAGTGGTGATTTTGCGGTCAACGCCAGCTGGCAGGTCACCTACTACAAACACAAGACAACGAACCTCTTCGCCGGCCAGTACGAATACACACTGCGCCCGCAGGATGACGGCAGCCTGCGCATCGCGCGCAAGAAAATCATCGTCATCAACGACCTGATTCCGCAGGTGCTGGACTTCTACCACGTCTGACGGCGGCCGCCCGGCCGCGGGAGCTCGCCATGGACACCGTCAGCTGGGGCACGCCGCCGGTCGGTTTGTTCAACTTCCCGATCGAGCTGTGGCAGACGACCGGCCGGTTTGCCGAGCGTGGCCTGGACCTGAAGCTTTCGAGCCATCTCACCGGCGAGGAATACGCCGCGCGTATCCGCGCCGGTGCCTACGACATGGGCCAGATCGGCACGCCGGTGTTCCTGCCGGCGGCGGTCGGTTCGCGCGAGTACGCCGTGGTGAGCGTCGGGTTTTGCGACTTTGCGCCGTTCTACCTGGTGGCCGCGCCGGGTGTGAACCGCCTTTCAGACTGCCGCGGCGAGAAGGTCGTCATCAACAAGCGCATGACCTGCCCGGGCAGCCTGCTGGAATGGCACGCGCGCCAGGAAGGGCTGACCATCGACGACTTCGAGGTCGTCGAGCTGATGCAGGACAGCGCCTTCGACAACTACGGCCAGGCCTTCGCGGATGGCATCGAACACGGCGCCTTTCGCATCGGCATCCTGTACGAGCCCTACGTCAGCCTGGCCCTGCGCCGCTTCGGCTGGCGCGTGCTGGCCGACTACGCGGACCTACTGCGGCCGGCCAACTACGGCATCCTGCTGTGCGCCCGTCGGCGCTGGATCGCCGAAAAGCCGGATTTGGTGCGGCGCATGGTGCAGGCCTATTTCGCCGCCGCGACCTGGGGCGTTGAACACCCGGCGGCGCTGCGGCCGTTCGCGTCGCAACTGCCCTTCGTCAGCGAGGACGACATCGAACGCGCCATGCGCCGCGACGGCCCGCACTGGCTGCGCGAGCCGAGTCTCGACTGGGCGTTCCTGGCGCGCGTGGAGCAGGAACTGAAAACCCAGCGCCGCGTGCCAGCCGATTACGACATCCGCGACTACGTCGCCGCCAGTTACTGAACTGTCACCAAATTGGCCGGGGAGAGCGCCATGCAGCTTGGATTCGTCGGTGTCGGCGTCATGGGCGTGCCCATCGTCGGCCACCTGGTGGCCGCCGGGCACACGGTCAAGGCCTATGACCCGTCGGCCGACGCCCTGGCCAAGGCGCAGGCGGCCGGCGCGCGCGCGGCAAGCTCGGTCGGCGAGGCCGCCGCCGGGGCGCAGGTCGTGTTCGTCGCCGTCTCCAACCAGGACGTGCTGGGCGAAGTGTTGCGCCAGCCGGGCGGCATCCTGGAATGCGCCGCGCCGGGCGCCATCGTGGTCGATCTTGGTACCACCGCCCCGCCGCGCTGCCGCGCCTTTGCAGCCGAGGCGCGGGCCGCGGGCATGGATTATGTGGACGCGCCGCTGAGCGGCTCTACGCCATGGGCGCAGGCCGGCACGCTGGCTGTCATGGTGGGCGCCCAGCAGGCCGCCTGGGACACCGTGTTGCCCCTGCTGCAAACCTTTGGCGGCAGCATTTTTCACTTGGGTTCGGTCGGCAGTGGCCAGATCGCCAAGCTGTGTCACCAGCTCGCCTTCATGGGTACGCTCGTGGGCCTGAGCGAAGCGGTGGTGCTGGGCGAGCGCTGCGGCATCGACGGGGTGCAGCTGATGGACGTGCTCGGCGCCTGCGTGTCGCCGCGGCACGTGATCGATTTCTTCAAACCCCGCCTCGCCGCCCGACCCCTGGGCGAGGGACCGACCGGGCTTGGCATCTTCTACAAGGACCTGAAGGCCGTGCAGGAGCTGGCGCAGCAGGATGCCGGCATTACGCTGCCGCTGGGCGAGGCGCTGCTGGGCCTGTTCCAGCAGGCAATGGACGCCGGTTACAGGAATTTCGATCCGTTCGGGCTGACCGAGCTGATCGAGAAGGGCGTGATCAAGCCGGGCGGTTGATCAGTCCATGTCCGGCAGGCGGATGCGGCGCAGCAGGTCGCTGGTTGAGCGCGTGTGCCGGAACGGGATCGAATGCACCTTCCCGCCGCAGCCGCGCACGAAATCGGCTCCCACGATGGCTTCGACCGGCCAGTCGCCGCCCTTGGCCAGGTGATCGGGGCGCACGGCCCGGATCAGCGCCAGCGGCGTGTCGTCGTCGAACGGCACAACCAGACTGACTGATTCGAGCGCTGCCAGCACCGCCATGCGCTCGGCCAGCGGATTGATCGGCCGGTCGTCACCCTTGCCCTGGCGGCGCACCGAGGCGTCGCTGTTGACGCCCACCACCAGGCTGGCACCCAGCGCGGCGGCGCGATCCAGGTAATCGACGTGCCCCACGTGCAGGATGTCGAAGCAGCCGTTGGTGAACACAATCGGTCGGACAAGGGCGGCAAGGCGATCTGCCAGCCTGGCCGGATTGGTCGCCAGCTTTCTGGCATAGCGGGGCGGAGCATCGGTCACGACGGCAACTCGTCGATCAACTCGCACAGACAGTGCAGAACCAGGATGTGGACTTCCTGGATGCGTGCGGTCACCTGCGCTGGAACGCGGATTTCAGTGTCGGTTGAGCGCAGCAATGGGGCGAGTGCGCCGCCGCCGCGCCCGGTGAGCGCCACCACGCCAAGCGCGGCCCGCTGCGCGGCCTCGACCGCGCGCAGGATGCCCGGCGAGTTGCCGCTGGTGCTGATGGCGAGCAGCACGTCCCCCGGCCGGCCCAGCGCCTGCACCTGGCGGGCGAATACGTGTTCGTAGCCGTAGTCGTTGGCGACCGCGGTCACGGTGGACGTGTCCGCGTGCAGGGCAATCGCCGGCAGACCGGCGCGTTCGCGCTCGTAGCGCCCCAGCAGTTCGGCGCTGAAATGCTGGGCATCGGCTGCCGAACCGCCGTTGCCGCATACCAGCAGTTTGCCGCCGCCACGCAGACAGGCCGCCAGCAGCGCACCGGCGCGGGCGATGGCGGGCGCCAGAGCGTCGACGCTGGCCAGCTTCAGCTGCGCGCTTTCGTGGAAGCGGGCGGTGACGGTGGCAATCGGGTCCATGGGATTCAGCCGGCCATGTCAGTCGTTGGTGAAGGCATCGCGCAGCCAGTCCAGGTGCCCGGCATCGACCGCACCGGTAATGCTGACGATGTCGAAGCGGCACGGCGGCGGCGTGCGCTGGCCCAGGCTCAGCAGGTAGTGCTGCGCCGCCAGAAGTATGCGTCGGCGCTTGGCCGGGGTGACCGACTCGGCTGCGCTGCCAAAGGCCACGCTGCGCCGGCTGCGCACTTCCACGAACACCAGCTCATTGCCGTGGCGGGCGATAAGGTCGATTTCGCCACCGGCGACGCGGTAATTGCGCGTCAGGATGTGCAGGCCCTGTGCCGCCAGATGTGCCGCGGCCAGGTCTTCGGCTGCGCGGCCGCGCCGCAGGTGCGGGGCGTCGGCACTCACGGCGATCCGCCAGGCGTCAGCGGCACTGGCACGCCGCCGCGGAAACGGGCGCAGCCGAGCACGCGCCTGTGCAGCGCGCCGTCTGCGTCCATCCCCAGCGCGCCGGTCAGGCCATCGGGCAGGGCATCCACCGTGTGCCCCAGGCGCAGTTCCCGGCCCACCGCGTAGGCATCGGCCCCGAGTGCCAGCAGGCGTGCCGGCTCGCGGTCGAGCTGCGGCCACGACTGACGCGCCGCAGCCAGAGGGCCCGCATTGCCGGCCATGGTCAGCTTGTTCAGTGCCCAGGGGCTGTCGCAGAACACGACGTTCTCGATATCGGCAGCGGAATCGGCCGGCTCGGGGCTCCCGTTCCACACTTGCGAGGTGGTGAGCACCGGCAGGCCGAATATGCCGACATAGCCAAGCTGCGGCACGATCTGGCGGGCGTCGGCGGCACTGGCAATGACGATCAGCGCCTGCGGGCCGGGGAAGGTCGGCGGCGTCGCCGGCAATACAGCCGGCGTTTCCGGGGAGGCTGCCGCGGCCGGCGCTGTTGTCGCCAGTCGCTCGCGGAACAGTCCGCGCAGGGCAGCGGAGAAATCGGTATCGCCCGCATCGAAGGGCACGGCGCCGGCCAGCCGCCCGCCGTGTTCGGTAACCGCCGCACTGTACAGGTCGCGCTGGCGCCGGCCCCAGGCGTCGTCCACGTACAGCATGGCCACGTCACGGTACCCGGCGGCGGCCAGCCAGTCGGCACCGGCGGCCGCTTCGTCGGCCGGATCCAGCGACAGCCGGTACAGGTTGACCTGCCCGACCGCAGGTTCGGGGTTGTTCAGCGCCAGGGTCGGCCGCGGCAGCGGGGCCTGCGCCAAGGCTGCGACTTCAGCCTTCTGCAGGGGACCGATGACCGCCGCAGCGCCGTCGGACATCGCCTGCCGGTAGCTTGCGAGCACGTCGTTGCCGCTGACATAGAAGCGCAGTTCCGGGCCGTTGCCGTCCTGCAGGCGCGCGGCGACGATGCCGGCCGTGATGGCCTGCGCGGCGCTGTCGAGGTTGCTTCCGTACGGCAGCAGCACGGCCAGGAAGTCATTGCCCGTCAGTGGCGCGCTGGCCGTGGTAGTGCGCATGCCGGCCGGCAGTTGCTGGAGCAGGGCGTCGCGCTGGGCGGTCAGATCGGGCGCCAGATTCAGCTGGCGGGTCGGCGCCAGCGCGGCAGCGGCACCAGCCGGGTCGGCCCGCCCGAGCGCCAGACGGGCCAGCAGCAGCTGTTTACGGGCGATCAGTTCGTCGCCCAGCAGCGCCACGTCAACCTGCGACAGCAGGGCCTGACTGCCGGTGGTGTCCCCGGCCGCCAGCAAGGCGGCAGCGGCACGCAGTTGATATGCTTCGCGTGTCGGCGAGCGGCTGCCGGCGGCCAGCGCCTGCCAGGCGCGCGCGGCGGAGCCGTAATCACCGATGGCTTCGGCGTCGCGGGCGGGTTGTTCGGGATCGACCACGACCGCGGACAGTGCTGCGGGCGCGGGCGCCGACACCGGGGTCGGCGCTGGGCTGGCGCAGCCGCCAAACACTAGCAATGCCGCTACGGCGTTGACTCTTGGAATGACTTTCAACGGGCGGTCCGCGCGGCTCCCGGGCACAGGCAATGGAAACCAGGACATGTGGCGGCCGATTGTACGTGGTGGCCACGCCGCTCGGAAATCTGGCTGATCTGAGTCCCCGTGCCTGCGCGCAGCTGGCGGCGGTGGCCGTCATTGCCGCCGAGGACACCCGCCACAGTCGGCCGCTGCTGACACATTACGGCATCCGCACCCCGCTGCTGGCGCTGCACGAACACAACGAGGCGGCGCAGACCGCGCGCTTGATCGAGCGCCTGCGCCAGGGCGAAGACGTGGCCCTGATCAGCGACGCCGGCACGCCGGCCATCAGCGATCCGGGCCAGCGCCTGGTGGCCGCGGCGCACGCCGCGGGCGTCAGCGTGGTGCCGCTGCCCGGCCCCTGCGCCGCGGTGGCCGCGTTGTCGGCCAGTGGCCTGCCGTCGGCACGTTTCGCCTTCGAAGGTTTTTTGCCGGCGCGCGCCGCCGCCCGGCAGGCGGCGCTGTCAGCGCTGCTGGACGAGTCGCGCACGCTGATCTTCTACGAGGCGCCGCACCGCCTGCTGGCCTTGCTGGACGATGTGGCCACGGTGTTCGGTGAGCGGCCGGCGGCTCTGGCCAAGGAGCTGACCAAAATCCACGAAGCCGTGATCAACGGCAATGCCGCCACCCTGAAGGCCTGGCTGCTGGCCGAGCCGGGGCGCGAGCGGGGCGAGTTCGTGCTGATGGTGCAGGGCGCACCGCAGCAGGCACAGGCCACGGACGACATCGATGCCCTGCTCGCCCGCCTGCTGGCCGTGCTGCCGCTCAAACAGGCGGTCACGGCTGCGGTGGCCGTGAGCGATGCGACGCGCAACCGGGTCTATCGACGGGCGCTCGCCTTGCAGGCAGCACCGGCGGGGCCCACACTTGCACCCGCGGGGAGCCGGACAGGCAATCGCGCCCGCAAGGGCGAGGAAAGTCCGGGCTCCACAGGACGGGGTGCCAGGTAACGCCTGGGGGGCGCAAGCCTACGGAAAGTGCCACAGAAAACATACCGCCGATGGCGTCGCAAGGCGCACAGGCAAGGTTGAAAAGGTGCGGTAAGAGCGCACCGCGCGGCTGGCAACAGACGTGGCAGGGCAAACCCCACCCGGAGCAAGACCAAATAGGGGGACGGCTGGCCGCAAGGCCACGACGCGTGGTCCGCGCGGTCCCCGGGTAGGTCGCTACAGGCGGTCGGTGACGACCGTCGCAGACGAATGATTGCCCTCGACAGAACCCGGCTTATCGGCCGGCTCCCCGCCTTGTTTTTTGCGCGTCTCGTCAGAAGCCCTGGAAGCGCAGTTTCAGGTCGGTCACGTTGGTGGCGTTGCCCAGCGCCGTGTCCTGGCTGATGTGGCCCGCCTCGGCCAGGTCGTACAGGTAATCGTCGAAGGAGATCATGCCGTGCTGGCGGCCGGTCTTGATGACCTCGATGATGTCCGACTGGCGCTGCGGATCCTCGATCATGTCGGCGATGGTGGGCGTGACCACCATCACTTCGAAGGCCGCCACGCGGCTGCTGCCATCGGCGCGCGGCAGCAGGCGCTGGCTGATCACGCCGCGCAGGTTGGCGGCAATCGCCTTGCGCTGGGTTTCCTGCTCCTCGGGCGGGAAATAGGAAATCAGGCGGCTGATGGCGTCGTAGCAGTTGGGCGCGTGCAGCGTCGAGAGCACCAGGTGGCCGGTTTCGCTGGCGCGCACGGCGGTGGTGATGGTCTCGGCGTCGCGCAGTTCGCCGATGAAGATCACGTCCGGGTCCTGGCGCAGGGCCGCGCGCATGGCGCTGCCGAAATCGGGCGTGTCGATGCCCACCTCGCGCTGGTTGATGACCGCCAGCTTGTCCTTGAACAGGTACTCGATCGGGTCCTCGATGGTGACGATGTGGCGCGGGTCGCGAAGGTTGATCATCTCGATCAGCGCCGCCAGGGTGGTCGACTTGCCCGAACCGGTGGCCCCGGTCACCAGCACCATGCCGCGCTTGAGCTTGCTGAACATCTCGATCGCCGGCGGCAGGTTCAGGTCCGCAGGGGTGGGGATCTGCATCGTGATGGTCCGCAGCGACATGGCGATGGTGCCGCGCTGGCGATAGATGTTGGCGCGCACCCGGGCGATGCCCGAGAAGCCATGGGACAGGTCCACCTGATGGCGATCGGCGAACACCGCGCCCAGGCGCTCGTCCAGCAGGGCCTTCGCCAGCATGTCCATGTCCTCGCCATTGAGCACGGCCTGGCCGGCCATCGGCTCCAGATCACCCAGGCGCCGCCAGTACGGCGGCGCGCCGGACTTGAAGTGCAGATCGGACACCCGATCGGCCACCGCCAGGCTGACCAGATGCCGCAAATATGCCTCCCCGTCACGGGCGGTCAGCGGCCTGCTGGCCGCGGTATTGGACTGTTCCGGCGCAGTGAATTGGTCGGACATCGTATTCGGACTCCCGTAACTGGTATGCAAGGAATGAAGTTTAGCCAAGCCGGGCGCGCCCTGCTGTACCAACGGTCACAAAAAACCCTGGGCGACGCATGAATTCCTGCCTTGACAGGCTGTGAGCGCAGTTCCTATAGTGGCCACTCAAGTGGGGATTAGTGGGTCATTTGGGTTGAAATGTGGGGGCTGTTCCCATAACCCGAGGGGAGCATGTTTCGCGGTATCACGGCGCTCAATCTCGACGCCAAGGGTCGGATGGCCATTCCGAGCCGTTACCGCGAACGCCTGCAAACCGACGCCGCGGGCCAGTTGATCCTGACCCTGGATCATCGCGGCCAGTGCCTGCTGCTGTATCCGCTGCCGGTTTGGGAGGCGATCGAACGGGAACTGATCGGCGCGCCCAACCTGCTGGAAGTCGTGGATCAGCTCAAACACACCCTGATCGGTCATGCCACCGAGTGCGAACCGGACGGCCAGGGCCGCATCCTGCTGCCCACGATGCTGCGTGAACTGGTCGGTATCGACCGCCAGGTGACGCTGGTCGGTCTGGGCAACAAATTCGAATTGTGGGACGAGCAGGCCTGGGACCAGCGCCGCAAGGGCTGGCTGCGCGCGGCGCAGGACGGCGCTGTGAACCTGCCGGAGCAGCTCAGCCGGCTGGCGTTTTGATGAGCCAAACAGGCGCCGGTGCGCACCGACCGGTCATGCTGGACGAGGTAATGCAGGGCCTGGCAATCCAAACGAGCGGCTGCTATGTGGACGGCACCTACGGTGGTGGCGGGCATGCGCGTGCGCTGCTGGCGGCGCTGGGACCAAACGGCCGGCTGCTGGCTGTCGACAAGGATCCGGCGGCGGCCCAGCGGGCACGGGCCGAGTTTGCGCACGATGCGCGTGTCAGCGTCCATCACGGCAGTTTTGCGCGCCTGGGCGAGTTCGTGGACGCGCACGGCCTGCGCGGGCGCATCGCCGGGGTGATGCTGGACCTTGGCATGTCGTCGATCCAGCTGGACGACGCCCAGCGCGGCTTCAGCTTCATGCGCGCGGGGCCGCTGGACATGCGCATGGACACCAGCCGCGAACCGACCGCCGCGCAGTGGCTGCAGGACGCCGACGAGGCGCAGATCGTGCAGGTCCTTCGCGAGTTCGGCGAGGAGCGCTACGCCCGGCGCATCGCCGCCGCCGTGGTGGCACGCCGCGCGCAGGCGCCGATCGCCACCACGGACGATCTGGTCAACGTCGTGCGCGGCGCCATGCCGCGGCGCGAGCAGCACAAGCATTTCGCCACCCGCACCTTTCAGGCGCTGCGGATCGTCGTCAATCACGAGATCGAGGATCTGGCCGCCGGCCTGGACCAGGCGCTGTCGGTGCTGGCCCCCGGTGGACGCCTGGTGGTGCTCAGCTTCCATTCCCTGGAGGACCGGCCGGTCAAGCAGTTCATGCGCCTGCACGCCGGGCGCTTCGAGGGCGCGCACGAGCCGCCGGTGCTGCGTCTGGTGCGGGTGCCCAAGAAGGCCGGCGCGGAAGAACTGGCCGTCAATCCGCGGGCACGCAGCGCCATCCTGCGTGTGGCCGAGCGCCTGCCCGACCCGGTGCCGGCACATGATTGAACGCATCGGCCATCTGCTGCTGGTGGCGCTGCTGCTGGCCTGCTTTGCCTCGGCGCTGGCCGTGGTGCACATCAAATACCGCGAACGCCACCTGGTGACCGAGCTGAGCGAGCTGCGCGAATCACGTGACCGCCTGGACAGCGAATGGAGCCGTCTGCTGCTGGAAGAGGCCACCCTGACGACGCATGCCCGGGTCGAGGGCAAGGCCCGCGATGAACTGAACATGGTCCTGCCGCAGCCGCAGGAAATGGCGCAGGTGCGCCGATGAGCGCGGCTTTCTCGCGCCCGCGGCACTATCTGGTACTGACCCTGATGTTGCTGGCCGGCGGCGGCCTGATGGCGCAGGCGGTTTACCTGCACACGCTGCGCACGCAGTTCCTGAAAGACCAGGGCGACGCCCGCGCCCTGCGCACGGTATCCATCAATGCCCATCGGGGCATGCTGCTGGACCGCAACGGCGAGCCGCTGGCCATCAGCGCGCCGGTGGATTCGGTGTGGGTGGTGCCTGCCGACTTCTACAAGGCGTCGGAACGCTGGCCGGAACTGGCGCGCGTGCTGGGGCTGGCACCCGCGCAGCTTTCCGCCAGCGTGGCGGCGCGTGCCAACACCCGGTTCGCCTATGTGCGCCGCGCGGTGCCGCCTGAACAGGCCGACGCGGCCATGGCGCTGAAGATTCCGGGCGTGTTTCGCCAGCGTGGCTACCGGCGCTACTACCCGCTGGCGGAAGCGGCCGGTCACGTGGTCGGTTACACCGACATTGACGACAACGGCCAGGGCGGGCTGGAAGCCGCCTACGATGGCCATCTGCGCGGCAAGCCGGGCAAGGAACGCATCGTCCTGGACGCCCAGCGCCAGCGTGTCGCGCTGCTCGAAACCATCGCCCCGCCGCGGCCCGGAAAGGACCTGAAGCTGTCCATCGACCGGCGCATCCAGTACCTGGCCTATCGCGAGCTGAAAGCCGCCGTTGTGCGTCACAACGCAGCCTCCGGCATGGCGGTCATGCTCGACGTGGCCAGCGGCGAGGTGCTGGCCATGGTCAACCAGCCGACCTTCAACCCCAACGACCGCAACGACCAGAATCCTGACGACCGGCGCAACCGGGCCGTCACCGACCCGTTCGAGCCCGGCTCCACGATCAAGCCGTTCACCATCGCGGCGGCCCTGACCCACCACAGCTTCGATCCCCACCGGGTGATCGACACCTCGCCCGGCTACTGGCAAGTCGCCAACCACACGGTGCGCGACGTGCACAACTACGGCCTGCTCGACATGGCCGGCGTGATCCGCAAGTCGAGCAACGTCGGCGCCGCGCAGATCGGCCTGTCGATGACGCCGCAGCAGATGTGGGAGAGCTTCGCCGCCTTTGGTTTTGGCGTGCCGACCAGCACTGGCTTTCCGGGGGAGGCCAGTGGCTTGCTGCGGGCCGCCCAGAGCTGGCGGCGGGTCGAGCAGGTGACCATGGCCTTCGGATATGGCGTGTCCGGCACGGCCCTGCAACTGGCGCGTGCTTACGCCACGCTGGCCAGCGGTGGTCTGCTGCGGCCGGTCAGCTTCCTTGCCGTGCCCACGGCCGAGCAACCCGGCGGGACGCGCACCCTGCCGGCCGACGTGGCCGCCGAGGTCAATGCCATGCTCGAAGGCGTGGTCGGGCCGGGTGGCACGGCACAGCGCGCCGCGGTGCCCGGTTACCGGGTGGCAGGCAAGACCGGCACCACGCACATCGCCGCCGCCGGCAGCTACGACCGTCGACGCTACCTGGCCACTTTCGCCGGCTTCGCGCCGGTCAGCAATCCGCGGCTGGTGCTGCTGGTCAGCCTGCGCGATCCGCAGGGTGCCTACTACGGTGGCGAAGTGGCGGCACCGGTGTTTCAGAACGTGATGGCTGGCGCGCTGCGCCTGCTGGGTGTCGCCCCGGACGCGCTGCCGGTGGCGCCGGTGCTGCCGTCGGCGCCGACCTCGACGCCGAACCTTATCCAGGCGGCGGAGCGTCACCTGTGATGACGGCCCGCAAAGCGGAACCACCGACGATCCCCCTGGCTGCTTTGCTCGCGGACTGGATCGATGCAGGTCCGGCTGGCGATCTGGCCATCGGCGGCCTGTGCAACGACAGCCGTCAGGCGCAGGCCGGTGACCTGTTCCTGGCCGTGCCGGGGCGGCGCACCTCGGGCGGACACTACCTGGAGCAGGCGATCGCCGCCGGCATCGCGGCGGTGCTGATCGATGCCGCACTGCCGCTGCCCGCTGGCCTGTCGGTACCCGTGCTGGCGGTGCCGAACCTGGCCGCCCGGCAGGGCTTCATCGCCGCGCGCTTTTACGGCGAGCCCTCGCAGGCGCTCGCCGTGATCGGCATCACCGGCACCAATGGCAAGACCTCGGTCAGCCACTTCCTGGCCCAGTGCCTGCCCCGGTGCGGCATTCTGGGCACCGAAGGCAATGGCTTTCCGGGCCATCTGGAGCCGACCAGCCACACCACCCCCGACGCGTTGGTCCTGCAGGCCTGGCTGGCCCGGCTGCGCGACCAGAATGCCCGCACGGTGGCGATGGAGGTGTCCTCGCACGCCCTGCATCAGCAACGTACGGCCGGCGTGCGCTTCGACACCGCGGTGTACACCAACCTCGGCCACGACCACCTCGATTACCACCGCAGCCTGGACGATTACGCGGCCGCCAAGACGGCCCTGTTTGCAAGCCCGGGCCTGCGTGCGGCGGTGCTCAATGCCGACGATCCCTACAGCGAGCGCATGGCCGCGGCGCTGGCGCCCGGCGTGCGCGTCCTGCGCTATGGCGTGCGCGCAGGCGAGCTGCGCGCCAGCGCCGATGCCCGTCCGGGCGGGCTGCTGATCGACATCGACAGCCCGTTCGGGCAGGCGCGCTTCGCCAGCCCGCTGCTGGGCGAGTTCAACCTGTACAACCTGCTGGCGGTGCTGGGCGCGCTGTTGCTGGCGGATGTGCCGTTTGCCGACGCCGTCGAAAGCCTGAAGGGGCTCACGCCCGTGCCCGGCCGCATGCAGACCCTGCGCCGGCCCGGTGCGCCGCTGCTGGTGATCGACTACGCCCACAATCCGCCGGCACTCGAATCGGTGCTCACGGCGCTTCGCGCCCATGTGCCGGCCGGCGGGCGCCTGTGGTGCGTGTTCGGCTGCGGCGGCGAGCGCGACGTCGCCAAGCGGCCGGTGATGGGCGAACTGGCGGCGCGCCTGGCCGATCGCGTGGTCGTGACCGACGACAACCCGCGCGGCGAGGAGCCGGCCGCCATCGCCGCCGCCATCCTGGCCGGTATCGCGCACGGCGACAACGTGGAGCTGATCCACGACCGCGCTGCGGCCATCGCCCATGCCGTCGCCCGTGCCGACGTGCGCGACGTGGTGCTGGTCGCCGGCAAGGGCGCCGAGCGCGTACAGATCGTCGGCACCGAACGCCGGCCCTTCAGCGACTTCGACTGCGCCGAGCACGCGCTCAAGGGGCGGCCGTGATGTCCCTGGCGCAGGCCGCCGCGATCGTGGGTGCCGACGCACGGCCAGCCGGAGACTTCAGTGGCGTCAGCACCGACAGCCGCACGCTGCGGGCGGGCGAGCTGTTCGTGGCCCTGGATGGCCCGCGTTTCGACGGTCACGATTACCTGCCTGCGGTCGCCGCCGCGGGCGCCGCCGGGGCGCTGGTGCGCCGTGCCCATCCGGCGTTGCCGTGCCTGGAAGTGGCCGATCCGCTGACCGCGCTGGGCCAGCTCGCGGCCGTCTGGCGGGCGCGCTTTAACGTTCCCGTGCTGGCCGTGACCGGCAGCAGCGGCAAGACCACGGTCAAGGAGCTGCTGGCCGCCGCCCTGGCCGGCCTGGGCCCGGTGCTGGCCACACGCGGCAACCGCAACAACCACATCGGCGTGCCGCTGACGCTGCTGGAACTGCGCGACACCCACCGCGCGGCGGTGGTCGAAATGGGCATGAGCCACGCTGGCGAAATTGCCCAGCTGACCGACCTCGCGCGCCCGACCCTGGGCCTGATCAGCAACGCAGGCCCGGCGCACCTGGAGGGCCTGGGCAGCGTCGCCGCCGTGGCCCGCGCCAAGGGCGAGCTGATCGAGCGACTGCCGCCCGACGCGTCGGCGATTCTGAATGCGGACGATGCGCACTGTCCGCTGTGGCGGCAACTGGCTGGAAATCGTCAGGTCGTCACCTTCGGGCTGGAGCAGTCCGCCGACGTGACGGCCGACCACCAGCCACTGGCTGACGGCACCGACGTCGAGCTGCGTACGCCCCAGGGCAGCGCCAGTGTCCGCCTGCAACTGCTTGGCCGGCACAACGTGCAAAACGGGCTGGCGGCAACGGCCGCGGCGCTGGCCGTCGGCGCAGACCTGGCGGATATCGCGGCCGGTCTGGCCACCGTCAGGCCGGTGCCCGGACGCCTGTATCCCCTGCCGGGCTTGCGGGGCGCTCGCCTGATCGACGACAGCTACAACGCCAACCCACTGTCGGTGCAGGCGGCCATCGCCGTATTGGCCGGTCTGCCGGGCGAACGCGTGCTGGTGCTCGGTGACATGGGCGAGCTGGGCGCCGAGGCCACTGCCCTGCACGCGCAGTGCGGCGCTGCGGCGCGGGCGGCCGGCATCGAGCGCCTGGTAACGCTGGGGCCGCTGTCGGCCGCGGCCGCGGCGGCGTTTGGAGGCGGTGCCGTCGGTTGCCGCGAGCTGGCGCAGGTCCTGGACATCGTCGGCGGCCTGCTGCGGCCGGGTCTGACGGTGCTGGTCAAAGGCTCGCGCAGCGCCGGCATGGAGCGCGTGGTGCAGGCGCTGGCCGCCCACGGCGCGGACACGGGCGGGGCGCACTGATGCTGTACCACCTGTTCAGCTGGTTGAGTACGGAAATCAGCGGTTTCAACGCGTTTCGCTACATCACCCTGCGCGCCATCCTGGCGGCGCTGACGGCACTGGTGATTTCGCTCTCGGCCGGCGGGCCGGTGATCCGTTACCTCACGGCCCTGCGCCTGGGTCAGCAGGTGCGCACGGACGGTCCGCAGACGCACCTTGGCAAGGCCGGCACGCCGACCATGGGTGGCGCGCTGATCCTGCTGGCGATTGCCATCACCACGCTGCTGTGGGCGGACCTGCGCAGCGCCAAGGTGTGGATCGTGTTCGCGGTGGCGCTGGCCACCGGTGTCATCGGCTGGCTGGACGATTACCTCAAGGTCACGCGCCGCAACTCGAAAGGCCTGAAGTCACGACACAAGTTCCTGGGTCAGCTGGCCGTGGGGCTGGTTGCGGCACTGGCCATTTACGGTGTGGCGCAGGTTCCGGCAGAAACCCTGTACATCGTGCCGTTCATCAAGGACGCCACGTTCCATCTGGGCTGGCTGTTCGTGCCGGCGAGCCTGCTGGTGATCGTCGGCTCCAGCAATGCCGTGAACCTGACCGACGGCCTGGACGGGCTGGCCATCCTGCCGACGGTCATGGTGGCCGCGGCGCTGGGCGTGTTCGCCTACGTGGCCGGGCACCAGGTGTTTGCGCGCTATCTGGGTCTGCCGTTCGTGCCGGGCGCCGGGGAACTGGCCATCGTGTGCGGCGCCATGGTTGGCGCCGGGCTGGGCTTTTTGTGGTTCAACGCCTACCCGGCGCAGGTTTTCATGGGTGACGTCGGCGCGCTGGCGCTGGGCGCCACGCTGGGCGCGGTGGCGGTGCTGATACGCCAGGAACTGGTGCTGTTCATCATGGGCGGCGTGTTCGTGATGGAAACGGTGTCGGTGATCCTGCAGGTGGCGTCGTTCAAGCTGACCGGCAAGCGCATCTTCGCCATGGCGCCGCTGCACCATCACTTCGAGCTCAAGGGCTGGCCGGAGCCGCGCGTGATCGTGCGCTTCTGGATCATCACCTTCATCCTGGTGCTGGTTGGCCTGGCCAGCCTGAAGATCCGCTGACGGCATGCACGCAGTGGCCCCACAACGAAAAAAACGCGTGCTGGTGGTCGGGGCCGGCGCCACCGGCCTGTCCTGCGTGCGCCACCTGCTGGCACTGGGCCGCGACGTGCGGGTGCTCGACACGCGTCAGATTCCGCCGGGCCTGGCCCAAGTGCGCCGGCTGGTGCCAATCGGTGACATCCATCTGGGCGACTGGCCGGCGGCGGCGTTTGCCGGCGTGGACGAAATCATCGTCAGCCCCGGCATTGGTCTGGATGCCCCGGCGCTGGCCGCTGCCGCCGCCCACGGCGTGCCGCTGCTGGGCGACATCGAGCTGTTCGCCCGCGCGGTCACGCGGCCGGTGCTGGCCATTACCGGCTCGAACGGCAAGTCCACCGTCACCACGCTGGTCGGCGAACTGCTGGCGCACGCCGGGCGTAGCGTGGCAGTCGGCGGCAATCTGGGCACGCCGGCGCTGGACCTGCTGGCCGGGCCGCCACCGGATGCCTACGTGCTCGAACTGTCGTCGTTCCAGCTCGAACGCACCGCAAGCCTGCGCCCGGCCGCGGCCTGCGTGCTGAACCTGAGTCCCGACCACATCGACCGCCACGGCAGCTTCGCGGCCTATGCTGCGGCCAAGGCGCGTGTGCTGGATGGCGGTGCGGTGGCGGTGCTCAGCCGCGACGATGCGGCCGTCGCGGCACTGGCCGGCGGGCTGGCTGCCACGCAGCCGGTGGTCTGGTTCGGGCTGGGCGCGCCAACGGGCGCGCACGATTTTGGCCTGCTGCCGCGCGATGGCGCGCCGTGGCTGGCGCGCGGCAACGAGGCACTGCTGCCGGCTGCCGCGCTGCGACTGCCCGGTCGTCACAACATCACTAATGCGCTGGCCGCACTGGCGCTGGTCGATGCGCTGGGCGTGCCGCTGGCGGCTGTGCTGCCGGCGCTTCGCGAATTTGCCGGCCTGCCGCACCGCACGCAATGGGTGGCCGAGCGCGCCGGTGTTGCCTGGTACGACGATTCCAAGGGCACCAACGTGGGCGCCACGCTGGCGGCGATCGAGGGCCTGGCACCGACCCGGCCCAGTGGCCGGCTGGTGCTGATCCTGGGTGGCCAGGGCAAGGGACAGGATTTCACTCCCCTGCGCGGGGCATTGGCCGTTCACGGGCGCGCGGCGGTGCTGATGGGCCAGGATGCCGGTGCCATCGAACGCGCCCTTGGCCACGCCGTGCCCGTTCACCGTGCCGCCGACATGAACGCCGCCGTGGCCGCCGCCGCGGCGCTGGCCGAGCCGGGCGATGGCGTGCTGCTGTCGCCGGCCTGTGCCAGTTTCGACATGTTCAGCGGCTACGCCGCCCGGGGCGAGGCCTTCGTGCGCGCCGTGCAAGCGCTGGCCGGGGCGATTGCCGATGAGTAGCGTCGAGACTGTTGCCCGCGCACCGGCGCCGGCCGCCGCTGGCCTGCGCGGCCCGGCCGAGTGGGACTGGGCGCTGCTGGGCGTGGCTGCCCTGCTGGCGGCGGTGGGATTGATCGCCGTGTATTCGGCCTCCATCACCGTCGCCGCGCGCGAGGTCGGCGACAGCGAGTACTACCTGCAGCGCCAGGCCATTTACCTGGCCCTGGGGGTGTTCGGCGGCTACCTGTTCACGCAGACACGGCTGGCGTTGTGGCATCGTCTGGCCGGTGCCGCCGTGCTGGGCGCCACGGCGCTGCTGCTGCTGGTGCTGTTGCCGGGAATCGGAATCGAGGTCAACGGCGCGGCCCGGTGGCTGGGCGCCGGTGGCGTGCGCGTGCAGCCATCGGAGCTGGCCAAACTTGCCTTCCTGATGTTTGCCGCGGCCCGCCTGTCGGAGGCCGACACCCAGGCGCTGATGGCCGAGCGCATCGGCGTCATCCTGGTCAGTCTGGGCATCATGGGCGGCTTGCTGCTGGCGGAACCTGACTTCGGCAGCTTCGTGGTGCTGGCGGCCGCCACCGGCGGGCTGCTGTTCCTGTACGGCGTGCGCTGGCTGTATTTTCTTGCGCTGGGGGCCACCGGTCTGGCGGCGCTGGCCGGCCTGGCGGTGGCCTCGCCCTACCGCCTGGCGCGGCTGACCAATTTCCTGCATCCCTGGGACGACCCGTTTGGCGCCGGCTTTCAGCTCACGCAGGCGCTGATTGCGTTTGGCCGCGGCGGCTGGTTCGGGGTGGGCCTGGGCAACAGCGTGCAGAAGCTGTTCTACCTGCCCGAGGCGCACACCGATTTCCTGCTCGCCGTGCTGGCCGAGGAGCTGGGTCTGTTCGCGGTGCTGGGCGTGATTGGCCTGTTCGGGTTTCTGGTGGTGCGGGCGTTTGCCATCGCCGGGCGCGCGGCCGCCAACGGCGACGGCTTCGCCGCCCTGCTGGGGTATGGGCTCGGCCTGACACTGGGCTTTCAGGCCTTCGTGAACCTTGGCGTGAACATGGGCGTGCTGCCGACCAAGGGCCTGACGCTGCCGCTGATGAGTTACGGCGGCACCAGCCTGGTGGTCAGCTGCCTGCAGATCGCGCTGCTGCTGCGCATCGACCACGAACAGCGCATGCGCCGCGGTGTCAACGGTGCGCCGGCTATGACGGCGCAGCAGCGGAGGCGGCACTGATGCAGGTGCTGATCATGGCCGGCGGCACCGGTGGGCATGTGATGCCGGCGCTGGCAGTGGCGCACGAGCTGCGCGCGCAGGGCCACGGCGTGCGCTGGCTGGGCACTGCCGCGGGGCTTGAGGCACGCGCCGTGCCGGCCGCCGGTATCGAGCTGTTCACGCTCAAGGTCGCCGGCCTGCGCGGCAAGGGTGCGCTGCGTTACCTGTCGGCGCCGGTCGGCCTGCTGCGGGCGCTGGCGCAGGCCATCGGCTTGCTGCGCCGGCTGCGCCCGGATGTGGTGCTGGGCCTGGGTGGTTACGCGGCTGGACCGGGCGGCGTGGCGGCCTTCTTGCTGCGCCGGCCGCTGCTGATTCACGAGCAGAACGCCCGCCCGGGCCTGACCAACCGCCTGCTGGCGCGTCTGGCGCAGCGCGTCCTGGCCGGCTTTCCGGGCCTTCGGCTGGCCGGACGGCAGGCCGAGTTCACCGGCAACCCGGTGCGCGCCCAGTTGCAGGGTCTGCCGCCGCCTGGCGAGCGCCTGAGCCATGCACCGCGCCTGCTGGTGCTGGGCGGCAGCCAGGGCGCGCAAGCCATCAACGCCGCCGTGCCGCAGGCGCTGGAGCTGCTCAAACAAAGCGGCGTAGCGCTGCCGCAGGTTCGCCACCAGGCCGGCCGCGATCATGCCGCCGCCGTGGCCGACGACTATGCGGCGCGCGGCGTGCCGGCCGCGGTCGATGGCTTCATCGACGACATGGCGGCGGCTTACGGCGCGGCGGATCTGGCCATCTGCCGGGCCGGCGCGCTGACGGTGGCCGAGCTGTGCGCGGTCGGCCTGGGCGCGCTGCTGATTCCCTTTCCGCACGCGGCCGACGATCACCAGACCGCCAACGCCCGCTACCTGGCCGGCGCCGGTGCCGCCGTGCTGCTGCCGCAGACGGACCTGACGCCGCTGCGCCTGGCGGAACTGCTGGGCTCGCTGCTGGCCGATCCGGCGCGTCGTCTGGCGATGGCCGATGCCGCTCGCCGGCTGGCGCGGCCCGACGCGGCGCGGCAGGTTGCGGCCGCCTGCCTGGAGGCGGCCCATGCGTGACCGCGTGCGGCACATTCATCTGGTCGGCATCGGCGGCTCGGGCATGAGCGGCATCGCCGAGGTGCTGCTCAATCAGGGCTACCGGGTGTCCGGCTCGGACCTTGGCATGAGCGCGGCCGCGCAGCGGCTGCAGGCGCTCGGCGCGCAGGTGCAGCGCGGCCATGCCGCCGGCAACATCGACGGCGCCGACGTGGTGGTGGTATCGACCGCCGTGCCGCCGGACAACGTCGAGATCACTGCCGCCCGCGCCCGCGGCGTGCCGGTGGTGCCGCGCGCCACCATGCTGGCGGAGCTGATGCGCCTGAAGGACGGCATCGCCATTGCCGGCACCCACGGCAAGACCACCACCACCAGCCTGGTAGCGCATCTGCTGGCGCAGGGTGGGCTGGACCCGACGTTCATCATCGGCGGGCGGGTCAATGCGCTGGGCTCCGGCGCGCGCGTTGGCGCCGGGCGTTACCTGGTGGTCGAGGCGGACGAGTCGGACGCGTCGTTCCTGCACCTGAACCCGATCCTGGCGGTGGTCACCAACATCGACCAGGACCACATGGACACCTACGGCGGCGACCCGGCGCGTCTGCGTCAGGCGTTCGTGGAATTCCTGCAGCGCCTGCCGTTCTATGGCCTGGCCGTGCTGTGCCAGGACGACGCCGGGCTGATGGCGCTGCGCCCGCAGATCGGCCGCTCGGTAGTGACCTACGGCCTGGGGCCGGATGCCGATCTGCATGCCGATGAGGTCACCCAGGACGGCCTGCGCATGCATTTCACCGTCCGCGCCGCCGGCCGCTCGCCGCTGGCGGTGACCCTGAACCTGCCCGGGCTGCACAACGTGCAAAACGCGCTGGCGGCAATTGCCATTGCCCGCGAGGTGGGCGTCGAGGACACCGCCATCGCGCAGGGCCTGGCCAGTTTCGAGGGCATCGGCCGGCGCTTGCAGCACCTTGCCGATGGCGCGCTGCACGGCAAGCGCATCACCCTGATCGACGATTACGGCCACCACCCGCGCGAACTGCAGGCGACGCTCGACGCGGTGCGGGGCGCCTATCCGGGCCGCCGCCTGCTGACCGTATTCCAGCCGCACCGCTACAGCCGAACGCGCGATCTGCTGGACGATTTCGCCGCCGTGCTGTCGGCGGCGACCGATGCCCTGCTGCTGTGCGAGGTGTATGCGGCCGGCGAGGCGCCGATCGCCGGCGCCGACGGCCGCGCGCTGGCGCGCGCCATCCGCAGCCGGGGGCGCATCGAGCCGGTGTTCGTCGAGCACCTGGCCGACCTGCCGCACAGCCTGGCGGCGGTGGCGCAGGATGGCGACGTGGTCGTGACCCTGGGCGCCGGCAGCATTGGCCAGGCCGCGGCGGCGCTGGCAACCGATCTTGCGGGGGCCGCATGAACGCCGCCGCCCATGCCGGCCGCCCGACCGTGCGCCACCACGAGCAGATGGCCCGGCATACCAGCTGGCGCGTCGGTGGTCCGGCCGACATCTATTGCGAGCCGGCGAACCTGCCCGAGCTGCAGGAATTCCTGGCCGCGCTGCCGGCCGATGTGCCGCTGCTGTGGATCGGCCTTGGCAGCAACCTGCTGGTGCGCGACGGCGGCTTTCGTGGCGCCGTGGTGTGTCTGGGCAGGGGCTTTGCGGGTATCGAACCATTGCCGGACGGCCAGCTGCGGGCCGGCGCCGGCCTGCCCTGCGCCAAGCTCGCCCAGCACTGTGGCCGCACCGGCCTGGCCGGCGGCGAGTTTCTGGCCGGCATCCCCGGCACGGTCGGTGGAGCCCTGGCCATGAATGCCGGCGCCCACGGCGGCGAGACCTGGCAGCGCGTGCGCGCCGTGCAGACCATCGACCGCGCCGGCACCCTGCATCGTCGCCTGCCGGACGCGTACCGCGTCGCCTACCGCAGCGTCGGCGGCCCGCCGGGAGAGGGCTTCGTGGCGGCCGAATTCGCCTTCGAGCACGCCCCGGTGGAGCAGGTGCAGGCCGCCATTCACGCCCTGCTGCGGCGGCGTGCCGCCACCCAGCCGCTGCGACTGGCCAATGCCGGATCGGTGTTCCGCAACCCGCCGGGCGATTTCGCCGCCCGGCTGATCGAAGCCGCCGGCCTGAAGGGCCTGACCCAGGGCCGGGCGCAGGTATCCACCCTGCACGCCAATTTCATCGTCAACCTGGGCGGCGCCCGCGCGGCCGATATCGAAGCCCTGATCGAAACCTTGCAGGCGCGGGTCGAAGCCGCCACTGGCGTGCGCCTGGAGCCGGAAGTGCGGCGCGTCGGGGAGGCCGCGTGATGCGCGCGCCCCAGGACTACCGACGGGTGGCGGTGCTCTACGGCGGCCGCTCGGCCGAGCGCGAGGTGTCGCTCAAGAGCGGCGCGGCGGCCCTGGCGGCTCTGCAGCAGGCCGGGGTGGACGCCATCGGCATCGACGCCGCCGCGCCGGATCTGCTGGCGCGGCTGACCACTGGCGGATTTGCGCGCGCCTTCATTGCCCTGCACGGGCGCGGCGGCGAGGACGGCACCCTGCAAGGCGCGCTCGACTGGCTGGGCCTGCCCTACACCGGCAGCGGTGTGCTGGGCTCGGCGCTGGCCATGGACAAGCAGCGCGCCAAGCAGGTCTGGCAGGGCTGCGGCCTGCCGACGGCCGCGTATGCCCTGGCCGGCCCGGATAGCGACTGGGACGCGCTGGTGGCGCGCCTGGGCCTGCCGCTGATGGTCAAGCCGTCCCGCGAAGGCTCCAGCATCGGCATGAGCAAGGTCGAGCGCGCCACCGACCTGCCGGCGGCAGTAGCCGCGGCGATGGCGCACGACCCGCAGGTGCTGATCGAGCGCTTCATCGGCGGCGGCGAGTACACGGTCGGCATCGTCGGCCACCGCGTGCTGCCGGCGATCAAGCTCGAAACGGACCGCGCGTTCTACGACTACGAAGCCAAGTACCTGCGTGACGACACGCGCTATCTGTGTCCGTGCGGGCTGCCGGCGGCGCAGGAACGCGCCTTGCAGCAACTGGCGCTCGACGCCTTCCAGGCACTCGACTGCGCCGGTTGGGGCCGGGTCGATGTGCTGCTGGACGAACGCGGCGCGCCGTACCTGATGGAAGCCAACACCGTGCCGGGCCTGACCGACCACTCGCTGGTTCCCATGGCGGCGCGCGCGGTGGGCATGGATTTCGGGCAGCTGATGCTGGCGATACTCGATACCAGCCTGCATCAGCCACAGGGCGCGCCGCGTCTGCTGGTGGCCGGGGAGCGGTCGGATGTTTAGGGCGCCGCCCCAGCCACGCCCGCTGTACCAGTCCATCGGTGCCGCCTCCCTGCCGCGCAACCCGGCCCGAATCCCGCGCCGCGGCGCGCGCCTGCGCCCGCCGACGCTGCGCGAGCGGGCGGCCGTCTGGCTGGCCACGCTGCGTCTGGTCTGGCGCTGGCTGTGGCGGCTGGGACTGGCCGGGCTGGTGCTGGCGGCGCTCGTCGGCGGTGCCCGCCTCGTGGGCTGGGTCACGGATCCGGCGCGCTTTCCGCTCAGCACGGTGGAAATTACCGGTGACCTGGATCACATCGACCGGGCGTCGCTCGAACGGCGTTTGCTTCCGGCGGCGGCCGGCGGATTCTTCAGCGTCGATGTGGCCGCCGTGGCCGATGCCGCGCGTCGCGAGCCATGGGTCAAGCAGGCGCTGGTGCGCCGCGTGTGGCCGGACAAGCTGGTGGTCGAAATCGTCGGCCGGCGGTCGATTGCCCGCTGGGCCGACGGCGGCCTGCTCAGCGACAGCGGCGAGGTGTTCGCCGTCGCCGGCCCGCTGCCCGACGACCTGCCCCTGCTCAGCGGTCCGGCCGGTGTCCAGCCGCGGCGCGTGTATGCCCAGTACCAGCGCTTCAGCCGTCTGCTGGAGGGCCTGCCGGCGGTGCGCGAGGTGCGCCAGGAAGCGCGCGGCGCCTGGCATATCGGGCTTGCCAACGGTATGACCATCACCGCCGGGCGCAAGGACGTGGCCGGCCGCCTGAAGCGCTTCGCGGCCGTGTACCGCAGCCGCCTGGCCGGCGTGGCGCCGCCGCTGGAAAGCGTGGATCTGCGCTATAGCGACGGCTTTGCCGTGCGCTTCAAACCCGCCTCCGAACCCGACCGCAAGGTCATGGACCTATGAGCAAGAAACAGGACAAGCGGCTGATCGCCGGCATGGACATCGGCACCTCCAAGATCGTGACCCTGGTCGGCGAGGTGACGCCCGAGGGCCGTCTGGAAATCATCGGACTGGGCACGCACCCGTCGCGCGGGCTAAAGAAAGGCGTGGTGGTGAACATCGAATCCACGGTTGCGTCCATGCAGCGGGCGGTCGAGGAAGCCGAACTGATGGCCGGCTGCCAGATTCATTCCGTGTATGCCGGCATCGCCGGCAGCCACATCCGCAGCATCAACTCGAACGGTATCGTTGCCATCCGGGATCGCGAGGTCACGCAGGCCGACGTGGACCGGGTGCTGGACGCCGCCAAGGCGGTCGCCATCCCGATGGACCAGCGCATCGTGCACGTGCTGCCGCAGGAATTCGTGATCGACGAGCAGGAAGGCATCCGCCAGCCGGTCGGCATGGCCGGCGTGCGCCTGGAAGCGCGGGTGCACATCGTCACCGCCGCCGTCAGCGCCATGCAGAACATCGTCAAGTGCGTGCGCCGCTGCGGCCTGGAAGTCGACGAGCTGGTGCTCGAACAGGTCGCCTCCAGCCATTCGGTGCTCACCGACGACGAGATGGAGCTGGGCGTGTGCCTGGTCGACATCGGCGGCGGCACAACGGACATCGCGGTGTTCGTCGGCGGCACGATCGCCCACACGGCGGTGATTCCGATTGCCGGCGACCAGGTCACCAATGACATCGCGGTGGCGCTGCGCACGCCGACCCAGTTCGCCGAGGAAATCAAGGTCCGGTACGCCTGCGCGCTGCGCCAGCTGGCCGGCGCCGACGACACCATCGAGGTGCCCAGTGTCGGCGACCGGGCGCCGCGGCGGTTGTCGCGCCAGACGCTGGCCGAGGTGGTCGAGCCGCGCTACGAGGAGCTGCTGCGCCTGGTGCAGGCCGAGCTGCGGCGCAGCGGCTTCCAGGACCTGATCGCGGCCGGCGTGGTGCTGACCGGCGGCAGTTCCAAGATGGAAGGCGTGGTCGATCTGGCAGAGGAAATCTTTCACACGCCGGTGCGGCTGGGTCTGCCGCACCGGGTCAGCGGACTGGTGGACGTGGTGCGAAATCCGATCCACGCCACCGGTGTCGGCCTGCTGCTGTACGCGCTCGAACAGCGCGCCACGCAGGAGCCGGCGCGGCGCAATCTGAGCAATTTCAACGGCATTTGGGCGAAGGTCAAAACCTGGTTTCAGGGGGGCGTATGACGATTCTGGGCGACAGAGGCAAGGGCAAAGGCAGGGGCGAGGCGGGCGACACGATTCTTGGCCGGGGACCGGGCGGTTCCCGCGGTAAGCTACTGAACACCGGGGGCAACACGAACATGTTTGAACTTATGGAACCAACCGAGCAGAACGCAGTCATCAAGGTCATCGGCGTGGGCGGCGGCGGAGGCAACGCCATCGAGCACATGCTGCTGCAGCAGATCGACGGCGTCGATTTCATCGTTGCCAACACGGACGCGCAGGTGCTGGGCCGCACCTCGGCCAGGACCGTGCTGCAGCTGGGCACCGGCCTGACCAAGGGTCTTGGCGCCGGCGCCAACCCGGCCATCGGCGCGCAGGCGGCGATGGAAGACAAGGAGCGTATCGCGGACGCCCTGGACGGCGCCGACATGGTGTTCATCACCGCCGGCATGGGCGGCGGCACCGGCACCGGCGCGGCGCCGATCATCGCGCAGATCGCGCGCGAGCTGGGCATCCTCACGGTGGCCGTGGTGACCAAGCCGTTCAGCTTCGAGGGCCGCAAGCGGCTCGACATTGCCAACGAGGGCATCGCCGCGCTGGGCAAGCACGTCGACTCCCTGATCATCATCCCCAACGACAAGCTGGTCACGGAGCTTGACCGCAACTTCCGCCTGATCGACGCCTTCAAGGCGGCCAATCAGGTGTTGCAGGGCGCGGTGCAGGGCATTGCCGAGCTGATCACCCGGCCCGGACTGATCAACGTCGATTTCGCCGACGTGCGCACCGTGATGTCCGAGATGGGCATGGCCATGATGGGCTCGTCGAGCGCCAGCGGCGACGGCCGGGCGCGCATCGCTGCCGAGGCCGCCATCAGCAGCCCGTTCCTGGAGGACATCAACCTGTCCGGCGCGCGGGGCATCCTGGTCAACATCACGGCCGGTCTGGACATGTCGATCGGCGAGTTCGAGGAAGTCGGCAACGTGGTGCGCGAACTGGCCTCGGCCGATGCCTGCGTGGTCATCGGCACCGTGATCGACCCCGATCTGAGCGATGAGATGCGCGTCACGGTGGTTGCCACCGGCCTTGATCGCAAGGCGGCGCGGACCACCCAGGAGCGCCCGGTCGAGCGCCCCATGGAGGTGGTGCGTGCTGCCACCGGCACCGATCCGTACAAGCGCTACGAGCAGCCGACGGTGATTCGCCAGGAACGCAAGCGCGATCCGATGCAGGCGTTTCGCGACAGCGACATGGAGTACCTGGAAATTCCGGCCTTCCTGCGCCGGCAGGCCGACTGAGCGCACGGCCGGGCGCCCGGCCAGCAATGTAGACTGTGTCACCGGCGTGACAGGCGTCGGCGACACCCCATTTCCAGGACCGGCGACGACGTGATCAGGCAGCGCACCCTCAAGAACAGTATCCGTGCCACCGGCGTTGGCCTGCACACCGGCGCACGGGTACAGCTGGCCCTGCACCCGGCGCCGGTCGACAGCGGCATTCGTTTCCGGCGTGTCGATCTGAGTCCGCCGGTGGTCATTCCGGCGCGGGCCGAGGCAGTTGGTGATACGCGCCTGTCGACGACGCTGGAATCAGGCGGGGCGCGGATCGGCACCGTCGAGCACCTGCTGTCGGCGCTGGCGGGGCTGGGCATCGATAATGCCCTGATCGACGTCGACGCCCCGGAAGTGCCGATCATGGACGGCTCGGCCGGTCCGTTCGTGTTCCTGATCCAGTCGGCGGGCATTTGCGAGCAGGACGCCCCGAAATCCTTCCTGCGGGTGCTGCGACCCATCGAGGCACGCGAGGGTGACCGCTGGGTACGCCTTGATCCCTATGAGGGTTTTCGGGTCGGCTTCGAGATCGAGTTCAGCCATCCGGCCTTCGACGCCAAGCCGGCGCAAGCCCTGGTGGATTTTTCGTCGACGGCTTTTTTGCGCGAGATCAGCCGGGCCCGCACCTTCGGCTTCATGCATGAGATCGAGGCCCTGCGCGCGCAGGGGCTGGTGCAGGGCGGCAGCATGAAGAACGCCGTGGTGGTCGACGAGACGCGCATCCTGAACGAGGACGGCCTGCGCTATCGGGACGAATTCGTCAAGCACAAGGTTCTGGACGCGATCGGCGACCTGTACCTGCTCGGTTACAGTCTGATCGGCGCTTTCTCGGGCTACAAGTCCGGCCATGCACTGAACAACCGCTTGCTGCGCAGCCTGCTGGCGGACGCCGGCAACTATGAGATCGTGACCTTCAGCTGCGCGCAGGAGTTACCGATTTCCTACATCGAGGCCGCCGCCGCCGCGTGAGACACTCGAACGCCAGCTGACGCGTGCCGGGCGTTCAGTGTCGACGCCAGGCCGGTCAGAACCGGCCGGTTTGCCGCGCCCGGGCCAGATCCGCGTACCAGTCGTCCAGTCGCTCCGCGCTGATCCGGTAGCCGAAGGTAGACCACGGCTCACCGTGCAGCTGGGCACGGCCGTCGGCGATCAGGATCGGCACCCTCACCACGCCGTAGGCCTTGGCCAGGCCAAGGTCCATGCCGATTTCGATATCCCGCTGCGTATCCTCGAAATCCCGCAACCAGGCATTCACGTCCAGTCCGACATCGCGCGCGCAGCGGGTCAGGACGTCCGGATCGGCCACATTGTCGCAGTCGCTCAAGTGCGCCTGCTGGGCGCGGTCGAAGTAATCCCAGTGGCCCTGCTGGCCGGCCTGTTTCTCGGCCGCCTTGCAGCCGCGCTGCGCCGGCATCGAGTACGGGTAGTCGAAATCGCGGCTCATCATCAGCTCCGGCCGGATGCGGTGTTCGTGTTCGACCCGCACGGCGTCGCCCCAGTGTTGCAGCACGATTTCGTGCTTGGCTGCATTGGGGTCGGGAAACAACCGCGTGAACAGGGTGCGGTCCGTACCCAGTGGCCAGGCGCGATGAACCACGTCCACCTGCGGGTGGGCGGCGACGAACGCGCGCAGGCGTTCGGAGGCGTTGAAACACCAGCACGACAGGACGTCGTGAAAAAACTCGATCCGCACCGCAAGCATGGAAGACTCCTTCGGTCCGACGCGTTGATTGACACTTCCTGCGATAGTGGCCCCGCGACCCTGCACACGCAAGGACTGGGGCCGCCGCGGCAGGCGCGTCGGCCGCGCGGTTGAGGCATTGGCCCCGGGCCGCATACAATCCGCCGTTTACCGAAAGGCTGTCGAGAACTGAATGGCAAAGGAAGAAGGCATCGAAATGCAGGGGACGGTGGTGGAAACCCTGCCGAACACGACCTTTCGCGTGCGACTGGAAAATGGTCACGTCGTCACGGCGCACATCTCCGGAAAAATGCGCAAGCACTACATCCGCATCCTCACCGGCGATCAGGTCACCGTGTCGCTGACGCCGTACGACCTGAGCAAGGGCCGCATCACCTACCGCGCCCGCTGAATACGTCCGCCTGATCCGGACCCGAGCGCCGCCCCTGCCCGCCGCGGGGCAGGGGCACCACAAACCTAGGCTTCTTCTTCCGCCACCCGCGCGGGACGGGTCGGCGCCGGTTCGCAATCTATTTTCAGCTCGCCATCGACGCAGCTGACGGTGACCAGGCCACCGTGGACCAGCTTGCCGAACAACAGCTCGTCGGCCAGGGCGCGGCGAATCCTGTCCTGTATCAGGCGCCCCATGGGACGGGCGCCCATCTTTGCGTCGTAGCCATGCTCGGCCAGCCAGGCGCGGGCATCCTCGTCCACGTCGATGGTGACGCGACGGCCTTCGAGCTGGCCTTCCAGTTCGATGATGAACTTGTCCACCACGCTGGAGATGGTTTCCGGGGTCAGCCCGTGGAAACGCACCACGCCGTCCAGGCGATTGCGGAACTCCGGTGCAAACAGGCGGTTGATGGCCTCCATGTCGTCCGTGCTGTGATCCTGTTTCGTAAAGCCGACCGAGGAACGCGCGGTCATTTCGGCGCCGGCATTGGTGGTCATGATGATCACCACGTTGCGGAAGTCCGCCTTGCGGCCGTTGTTGTCGGTCAGCGCGCCATGGTCCATGACCTGCAGCAGCAGGTTGAACACGTCCGGGTGGGCCTTTTCGATTTCGTCCAGCAGTAGCACCGCATGCGGGTGCTTGTTGATGGCTTCGGTCAGCAGGCCACCCTGGTCGAAGCCGACATAGCCCGGTGGCGCGCCGATCAGGCGCGACACGGTGTGCCGCTCCATGTACTCGGACATGTCGAAGCGAATCAGCTCGATGCCCAGTGCCAGCGCCAGCTGGCGGCTGAGCTCGGTCTTGCCCACGCCGGTCGGACCGGCAAACAGGAACGAGCCGATCGGTCGCGTCTGCGGGCCCAGGCCCGAACGCGCCATCTTGATGGCGGCGGTCAGCGTGTCGATGGCCCCGTCCTGGCCGAACACGGTCATCTTCAGGTTGCGGTCCAGCGTGCGCAGCTTCTCCATGTCGGTGCTGGACACCTGCTTGGGTGGAATGCGGGCGATGCGCGCCACCACCTGCTCGACATCGCTGACGCCGATCACCTTCTTGCGCTTGCTGGGCGGCAGCACCCGCTGCGCGGCACCGGCCTCGTCGATGACGTCGATCGCCTTGTCCGGCAGGAAGCGCTCGTTGATGTACCGCGCCGACAGCTCGGCCGCCGCCGACAATGCGGCGTTGGTGTAGCGCACGTTGTGGTGCTGCTCGTACTGCGTGCGCAGGCCGCGCAGGATCTGCACCGTCTCGGGCACGCTGGGTTCGCCGACGTCGATTTTCTGAAAGCGCCGTGACAGCGCGCGGTCCTTCTCGAAGATGCCGCGGTATTCCTGATACGTGGTCGAACCGATGCACTTGAGCTCGCCGGACGCCAGCACCGGCTTGATCAGGTTAGAGGCATCCATCACGCCACCGGAGGCTGCGCCGGCACCGATGATGGTGTGAATCTCGTCGATGAACAGGATCGAGCCCGGGTCTTTCGAAAGATCCTTGAGCACGGTTTTGAGACGTTTTTCGAAATCGCCGCGGTATTTGGTGCCCGCCAGCAGGGCGCCCATGTCCAGCGAGTACACGGTGCATTCGGCAAGCGCATCCGGCACTTCGCAATCGACGATGCGCTTGGCCAGGCCTTCGGCCAGCGCGGTCTTGCCCACGCCCGCCTCGCCGACGAACAGCGGGTTGTTCTTGCGCCGCCGGCACAGGATCTTCATGGTCCGCTCGATCTCGTCGGCACGGCCGATCAGCGGATCGATGCGGCCCTGACGGGCCTGCTCGTTCAGGTTGACTGCGAACTTGTCCAGCGCCGACTTGGCGCCGGCGTCGCCCTGGGCTTCGTCTTCGGGGCTGGCCGGGGACTCGTTTTCTTCGCCTTCGTTCACTTTGGATATGCCGTGTGCAATGTAATTGACCACGTCCAGCCGGCTGATGCCCTGCTTGCCCAGCAGGAACACGGCGTGCGACTCCTTTTCGCTGAAAATCGCCACCAGCACGTTGGCGCCGGTGACCTCGCGCTTGCCCGAGGCCTGCACGTGGAACATCGAGCGCTGCAGCACGCGCTGGAAGCCGATGGTCGGTTGCACGTCGCGCTCGTCGCCTTGCGGCAACAGCGGCGTGTTCTTGTCGATGAAAGCGCCAAGTTCCCGTCGCAGGCGGTCGATGTCCCCGCCGCAGGCACGCAGCACCGACGCCGCCGATGGGCTGTCGAGCAGCATTTGCAGCAAATGCTCGACGGTCATGAATTCCTGCCGCTTCTCGCGCGCCTGGCGGAAGGCCTGGTTCAGGGTGAATTCGAGTTCGTGGCTGAGCATGTCAGGCTACTTCCATATCGCATTGCAGGGGATGTTCGTTCTCGCGTGAGTACTGCACAACCTGTGCCACCTTGGTTTCGGCTATTTCGCGTGTGTAGACGCCGCAAACGCCCTTGCCACGGGTATGCACGTGCAGCATTACCTGCGTGGCGCGTTCACGGTCCAGGCTGAAGAAACGTTCCAGCACGTGCACGACGAACTCCATCGGCGTGTAGTCGTCGTTCAGTAACACCACCTTGTACAGAGGCGGTTGGGCCACTTTCGGCTTGGCTTCGCGGACGTCCAGTGCGCCGTCGTTGCCACGTCGTTCCCCATTGCTCATTCGCGCTCACTGCCACGTATTGAAGCGGATGGCGCCGCTGCGCTGACTATCGCCCTGGTTGCGCCGCCGCTGCGGCGGCTGTCATCGAAAACGGGCTTCGACGCAATGCTGAAGTCGCGCCTGCGCCTTGTCAACACAGCGTTTGCCAGCCTTTGTCAAGAGAAATATGGTGCTAGACTTTTGGTTTCTCAAGGCAGCCGCTTCGTCGGCTGTTTTTGCTTTCTGGGGTAGTGAAATGTCTGGCCAGGATGCGGCCCTGATGGCCACCTATGCGCGGCTGCCGGTGGCGTTCGAACGCGGCGCCGGGGTCTGGTTGTGGGACACGAACGGCGAGCGTTACCTGGATGCCCTGTCCGGTATCGCCGTGTGCGGGCTCGGCCACGCCCATCCGGACGTGGCACAGGCCATCGCCGACCAGGCCGCGACCCTGGTGCATACGTCGAACCTCTATCAGGTTCCGTTGCAGGCGAAGCTGGCCGCGCGCCTGACCGCGCTGGCAGGCCTGCAGCAGGCGTTCTTTTGCAACTCCGGCGCCGAGGCCAACGAGGCGGCGATCAAGCTCGCCCGCAAGTATGGCCACGCGCGCGGTGTTGCGGTGCCGACCGTGGTGGTGGCGGACGGGAGTTTCCATGGCCGTACCCTGGCCACGCTCAGCGCCACCGGCAGCCGCAAGGTGCAGGCCGGTTTCGAGCCGCTGGTGCAGGGTTTCACGCGCGTGCCTTATGACGATCTGGACGCCCTGCGCCGGGTGGCAGAACACCAGCGCGAGGTGGTGGCGGTTCTGCTGGAGCCGGTCCAGGGCGAGGGTGGCATCCGTTTGCCGTCGGCCGACTACCTGGCCGGCGTGCGCGCGCTGTGCGACCAGCACGGCTGGCTGCTGATGCTGGATGAGATCCAGACCGGCATGGCGCGCAGCGGCCGCTGGTTCGCCTTTCAGCACACCGGCATCAGGCCGGACGTGATGACCCTGGCCAAGGGGCTGGGCAACGGCGTGCCGATCGGCGCCTGCCTGGCCGGCGGCAGGGCAAGCGATGTCTTGCAGGCCGGCAATCACGGCAGCACGTTTGGCGGCAATCCGCTGGCCTGCCGCGCGGCCCTGACCACCCTGGATGTCATCGAACGCGATGGACTCGCCCCGCGGGCGTCGCAGCTTGGCGCGTCGCTGCTTGGCGCGCTGCGCGAGCGGCTGGCCGGTTGCCCCGGGGTGGTGGAGGTGCGTGGACTGGGGCTGCTGATCGGCATCGAGCTCGACCGGCCGTGCGCCGAACTGGTGCGCCGGGCACTCGAAAAACACCTGCTGATCAATGTCACCGCAGAGCGGGTGGTGCGTCTGCTGCCGCCGCTGGTGATGAGCGACGCAGAGGCACAGTTGCTGCTGGACACGCTGTGCCCGCTGATCGGCGATTTCTGCACGGGAGGCTGAGAAGGTTCGTCATGGCCGCACGGCATTTTCTGACCCTGACCGATCTGACGCCGGCCGAGCTGGCCACGCTGATGGTCCGTGCCGGCGAGCTTAAAGCCGCCCATCGCCGCGGCGAGCGCGCCACACCGTATGCCGGCAAGGTGCTGGCCATGCTGTTCGAGAAGTCCTCGACCCGCACCCGCGCGTCCTTCGAGGCCGCCTGGACGCACCTTGGCGGGCACACCATGTTCCTGTCGCCGCGCGACATCCAGCTCGGCCGCGGCGAGACGGTCGAAGACTCGGCCCGTGTGCTGTCGCGCATGGTGGATGTGCTGGTGGTGCGCACCTTCAGCCACGAGCGCCTGGAACTGTTCGCCGCCCATTCGGCGGTGCCGGTCGTCAACGCCCTGACCGACCGCTTCCACCCCTGCCAGCTGCTGGCCGACATCCTGACCTGGATCGAACGTCACGGTGACATCCGCGGGCGCACGGCGGCGTTCGTGGGTGACGGCAACAATGTCTGCCAGTCGTGGATGGAAGCAGCCCGGCTGTTCGGCTTTCGCCTGCGTGTGGCAGCGCCCAGCGGTTACCAGCCGGAGGCGGGCCTGCAGGCCGCCCATGCCGACTGCGTGCAGGTGCTCGACGACCCGGCCGCCGCCGTGGCCGGCGCCGATGCGGTCATCACGGACGTGTGGGCCAGCATGGGTCAGGAAGACGAGGCCGCCGCCCGCGTGCAGGCGTTTGCCGGCTTTCAGGTGAACGCGGCGCTGATGGCGCAGGCAGCGCCGGGGGCGATCTTCATGCACTGCCTGCCGGCCCACCGCGGCGAGGAAGTCGGCGCCGAGGTGATAGACGGCCCGCAAAGCGTGGTCTGGGACGAGGCCGAAAACCGCCTGCACGCGCAAAAGGCGCTGCTGGAGCTGCTGCTCGGCTGAGTTGGCCGGGCCTTATTCGTCGGTCGGCTCCGGCCGCTGCCAGACACCCGACTTGCCGCCCCGTTTCTCCAGCAGGCCGATGTCGGTCAGGGTCATGCCCCGATCGACCGCCTTGCACATGTCGTAGATCGTCAGCAGTGCGATCTGCACGGCGGTCAGCGCCTCCATCTCGACGCCGGTCTGCCCGCCGGTGCGCACCGTTGCGCGGCATGTCACCGCCGGCGGCGTGTCCTGCAGCTCAAAATCGATGCTGACCGCCGTCAGCGGCAGCGGATGGCACAGCGGAATCAGCTCGGCGGTGCGCTTGGCGGCCATGATGCCGGCCACGCGGGCAATGCCCAGCACGTCGCCTTTCCTGTGGTCGCCGGCGCGGATGCGGGAGAGCGTTTGCGCCTGCATCAGGATGCGCCCGCCGGCCACCGCCTCCCGCTGCGTGACCGGCTTGTCGCCGACATCCACCATATGCGCCTCACCGCGGCGGTTGAAGTGCGTCAGATCACTCATCGGCCAGCAATCCTGCCAGGCTGCACGGGCGCGTGGTGGTGTCCAGCTGCGGGATGACCAGCCGCTGCATGGCCAGGCGGCTGCCATTTTCCGAACCCGGCAGCAAAAACAGCAGCTTGCCGTCGGCCAGTCCGGCGCTGGCGCGCGACAGCATGCCGGAGCTGCCGATGTCCTGCAGCGACAGCACCTGAAACAGCGTGGCGAAACCGGGGATGTCGTGCCCGATCAGCGGCGCCGCGGCCTCCGGCATGCAGTCGGTGATGCCGGTGCCGCCGTTCGAAATCACCACGTCGAGCGTCGGATCGGCCAGCCAGCCGTGCAGGAATTCGCGCATGGCAGGCGCATCGCCGTGACGGATGGCGGATGCCCCGATGCGGTGACCGGCCGCCACCAGCTGCGCGCGGATCAGGTCGCCGGTGCCGTCATCGGCGGGCGTGCGGCGGTTGGAGTAGGTGAGTACCGCCACGCGCAGGCTGCGCGGCGTATCGCTGGCTTTGCTCATGACAGGACGACCGCGATCGGGGAGCGGGCCGCTATTATGGTGGACCCTGCCACCGACCTTGCGACCATGACCATCCAGGTGCGCTTTTTTGCCAGTCTGCGCGAGTCGCTGGGCCGCGACGGCGCCGACATCGCCCTGCCGGCCGGCGCCCGGATTGCGGACGTATGGTGCGCGGCGACGGGCGCCCAGGCGCTGCCGGCCGGCATCCTGTGCGCGGTCAATCACGACTATGCCGCCGCCGATACGGCCGTACGCGACGGCGACGAAGTGGCCTTCTTTCCGCCGGTCACCGGAGGCTGAGGTGGGCGTCGAGCTGGTGGCGGGGCCGTTCGATCCGTGGACCCGACTGGCGGCCTGGCAGGCGGCCCACGCCGGTGCGGGCAACGGCGCCTGCGCGGTCTTCGTCGGCACCATGCGCGACTTCAACGACGGCGACAGCGTGCGCGCCATGACGCTGGAACACTATCCGGGCATGACCGAGCGGGCGCTTGAAGGCATCGCGCACGAAGCGCACGTGCGCTGGCCGGTGAACGAGCTGCTGATCGTGCATCGGGTGGGGTCGATAGAGCCCGGCGATGCCATCGTGCTGACCGCCGCCTGGTCGGCGCACCGCGAGGCGGCGTTTGCCGCCTGTCGCTACCTGATCGAGGAGCTCAAGCACCGGGCGCCGTTCTGGAAAAAGGAAGCCCTGGCCGATGGCGCCAGCCGCTGGGTGGCGCGCAACACCCCGGCCGGCGACTGAGCCTGATCGGGTCGACACACCAGGGCGCCAGGCACAAATAGCCAAAACCCGCCCGCGCGACATCGACCGACTGGCCTTGCCGGGCGGCACAGGCGCAGCGGCCCATGCGGCCGGTGCGCACAGGCCTGGCCGCTGCATGGAGCGCGGTCGAACGGGGCGTGCCCTGGTCCCGGCCAGCCATCATCCGGCATGGACTCGATCCGCAGACGGTGCTGGCCGGACGGGGCGCTGGTATAGAATCGCCGCCCCGCGTTCCGTACCCCCGCCGCATGACCACCCCCAAGATCGGTTTTGTCAGCCTTGGCTGCCCCAAGGCGTTGGTGGATTCCGAGCGCATCCTGACCGAGCTGCGCGGCGGCGGCTATGCGCTGTCGGACAGCTACGCCGGTGCGGACCTGGTGGTGGTCAACACCTGCGGTTTCATCGACGAGGCCAAGCAGGAGTCGCTGGACGCCATCGGCGAGGCGCTGGCGAAGAACGGCAAGGTCATCGTCACCGGCTGCCTGGGCGCCAACGCCAGCGAGATTCTGGATCGCCATCCGGGCGTGCTGGCGGTGACCGGGCCGCATGCCTACGCCCAGGTCGTCGCCGCGGTACAAAAACACCTGCCGCCACCGCCCGCGCGCGAGCACGATCCCTACCTCGACCTGCTGCCGCCGCAGGGCCTGCGCCTGACGCCGCCGCATTACGCGTACCTGAAGATTTCCGAAGGCTGCAACCACCGCTGCAGCTTCTGCATCATCCCGTCCCTGCGCGGCGATCTGGTCAGCCGGCCGATCGGCGACGTGCTCACCGAGGCCGAAGCGCTGGTCGATGCCGGCGTGCGCGAGCTGCTGGTGATCTCGCAGGACACCAGCGCCTACGGCGTGGACGTGAAGTACCGCACCGGCTTTCACGGCGGCCGGCCGCTGCGCACCGACCTGCTGACGCTGTCGCGCGCGCTGGGTGAGCTGGGCGTATGGGTGCGTTTGCATTATGTGTACCCGTATCCGCACGTGGACGCGCTGATCCCGCTGATGGCCGATGGCCTGCTGCTGCCGTATCTGGACGTGCCGCTGCAGCACGCAAGTCCGCACATCCTGAAGGCCATGCGCCGCCCGGCGCACGTGGAAAATACCCTGGAGCGCATCCGCGCCTGGCGCGACACCTGCCCGGAGCTGGCCATCCGCAGCACCTTCATCGTCGGCTTTCCGGGCGAGACCGAGGCCGATTTCGAGGCGCTGCTGGAATTCCTGGATCAGGCGCAGCTGGACCGCGTGGGCTGCTTCGCCTACTCGCCGGTGGCCGGCGCCGCCGCCAATGCGCTGCCCGGCGCCGTGCCGGAAGAACTCAAGCGCGAGCGCCTCGCACGCTTCATGGAAAAACAGGCGGCAATCAGTGCCCAGCGCCTGCAGGACAAGATCGGCCGCACCATCGAGGTGCTGGTGGACGAGGTCGGCGACGACGGCGCGATCGGCCGCAGCCATGCCGACGCGCCGGAAATCGACGGCGTGGTGCACCTGAGCGACGCCGAGGGTGTGGCAGTCGGCGATCTGCTGCTGGCGGAAGTGGAAGACGCGGACCAGCACGACCTGTACGCCGTGCCCCAACTGGGTTGATGCCGGGCTAACACGGCCGCGCGCCTATACTTTTCGCGTTGCGACCACGCTACCTGCGGGGGATTTATGCGCCTGTTCGGAAAATCGCTGGAGCTACCCAATGCGGCCGAGGCCCTGCCCGGGCGCGCGACGCCCATGCCGGTCGGTGACCGGCATTTCGTGAACGGTCAGCCCATGCAGGGTCCGTTTGCGGCCGGTCTGCAGCAGGCGGTGTTCGGGCTGGGCTGTTTCTGGGGCGCCGAGCGGCGCTTCTGGCTGATGGATGGCGTCGTCAGCACGGCGGTCGGCTACGCCGGTGGCCACACACCCAACCCGACCTATCAGGAAGTCTGCAGCGGCGCCACCGGCCACGCCGAGGTGGTGCTGGTAGTGTTCGACCCGGCCAAGGTGAGCTATGACGCGCTGCTGCGCCAGTTCTGGGAAAGCCACGACCCGACGCAGGGCATGCGCCAGGGCAACGACGTCGGCACCCAGTACCGCTCGGCCATCTATACCTTCGATGCCACCCAGCTGGCGGCGGCGAAAGCGTCCCGCGACGCCTATGCGAAGGCCCTGGCCGAGTCCGGCTACGGCCCGCCGACCACTGAAATTGCGCCCGCCGGGCCGTTCTACTACGCCGAGGACTACCACCAGCAATATCTGGCCAAGAACCCGGGCGGATATTGTGGTCTGGGTGGCACCGGGGTGAGCTGCGGCTGAGCCGATGCCACGTCTGATGCATTCCGGCATGCCGCCCCACACAGGCCGGGCGGCGTGAGTCGAGCCAGCGTCGAAGGGCAGGGCACGCCCCGGCTGCGCCGCCTGGGCGTGCTCAGCCTGGGCGCGCTGGGCGTGGTCTATGGCGACATCGGCACCAGTCCGATCTATGCCCTGCGCGAGAGCCTGGCGCACGGCATCGCTGCCACCCACGACAACGTGCTCGGCATCCTGTCGCTGATTTTCTGGACCCTCACGGTCCTGATCTCGATCGAGTACCAGATGGTCGTGCTGCGCGCCGACAACCGGGGCGAGGGCGGCATCCTGGCCCTGCTGGCGCTGCTGCGCCCGCAGCGCCACCGCGGCGGTTCCTGGCTGGGGCCGCTGCTCCAGAAAATGGCCATCCTGGGCGCGGCGCTGGTGCTGTGCGATGGCGTGCTGACGCCGGCCATGTCGGTGCTCAGCGCCGTCGAGGGGCTGGAGGTCGCCGCGCCCGCCCTGGAGCCGCTGGTGCTGCCCATCACGGTCGGCATCCTGCTGGTGCTGTTTCGCATCCAGCGCGGTGGCACCGACCGCATCGGGGTGTGGTTCGGGCCGATCACGGCGCTGTGGTTCCTGGTGATGGGGGTGCTGGGCGCGGCGGCGATCTTTCGCTATCCGGGCGTGCTGGCAGCGATAAACCCCGCCTACGGGGCGTCTTTTCTCTACCACGAGGGCTGGACCGCGGTGCGCATCCTCGGCTCGGTGTTCCTGGTGGTAACCGGCGCCGAGGCGCTGTACATGGACCTTGGCCACTTCGGCCGCCGGCCGATTCAGTACGCCTGGTTCGGGCTGGTGTTTCCGGCGCTGTTGCTGTGCTATTTCGGGCAGGGGGCGCTGATCCTGAGCTCGCCGGTGGAAGTGACGCAGCCGTTTTTCGAACTCGCGCCCGGCTGGGCGCTGTACCCGCTGATCGCGCTGGCGACCGCGGCCACGGTGATCGCCTCGCAGGCGGTGATCTCCGGTGCCTTCTCGCTGACCCGCCAGGCGATCCAGATGGGCGTCATCCCGCGCGTGAAGGTGGTCCAGACCTCGGCCGTGGCCGGCGGGCAGATCTACGTGCCGGCACTGAACACTCTGCTGATGCTGATCACGCTGGTGGTGGTGCTGGCGGCCGGCTCGTCGGCGGCGCTGGCCAATGCCTATGGCGTGGCCATCAGCACCACCATGATCATCACCACCGGCATGCTGTTTCTGGCCATGCGCTGGCGCTGGCGCCTGCCGCTGCTGGTGGCGGCCGTTTCGAGCGGCCTGTTCCTGATCGTGGACGTGTCGTTTTTCAGCGCCAACATGCTGCGCGTGCCGGCCGGCGGCTGGATGGTGCTGGCGGCAGCGGCGGTGTTGTACGGCATGATGAGCACCTGGAACTGGGGCCGCGGCAACCTGATCGGCATGCTGCGTACCGAAACCGTCCCTCTGTCCACGCTCTTCTCGCGCCTGGCGCGTGAGCGCGTGGCGCGCGTGCCGGGTACCGCCGTGTTCATGACGGCGCCGAAGCTGGGCGCGCCGCCGGCCCTGCAGCACCATTTGCGCCACGCCCACGCGCTGCACGAGCGGGTGATCCTGCTGACGGTGGAGAACCGCGACACGCCGCGCGTGGCGCCCGACGAGCGGCTGGTCGTGGAGCCGCTCGAACAGGGTTTCTACCGCCTGTTCGTGCGCTACGGCTTTGCCGAGAGTCCGGATTTGCCGCGCGCGATGGAGGCAGCCGCCGCCCATGGATTGCCGATGGACCCGACCGAACTGACGTACTTCATCGGCCGCGAGACACTGATCGTGCCACCCGACATGCCGTGGTTCGACCGCGCACGCGAGCGGCTGTACGTGTTCATGTTCAGGAACGCCCTGCGGGCGACCGATTTCTACCGCATCCCGCCGCGCCAGGCGGTGGAAATCGGCCTGTGGGTCGAAGCGGCGGTGCCGGCGCGGGCGCGCGACGCAGGCAGCGCCTGAGCGGGCGTTGACGCCGACAGGTTCGCGGCGAGGGCGCCGCTCCAGGACCGGCGCCGCCCACGGCAACGGTCCTGGCGGGAGGCGCGCCAGCGGGCCGAAGCCGCCCGGCCGGTGCGGTGCACGCCGGGCTGCCGCGTTGCCTGTGCTTCAATACCGGGCCGCTTCGCGATCTCGAGTGACGCCATGAACAATGCCTCATCCGCGGCGCCGCCGGTGCCACACCTGACCACAGCCCTGACCGGCCCGCTGCTGCGGCTCGAAAGCCAGCTGCTGCAGGCGCAGGTGTCCATCGAGGCCTGGTTTCGCGAGCAGTTTCGCGCCACGCCGGCGCCGATCTACTGCTCGGTGGACCTGCGAAACGCCGGCTTCAAGCTGGCGCCGGTGGATACCAACCTGTTCCCGGCCGGCTTCAACAACCTGGCCGAGCGCTTCCTGCCGCTGTGCGTGCAGGCGATGCAGACCGCCGTCGAGCGGGTCTGTCCACGCTCCTGCGGCGTGCTGCTGATCCCGGAAAGCCACACCCGCAACCTGTTTTATCTGGAAAACGTGGCCGTGCTGCGGCGGATTCTGGAGAGCGCCGGCTACGAGGTGCGCATCGGATCGCTGCTGCCGGATCTGGCCGAAGCGCAGACCTTGAGCCTGCCGTCGGGCGCCCGCCTGCGTCTGGAGCCCATCGAGCGGCGCGACGACCGGGTCGGCGTGGCCGGCTTCAACCCCTGTTTCGTGTTGCTCAACAACGATCTGTCGTCCGGCCGGCCGGCCATCCTGGAGGGCATCAGCCAGCCGGTCGTGCCGCCGATGGCGCTGGGCTGGGCGCAGCGGCGCAAGTCCGAGCATTTCCGTCACTACCACGACGTGACGCGCGAGTTCGGCGCCAAGATCGACCTGGATCCGTGGTTCATCGATCCGTACTTCCGCCAGTGCGGCGAGGTCGACTTCATGGCCGGCACCGGCGAGGAGTGCCTGGCCGGCAACCTGGACGTGCTGCTGACCAGCATTCGCAGGAAGTACGACGAGTACGGCATCGACCGCGAGCCGTTCGTCATCATCAAGGCCGACGCCGGCAGCTACGGCATGGGCGTGATGACCGCGCGCAGCGTGGACGACGTGCGCGACCTTAACCGCAAGGAGCGCAAGCGCATGGCGGCCAGCAAGGAAGGCCAGGCGGTGCGCCAGGTCATCATGCAGGAGGGCGTGTACACCTTCGAGACGGTCGGCGATCCGCCGGCCGTGGCCGAGCCGGTGGTCTACATGATCGACCAGCACGTGGTCGGCGGCTTCTATCGCGTGCATACCGGGCGCGGCGCGGATGAGAACCTGAACGCGCCGGGCATGCACTTCGAACCGCTGGCGTTCGTCGAACCCTGCAACACGCCCGACTGCGGCCAGGCGCCGGACGCCGCGCCCAACCGCTTCTATGCCTACGGCGTGGTGGCGCGTCTGGCGCTGCTGGCGGCGGCGCGGGAGATGGCGGCCCATGGCTGAGTACCGGGTCGGGGTCATCATGGACCCCATCGACCACATCAAGCCGAAGAAGGACACCACGCTGGCGCTGATGCTGGAGGCGCAGCGGCGCGGCTGGCAGCTGCACTACATGGAGCAGTCCGACCTGTTGATGCGGGACGGGCAGGTCTTCGCCAGCCGCAGGCTGGTCGAGGTGTTCGACGATCCGAAGCACTGGTTCGCGTTTCGCGGCGAGGTGTTCGGCCCGCTGGCCGAGCTGGACGTGATCCTGATGCGCAAGGATCCGCCGGTGGACCAGGAATACCTGTACACCACGTACCTGCTGGAGCGCGCCGAGCATGCCGGCGTGCTGGTGGTCAACCGTCCGCAGGCGCTGCGCGAGGTGAACGAAAAGCTCTATACGGCCTGGTTCGGGCAGTGCACGCCGCCGACGCTGGTCACCAGCTCCGACCGGCACATCCGCGCGTTCCTTGACGAGCACGGCGACGTGATCCTGAAGCCACTCGACATGATGGGCGGCGCGTCGGTGTTTCGCCTGCGGGAGGGTGACCCCAACCTTGGCGTCGTCATCGAGACCCTGACCCGCTACCAGGCCCGCCCGATCATGGCCCAGCGCTACATCCCGGACATCGTGCACGGCGACAAGCGCATCCTGATGGTGGACGGCGAGCCGGTGTCGCACGCCCTGGCGCGCATTCCGGCGGCCGGCGAGACGCGCGGCAACCTGGCGGCCGGCGGCCGTGGCGAGGGCCGCGAGCTGACCGAGCGTGACCGCTGGATCGCCGCCCAGGTCGGGCCGACCCTGCGCGAGAAGGGCCTGCTGTTCGTGGGCCTGGACGTGATCGGCGACTATCTGACCGAGATCAACGTCACCAGCCCCACCTGCGCCCGCGAGCTGGACGCCATCTACGGCCTGAACATCGCCGGTCAGGTGTGGGGCGCCATCGAGAGCCGCCTGGCCGGGCGCTGACCACGTCGCGGCATGAGCTACGCGTCTGCCCTGCCGACTGCGCCGCCATCGACGCTGGCCGGCAAGCGGCTGGGCCTGACCGTGCTGTACGCGCTGGCGGTGCATCTGGTGCTGGTGCTGGGCCTGCACATCGCGCCGCCCAGGGCGCTCGCCCCGGCCGCCGCGCCACGGCTCGAAATCACGCTGGTGAAACGACCGCCTGCCGCCAAGCCGCCCAAGGCGGCCGATTACCTGGCCGAAGTCAGCCAGGACGGCGGCGGCAACCAGCCCAAGCCGCGCATCCCGACCAGCGTCGCCTCCGGCGAGCCGGCACCGGCGGCGATTGCCCGATCGGTGCGGCCGACGCCGGCCGTGGCCGCGCCCGCGCCGCAACAACGCCGGCTTCTGACCTCAAGCAAGCCCACCCCGGCCAAGGTACCGACCGCGCCGCAGCCCGGACCGGTCGTGCAGACGCCCAGCGCCGCGGAGCTCCTGAGCGGCGCGCGGCGCGACATCCAGCTGGCCCAGCTGGGCCGCCAGCAGGCCGCCTATGCCAAGTTGCCGCGCGAGAAATTTCTGACCGCCCGCACCCGCGAATACAAATATGCCGCCTACATGGAGGCCTGGCGTCGCAAGGTGGAGGCGGTCGGCAAGCTCAACTACCCGGCCGAGGCGCGCAGCGAGGGCGTGTCCGGCAGCCTGCGCATGACCGTGCGCATCGACGCGCAGGGCGGTCTGGTCGACGTGACGCTCGGCCAGAGCTCCGGACACCCGGTGCTGGACCGCGCCGCGCAGGACATCGTGCGCTGGGCCGCGCCCTACGCGCCGTTTCCGCCGGATATCCGCGCCGAGGCCGACGTGCTGGTCATCACCCGCACCTGGCAGTTCCTGGACGGCCGCGCGCTGGCGGACGAGTGAACGCGGTCGCTTCCCGCCGCTACCGTGGCAAGACCGCTGTGGCGCTCACCGTCATGCGGGCACTGACCCGGCCGGGCGCCGCGCCCGGGTTCACGCCCAGCGCCTCGATCACCACGCCCTGGTCGGCCAGTTCACCCAGCCAGGTGATCACGCGGTCGAAAGGCGCATCGTCCAGCCACAGCTTGACGCTGGCGTCCGGCGCCGGCTCCAGGCGCAGCAGATGCTCGCCCAGGCCCGCCGCGCGCAGGCTGGTGTCGAGTCGCACCGGCAGCGGGCCAGCATCGGCCGCCCGGGACGAGGTTACAACCGGTTGCCGTGCGCGCAGTGCCTGCACCTGCGGGGCGAGCTGTTGCAGCCAGGCGAGGTCGGCCTGCAGGCGGGCGTTTTCGGAGCGCAGCCGCTCGCGCGCCGCCTGCCACGGCGACCACAGCAGGCCATAGCCCAGCAGCAGCGCCAGCACGCCCGCAGCCAATGTCAACAGGCGCTGTTCGCGCGGCGCGAGTTGGCGCCAGCGGGCGACGAGTGCCTGGCGCCGGCTCATGGCGCACCTGTGGCGGCCGACGTCGGCGCTACACCGACCGCACTGGACGCTTGTCGCAACACCAGCCGCGTGCGCACGGCGCCGCCTTCGGCGACTGCCACCGGCAGCTCGGCCTTGACGGCGCGCTCGGTGGCCAGGGCCGCACGCAGCGCCTCCACCGCCGCCACGTCGGGCAGGCTCACATCCAGTGTCAGGGCGCCGTCCTTGTAATCGAGCGCGGTCAGGGTCTGGTCCGGTGGCAGCGCCCGCGTGGCGACCGTGAGCAGCGGCAACATGCCGCCGCCCGCTGCACCCCGGTCCAGCAGCTTCAGGCGCCGCTGCGCCTGTGCGCGCAGGCTGACCGGGCGGCCTTCTTCCGGAAAAAGGCCCATGAACTCCTTGCTGACGGCCGCCGTGAGCGCGGCGTTTTGTTGCCCCAGGCGGTGCGTTTCGAGCAGCCCGCCGGCCAGCAGCAGCGCCAGCCACAAGCCGGCCATCGCCGCCGCCGGTCGCCATGGGCGCCACTGGCCGGGCGGACGCACGGGCGCGTAGGCACCCTGCAGCAGGTCGAGCCCGGCGTCCGCCGCTGCGCGGCGCAGGGCCTCGTCGGCCGGCACGCTGACGACGTCGGCGACCAGGCCCGGTGCCGGCAGCGGGCCGCCGGGCGTTTGCAACCAGCGCAGCGCCTGGGGCGCGAGCGCCTGCAGCAGCGCAACCGTCTGCGTCGGCGACCCGCACAGGCTGGCCTGCGCGCCCAGACGCACGGTCAGGCAATCGGGTTCGGCGAGCACGGTGGCGACGTCGACCGGCAGCAGCGCCGCCAGCGGCGTGATGCCGGCGACGTTGAATCCGGCCTCGCGCAGGCGGGTGAGCGCCCGGTCCAGATCGGCGCGGCCGATCACCGCCAGGTCGGTCAGGCCGTCGGCGCGGCGTTTGCCGGCGGCCACCTGCACGGCGTCAAGATCGCTCGCCAGGTGGTCTTCCAGCGCAAACGCGGCGGCCCGGGCAAGGCGCGCGCCGGACAGGCGCGGCAGGCTCTGGGCACACACCCACACCTGCGCGCAGGCCAGCAGCACCCGCACTGGCTCGTCCCCGGCGACGGCCAGCGCGGCGGCGGTATCACCGCGGCCCAGGGCATCGCCTTCCTGCCACTGCCAGGCATCGGCGCCATCCCAGCGCAGGCTGCGTGTCGCCATCAGCCGCCTGCCTGCTCGTGCCTGCGGATTACGCGCGGCTGGCCGTTTTGCACGTGCAGCAGGCTGTCGCGCTGCAGGACGAGCTGGTCGAGCCGCACCTGCGCATGCACCGTGAACCAGTCCGAGTGCACCGTAAGGCCGCTGGCGTCCAGCACCACGCCAGTGAGCGCCGGGTCGGCCAGAAAGGCATCCAGACTCGCGTACGGCCGCGCCGCCGTGCGGGCGGCAAGCTCGCGTGCCTGACCCGGCCGCAGGCCGTCCGCCAGCGCCATCAGCAGCAGTGGCGGGGCGGCGTTGATGTTGGTCGGCACCTGCGGCGGCAGGGCGCAGACCAGCGGCGCCAGCGCGGCGTAAGCCCTGGCGTCCACCGCCGGCAGCAGGCGCAGTTCGGACACGTCGCCCAGCGGTGCGTTGGCCGCGCGCATGGGCGGCCGGCGGCGGCTGTACTGGTCGTCCTCGGCGCCGGCAAAGCGCGCCGTGGTGTCCTCGTCCAGCCAGTCGAGCAGCTGATCGGCAATGTCCGCCGGCAAGTCGAGCAGGTCCAGCAGGCGCCGCAAGCGCTGCTCGGCCAGCGCCGTCTGACCCTCGGGCAGCGACAGGGCGTTCAGGTTGAAACAGCCCTGCGCGTCGCGAAGCTCGCCCGTGCCGGGCGGGTCCAGCGGCCAGGCAAGCGCTGCGCGCACCGGTGTCGGCGCGGCGGTATTCGCCAGCAACGGGCGCAGCTGCGCCGCCGCCAGCAGCTCGCCGGCCGCCAGGTACTCGCGCGCCTGCGTGCGCAGCAAGACGTTGCTGCTGCGGCGAATGGCAAATTCCTCGCCTGAAGCCACCGCGACCGCCACCACTGTGGCCAGGGCCATCAGCAGCAGCGCGAGGATGAGCGCCACGCCGCGCTGGCGGTGGCTTTCGGCGGTGAGCATCACGCGTCCCCCGACACCGGCAACAGGCGCTCGATGTGGCCGAACAGCGGCAGGTCGAGCCTGACCCGCACCGCGCGCTCGGCGTGGCTGCTGTCGATGTCGACCTGGAAGCGTGTCACGCCAGCCAGCACGCGCTGCGCCTGTGGCGTGCTGCCGGGCACCCGGTCCAACACCGGCCAGGCGTCGCGGTACAGCACGCCGCCCCGCAGCTGCCAGCGCACACGCTGCAACTGGGCGCGTGGCTGATCGAGCGGATTGCTCCAGCCGCCGTGGGTGATTTCAAGACTGCCGTCGGGCGCCCTGCGCAGGGCGGGCTCGCGATCGCCCAGCTCGTCCCGTACCGGGCGCTGCACGGCGCCCAGGCAGTCGCGCTCCAGCAGCGAGAAAGTCAACTGCATCTGGCCGAGCGCATCGGCGCGGGCCGCCAGCTGCTCGCGCGCGCCCAGCAGGCGGCCCAGGCTGCCGTAGGCGAGCGTCGCCAGCACGGCGAACACCGCCAGCGCGACCACCAGTTCGAGCAGCGTGAAGCCGTCGGCGGGGCGCCTGCTCACGGCGCCAGCTCCGGCGAGGACTCGGGCCCGGGCATGGACCGGTCCTGCGCCTTCGGGACTGATGGCGCATCGGGCAATGGTGTCGGTGCAGGCCGCTGGTCTGGCCCGGTGTCCGACACCGGCACAGGCAAGAAGCCGGTCAGGCGCGCCACAGGCTCAGCCTTGTTGATGCGCGGCGCAGCCCTGTTGATACGAGGCTCAGCCCTGTTGATACGAGGCTCAGCCTCGACCGCAAGGCGTACAGCCAGGTCGACCCGCCGCAGCGGGCCCTGGGTGCGGGCCTTGACGTCGACGCGCCAGCGCTGTCCGGCGATCGACTGCTCGGCCTGCGTCGCGTCCCCGGCAAAGCCGTCCAGACGCAGGCGGCACAGGGTGTTCTGGGCTGCCCAGGTGGCGAAGGTGCGCTCCTCCAGGCCGGCCTGGCGCCGCGCCGCGCCGCCCACGGCGACGGTGGCGGCAGACAGGACCACCGCCACCACCACCAGGGCGATCAGTACCTCCAGCAGGGTGAAGCCATGTTCTGGCATCGCGCCCTTCATCGACTGGCGGCCTCCGGCGCTGTCAGGGTGAAATCGCCGCCCGCATCGGTACAGACCTGCCAGGCACGCTGCCGCCCGGGGTCCTCGACGGCGACGCAAAACGGCGTTGCCTCGCCGCTCGACAGCAGGAACACCTGGGGCCGGTCGACGCTGTCCAGGCGATCGGCCACGGGCACCGGGTAGCCATCGACGCGCAGGCTCAGGTGCTGGCCGGCGCTCAGGGCCCGCGCGCGCAGCGGCTGGCGACCGGCCAGCGGCTGCCAGGTCTTGCCGGCGAGCTGCATGAACTCGTAGCCGTCCCCGGCCAGGCGCAGGCCAAACTCGCGCCCGTCGAGCACCGCCTCGTCGTGCGCCAGACGCAGCGCCGCCAACAGCGTGCGGGCGTCCTGCTCGTGGCGCGCCGCCGCCCCGCCATCGCCCAGTGACAAACGGGCGAAGGACAGGATCACTCCCATCAGCGCCAGCACGACCACCAGCTCCAGCAGGGTGAAGGCGCGTTGGTGGGACATCGGCGCCAAATCAGGGCTTGGCCCAGTTACCAAGATCGGCTTTCACGCCTTCGCCGCCCTCCTGGCCGTCGGCGCCGTAGCTCCAGATGTCGATCTCGCCGTGCAGGCCGGGGTTCAGATACTGATAGTCGCGGCCCCACGGGTCCTGCGGCATGCGGTCCAGATAGCCACCGGTTTTCCAGTTGGGCGCCGCCGGCTCGCCGGTGGGCTTCTCGACCAGCGCCTTGAGGCCCTGGTCGGTGCCCGGATACGCGTGGTTGTCCAGGCGATACAGATTCAGCGCCGCCTCGATCGCCTGGATGTCCTGCCGGGCCTTGATGACGCGCGCCTCGTCCGGCCGGCCCATGATCTTGGGCACCACCAGCGCCGCCAGAATGCCCAGAATCACCACCACCACCATCACTTCGATGAGGGTGAAACCGCCATTGGTCTGTTTGTACGCACGCATCACTTCACCAGTTGGTTGAGTTCGAAGATGGGCATCAGGATGGCCAGCACGATGATCAGCACCGCGCCGCCCATGGACAGGATCAGCGCCGGCTCGAACACGCCCAGCAACACCGCCACGGTGTTCTGCAATGCGCGTTCCTGCAAGGTGGCGGCCCGTTCCAGCATGGCGGCCAGCTCGCCGCCGGCCTCGCCGCTGGCAATCAGGCGCTGACTCATGGCCGGCAAGAGGTGCTCGCGGCGCAGCGCCTGGTGCAGCGCCGAGCCCTCGCGCACGCGCTCGGCGCAGGCCTCGAAGCCGGCCCGCAGGTGCGGGTTGCCGACCACCCGCGCCGCCACGCGCAGGGCGTCGACCAGATTCACGCCGGCGCCGACCAGGGTACCCAGCGTGCCAGTGAAACGCGCCTCGTCCAGGCCGCGCAGCAGCCGCCCGAACAGCGGCAGGCGCAGCAGGCCGGCATGAAAACGCAGTCGCAGCGCGGGCACGCGCAGCATGAGCCGGGTGCCGACCGCGGCCGCTGCCAGCGCGACCAGCAACGCCGGCCCCCAGGCGCGCAGGAAAGCGCTGACGGCGATCAGCGCGCGGGTGATCCACGGCAGCGCCTGACCCATGCGGTCGAACACCTGCACGATTTCCGGCACCACGTAGGTCAGCAGGCCGATCACCACGGCAATCGACACCACCGTCAGCGTGGCCGGGTAGAACAGCGCCAGCATGACCTTCTGCTGCAAGGCCTGGCGCTGTTCCATGAAATCCGCCAGCCGGTCCATGACCGGCCCCATGCGCCCGGCGGCCTCGCCGGCGCTGACGGCGGCCCGGTAATACTCGGCAAAGCTGTGCGGGTGTTCGGCCAGCGCGGCGTTCAGCGAATGACCCTCCAGCACCCGGCTGCGCACGGCGGTCAGCACGCGCTTCAGGCGCGGCGCCTCGGCCTGTTCGGCCACACTGCGCAGGGTTTCTTCCAGCGGCAGGCCGCTGTCGACCATCACGGCTAGTTGCCGCGTTAGCAGCGCCAGTTCCGGGCCATTCAGGTGCTCGCGGCGCAGCGAGAAACCGGCCCCGGCGCGGCTGGCCCGCACCTCGGCCAGATCCAGTGGCAGCAGGCCCTGGCGGCGCAGGTCGGCACGCGCCTGGCGCGCCGAGTCTGCTTCGATCAGGCCGCGCGTGCTGGCGCCGTCGGGACGCGCCGCCGTGTATTGATATGCGGCCATGGCTACTGCATCTGCGTGACGCGCAGCAGCTCGTCGAGGCTGGTGTCGCCGGCCAGCAGGCGACGCAAGCCATCGGCGAACAGGCTGGGCGTGTGGCGGCGGGCGTGTTGTTCGAGCACTGCCTCGGCGGCGCCGTCGTGGATCAGGCCGCGCAGGGTCTCGTCCACCAGCACCAGGTCGTACACGCCGCTGCGGCCGCGGTAGCCGCTGTCCAGGCACTGGGCACAGCCAACCGCTGCGTGCAGGGTCGGTGGGTCGGCCGGGTCGATGCCCAGCAAGGCGCACTCGCTCGCCGTGGCGGTATGGGCGCGCTTGCAGTTCGGACACAGCTTGCGCACCAGGCGCTGGGCGATCACGCCGATCAGCGACGAGGCCAGCAGGAACGGCTCGATGCCCATGTCGCGCAGGCGCGTGACGGCACCGGCGGCGGTGTTGGTGTGCAGCGTGGACAGCACCAGGTGGCCGGTGAGACTGGCCTGCACGGCAATCTGCGCCGTCTCCAGGTCGCGGATTTCGCCCACCATCACCACGTCCGGGTCCTGACGCAGGATGGCGCGCAGGCCGCGGGCGAAACTCATGTCGATGCGCGTGTTGACCGGCACCTGGCCGATGCCATCCAGGTGGTACTCGATCGGATCCTCGACGGTCAGGATGTTGCGCGAGCGGTCGTTCAGGCGCGTCAGCATGGCGTACAGCGAGGTGGTCTTGCCCGAGCCGGTGGGGCCGGTCACCAGCAGAATGCCGTGCGGGCGGTGGATCAGCCCGTCGACCAGCCCGAGCAGGCTGTCCGGCAGGCCAAGGTGCGTCAGATCCAGCCGTCCGGCCTGTTTGTCGAGCAGGCGCAGCACCACCCGCTCGCCGTGCGCGGACGGGATGGTCGACACCCGCACGTCGACCGCATGGCCGGCTACGCGCAGCGAGATGCGGCCATCCTGCGGCAGGCGCTTTTCGGCAATGTCCAGCCGCGCCATGACTTTGACGCGCGAAATCACCAGACTGGCCAGCGCCGGCTGCGGGCGCAGCACCTCGCGCAGCACCCCGTCGACCCGAAAGCGCACCACCAGGTGCTGCTCGAACGGCTCGATGTGGATGTCGGACGCGCCCTCGCGGATGGCCTCGGCCAGCAGGGCGTTCAGCAGGCGGATGATCGGCGCGTCGTCGGCGCTGTCGAGCAGGTCCTGCGGCTGGCCCAGCGCCTGGGCCAGGTCGTCCAGGTCCACGGCGTCGCCGATGTCGTCGATCACCTGCGCACTGGCGCGCCCGCCGTCCTCGTAGGCGCGCCGCAGGGCCGCCTCGAAGGCATCGGCGGTGATGGCCTGCAAGCGTAGCGGGCGGCCCAGCAGGCGCTGCACTTCCGCCAGCACATGGGCCTGCAGGCCGGGCCGGTGCAGCAGCGTGAGCGCGTCCGGCCCGCAATCGCCGACCAGCACGCCATGCCGGTTGGCAAACGTGAACGGCAGCGCCGGGACGGCCGGCGCGTCAGTGGCCGGCAGCGGGGGCGCCTTCGGCTCCACGCATCATCTCCTCAAGCGCCGGCAGCAGGGGCGCCGCTGTGGCCGGCAACAGCGGTTCCCGATCCTGCGCGTCCTGGCGCTGCATGCGCCGCACGGCATCGTACTTGTCGCCAGTGACGCGCGCGGTCACCTGGGCATCGCGCAGCACCTGCGGCCGGATGAACACCATCAGGTTGGTCTTGCCGCCCGTGGTTGAGCTGTAGCGGAACATCCTGCCGATCACCGGAATCGAGCCGAGCACCGGCACCTGCGATTCGCTTCGCCGCAGGCTGCTGTCCATCAGGCCACCGAGCACCACCATCTGCTGGTCCTGTACCACTGCCGTGGTGGTGATGGCGCGCTTGTTGGTGATGATGTCCGAGCCGACCGTGGCGTCGCTGATGGAGGACACCTCCTGGGCGATTTCGAGGCGTACCGTGCCGTCCTGGTTGATCTGCGGCTTGACCTTGAGCTTCAGGCCGATGTCCTCGCGCTGGATGGTCTGGAATGGCGCGTTGTCCACGTTGCCCGGCGTGCTGTAGGAGCCGGTGATGAATGGCACGTTCTGGCCGACGATGATTTCGGCCTCGTGGTTGTCCAGCGTTACCAGCGACGGCGTGGACAGCACATTGGTGCCAGTGTCGGCCGCCAGCGCGCGTATCAGCACGCCCATGGTGACGTTGGTGCCCAGAATGCTGCGCGTGCCGTCCAGGAAGCCCAGATTCAGTCCGTCGCCCAGACCGAATGGATTCAGATTGCTGCGATCGGCGCCGGCCTTGGTGTTGTCGAAGCTGGTGCCGCCGATCGCGCCGCGGTTGTTGTCGTAGTTCGCGCTGCCGCGCCACTGCACGCCAAGTTCGCGCGCCAGCGTGCTCGACACCTCCACGACCACTGCCTCGACCAGCAGCTGCGCGCGCGGGATGTCCAGCTTCTGCACCACCGCCTCCATGGACGCCCACAGGCTGGGCGGGGCGGAAACGATCAGCGCGTTGGTGCCGGGGTCCGACTGCACCGTGGACAGGCCTCCCGAAGGATCGGTCTGGCCCTGCGCGGCCGGCACTTTCTGCAGGGCGTTGATGACGCCCTCGAGCACCGATTTCAGATCCTCGGCATTGGCGTAGCGCAGGTAGACCACGTGGATGTTGCCGCTGCGGTCGGCCTGCGGGGTGTCCAGATTGGCGATGACGGCGCGCAGCGCCAGGCGCGTGTCACGACTGCCGCCGATCAGCACGGCGTTGCTGCGCTCGTCGGCCACGAAGGCGCCGCGCGTCGAGCCGCCTTCACCCCCGGCAGTGCGCTGCTGCAGGGTTTCCAGCACGCGCACCACCTCGGTGGCGGTGGCGTGCTGCAGGGTCACGGTCTCCACGTCGCCGGTGGCCGGCAGGTCCATGCGGCTGACAATTTCCGTCAGCCGCGCCACGTTGGCGGCGGCGTCGGAAATGATCAGCGTGTTGCTTGCCGGCGCTGCCGCCAGGTGCGCGTCCTTTGACAGCAAGGGGCGCAGCACCGGCACCAGCGCCGCCGCTGGCACGTTTTCGAGCTTGATCACCCGCGTGGCCGGGGCATCGCCCTGCGGCGGTGGGGTGGCACCGAACGCCGCCTCGGTGCGGGCACTGGTGTCCGGCAATATTTTCACCATGTCGCCGCTGGGCACGGCCACGAAGCCGTTCACCTTGAGCACCGACAGGAACACCTGGTACAGCGCGTCCTTGTCCAGCGGCCGCGGCGAGATCACGTTCACCGTGCCCTTGACGCGCGGATCGACGATGAAATTCCTGCCCGTGGCCTCGGCGACCAGTTCGACCAGGGCCAGGATGTCGGCGTCCTTGAGGTTCAGCGTCACCGGCTCGGCAGCCGTCGCCGTCAGCGCCAGGCAGGCCAGAACCAGTCCCGCCAGGCGGGTGCGCAATGCGGCGAGCGTCATCGATTCCTTCTGTGCAGGAGTGGGGCAGGGCCGGTGCGAGGCCGCGCGGGGGTGGCCGAGGTGGCCGGTTCGCCACGGGGCAGGTACAAGGCTTCCCGACGCCCGTCGTAGTCCAGCAACACCCGATCGGCGTGAATTTCTGCCAGTTGCGCGCCGCCCGGCAGGCGATCGCCGGAACGGTACGGGCGCTGCGGACCCCCGGGTTCGCCGACCAGCGCGTAACTGCCGGTACCGGTTGCCGACCAGGTGCCGCCAAGAACCAGGTTGGCCCGCGTCGGTTGTGCCTGCTCGGTTGGCGCAGCCACCGTCGGTACGCCAAACAGATGGCGTTCGGCGATCCGTTTCACGTCAGCGCCGTCAGGCAGTTGCGGTACGTTCGGCGTCGTGGCGATGGGCGCCGCGGGGACGCTGCGGCCGCCCCGCCACGCGTCGACCGCCACCTGCAGCGACAATCCAGCGAACAGCAGCGCAGCCAACCCTGCTGCCTGTGCGACCCGGCGCGGCGGTCGATCGGGGCCGGTGGCCCGACGCAACCACGAACTATTGACCTGACGGATGGGGTGCCTCGGCGAGCTGTGTCGCGGAGTCGGGCTGCGACGATGGCGAGGGTGCGACGGTCGCTCGGGATGCGCCGCCGACCGCGAGGCTGCACATACTCGGCGCCGGATTTGACAGTTTCTTGACAGTCGCCGGCCACGTTGCGGGTCATTGCCTGCGCGCGGCGACCCCGGCGTGCAGCCGCCGCGGCCCGATCGACATCACGGTGTGACTGTCCGGCCTCGCCGGTGACACGCAAGTCGCCTGAGCTGTGCGAGGACCGCACGCGCTGGCGCCACCGGCGCGCCGCCCGCGCCCGATCGGCAGCCCCCCGGATGACGCAGCCGTCAGTTGACGGGCAGCTTCAGGGCGTCCATTTGCACCTCGTCCAGGCGCACCGGCGCGGCGGCGGCCTGTTGTTCGACGTACTCGGCGCGACGCCGCCGTTGTTCCTGCGCGCGCAGGGCCGCGACGATGTCGGCGCGCGCTTCGTCCAGGGACAAGTCCCGCGCCGCCTGGCGTTCGGTCAGTTTCAGGATGTGCCAGCCGTCGGCGACCGGCACCGGGTCGCTGATCGACCCGACCGCCATGCCGGTCACCGTGTCGCGAAATTCCGGCCGCAGCATCGGCTCGCTGACCCAGCCGACGTCGCCGCCGCGGGCGGCGCTGTCGGCGTGGCGCGAGTGCTCGCGTGCCAGGTCGGCAAAATCGGCCCTGGCAGCGCGGGCTTCCTGCGTCAGTTCGCGCGCCCGGCGCGCCACATCGCCGTCATCCGGTCGCCCGGCCAGAAAAATCTGCGACAGGTGATAGCGCGGCGCGGCGCGAAACCGCTTGCGGTTGGCTTCGTACGTCGCCACGACCAGCTCCTGCGGCGGGTAATCGTCAGCCACCGTGCTCATGGCATCCAGGTGCGCCTGCACCAGCTCCAGGTCGGCCGCCTGACGCATGCGCGCCCGCACCGCCGGCAGCCTGGCCTGCGGCGAGCGCTTGGCCGTTACCACCAGTGCCCGCCATTGCAGCTCGCGCCGCACGGCATCGGCAAGCGCCTGCGGTTGTTCTGCCAGTTGCTTGCCGGTCGCCGCCGGCAGGGCTGCCAGCAGGGCCTGTGCTTCGGCCCGCGTCAGCCGGGCACCGCCGGCCTGTCCCAGAACCGGCCCGCCGCCGGCCAGTGCACGCACCAAAAACACGGCCACCAGCAACAGGGCCACCGCGCCTGCCACCGTGGGCAGGCTTCGCTTGTTACGCGTCATGAGCAAATCCGCAAAACTGTCACCACAACTGCCAGGCACCCTGCGTCAGCACCCAGCCGGCCAGCAGCGCGTTGGTCAGCGCATGCGCCAGCAGCGGGGCCCACAGGTTGCCGGTGTACCGATACAGCCAGCCGTAGATCAGCCCGGCCGCAAATCCGGCCACGACAAGTTGATGCATGCTGGCGAACAGCGCCGCCTGGACCACAAGCGCCCGCCGGTCGACGGTGCGCGGATCGACCGCCGCAAAGTCCGGTCGCACCAGCCAGCGCAGGAGAAAACTGCGAAAGAACAGCTCCTCCGCCAGCGGCGCCACGATCACCGCGCCGACAATGCGCGCGGCCAACTGCCAGTGCGCTGTGTCGTCGGCCGCGAAGGGCGAGACCTGCGGCGTGCCCAGACTCGCCCAGTCCTGGTCCAGCGCCAGCCACAGCGCAAGCACAGCCACCCCGCCGACGGCGCCCAGCGCCAGACCGCGCAGGTCCGGCAGGCGGGGCAGGGCGGTGCAGCGCCACCACGCCGCGGTCAGCACCAGCAGCGCCACGCCGACGCGCACGGCGTACCAGTCCCGCGGATCGGTGCCGACGTCCTGTGCCAGCGGGCTCACGGCCAGCAGGCCGACGAACACGGCAAACGGCAACACCCACGGCAGGGTCCGCAGCCAGGGCGGCCCGCCCAACGGCGCCGCTGTCACGGCGCTGCCGGCGCCGCGCTGCGCGCGTCGACGCGCTGGTCGTCCAGCGCGAAACGGTAGTCCTGCACGATGTTTTCAAGCTCCACGCGGCTGCGTCCGGTAAACGGCTCGGCGGCCTTGAGCGCAGCCCACACGCCCTTGCCCTCGAAGCGGTCCAGCAACTCGTTGCCGATCTGGAACAGACGCAGGTTGTGTCCGACCAGCGTTTCCGCCCGTGCCCGGCACTGGGCCAGATCGCCGTCCAGCGCTTCGCCCCGGGTGTGCGCCTGTGCCAGTGCGGTACGGGTGGCGGCCTGCTCGCTGCGCAGGCCGCCGATGGCCGTTTGCGCTTCGCCCAGACGGGCGCGCAGGGCCTCGTTCTGGGCCTGGAATGCCGCCAGCGCCTCGCGCAGCCGGGTTGCTTCCTGCTCGGCGCTGGCCGCTTTGGCCTGCGCCGCGTCATGCGCCTGCTGCGCTTTTTCAAGATCGGTCTTCATGCGCGCGGCGTCTGCCTTCAGGGCGTCGCGCTCGGCTGAAATCTGCTGCAGGAGTGCCTGTACCTGCGCGCTGGCCGCCCCGCCGGCCGGACGGCGCACTGTCTCGGCCTGTGCCGGCAGGCTGGCGGCCAGCAGCAGGGTCGTCATCACCAGACCGCATCGCCGGATCATGCGCATTGCCTCCGCTGCCCGCGCTCAGAAGCGCGTGTTCAGGTCGAGCTGCAGCACGTCGATGCCCAGCGGCGGGCCGTCGATGGCGTCCGCGCTCAGGTAACGCATCGTCAGCCAGGTGTTGCGCGCCAGGCCGTAGTCGCCGCCCAGCTGCCACCCCTTGGCGTCGGTGCCGCCCAGATGAAAGTCCGAATCAGTGAACGCATCCAGCACCGCGTCGCGTTCCAGGTGCTTGTAGCCACCGAACACGCGCCAGCGGCCGGCGGCCGTCACTTCCGGCCAACCGACGCTGGCAAGGAATTGGTAGCCGTTGATTCTGGGATCTACCGACGCGCCGACCCGATCCGATACCTTGGCCTTGTCGAAACCGACGTTGCGCACGAAATCACCGGTCAGGATCACGTGATAGGGCGCGAAACGGGCAATGTCGTACTGCACCGTGAGGTCGGCCAGCCGGTAGTCGGCCGCCAGTGCGAACAACTGCGACTGCGGGTCGGTGTCGTTGCGGATGTCGTACAGGGTGTTGCCCTTTTGCAGGTAGCCGGGCGCGGTGAAGTCCAGCGCGACGCCGTCCAGCGCATTGCGCTGACCGGCCACGTTGCTGAAACTGTAGTAAGCCAGCCCCGCCTTCAGGCGCGACTGATCGGCAAACGCGATATCGAAGCCGACCTGACCGCCAAACAGCCACTTGTCCTTGGATGACAGCGCCTCCTCCTGCAGCGGAAAGCCGCCCGCGGTCAGGAACAGGGCCCGCGATGGCCGGCCCACGTCGGCGAAGTCGTGGCGCAGGGTGGCGGCCACGCCCTCGAAGCCAAGATCGGCGTCCCACACCAGATCGGTCGACAGCCAGGGGTTGTCGAAACGCCCGCCCAGCGCCGTCAGCCACGGCGTCGCGCCCGGCGCCTGGTAGCGCAGGAACGCCTGGTCCAGCACCGTTTCGTAGCGGTTGCCGTAAGTGCCCAGGGTCTGATTGGTGGATACCGGGTCGCGCGTGTTGCCGGTGCTGAGCCGAAAGCCGGCCAGCAGCGAATCGGTGATTGTCACGTCCAGCCCCAGACGCACGCGGGCCCGGAAGCGGTCCCGGTCCTCGGTGGTGTTCAGCAGCCCACCGACACCGGCATCGGCCAGGCCACCGGCCTTGTTGATGGCCAGAAAATCGAAATAGGCGAACTGCGCGTTGCCATCGGCAAAACGGTCGCTCTGTTCGCGCAGGCGCAGATCGCCCTTGAATTTCATGCGCGCCACCCAGTCCGGCAGCGCGGCGGGCACGCCCCACTGTTCCTGGTGGGCACGGTCGATCACGTCCTGCGTCACCTCGGCGCGCAGCTCGTCGCGCACCTGGGCGCGGATTTCGTCCTTCACGAACTGCGGCACGTAGGTCACGCGCACCTCGCCCGGCTTGGGTGGGGGCGGCTGCGGCGCTGCAGCGACGGCGCGGGCGGCGTCGGCCTCGGCCTTGCGGATCATGCCGTCGGCCGCCTCGCGGCTGAGCACGCCCTGATCGACCAGCGCGCCAATCAGGCCGGTCACGGTGGCGCGCAGCTTTTCCAGATCGGCCCGCTCGTCCGCCACCGCGCCGCCGGCCAGGGCCAGCAGCGTGACGCCCGCCGCAAAGTGACGTGCACGCTGGATAGGCGTCGGCCGCATCGGATTCATGTGTCCTCCGGAAATTGAACTCGGGGCCGGTCGTGCACGCAGGCCCGGCATAAACGGCAAATCACACCGACCCGACACGCAGGCGCACTACCTTGCGCACGCCGGCCGGCAACGGGGCCGACAGGCGTACGCTGCCGAGGCGGCTTTCGAGCAGGCGGTCGACCTGCGCATCGCCGGTGCTTTGCAGCAGCTCGACCCGCTGCACCGAACCGTCGGCCGCCAGTTCGATGCGCACTGGCACCCGAAAGCGCTTGCGGCGCAGCGCCTCGTCGTTGCTGAGCGCAGCCGTCAACACGCGGTCCAGTTCGCCGCGCACCCAGGCCTCGCCATCGCCGCCACCGCTTTGCAACAGATCGCGCCCGCCCTTGCGCGCGGCCAGTCCGAAACCATCGCCGCCGGCGCCACCTTCGGCATCCAGCCCCAGCGCCTCGCCCGGTGGCGGTTCGTTGGCCGCCTCGGGAACGTCTTGCGGCACCGCTTCCGGTTCCGGGATATCAACTTCTTCCTTCACATCCGGCGGGGGCGGCTGTTCCTTGGGCGGGGGCGGCGGGGGCGGCGGCTTGATCAGCGTCACCTCCTGCTGCCGGCGCGGGTCGGAGGCCGGCGCCTGCGACAGCAGGCTGCGCACGATCAGCGCCACGCCGACGATTACCGCCAGCGCCACAGCCGCCGGCGCCAGTTTTCGCAACATGGATTTCATGCGAAACGCATCATCGTTTCGCCGGCGGACGGATCGACCGCAGACGGTCCCCTGTGGGAGCTGTGGGAGCGGCGCCCCCGCCGCGAATCTTCCAACCAGGCATTCGGCCCGAGGGCGGGCCTCCCACAATCCAGTCCCTGTGGGAGCGGCGCTTCGCCGCGAATCCTCACATCAAGCCTTCGGCCCGAGGCGCGCCTCCCACAACGCAAGCGCGTCCGGCACATGACCACACCGCAACCCACGCCTACTTGACCAGGCGCTGCGTGACCAGACCGAGCTGGCTGATCTCCAGGCGTCCGAGCAGGTCCAGCACATCCACTACCTGCTGGTACTGGATGCTGGCATCGGCCTTGACCACCACCGGCAGGGCCGGGTTGGCCGCCTTGTAGCCGCGCAGGGTGGTTTCCAGCTCGGCCAGCGTGACCGGATAGGTGTCCAGATAAATCGTGCCGTCCGCGGTGATAGAGATGGCCTTGGTCTGGTTCTGGCCCAGGCTGGGCGTGGCGCTGGCCTTGGGCAGGTTCACCTTGATGCCCTGCACCGCCGCGGTGGTCATGATGATGAAGATGATCAGCAGCACGTACGTGAGATCGAGCATCGGCACGATGTTGATGTCGTCGTAGGGTTTGCCTTCTTCCTGGACCTGCATGGCCGGCCTCCGTTATGCCGCGTTTTGCTCGGCGATGCCGGCGATCAGTTCGTCCACGAACACCCGCAGGTCCGTGGTCGTGTCGCGGATCAGGGTGCCGAGGTAGTTGTAGCCAAACAGGGCCGGGATGGCGACCAGCAGACCGGCCACCGTCGCCACCAGCGAGGCGGCAATGCCCGGCGCAATCGAATTGACGTTGACCTCGCCGCTGGCAGCGATGGCGGCGAAGGTGATCATTACCCCCACCACGGTGCCCAGCAGACCCAGGAACGGCCCGCCGGAGATGGCGATGGTCAGCAGCACCATGCCGCTGTTCAGGCGCTGCTGTTCGCGTACCGCGGCGGCATCGACGCGCGTGCGCACGGCTTCGAGTGCCTGCGGCGAAAGCACGGTTGCCTGCGCGCCAACGCTGCGGTGCAAACGCGTGCGCAGCTCCTCCACGGCGGATGAACACACCCGCTGCAGCGGGGCCGGGCCGAAATCCGGGCGCGCCGCCAGCGCCGTCAGGCCGCTGTCGCCGAGCGTGCGGAATGCCTCCAGAAACTTCACGTTGGCCCGCCGTGCGCCAACCAGGAAGCGGGCCTTGCCGAACATCACCACCCAGGAGATGGCCGACATCGCCCCGAGCAACCCGATGATGACCCAGCCGTCCACGGTCACGTTCTTGAGCACGACGCCGATGTAGGAGCCCTGGCCGCCGCTGTCGGCGGTTTCGTCCTCGCCGTAGCTGACCAGTCCGGCGTCCGTGCCCTGCGACAGCGCCGCCAACCGCAACCAGCCGGCGCTACGCGCCACGCGGGCCACGCCCAGTTCATCGATGTCGGCCGTCACGCCGGTCAGGCCCGCTGCCTGCGCCGTCGGGCCTGCGCCCAGAATCAGCGCGCCGGCCAGTGGCGTCAGGGTCAGGTTGCCCTGACCGGTCGGCACACCGTCCAGATACACCGTTGCCTGCCCGCCGCCCAGGGTCACGGCCAGGTGATGCCAGGCGCCGGCCGGAATCGGCGTCGCAGCCTTCACCTGCCCGGCGCCAAGGCTCAGGTATGGCACGCCGCCCGCCAGCCCGAGCAGCAGCCCCTGCCCGCTGGGGCCGAACTCCAGCACTGCCCCGTTGGCAGTCGGCTCGTCCAGCTTGAGCCACAAGGTGATGGTCAGCCCCTTGGCGGGCTCCAGAACCATCGATGCCGAGCCTGGCACGGTCACCGTCTGGCCATCCGTCAGGCGCAGCCCGCCGCCGATCAGGCTGCCCGGCTGTGGCTGCGCGGTCGAGGCGCTGGCGTTGTTGCCGTTGGCGGTGGCGTCGCGCGCCGCGCCGCTGGTCTCGCCAAAGTGGAACACCAGCGCCTGATCCGCGTCGTAGGTACCGGCCATATCATCGCCGGGCGGTGCGTCGGCGTTGCCGTAATAGAGAATGGCGCTCAGCGGCGCGCCGCTCGCCAGCTGCGGCGCGCGCAGCCACACCAGCCCCATGCCGGTGGCCGGGTCGTAGCGTTCGATGTGGTATTTGAGCGGCGTGGCGTCGTCGCCGGCCATCAGGCGCAGGTCGGCACCGTCCGGCTTGGTGTCGGCAAAGAAACCGAAATTGCCGGCATGCAGACGCAACAGCACTGGCACGTCGCTGGCCGCAAGGCCGGTTTCCTCGGCCGGTGGCTGCACCGTCAGGGGTTTTCTGAACTTCCAGTCGGCCTGCCACCAGGCCTGCGCCAGCAGCGGCATCAGAAGCGCCGCCGCCAGCAGCGGACGGGTGTAACGAATGCGCAACATCATGCGGTGACCGTGTCGAGCCGGCCGCCGGGCAAGGCGGCCAATCAAGTGCCGCATTGTCGATTCGGCCCGTTACATTCCAGTGACACAGGCGACGTGCCAAGCCCTGGAACCGGCACCGCCGGACACGGTCGGGACAGCGGTGTCGCGCTCAGGCCTCGAAGCCGAGCACCTCCACCTGCACCGTGCCCAGCCCGTTGTCGATGCCACCACCGGTTGCCCCCGCAGCGCCCGATACTGCCGACTCCGCCGCCTTGGTGGCGCTGCTGGCACTGGCGCCGGCACTGGCCGCGCTGCCGGACACCACCCCCGGATTGGCGAGCGGCACACCGGCCGACGCACCACCGACCTGGATGTTGTCCCCGCCGATCACGCGCGGCGCCGCAATGGTCAGATTGCCGGCCGAACGGATGCCGGCGTCACCGGCGTTGACCTCGCCACTGGGCGCGATCAGGTCCACGTCGCCGGGCGTCAGTGACGCATCCGACAGCAGCACGCCGATGCCCGAGCCGCTGATCGAGCGCGAGGTATCGAGCACCAGCTGATCGCCCACGACGCGGATTACCGGTGGCGGCGTCGCCGCCGCCGTCTTTGCGCCACGGCCGGCGTCGATATTGCCGTGCGACGACCACAGCAGGATGTCGCCGCCGCCCAGCGTGAACACACGCGACTGGTTGACCAGAAAATCGCCGTCGCTGAAGGAGCGCACGCTGCCGCCGCGTGCCGTCACGATGCCCAGCTCGCTGGGCGATTTCTGGACCCCACTGGCGCTGGCCAGGCCGGCATTGATCTGTCCACCGGGCGCCAACAGGTCGATGCCACCACCCTGCTCGGTGCGGATCTGGCTGAAGAACAGGTTGATGTCGCCACGGTACGGCGTGTCGGCTGCCCCGGCGCCGGGGAACAACGCCGCAATGGCGTCGAAACCCGGCGCATACAGCGCAAGGTCTGCGCCACCTTGCGCCACCGCGCTGCGCCCGGCCGCGCGCAGCTCGGCAAAGAACACATCGTGCAGCAGGGGCGCCTGCTCGGCCAGCGAGAGCGACTGGAATGCCGTCCAGGCCGATGACGCGTCCGTCACCGCCGCGCCCCGCGCGCGCATGAAACCCAGCAGCGCGCCCTGGTAAGCCGCCGCATCCGCTGAAACGGGATCGACGTAGCGCGCGGCAAAGGCGGCGTAATCCGGCGCCCGCCCCAGGCCGGCCATGGCCAGCACGGCCGCCCCGGCGTCCGGCAGGAACGGATTGTTCAGGTTGCCACGGGTAACGATTCCACCGCCCGCGCCCAGGTCGAGGTCACCGCCGGCCAGCACTTCCAGGCGGCCCGGACCGCCCAGTTCCAGGCGGTTGCTGTTGTTGGCCAGGCTCCCCAGGTTGGTACGCGCAGTGTCGTAGCGCACATCCCGGCCGGCCACCAGGCGCGTGACGTCCGCGGCGGCCAGGTTCTGCCCGAACAGCCACAGGTTGCGAATGTCCCTGCCGGCTTCGATGAGCGCTGCCTTGGGCAGCACCAGGGATACGGAGCCGCTGTGGCCGAGCACGTCGCCACCCGCAAACAGACGCAGCGGTGCCGTATCGCCCAGGTGCAGCAGCGGATTGCCATGCGCCAGCACACCCGATGGACTGACATTCAGGTTGTTGACGGCCCCGAACACGGACGCCGGTGCCCCGATCCCGGGCAGATCGCCCGGCCGCCGGTCCGACATTGCCAGCGTGCCGGTGAAGGCCAGGTCGCCGGCTGCCAGCAGCTCCAGGCTGCCGGTTGCCGATGGGTACATCACGGCATCGCCGCCCAGCATGATCGATCCATCGAACGCAACGGCGGCGAGGCTGGGCGGCAACATGCCCAAGGCGGCCTGATCGTTGCTGGCGATGCCGTTCGCGGTGTAACCCTGGATGACGGCCTGCAGGTTTTGCGTCAGGCGCACATCACCGGTCAACGACCGGGCATCCACGCCGGCCTGGGCGCCATAGGTAAAGAAATAGCTCCTCTTGGCGCTGGCGACGCCGCTGATGTTGCCGCTGACCTGCGTCAGCACGGTGGGATTGGCCACCGCATCGAGCGCCACCTGGCCCCCGGCAGTCAGCGCCAGGCGAGCGTCACCGAGCAGCGCCAAGGCGTTGATCGACTGACCGGCGGCGTTGCGTGCGGCGGCGATGTCGCCCCCGGCACGCACCGCGCCGGAGCCGGCGCCCAGGAACAGCAGGGCGCTGCCGATATCGCCGCCCGCGGTCAGCCGCAGGTCGCCGCCGCCCTGCAGGACAAGATCGCCTGCCTGTGGCTGCTGCCCGGCAAGCGTCGGCAGCCGGCCGTTGCTTGGTAACGACACGCCCAGGTTGCTTACGTCACCAGCGGCCCGGATATCCACATCGCCGCCGCCCAGCGCACCCACGCCCTGCCTGAATTCACTAAAGCGCAGCCACCAGGCAAGCCGGCCGTTCTGGTTGGCCAGCACGGTGCCATCGGCGTTGACCCGGCCCTGCCGGTAAAGCCACGCCGTGGGCAGCTGCGTGGCGGGCGCGGCAGTGATGTCGCCTCCGACGGCGATACGCAGATCGCCACCGCCGGTCGGGAACTGGGCGTCCGCCGCGGGCGCCGGGAAAGCGGCCAGCGGCAGGGCAGGTCCCGGCGCGCCGGCGGTGTAGATGACCGAGCTGTTGGCGGCCAGGTTCAGGTTGCGCGCGGCGGCGAGCGCGATGTCACCGGTGCCGGTGCGCACCAGCCTGTTCGCGGCGAGTGTGATGTCGCCGATGGCGTCGCCGACCGGCCGCACGGCCAGCGGGTCGGCGGCGCCCAGATCCGCCCCGCCGGCCAGCCGGTAGGACCACGAATCGCTAGCCTGCAACACGCCGGCCGTCGTCGCCGTGCTGAAGCCGTCCGACAGCGAGCCGTTCAGCTGCACATTGCCGGCCGCCCGGATCGTCAGCACGCCCGGTTCGCCGCCGGCCCGCAGGGTCGCCATGTTCCAGTCGCTGGCCAGGGTCAGGTTCCCGGTGCTGCGTACTTCCACGCCCGGACGCAGGTGGAACAGCGGATTGCCAGTCAGGCCCAGGCGGCTGGCGATGCTCGCCGCGTTGGCCATGAAGGTGGCGTTGTCATCGGACAGGGTGGCCAGACTCAGCGCGCCGCCGCCGCCGCTGGTGTTGAGCGTGCTGATGCCCTCGTAGCGGCGCACCGCCTCCACCATCACCCCGCCGGCGCCAAGGATGGTGCTGCCGAGGGTATCGATTGCCACGTCAGTGGTGCCGACACGGGGCGCGCGCAGCACTACCTGGCCGCCCGGGCCCGCGCCGACGCCCGCCGACACGTCGATCACCGAGCCGGTTGCCAGGTCCAGCCGGGTTTCGCTGCCCAGTTCCACCTGGCCGCCGCGGCCGACGCTGCCTGGCCCGGCCGCGTCGATCGCGGAGGCGTCGACGCGCGCACTGTCGGTCAGCGTCAGGCGGTCATGCGCATACAGGCTCACCCGGCCGCCCTTGCCACCACGAGCATCAATGTGGCCCGCCACGGTCAGGCCGCCGCCATCCACGGCGAGCGTGAAGCTGTGCGCGGTGACGCTGTCGGCGGCGCCGATCTGCACATCACCACCGCGCACGCGCAGATTTCGCTCGCCGGCAAATCCGCCGGCTTCGAGCGCACCGTTCAGGGCACCGAAATCAGCCAGATTTGCCACGTCCACGAGCACATCGCCGCCGACACCCGGGCGACCGTCGCTCGCCGTCTGGGCGGACCCCAGCACCGCTCCGCTCAAGCTCACCGAGCCGCCAGCCGCCAGCAGCTGCAGTTGGCCGGCATCCGCACCGGCCCGGCCGCGCAGATCCAGCTGCGCGCCGTCCGCCACCACGATGTCGCCCGCGGTGGCGACCAGCCTCACCGCACCGGCCGGGCTGGCGCGCGAGGTCGAGCCGAACGCCAGAAGTTGCGAGGACACATCCAGCAATCCGCCGTCGAGCAGGCGTACATCGCCCGTACCGGCCGTCATGCTGACCTGTCCGGACGACAGGACCAGCCGCCCGCCGTGGCTGATGCTGGCGGCGTCGAGCGCCAGCCTGGCGCCGAGGCCGGATGGCGCGCCGCCCACGGGCGCGGCCAGGGCCGCGGTGGTCAGATCGCCCGTCGCCTCGATGCGCTGGTCGGCCCCCGTGCTGGCGGTAATGAGCCCGGCGACGATATCCAGATCGCCCGCCACCCGCAGGCGCCCGTGATCCTGCATCCGCAGCGTCTGGTCGGCGTGCAAGTCCACGCGCTGCACGCCGGAAATCGTGGTGCCAACGGCGCCGGTGCCGCCATCGCCCAGCAGCAGTTCGTCGGCAACCAGGCGCAGCGTGCCTTCATGTGTTGCCAGATCCGTGCTCGTGCTGGCTGCCGGATTGCTCAGCGACAGGCGCCGGGCCTGCATCTGCGCCACCCCGCCCGGCGCCACGAAGGCCCGCAGGCTGCCGGTCTCCAGGCTCAGGCTGGCAAGATCCGGACCGCCGATTACCGTCTCGCCGTATACATCGAGCGTGCTGTAACTGCGCAGGATCAGCGCGCCCAGGCCAGCGAGATGGGCCAGGCGCCCCTGGTCCAGCACCAGGCCGGTGGTACCGGCGGGCACCTCGCCCAGGCTGACCTGACCCGCCGCGACGGCAAGCTGGCCCCCGGCAGCCAGTTGCAGGTCGCCCGCCAGCTGGTTGTTGCGCGTGGCGTCCAGCTCGATGGACCCGGTCGCCTGCAGCAGTGCGCCTGCCTCGACGGCAAGATCACCGGTCATGCGCGCCACGTTCGCGCGCACCGTGCGGCCCGCCGGGTTGCTGGCGAGGCGCAGCAAGGCGCCGTCGCCATCGCCCGGGACGCCGTCGTCGCCGATCGACAGCGCCCGCGTCGGCGCGCCGCCGCCGCTTGCCAGCACGTGGCTGCCCGAGCGCACGCTCAGACTGTCGCGGGCGGCCAGGATGATGTCGGCGCCAGTCAGCGTGTCGCCGGCCGTGTCCACCACCAGCTGCCCGGCCAATACCGCGACCCGGTCGACGCCGTCGCCCTGCGTGCGCGTCCCGCCCAGCAACAGGCTTTGCACACCAAGCCGGTTCAGGCGATCGACATCAAGCTCGACAAAATCCGGTCCAGGGGCGCTCGCCCCGGTACCCAGCACGGCCAGGCGCGGCGCGGCGATGTCGAGCAGCGCGCCGCGGCCACCCTGGGCCGGCATGCCCAGCAGGTCGGCATCGAAGCGCAGCGCGCTGGAAGCTGCCACGGACAGCCGACCGGCATCGCTCACCTGCTGCGTGTCCAGGCCGGAAAAGAACGCGCTGGCGCGGGTGTTGGTGTATTCGGCGCGCCGCGCCACCACGGCGCCGGACTGCACGGTGAACAGGTCGTTGCGCGGCGCGTCGACCCGCACCCCGCCTGCGAACTGACGCGCTTCATGGCCGGCGACCTGATAGTCGCCCAGCGGCAACACCTGCCGAAAATCGTCCGCCACGTCGGCGTTCCTGTGCCCTGGCAGCACCAGGAATGCTCCCGGCAGCAGCGCGTAGGATGCCGGCAGCTTGCTGTAATAACCCGCCGCCAGGTCCGGCGTCCCACCGAGCCACACCAGGTCACCCGGCGCAAAATCCCGGCCGCCCGTCAATTCCTGGTCGAACGGGGCCAGGCCGGCGCCCAGTGCGGGCAGCACCGCAAAACTGTCGCCCGCATTGGCGGCCGCCAGCACGTCCCGCGAGCCGCCGGGGCCGGGCAGGAATTCGCTCCCCAGCAGGTCGCCGCCACCGGCCAGGTCGAGCACCGCGCCGACGGCCAGATCCACCCGCGCGCCGTGCAGCTCGATCGCCTTGTCCGGCGCCGCGTCGAACAGCAGCAGGTTGTTGCTGGCGAGCGTGTAAGCCCAGTCGCGGCCCGTCAGTTCCGTGTGGCCGAACGGCACCAGCAGGCCGGCGCCTGACACCGAGGTCAGGCTTCCGGCCGCCAGGGTAATGTCCGGTGCCTCCAGACGCAGCTTTCCGAACGGCGCCCGCAGCGTGCCGGCCTGGACGATCTGCGCCGCCGTGAGCGTAAGGTCGCCGCCGGCCGAAAGCGGCGCCGGGGCGACTCCCGGGGCCTGTTGCACGCGCAGCAGATTGTCCGCCTCCAGTCGAAAGCGGCTCAGGGTGGCCGGGTAAACCTGCGCTGCCGTCAGCAGCAGGTCCCCGGCGCCGTGCAATCGGCCCGCCAGTTCGCGGGCGGTCGCCGATGCCAGCACGCCGCGCAGGCGAACGTCGCCGCCACTGCGCGCATCCAGGGTGCCAACCCCGTGCAGGGCCACTTCGCCGCCAAACTCGATGGCATCCGCGCTCAGGCTCAGCCGGGCGTCGCCAGCGCTCGCCGCTCGCGCTTCCTGCTGGCTGCCAAGGTTGCCCAGGCGCAGGTACCCGGCCGACAGGTTGACCTGCGCGCCGGGGTCCAGGCCAAGCTCCGGCGCATCCAGCAGCAGCCTGCCAGGCAGCGCCAGATCGACAGCGCCGATCAGCTGAATGCGGTCCCGGCTGCCCAGGGCAATATCGCTGAACCCATCGGCGGCCAGGCGATCCGAACCCACCTGCAGGCGGCCGTTCAGGTCATTGGCCAGTGCGTCGCCAGGGCGCAGGTCGACAGGCACGAAGCCGGTGGCCGCGCCAAGCTCAAGGCGCACGGGCGCACTCGGGAAGCCCACGTTTTGCACCGGCGGCCGTTGCAGCGAGATGCTCAACGAACCGCCGGGCGCGCCGGCCGCCAGGAGCGAGCCGTCCAGCAGGCCGCCCTCGCGGGCGCTGATGGCGATGCTGCCGCCCGCACTGGCGATGCTTGTCGGCATCACTGCGCCGGGGCTGCCAGCCTTCACGTCGGAGGTCTTGTCGGGTGCCAGAATGTCCAGCACGCCCGATGTGCCGGAGACATCGATGCGCGAGCCGGCCAGCGTCACCACGTAGCCTTTGCCGGCATTCAGGCTGACGCTGCCGCCGGCCAGCACCTGGCCGCGCCGCAGGCCCTGCGCGTCCAGCACGGAGTCCACGTAGCCGGGCGCCAGCAGGGCCGCGGCCGCGCCAAGCCAGATCGACTGGCCGGGGTTGTAGGCGTCATCGATGCCGCCGCCGGCCGATGTGGACAGGCTGATGCGCCCCGCCGGGGCGCGGATTTCGCCCAGCACGGTGAGCTGGCGACCGGCGTTCAGGCTGACGCTGGCGCGCGGATCGGCATCGATCACCGCCCCGGCGCCCAGCGTCAGATCGCCGAAATTCAGACTGTCGGCACGCAGGTCAAGATCAACCGCCGGCCGCTGCGGCAGCGGTGCGATGCCCGGCGCCGCGAACGCGAGCATCGCACTGCCCGTGGGCGCCAGCGCCATGCCAGGCCCGGGCAGCAGGGTTTCGGCCCGCGGCTCGATGCGCACGCCGTCGGCCACCGTCAGGCCGTCGCTGCCGCTGACCGTATAGGCGCCAAAGCCACCGCGGCTGAACAGGCCCGGATCCAGGTACAGCGTGCGTTCCTGCGCCGGTGCCGGCCCGCCGATCTGCACCGCGGATGCCGCCAGCGTCAGGCGCCCGCCACCGGCCAGTCCATACCCGATCAACTCGCCGTCGAGGCTCAGGCGACTGGGTTGTGGGTCCTCGCTCGCCAGACGAAAGCGCCCGACGCTCAGACGGATGTCGCCGCCCTGGCCGGCGCTCAGTTGCCCGCTGCCGGACAGCGCGCCGCCGCCGGTCACGTCCAGCCGGCTGCCGGCCGCCAGCGTCAGATCGGCCGCCGACACCAGCGTGATGCTGCCGCCGTCGATGGCGATCAGGGACGCCGGCCCGCCCAGCCGCTCGTTGGTCCACAGGCCACGGGTCGCCAGCGTTGCCCCGGCAGCCACCGTGATCCCAAGATCGGCCGCCGTCGCGTCCGGCGCGGTGCCGGCGGTCTCACGGCTTTGCAGACTGATGCTGCCGGCAGGCACCAGGATGTCGGCGGCCACGTCGATGCTGCGCGCGACCAGGCGCACGGAACCGCCGGCCGCCAGGGATAGCGGTGCGGCCACGCGCGCCGGGCCGTTCACGTAGGCTTCAACGGTGCTGAAGCCGGCCGCCGCCAGGCGGGTCGGGTCCAGGCTCAGCTGCTGCGCCGCGCCGGCCGGCAACGGCGTCAGGGACTGCGGCAAGCCAAACTGGAAATCGTCGGCCAGCGCGGGCGGGCTGCTTTCCAGCGTCAGGCCCGACAGCAGGAAATCGGGGATCGGCGCCTGCTGCGCGTCACGATTGCCAAGAACCAGCCGCCCGCCCTGGGCGCGGCTGCCCAGCTCGACCTGGCGGGAACCGTTGATCACCGCCCCGCGCAGGTCGCCGTCCAGAACGACACTGTGTGCCAGCAGCGAGATCGAGCCGGCCGCGCGACCGTCCACGTAAGCCGATTCCTGTCGGCCCGGCAGGGTCAGAAACTCGCGCGTCACGCCCCACTTGGGGTCGGTGACCCGGTAGCGGCCGGCCAGGGCCACGTATCGGCGGTCGGGACTCGCCGTGGCAATGTCGTACAGGTGACCGTCGGCACCGACCAGTACCGTGGTGTTGATCGTGCCGCCGCTGAACGCCACCGATCCGCCCGAGACATCCAGCCCAGCGCCGCTGCGCTGGATGATGTCGCCTTCCGAGCGCAGCGTGATGTTGCCGCCCGCGGTGTAGCGCTCGGCAACGCCGCGCTCGATGCCGGCCAGCACGCCGGACACGTTCGCCAGGTCGGTCCCGGTGCGCGCATCGACGAACACGGTCGTGTTGCGCAGCACGCCGTCGCGCTGCAACGGCGAGTCCTTCAGCTCGTCCCCGCGCAGCTCCACCGGCACCACGTTGCGCGTCACCGGCACCGGGACGTCGCGCAGGCCCGACACGTCGATGCGCGCGCCCGGATCGATCTGGATGCGTACGTCATCGCGGGACGTGCCGGTGGCGTCGAAAAACTGGCCTTGCTGGGCGTTTATGTCCACGTTGCCACCGGGGACCTCGACGCGGGCATTGTCCTGCAGGTGGACGGTTCGGCCCGCCAGCTCGACGCGCGACGGCGTGAAGGCCGCGTCGTCGCGCAGCGTCGAACTGTCGGTCAGGTCCGGCCGCACCGCCGTCACGCTGTCAGGCGCCAGGGTCAGCGCGCCGCCGTTGCGTGCCATCAGGGCGTTGCCGCTGACCGTGGCGGTGTCGCGCGCCAGCAGCCGCACGCTGCCGTTCAGGCTGACGCTGCTGGTGGCGTTGATGCGGCCGGCCTGGGTGACGGTCGAGGCTACCGCGGTGACGTTGCCGCGGGCGGCGCTGATGCTGCCGGTGGCTGCATTGGTGACACTGCCGCCGCCGGCGATGGCGTGTCGGTCCACCTCGACCAGAAACCCGCGCAGGTCCGGCGACAACGGGGCCGCCAGATAAACCTTGTCGCCTCCGGCAAGGATGGTCTGCCCCTGCGGCGTGCTGATCTGGCCCGCGTTCTGGACCCGGGGTGCCAGCAGCATGACCCGGCCGTTGTCCGCGCTGTTGATGACGGCGCCGGCCGCGACCTTGACCTCGCTGCTGGCGAACGCATCCGCGTCCTTGCCGAAACTGAACGCCGCCTGTCCCACCGGTGCGCTGAGCAGGCCAGCGTTGAAGACGCCATCGGCAATGTCGAGCGCGGAGGCCACCAGTCCGCCCACGTTCACCTGCGCGCCGCCGTCGAACAGGATGCCGTTGCCGTTGATCAGGTAGACCTCGCCGTTCGCGGACAGGCGACCCTGGATCAGCGACGGATTGGCGTCGTGAATGCGGTTGAGCACCGCTGCGCTGGCGTTTGGCTGGTCGAACCGCACCTGCGCGTCGGCCGACAGGTTGAACGAATCCCAGTTCAGCACGGCACGCTGGGACTGCTGCGTGATCGTCAGATTGGCGCCGCTGACCGCGCGGCTGGCCGCGCCGCTGGTTACCCAGGCGGCCGAGGGCACCGGCAGCGTCCCGGCCGGCAGCGGTGGCGCCGCCCACACCAGGCTGTGCTGCACCGTGGCGAGCAAGGCCAGTGTGGTGGCGAGCAGCCGCTGCGGAGCCTGCGAGACCGGATGTCCGCTCTGCCGGAGGGTCGCGGGAAGATTCGCGGCGGGGGCGCCGCTCCCACAAGGGGCGCCGCTCCCACACAAGGGGCTGCTCCCGCCCGGCCTGGTTCCTTGTGGGAGGCCCGCCCCCGGGCCGAACGACTGGCTTGACGATTCGCGGCGAGGCGCCGCTCCCACAGTGGGTGCCGCTCCCACAGTGGATGCCGCTCCCACAGGGGGTGCCGTTTCCACAGGGCTTGATTCCTTGTGGGAGGCCCGCCCCCGGGCCGAAGGGCTGGCTTGACGATTCGCGGCGGGGCGCCGCTCCCACACAAGGCGCTGCTCCCGCCCGGTCGCGTTCCTTGTGGGAGCCCCGTCCGCGGGCCGAATCCTTGACTTGCGCAATTCGTCAGTCATGGCGCCTCAGAACGCATATTCCAGCGCGAAGTGCCAGCGCCAGTCGCCGGCCTGGGTGGTGGAGGCATCGGTCAGCGGCAGGGCCAGATCGACCGCCGCGCTGAGCTGTTTGCGCAGGCTCGCACGCAGGCCAAGGCCGGTGCTCGCAAGCTGCGAGTGGCTGATCTGGCCCGGCAGGGGCTTGACCACCCACAGCCGCGCGCCTTCCACAAAGGCCAGCGCAATCAGCTCGTCCAGGCCGGGCACGCCCCGGTACGGCGGCGCACTCAGCTCCAGGCCGCCGCGAACGCCACGGTCGCCCAGCTCCTCGGCTTCCAGGTAGCCGCGCACGGTGTCCGCACCGCCGGCCGCGTACTGCTCGTTGCTGATCAGCGGCTCGTCCGCCAGCTGACCGTCCAGCGCGGCGCGCAACTGAAAATCCGCCGGCAGGCGCCGCGAACGTTCAAGACCGGCATCCACGTAGACGTAGTTGGGCTTGGCCAGGAAGCGCTTGTTGGCGAATTCGGCCTCGTCGTTGCCGAACAGGCCGCGGGGCGCAAAGTGCAGCGCAGCCTTGCCGCGCCACTGGCCGTCGGCATCGGTCGCCACCGCGCTGTACTCGGCCAGGAACGGCGTATAGCCGATCGGTGTGTTGATGCTGTCGGAGCCCAGCAGGTTCAGCGTTTCCTGGAACTGCTTGTGATCCACGCCCAGCGTGAGGGTGTGATAGAAGCTGGCGTCACCGCCCAGCGGCAGCACCCAGCGGGCGCCGAAAATGTCGCCGTTGCCAATCACCCCGACGCCGCCCAGCGCCGCCACGTCGCTTTCCGAATGCACCGCGTACAGCGCCAGCACGCGCCGGTCGCCACCGAACGGCAGCTTGTAGGTGGCCGCGAACACAGTGGCGTCGGCCGGGCTTTGCGGGGCGGTGATCCAGGTCAGCCCCACGCCGTGCTCGCGCTGCCACAGGTTGTCGTAGCGCAGGCTGACGGCCGTGCGCAGGCGCTCGGTATTGGCCGAGTAGCGGTCGTTGACCGATACCTCACCGTGCAGCGGCGAGCGGTCCTTGACCTTGAGCTCCACTTCCACCTGGTCCTCGCGCGGACCCTCGCGCAGCACCTGGAAGAACTCCCGATCCGGATTGCCGCGCAGGCGGTCCAGCTGCTGCTGCACGGTCGGGAAATGCGGCACCGTGCCCGGGGCCAGTGCCGGCACGGCGGCCTTCATCGCTTCGGGTGAGAAATAGCGCGCGCCGCTGACGCGCAGCCGGCCGATCGGCCGCTCCACCACTTCGATCTGCACCACGCCGCTGTGCACTTCCTGCTGCGGCAGGTTCACCGCCACGGTGCGGTAACCGGCCTGGGCGTAGGCCTGTTCCAGCGCGCCGCGCACGGCGTCCACGTCCTCGAAACTGCGGTCCGGGCCCAGGAACGGGTACACCACCTTTTCGATCGTGGTCTGCGGCAGCAGCGTATTGCCGTTCACCCGGTACTCCCAGACGTCGAAACGCGTCGGCGCATCAGCCGCCCGGGCCAGCACACACACACCCAGCAGCGACGCGCCAAGGACCCGTCGTATCAACTTGCTAGCCAAGGGGCCGTCCACAGCAAAAGGTCGGAAAAACGACACCGTCGGCGCCATGCACGCCCTCGGGAAGGCGGAAGTCTGGCGGTGGGCCGTTACAGCACCATTTCAGTTTTGCGACAAACTCAAGCCAGTGCCGGAGGCCCGCCGAACTGCCGAAACCGAAACTGTGGGAGGCCCGCCCCCGGGCCGAATGACTGAAACTGTGGGAGGCCCGCCCTCGGGCCGAATGAGTTGCCTGAAGATTCGCGGCGAGGGCGCCGCTCCCACAGGGCGCCGCTCCCACAGGGCGCCGCTGTGACGAGTGTTGTTCCTGATGAAGGTTGTGGGAGGCCCGCCCTCGGGCCGAATGAGGTGCCTTGAAGATTCGCGGCGAGGGCGCCGCTCCCACAGGGCACCGCTCCCACAGGGCGTCGCTGTGACGAGTGTTGTTCCTGATGAAGGTTGTGGGAGGCCCGCCCTCGGGCCGAATGAGTTGAGCAGAACATTCGCGGCGAGGGCGCCGCTCCCACGATCCGCCCGATTGTGGGAGGCCCGCCCTCGGGCCGAATGAGGTGCCTGAAGATTCGCGGCGAGGCGCCGCTCCCACAGGGCACCGTCCCTACCGGCCCTCATCAACGCTACACAACCCCTCCCATCAGATAAGCTCACGCCTGATCGGACAACCACCTTGGCAGCGACATCGGTTTCCTGGGGGGCACCGCGGATGCGCTTTTCCTCGCACCGGCTGCGTCAGGGTCGGGTTTCGGAAACCGGCCGCGCCTACCTGATCACCACCACCACCGTGCAGCGGCGCCCGGTGTTCGCGGACTGGACCGCCGCCCGTTTGCTGGTGTCGGCACTGCGCTGCGAGGATGGCCGCGGTACGGCCACAACGCTTGCCTATGTGGCCATGCCGGACCATCTGCACTGGCTGATGCAACTTGGCGAGGGCATCACCCTGGCCACCGTCGTCGGCCGGGTGAAAAGTGTCGTGGCCCATGCCATGGGGTGTCCGGTCTGGCAGGCTGGCTTCCATGACCACGCCGTGCGTGCGGACGAAGACCTGGCGCCCATCGCCCGCTACCTGGTCATGAATCCGGTGCGGGCCGGCCTGGTCAGACGGGTCGGCGATTACCCGCACTGGGATGCCATCTGGCTGTAGGAGGTTGTGGGAGGCCCGCCCCCGGGCCGAATCGCCAAAGCCAAAACCGAAACTGTGGGAGGCCCGCCTCGGGCCGAATGAGTTTGGGCAGAAGATTCGCGGCGAGGGCGCCGCTCCCACAAGAGGCGCTGCTCCCACAAGAGGCGCGGCTCCCACAAGGGGCCAGGGGGCGCCGCTCCCACCTGCAGGTATTGCCCGTCGCTCCCGGCGGGCTGATCGATGCCATTCCGGCCAAAAAAAAGCCCCAGGGATGTCGCCATCCCCGGGGCTCGTTCAGGTCAGCCGGCCTTGCGCCGGCCGGTTTCGATTGCCTTACAGCTGCTTCTGCAGCGGTGCGCAGGTGTTGCCGAAGTGGGTCGCCTTGGACACGTTGGTGTTGGTGGTCGGATCGAAGTTGATCGGCAGCGCGATGGTGGCTTCCTTGGCACCGGGGCTGCTCAGGGTGTTCAGAACGTCCGGATCGCCGATGAATTTCACGAACTGGTCGGCGACGTCCTTCTTCAGGCCAGCGAGCGCCGACACACCGTTGACCGCCGCGTTGCGGTACTGGAACGACAGTTCCACCGCAAACTCATAAATACCTTCGCGGTGGTTGGCCTTGGTCGGCGCAATGCCGCACTCCAGCTGATTGCTGTTGGTGCAGCTGAAGGTTCCCACGCCACCGGCCAGCGGCACGATGCGCCCGGCGCCATCCAGCGCCCGGAACGACCAGCCGTTCTCCTGGCCCAGGCTGTCCAGCGACAGCACGCCCATGGCCTTGGTGCCCGGCGCCTTGCTGAACTGGACCTTGTAGACCTTGCCGTCGTCGCCGGTGAAGGTGTGATCGGCACCGGACTGAGCCCGCGCCAGACAGTCACGCACGTTGCCGGAGGAGGGATTCTCCACCACCGTGTAGCCCGCGCTCGGATCGATCAGGATCGGATCGGCCGATGTGCCGGCATGGGCGCCGTTGTAACCCGCGCTGTCCGACATGCGCGCCGGAGTGGTGGTGCCATTGCTGCCGTTAAGGCCATTCTTGGCACAGGGGAAGTTGTTGAAGTACCAGTTGTAGCTGGCCTGCGTGCCGGACCCCTGCACGCGCCGGCACACCGCCACCGCCCCGGTGGTGCTGCCGTTACCGACCGAGCCCCAGTCCTGAAGGGTGCCGGACAGCATGCCCCGGTAGTCGGCCTTGCTGATCGCCAGCGTGGCCGGCACCCCGTCGGTGGCGACGATGCCCATCATCAGCGAGCTGGCGCCAAACTGCGTGCCGTTGAAGACGGCCGATTCGGCCGCCGTGAGCTGCGACTGGCCGAACTCGACATTGATTGGTCCCTTGAACATGTTCGGCTCCACGTCCGACACGCCAAAGTCCGGCACCCGGTTGCTGGCGTTGACGGCCAGGTCGTTGCCAATCTCCGGGCAGCGGTAGATGCCGGTGTTCAGCACGCAGGTGGCGTTGCTGACCTGCAGGGTGGCGATGGCCTGCGCCTTGGCCACCGGAATCACGCCAAATGCCGAGCCGCCCTTGGCGCGGTTGATCAGCAGCACCTTCTTGCCCACCAGGCTGGCCTTGATGCTGGGGTCGTTCTTGACCACGCCGTAATAGGCGCGATAGCTCTTGCCATCATCGGCAAAGTTGGCCGGCGTGCCGCCGTCGTCCTGGAACACGAAAATACCCTGGCCGGCATCGAACAGCTTGTTTGCCACCGAGCCCAGCAGGTTTTGCGGCCCCGAGGCACCGGACAGATAAATGTCGACATCGGGCGCGTCGAAGGCGTTGAGCGCCGCCAGCGCCTGGCCGGCGGACAGGCCCAGCACCGCGGCGCAGGCCGCCGCCAGGGGATTCAGTTTGAACTTGAGCATTGCAGGTACTCCCAATTAAAAATGGAATCGAAAAAAGCGAAATGTCGGGGATTCGCGGCGAGGGCGCCGCTCCCACGGGAAGAACCCTCCCAGGGGAAGAGCCCTCCGACAGGGAAGTGCCTCCCACAGGGAATCGACTGTGGGAGGCCCGCCCCGGGCCGAATCTTCAGAACCCCGAATCAGCCCCTCAGACCGTCAACCGACTCTCAGGCCAGGGTGCGTCCGCGACGGCGCGCCACGGCACCGGCACCCAGCAGGCCCAGGCCCAGCAGCGCCCAGGTCTCGGCTTCCGGCACGGCGGCGAAGGTCAGCGTGCCGTTGCTGGCAAGCGTCCAGATGCCCGGGTTGCTGCCCAGACCCAGGAACGGGGTGGCAGAAATTTTCTTGTAGCCCACCGTGCTGGGATTCGACAAGGACCAAAAATTCAGCCCCTGGTCCAGCCCTCCGGCGTTCACAAAGTTGGCCAAGCTGCCAAAACTCGGGCCCCAGTTACCACCGCCGGCATACGCCTGGTCGTTGCCCAGGCCGTCGCCAAGCACTTCGATGTTCGAGCCGTTATCCTGCGTCTGCTGGGTGCCCGTTGTGCCGGAGTTGACCTGGGACACATAGCCGTCGAAGGTGCTAATCAAGTTGTTCAGCTGCGTGGTACTGAGCTGCTGGATCTGCGCCTGATCGACCGTGGGCAACGCGGTAACGAGCAGCGTGCGGCTGTTGGCCGTCGAGCCGGTCCCATCGGCACCCGCCAGGTTCCACAGCACGCTGCCCAGGCTGCCGGCGGCGGACGAATCGGCCAGGAACTGCGTGAGCAGGTCGTCGGCAGAAAAGCTCATTGCCAGCCCGCCGCTGTTGAGGATGGTGCCGGTCTGCGAACTCACGCCGGCCGGGGTCAGCGTGCTCTGGAAAAAGCCCAGGTCCCGGGTGTAGCCGGTGTTGCGCACCGAATCCCATACCGAAAACACCATTTCGCTGTCGCCGTTGAAATCGGCGGGGATGATCTGCGCCTGTGCCTGACCGGCGGACAGCGCCAGCGCCACCGCGCCGGCCAGGGCCGACAGTTTGAATTTCATCTGCATGGTCAATACTCCTTCGCGAGGTAAAAACGAAGCCGGCGACACGCCGGCTGCTTGGGCGATCACGGAGTTCATCCAGGGGCCGCTTTGGTAACCCGGCTGTCTTGAGGTGCTGCGCACGCCAAGACCCGTGGCTTTCCGGCCCCGCCTCGCGACGGGTGTGGCATTTGTCCCGCGGCGGCCCGAAGACCCCCACACGCTCCCGGGACATCCCGGAAGTCGAGGGGCACGGTAGTGGCCCCCTGTTACGGCAGCGTGAAGTTTTCGTGACATGTCGCCGGCAGGGCACGGCGGGCGAGGCAGGGTCCCGACAGGTGGAAGGGCTCTTCCTGTGGGAGCGGCGCCCCTGTGGCAGCGGCGCCCTTGTGGGAGCGGCGCCCCTGTGGGAGCGGCGCCCTCGCCGCGAATCTGAATCTTCAGGCCAAGCATTCGGCCCGGGGGCGGGCCTCCCACGACCAGGTTCGGTGGGGTGCAAGCCTGGTGGTGTGATAGCGGCGCCCCTGTTGGGAGCGGCGCCCCTGTGGCAGCGGCGCCCTTGTGGGAGCGGCGCCCTCGCCGCGAATCTGAATCTTCAGGCCAAGCATTCGGCCCGGGGGCGGGCCTCCCACGACCAGGTTCGGTGGGCTGCAAGCCTGGTGGTGTGGGGGCGGCGCCCCTGTTGGGAGCGGCGCCCCTGTGGGAGCGGCGCCCTCGCCGCGAATCTGGATCTTCAGGCCAAGCATTCGGCCCGGGGGCGGGCCTCCCACAACCTTCCTCCGGAACAAAACTTGTGGGAGCGGCGCCCCCGCCGCGAATCTTCGACCGCGCCGCTGCCGACGGCACCGATTTGCGACCCCTGATCAGGCGCCGGCTGGCCCGCTGCTAGAATGCCGCCATGGCCGAAACCCTGGACCTGAGCCACCACTTGCTGATCGCCATGCCGGCGCTGGCGGACGACAACTTTCGCCACACCGTGACCTATCTGTGCGAGCACGGCGAACAGGGCGCGCTGGGCGTGATCGTGAACCGGCCGCTGGAGATCACGCTGGGCGACCTGCTGGAGCAGGTGGGCCTGAAACCGGCCACCGACGCCATCGCCGGCCTGCCGGTGTACGGCGGCGGCCCGGTGCAGCAAAACGCCTGCCTGATCCTGCATCGCCCGCTCGGGCGCTGGGATTCCACCCTGCCGGTGACCGACCAGATCGGCCTGACCGGCTCCATGGACCTGCTGGCCAGCATCGCCCGCGGCATCGGGCCGGACGATTTTCTGGTCTGTCTGGGCTACGCCGGCTGGGGCGCCGGGCAGCTGGAACAGGAGCTGGCCGACAACGCCTGGCTGACCGTGCCCGGGCGCGCCGATGTGCTGTTCGAGCTGGCTGCGGACCAGCGCTGGCGGGCCGCGGCGGCCTCGATCGGCGTGGATATCGCCTTGCTGCCCAAGCGCCCCGGGCACGCGTGAGCGGCCTCGTGCTGGGCTTCGACTATGGCCACAAGCGTCTGGGCGTGGCCACCGGCCAGGCGCTGACCGGCACGGCAACGCCGCTGGCGACGCTGCCCAATCCGCAGGCCGCCGGCTGGGCCGACATCGACGCCTTGCTTGCCCAGTGGCGCCCGGCGCAGCTGGTGGTCGGCCTGCCGCTGGCGGCCGACGGCGCCGAAACGCCCGTCAGCCTGGCGGCGCGGCAGTTTGCAGCGGCAATCGGCAAGCGCACCGGCACGCCGGTGGCGCTGGTCGACGAGCGCCTGTCCTCGCACGAGGCCGAGGCGCGCCTGCTGGCCAACGGCCGGCGGCACGAGGCGGTGCGCCGCGAGCGCGACGCCATGGCCGCCGCCATCATCGTGGAGACCTGGCTTGCCGAGCAGCATTAGCGACACGCAACTGGCTGCCGCCCTGGAGCAGCTGGCCGGTGCCTGCGCCCGGCTGGCGCTGCCCGATCCGCTGCTGGTGGGTATCGAAACCGGCGGCGTGTGGCTGGCGCGCTGGCTGCACGCGCGGCTTGGTGTGAGCGCCCCGCTGGCCAGCCTGGATGCGGGCTTTTACCGCGACGACCTGCGCCTGGGCGGTCTGAAGGGCCAGGTTCGCCCATCCAGTCTGCCGACCAGCGTCGATGGCCGCCACATCCTGCTGATCGACGACGTGCTGCACACCGGGCGCACGGTGCAGGCGGCGCTGCGCGAGCTGTTCGACTTCGGTCGCCCGGCCTGCGTGCGCCTGGCGGTGCTGGTCGACCGGGGCGGGCGCGAGCTGCCGATCCGCGCCGACGCGGTCGGTCTGACGCTGGACGTGCCGGCCGGTCAGCGCCTGCGCCTGAGCGGCCCCGATCCGCTGCACTTGGCGCTGGAGGCCGCGTGAGCGATCTGTCCGGCCTGGCGCAGCGCCTGGGCGCCGTCCAGTACGACGCCCAGGGCCGGCTGCGTCACCTGCTGACGCTGGAAGGCCTGCGCCGCGACACGCTGGAGGAGCTGTTCACGCTGGCCGATTCGCTGGTCGAGGTCGGCGCGCGCAGTGTCAAGAACGTGCCGTTGCTGCGCGGCAAGACCGTGGTGCTGCTGTTCTTCGAGGCCTCGACCCGCACCCGCACCACCTTCGAAATCGCCGCCAAGCGGCTGTCGGCCGACGTGGTGACGCTGGACGTGCCGGCCTCGTCCACGTCCAAGGGCGAGAGCCTGCTCGACACCATCGCCAACCTGCAGGCCATGCAGACCGACGCCTTCGTGATGCGCCATGCCGACAGCGGCGCGGCGCATCTGGTCGCCAGCCACGTGGCGCCGCAGGTGGCGGTCATCAACGCCGGCGACGGCTGCCACGCCCACCCCACTCAAGCCCTGCTGGACCTGTACACCATCCGCCAGCGGCGCGGCAACGTGGCCGGCATGAAGGTGGCCATCGTCGGCGACGTGCTGCACTCGCGCGTGGCCCGCTCGCAGCTGGCCGGCCTGCGCCTGCTGGGGGTTACCGACATTCGCCTGGTCGGTCCGGCCACGCTGGTGCCCCAGCGCCTGGCGCAGCTGGGCGCGCGGGTGTGCCACGACCCGCGCGAGGGTCTGGCCGATGTGGACGTGGTGATGATGCTGCGCCTGCAGCGCGAGCGCATGGCCGGCGGCTTCGTGCCGTCCGACCGCGAGTACTTCGAGCTGTACGGATTGACCGAGCAGGCGCTAAAAGTGGCCAGACCCGACGCGCTGGTGCTGCATCCCGGACCGATCAACCGCGGCGTGGAGATCGCCTCCGCCGTGGCCGACGGCGGGCGCTCGCTGATCCTGCCGCAGGTGACCAACGGCATTGCCATCCGCATGGCGGTGCTGGCGCAGACCGCCGGCCGGGGAGCGGACACCGATGTCTGACCACGCACGCCTGACGCTGCGCGGCGGACGCGTCCTGGATCCGGCCAGCGGCACCGACGCGCTGCTCGACGTACACATCGAGGGCGGCCGCATCATCGGCCTGGGCGCCGCGCCGGACAGCGCGCGCGCGCAGGTGATCGACGTGTCCGGCCGCTGGGTGCTGCCGGGGCTGGTGGACCTGTCCGGCCAGGTCGGCAGCCCGGATGCGCTCTCGCGCGGCGAGCTGCTGGCCGCGGCGGCCGGCGGCATCACGCAGCTTGCCGCTGCGCCGCGGGTGGACGCGGGCCTCGACAGCCCGGCGGTCATCGGCCGCCTGCGCGACGGCGCGCGGGCACTGGGCCTGCTGCGCCTGGCGCCGATCGGTGCGCTGACGGCGGGCCTGGCCGGCGAGCAACTGGCCGAGCTTGGCCTGCTGCGCCGCGCCGGCTGCCGGCTGGTTGGCCAGGGCGGCCAGCCGATCGGCGCCCGCGTGCTGCGCCGGGCCTTCGAGTACGCGCGCGGACACGATCTGACGGTGGTGGTCGACGCCGAGGACGCGCAGCTTGCCGCCGGTGGCTGCATGCACGAGGGCGCCGTCAGCGCGCAGCTGGGCCTGACCGGCATTCCGGTGGCGGCCGAGGTGGCCGCGCTGTCGCTGACCCTGGCACTGGCCACCACCTGCGACACGCGCGTGCACCTGCATGGCGTGTCCAGCGCGGCCGGCGTGGCCATGCTGCGCGCCGCCAAAAGCGCCGGCCTGCCGGTGACGGCGGACACGCCGATCTGGAACCTGCACCACACGGACCTGGACATCGGCGCCTACGACCCGGCCTTTCACCTGCGCCCGCCGCTGCGCGAGGCCGGCGACCGGGCGGCGCTGCGCGAGGCGCTGGCCGACGGCACGCTGGACGCCGTCTGCTCCGACCACCGGCCGTTCGACGGCGAGGCCAAGCGCCAGCCGTTTGCCCGCTGCGCGGCCGGCGTGGCCGGCTTCGAGGCCTTGCTGCCACTGCTGTTGGCGCTGGTGCACGAACACGAGCTGCCGCTGCCACGCGCGCTGGCGGCCGTCACCAGCGGACCGGCGGCGGTGCTCGGCGACGGCGGTCGCTTGACAGTGGGTGCCCTGGCTGATGTGTGCGTGGTGGACCCGGACCGCACCTGGACGGTGGATGCCTCGACCTGGCGCAGCGGCGCGCAGTGCACGCCGGTGTGGGGACGAACACTGCGCGGGCGGGTGCTGCTGACCCTGCTGGGCGGGCAGGTCGTTTACCGGCTGCAGGAGCCCGCCGATGGCCGGTGAAGCCGGCGCGCCCGGCAGCATCCTGCTGCAGGACGCCCTCATCGACGCCAACGAGGCGCTGCCGGGCGGCCATTACCTGCTGCGCCTGACGGCGCCCGACATCGCCGCCCGGGCCCGGCCGGGGCAGTTCGTGCACCTGCGCTGCGGGCCGCAGCTGCCGATGCGCCGGCCGCTGTCCATCCTGCGTGCCACCGCGCACAGCGGTCAGATCGAGCTGCTGTACAAGGCGGTCGGCGTCGGTACCCGGCACCTGACCGGACGCCTGCGCGGCGAGACGCTCAGCGTGCTGGGTCCGATCGGCAGGCCGTTTCGCCCCGATCCGGCACGCCCGCGGGTGGTCGCCATCGGCGGCGGTGTGGGCATGCCGCCGATGCTGTTTCTGGCGCAGACCCTGCGATCACCCAACCCGGTGCCGTGGCAGCCGCTGCTGCTGCTCGGATCGGAGGTGGCGTTCCCGTTTCAGCCACGCCCGTCGGCCCTGCTGGTGGATGGCATGCCGGTGGGCATCATCGCCGCCCTGCCGCTGGCCGAGGACTGGGGCATTGCCAGCCGCCTGGCGTCCGGGCAGGGCTTTCCCGGATGTTTCGACGGCCATGTGACGGCCATGGCGGATGCGTATCTGGCGACGGTCGGGGCCGATGCGCTGGCGCAGACGCAGATCGTTGCCTGCGGTCCGACGCCCATGCTGCGCGCTGCTGCCGCGGTGGCGGCCCGCTACCGCTTGCCGGCGCAGCTGTGCCTGGAAGAGCATATGGCCTGTGGCGTGGGCGGCTGCGCCGGCTGCGTGGTCGAGCTGGCAACGGCCGACGGGCCGGCCATGGCGCGGGTCTGCGTGGACGGGCCGGTGTTCGACGCCGCAGCGGTCTACCCCGAGTTTTTCGCCGCCAGCGCCTGAGTCGTTCCCTTGCGTCCGCTTGCGGGCCAACCAAACACTTCGCATCACAGGAGCAGCACCATGCCCGGCAAAGATGTCACCCTCAACGCCAGCGACGGCCCGTTTTCGGCCTACCTGGCCACCGCCGCCGGCAAGCCGGCCGGCAGCGTCGTCGTCATCCAGGAGATCTTCGGCGTCAACAGCCATATCCGCTCGGTGTGCGATCGCCTGGCGGCGGCGGGTTTCAATGCCCTGGCGCCGGACCTGTTCCACCGCAGCGAGCCGGGCGTCCAGCTGGGCTACGAGCAGGCCGACTTTGGCCGTGGCTTCGAGCTGATGCAGGCGCTCGACCACGCCAAAGCGCTGGCCGACATCGACGCCTGCATCGCCGACCTGCGCGTCCACGGCGGCAAGGTGGCGGTGCTCGGTTTCTGCATGGGCGGGCTGCTGGCGTTTCGCAGCGCGGCCAACCTGAAGCCCGACGCGGCGGTGGCCTATTACGGCGGCGGCATCGCCAATTTCCTGGCCGAGGCCCGCAACATCCGCTGCCCGATCCAGTTTCACTTCGGCGAGAAGGATCATTTCATTCCGACGACGGACGTGGACAAGGTTCGCACCGCCACGGCCGGCCTGAAGGAAACGGAACTGCACGTCTACCCGGCCGATCATGGCTTCAACTGCGACCAGCGCGCCAGCTACGACGCCACGGCGGCGAGCCTGGCCTGGCAGCGCAGCCTGGACTTCCTGCGCCGGCATCTGGGTTGATTTGTTACGGCCTGTCGCCTAACTGAAACAATGCTGTCGCCCAATACGCGCCTTGATTCCAGGCGGGCGCCCATGCCGATACGCATCCTCATCGTCGAAGACGAGCCGGCCATCTGCGAGATGCTGACCTTCGCGCTGGCCGACAGCGGTTACGTCTGCGACGTGGCCGGCGACGTGCGCCGCGCGCGCGCCCTGGTGGCCGACAGCAATCCGGACCTGATCGTGCTGGACTGGATGCTGCCCGGCCAGAGCGGCATCGAGTTCGCGCGGGAACTGAAACGCGACGCCGGGACCCGCGACATTCCGGTCATCATGCTGACTGCCCGCACGCAGGAAGCGGACGTGGTCACCGGTCTGGATGCCGGCGCCGACGACTACATTCCCAAGCCCTTCTCGCCGCGCGAACTGGCCGCGCGCATCAAGGCCGTGCTGCGTCGCTCCTCGCCGCATGCCGCCGGTGAGGAACTGGCGGTGGACGGCCTGCGGCTGGACCCGGTGGGGCACCGCGTGCGGTCGGGCGAGGGCGAGCTGAAAATCGGTCCGACCGAGTTTCGGCTGCTGCAGTTCCTGATGGCCCATCCGGACCGGGTATACAGTCGCGGCCAGCTGATCGACCAGGTGTGGGGCCGCAACGTGTATATCGAGGAACGCACCGTGGACGTGCATGTGCGCCGTCTGCGCGAGGCGCTGTCGCCGGCCGGCAAGGACCGGCTGGTGCAGACCGTACGCGGGGCCGGCTACCGGCTGTCCGCCAAAGACTGAGCCGGTGATTGGCGGCGCGGTGGCCGAGACCGCTCTCGGCGGTGGGCTGCTGGCCGGCGGCGCGCTGCTGGGCTGGATCGCGGGCGATGCCGGCACCGGTGCCGGTCTGGGCCTGCTCGGTTATGTCGCCTGGCACGTTCGAAACCTCCTGCGCCTGGCGCTGAGTCTGCGCCGGGACGGCGACACGCCCGAATCGGTCGGGTTGTGGGGCGAGCTGTTCGAAATCCTGCACCGGTCGCGCCGCGAGGCGACCATCACCCGCCGCCGCCTGGCGCAGATCGTGCAGCGCTTCGAGGAGTCCAGCGCGGCCCTGCCGGACGCCGCCGTGGCGCTGGGCGAGGACGGCGGCATCGACTGGTGCAACGATGCGGCGCAGCGCCTGCTTGGCCTGCGCACGCCGCGCGACCTTGGACAGCGCATCACCAACGTCGTGCGCCACCCGGCCTTTGCGGCCTATTTCAACGGCGAGGGCGAGCGCGCGGCCGGCGTCGAGTTTCCGGCCCCGCCGGACGACGCCCTGATGCTGCACGCGCAGATTGTCAGCTTCGGTCAGGGTCGCCGGCTGCTGGTGGTGCGGGATGTCACGCAGGGCCGGCGCCTCGAACAGGTGCGGCGGGACTTCGTCGCCAACGCGTCGCACGAGCTGCGAACACCCCTGACCGTCGTGTATGGGTTCCTGGAAACACTCGTGTCCGACGAGGCGGCGCTGCCCGTGCGCTGGCGCCGGCCGCTGGAGCTGATGACCCAGCAGACGCTGCGCATGCAGCGCATCATCGACGACATGCTGATGCTGGCGCAGCTCGAAGGCGACGGCGGGCGCAGCACCGACGGCGACATCAACGTTCCGAACCTGCTGCAACTGATCCGCGGCGAGGCGATCGCGCTCAGCGGCAGTCGCGGCCACCGGATCGAGGTCGACGCCGACCCCGCCGTGTGGCTGCGTGGCAACGAAGCGGAGCTGCGCAGCGCCTTCGCCAACCTGGTCGGCAACGCCGTGCAGCACACGCCCGACGGCAGCACGATCAGCGTGCGCTGGCGCCTGCAGGACGGCAGCCCGGTGCTGGAGGTGCAGGATAACGGCGAGGGCATCGCCGCCGAGCACCTGCCGCGCCTGTCCGAGCGCTTCTACCGCGTCGATGCGAGCCGCTCGCGGGCCAGGGGCGGCACCGGCCTGGGTCTGGCCATCGTCAAGCACGCCCTGGCACGGCACGACGCCGAACTGCGCATCCGCAGCCAGGTGGGCCAGGGCAGTACCTTCAGCTGCGTGTTCACGCCCGGGCGGGTGGTCCGCGGACCCGGGGTCGCGCCTGTAACGGCAGACCAGGCGCTGTAATTTTTCTGTCACATAGCGCCGTCACACTTGCGGCCGCCTTGCATTGGCGGTCCGGCTTGCGTGCTTTCCGGGTTGCACTTGCGGTGCGGGCGTTCCGGGCCAGCCATGCTGGCCACTGCTTTCATCCGGGAGACTCCAAACTATGCGTCCTGTCACCGCACGGCTCTGCGGCGGCCTGTTACTGGCTGCCACCGCCCCTGCCTTCGCCGGCGCCGTCGATCAGAAACTGCTCGACATGCTGCTGGCCAACGGTTCCATCACGCCCGCCCAGCACGACGAACTGGCCGCCGATCTGGGCAAGGAACAACGCGCTGCCGAGCGTGCCGATGGCAAGAACGTCAAGCAGGAAGACCTGGTTGCCCTGCAGCAGAAACTGGCCTGGGCTGCCAACACCCAGCTCAAGGGCGACGTACGCGTACGTCAGGACATCATCCATATCGAAGGCGAGAAGGATAACGGTGGCCGGGACAAGGATCGCCAGCGCATCCGCGCCCGCCTGGGCGCCTTCAGCCAGGTCAACCCGGAAGTCGAGGCTGGTATCCAGATTGCCACCGGCAACGGCAAGGACGCCCGCTCCACCAACCAGGACCTGAGCGACTACTTCAACAAGAAGGATCTGTGGCTGGACCTGGCGTACATCGACTACCACCCGTTGCAGGTGCCGGGCCTGAAAGTGTTTGGCGGCAAGATGAAGCAGCCGTGGGTCAGCATGGGCGACACCATCTGGGACGGCGACATCAATCCCGAGGGCGGCGCAGTCACCTACAGCCGCAAGTTCGGCATGAACGAGCTGTTCGGCAGCGCCGGCTATTACGTGTTGCAGGACAATATCGATGGCGAGGGCGTGCAGTTCGAGCACGATCTGAAACTGTACGCGGCGCAGGTAGGCACGCGCCTGTTCCCGGGCGACAGCTTCAAGGTAACCCTGGGTGGCAGCATCTATAACTACGACAACGCCAGCGACAGCTCCGCCCTGCGCGTGAATGGCAACACCACCGACAAGTTCCGCCTGTATGAGGCCTTCGGTCAGGTCGATGTGATCGGGCTGCCCCTGCCGCTGTCCGTCTATGGCCAGATCGCCCACAACGCCGCCGCGCGCGGGCCCGATGCCGACCAGGATCAGGCGTGGCTGCTGGGCGTCATGACCCGCCTGTTCGACATTGGCATCGACTACAACTACCGCGACGTGCAGCGTAACGCCGTGGTCGGCGCGTTTACCGATTCGGACTTCGCGTCCGGCTACGTGGGTTCGCGCGGCCACAAGATCAAGCTCAAGTACGACCTGGGCAAGAACTTCGGCGTGGGTGCCACGTATTTCCTGACCGAGTCGGACGTGGCCAGCCGCCTCAAGACCGACGCCAGCGTCAATACCCTGATGGTGGATGTCGAGGCCAAGTTCTGATTTGCAATCGTCACCTTCCGGTCATGCCTGCCGCTCATCCTGAGCGGCAGGCGACGATTTTTCGAACGCCAACCCTTCAAGGAGCACAGCGATGAAGCGTTTTCCTGATTCCGTACGGGCCACCCTGGGCGCTGCCGGTTTGCTGGCCGCCCTGGGCGGTGGTTTTTCGGCTGGTGCGGCGCACGCGGCCGGTATTATCGAAATCGACGGTTCGAGCACCGTCTACCCGATCACCGAAGCGGTCGCCGAGGAATTTCAGACCTCCTCCGGCGGCACCAAGGTAACGGTCGGCATCTCCGGCACCGGCGGCGGCTTCAAGCGCTTTTGCCGCGGCGAGACGGACATCTCGGACGCGTCGCGGCCGATCCTGAAGGACGAGATGATTCTGTGCGCCCAAAACGGCGTCAAATACATGGAACTGCCGATTGCTTACGATGCCCTGACCGTGGTGGTCAGCAAGAACAACGACTTCGTCGACTACCTGACGGTGGAAGAACTGAAGAAGATGTGGGAACCGGGCGCGCAGGGCACCGTGAAGAGCTGGAAGCAGATCCGCGACAGCTTCCCGGACGTGCCGCTCAAGCTGGCCGGTCCGGGCGCCGACTCGGGCACCTTCGACTACTTCACCGAGGCGGTCGTGGGCAAGGCCAAGTCCTCCCGTGGCGACTATCAGGCCTCCGAAGACGACAACGTGATCGTGCAGTTCGTGTCCCGCGAGAAGGGCGCACTGGGCTACTTCGGTCTGGCCTATTACGAAGAAAACAAGGACAAGCTCAAGGCAGTGCCGATCAAGGCCAATGCCAGCGCGCAGGCCATCCTGCCGTCGCTGGCGACCGTGAACAACAGCACCTATCAGCCGCTGTCCCGGCCGATCTTCATTTATGTGAAGGACAAGGCCGCCCAGCGTCCGGAAGTGCGGCAGTTCGTGGAGTTCTATCTGAAGGAAGGCGGTACGCTGGCCAAGGAAGTCGGCTACGTGGACCTGCCGGCCTCGGCGTATACCCTGGCACAGAAAAACTTCAGCGCCGGCAAGCTGGGCACCGGTTTTGGCGGTAGCCCCGAGGTCGGCCTGCACGTGGAAGACCTTCTGAAGCGCGAAGGCAAGCTCTGAACGATGCAGGTGACCGGCGACCCGGGGCGCGGGGGTAGTTGGACCTCGCGCGCCGGGTCGCCGGTCAGCGTTTCCGGGCCGGTCCGGTACTGGCAGGCGGCGCCTTCGGGTAAAGTTTGCCGCCCCGGAATCCCATCATGATTTCCAGTGAGCCATTCGTGTGAATACCGTGCCCGCCGCCATCCGTCCGGACCGTTTCGCACACAGGGCCCTGCGTCATTGGGGCGAGCGCCTGATCGAGGGCGCGCTGTTCCTGGCCGCGTTCTCGGCGGTGGCGGTAACGGTCGCCATCGTTGGCGTCCTGTTCTACGAGTCGCTGTCTTTCTTCGAGCATGTGCCGCTGCGCGATTTCCTGACCGACACGCAGTGGACCATCATGTTCTCGGACAAGCACTTCGGCGTTGCGCCGCTGCTGGCCGGCACGCTGACCACCACTGGCGTGGCCCTGCTGCTGGCGGTGCCGGTCGGCACCGTGACTGCGATCTATCTGAGCGAGTTCGCCAGCCACCGCGTGCGCGAAACGGTCAAACCGGCGCTGGAGCTGCTGGCCGGCATCCCGACCGTGGTTTTTGGCTACTTTGCCCTGCTGATGGTGACGCCGGCCCTGCAGTGGTTCATGCCCGATCTGCCCGGTTTCAACATGCTGGGGCCGGGCCTGGTGATCGGCGTCATGATCATTCCGTACGTGAGCTCCGTGGCCGAGGACGCCATGCGCGCGGTGCCCATGCACATGCGCGAGGGCTCCTACGCGATGGGCGCCACGCGTCTGCAGACGGCGCTCAAGGTGGTCATGCCGGCGGCGACCTCGGGCGTGGTGGCGGCCTATATCCTGGGCATTTCACGGGCCGTCGGCGAGACCATGGTGGTGGCCGTTGCCGCCGGCCAGCAGCCGAATTTCACCTTCGATCCGCGCCAGTCGGGCGCCACCATCACCGCCTTCATCGTGCAGGTGGCGCTGGGCGACCTGCCGCATGGCAGTCTCGAATACCAGAGCATCTTCGCCGTCGGACTGGTGCTGGTGCTGCTGACGCTGTTCTTCAACGTGCTCGGCCACCTGGTGCGCAAGCGTTTTCGTGAGGCTTACTGATGCCGTACGACGCACAGGCCGTGCGCCGTCTGGTGGCGCGCGGCAAGCAGTGGGACAAGGTGTTCGTCATTGCCGGTCTGCTGTGCCTGATGGTCGGCGTGCTGACCCTGGCGTTGCTGTTGGCCGGTCTGATCCATGACGGCGCCGGGCGCCTGAACTGGGAGTTTTTCAGCAATTTCCCGTCACGGCGGGCTGAGCGCGCCGGCATTCTGAGCGCGATGGTCGGCTCCAGCCTGGTGATGCTGGTCACCGCCCTGGCGGCCATTCCGCTGGGCATCGCCGCTGGCGTCTATCTTGAGGAATACGCCCGCCGCAACTGGGTAACCGAGATCATCGAGATCAACGTCACCAACCTTGCCGGCGTGCCGTCGATCATCTACGGCCTGCTGGCGCTGAGCCTGTTCGTGTACGGCATGGGATTTGGGCAGAGCATCCTGTCGGCCGGCCTGACGCTGGCGCTGCTGATCCTGCCGGTGATCATCGTGTCGACGCGCGAGGCCATCCGCGCCATCCCGGGCAGCATCCGCGAGGGCGCCTATGCGCTGGGCGCTACGCGCTGGCAGACAGTGCGCGACCACGTGGTGCCGTACTCCACGGGCGGCATCCTGACCGGCGTGATCATCGGTCTGGCCCGCGCCATCGGCGAGACGGCGCCGATCATCACCATCGGCGCGCTGACCTTCATCGCCTTCCTGCCGCCGGCACCGCTGGGCGCCGAGTTTCCGTTCCTCTCGTTCGAGTGGTTGCGCTCGCCGTTCACGGTGATGCCAATCCAGATGTTCAACTGGCTGTCGCGTCCGCAGGCAGCCTTCCAGGAAAATGCCGCAGCGGCGGGCGTGGTGCTGGTGGTGATGACGCTGCTGATGAACGCCGCCGCCATCTGGCTGCGCGCGCGTTACCGCAAACGGATCAAATGGTGAGGGAGCCGGTCATGGACATGTCAGCCGGCGTGATTGCCGGGCAGGCCGCGGACGCTGGAATGCCGCCGTTGAAGGCGCAGGCAAGCGAGCTGGAATTCTTTTACGGCGAGGTGCAGGCGCTAAAGCGCGTCAGCATGCCGGTGGCCGCCAACCGGGTGACGGCCCTGATCGGCCCGTCCGGCTGCGGCAAGTCGACCTTCCTGCGCTGTTTCAACCGCATGCACGACCTGTACGACGGCAGCCGCTACAGCGGCCAGATCGTGTTCCAGCCGGACGGGGTCAACATCCTGGACCGGGCGGTGGACCCGATCGAGGTGCGCATGCGCATTGGCATGGTGTTCCAGAAGCCCAATCCGTTCCCCAAGTCGATCTTCGAGAACGTGGCCTACGGCCTGCGTGTGCGGGGCGAGCGCAGCCGCCGCGTGATGGCCGAGAAAGTCGAAGTGGCGCTGCGCGACGCGTCCCTGTGGGAGGAAGTCAGCGACCGCCTGGACGACATGGCCTTCAACCTGTCCGGCGGCCAGCAGCAGCGGTTGTGCATTGCCCGCGCGCTGGCCACCGAGCCGGAACTGATGCTGTTCGACGAGCCGACCTCGGCCCTGGACCCGATCGCCACTGCCAACATCGAGGAGCTGATCCACCGCCTCAAGGACAAGGTCACGATCCTGATCGTGACGCACAACATGCAGCAGGCGGCGCGGGTGTCGGACTACACCGCCTTCATGTACCTGGGCGAGCTGGTCGAGTTTGGGGACACCAACCTGATCTTCACCAATCCGAAGTCGAAGCGGACGGAAGACTACATCACCGGCCGTTACGGCTGAGCGCGGGGACACTGCCATGACACTGGGCAAGGACGACATCGGCCACCACATCTCGCAGCAGTACAACCAGGAGCTCGAGAACCTGCGCAGCCACGTGCTGCACATGGGTGGCGTGGTGGAGCGGCAGATCGCCGATGCCATCAGCGCGCTCGAAGATGGCGACACGCAGCTGGCCGCCTCGGTGGTCGGCGGCGACCTGCAGGTGAACGCGCTGGAGCTGAACCTGGACGAGGAATGCAGCCGCATCCTGGCGCGGCGCCAGCCGGCGGCCGGCGACCTGCGGCTGATCTTTGCCGTCATCAAGACGGTCACGGACCTGGAGCGCATCGGCGATCAGGCCGAGCGGGTGGCGCGCACGGTGCTGGAGCTGGCCAATGTCGAACCCGGCCGCTCGCGTCCACCCATGCGGCACATGGGCGATCTGGCGCGCCGGCTGCTGAACAAGGCGCTCGACGCCTTCGCCCGCATGGACGTGGCGGCAGCGCTGGAGGTCGAACGCGAGGACATGGCGGTCGACCAGGAATACGAGGCCATCCTGCGCCAGCTGATGACCTACATGATGGAAGACCCGCGCACCATCACCTGGGCGCTGAATCTGGTGTGGGCGGCGCGCGCCATGGAGCGCATCGGCGATCACTCCAAGAACATCGCCGAGTACGTGATCTATCTGGTACAGGGCAAGGATGTGCGCCACGTGAGCATCGAGGAGCGCGAGCGCCGGGTGCAGGGCGACATGCCCGGGCAGCCGCCGACGGCCTGAAATCGATGCCGCGCGTGTAGGAGCGCAGCTTTGCTGCGCGGATGGCCTCAGCGCGGCCCATCGCCCGGCACAGCCGGGCTCCTACGCGCCGCGATAGGCGTCCTTGAGTTCGGCATAGTGCGCCGCCGAGTGCACGAAAAACTCCAGTTCCTCGGGCCGCAACTCGCGCACCGGCCTGGCCGGCCGGCCGGCCCACAGCCAGCCGCCGTAAAGCTCCTTGCCGGGCGACACCAGCGATCCGGCCGCCAGCAGCACGCCGCTGCGCAGCACCGCCCCGTCCATCACCAGCGAGCCCATGCCGACCAGGCAGCGGTCCTCGATGGTGCAGCCGTGCAGGATCACCTGGTGGCCGATGGTGACGTCGGCGCCGACGTTCAGTGGATCGCCGGCCGGCTTGTCCGGTGTCGGCTGGTTCACATGCAGCACCGAGCCGTCCTGGATGTTGGTGCGCGCGCCGATGCGGATGCGGTTCACGTCCCCGCGCAGCACGGAAAACGGCCACACCGAGACGTCGTCGGCCAGCTCCACGTTGCCGATCGCCAGCGCCGCCGGGTCCACCCAGGCGCGTGCGCCAAGGCGCGGCGTGTGGCCGCCGAAACTGCGCAGATTCATGCTTACCTCATCAGCACCAGCTCTTCGCTGGCGGTCGGGTGAATGGCCACGGTGTCGTCCAGATCGCGCTTGCAGGCGCCCATCTTGATGGCCACGGCAAAGCCCTGGGTCATCTCGTCCGCGCCGCGGCCGACCACGTGCATGCCGACCACCCGCTCCTCGGGACCGACGCACACGAGCTTGGCCACGGTCTGTGGCCGGTGGCTGCCCAGCGCGTAGTACATGTCGGTAAAGCGCGTGCTGTAGATGCGCACCGCATCGCCATGCGCGGCGCGGGCCTGCGCTTCGGTCAGGCCCACGCTGCCGACCGGCGGGTGGGCGAATACCACCGACGGGATGTTGTCGTAATCGAGCTTGCGCTCGCTTTGTCCATCGAACAGGCGATCGGCCAGCCGCCGCCCGGCGGCGATCGCCACCGGCGTCAGCGGCGCCCGGCCGGTGATGTCGCCCACGGCGTGAATGCCGGGCACGTTGGTGTTCTGGAAGGCATCGACCGGAATGTGGCCGTCCGCATCCACGCTCACGCCCGCCAGCTCTAGGCCCAGATCATCGCTGCACGGCGCGCGGCCGACCGCCCAGATGACGCAGTCGTAACCGGCCACAGACCGGCCGTCGCTGGCCAGCACGGCGAGGCCGTCGGCGCGGCGTTCGATGCCGGCCGGCACGAAACCCCGCTGCACGGCGATGCCGGCCGCTTCCAGATGCCCGGTGACGGCGCCCTGGACCAGCGTGTCGAAGCTGCGCAGCACCGTGTCGCCGCGGATGGTGAGCGCCACCTCGCTGCCCAGCGCCCGCAGCACGCCGGCCAGTTCCACGGCGATGTAGCCGGCGCCGATCACCACCACCCGGCGCGGTTGCTCGGTGAGGGCAAAAAAGCCGTCGCTGTCGATGCCAAGCTGCGCGCCCGGCAGTGCCGGCACCGCCGGCCGGCCACCGGCGGCGATCAGGATGTGCCGGGCGCGGTAGGTGTCGCCGTTCACGGTCACGGCATCCGGCCCGGCAAAACGGGCGTGGCCGCGCAGCAGCGTAACTTTTGACCCGTCAAGCAGTTCCTTGTAGATGCCATTCAGGCGCTCCACATAGGCGTTTCGGGCCTGGACCAGCCTGGGCCAGTCCAGGCGCACGCCGTCCAGCGCAAAGCCGTAATCCGCCGCCTGATGCAGGGTTTCGGCAATGCCGGCGGCGCTCCACATGACCTTCTTGGGCACGCAGCCGACGTTGACGCAGGTGCCGCCCAGGCGGGCTGCCTCCACCACCGCCACCCGGGCGCCGTACTGCGCCGCCCGGCGGGCCGAGGCAATGCCGCCGCTGCCGCCGCCGATCACCAGATAGTCGAGGACTTCACTCGTCACGCCATTGCACTCCGGCACTGCCGGCAAGGCGCGGCAGCAGTTCACGAAAATACGCCGCCGCCGGCAGCAGACGGCTGCCCGGCCAGCAGAACATCTCGCCGTCGACCGGCAGGATGCGCGCCTGCGGCAGCAGGGTGGCCAGTTCGTCGGCGTGGTCCGGTTTGAACGGATACGGCTCCGACGACAGCAGCACCACCTCCGGCGCCGCGGCGGCCAGGTGCGCGGCGGTCACTTCCGGATAACGCGGCCGCCCCGCGAACACATTGGCCAGGCCCAGCCGCTGCAACACATCGTCGATGAAGCTGTCGCCACCGGCCGCCATCCACGGCCGGCGCCAGATCAGATACGCGCAGCGCAGGCCGTCCAGCCGCGGCAGGTCGCCGAAAGCCGCCTCGATGTCGGCCGCCAGACGCGCGGCCCGCGCTTCCGCGCCCAGCGCAAAGCCGACCGCCCGCGTCATGGCCAGCGCCTGCGCCACGGTGTTGACGTCGGTGACGTACACCGGCGCGAAGGCGGCGATGGCGGCAATGTCCTGCGCGCGGTTCTCCTCGCGGTTGGCCAGCACCAGATCCGGGGCCAGCGCCCGGATACGCTCGACATCCGGCGTTTTGGTGCCGCCGACGCTGCGCCGACCGGCACGCGCCTGGGCCGGATGCACGCAAAACCTGGTCACCCCGACCACCCGCTCGCCCGCGCCCAGATCGAACAGCAGCTCGGTCTGCGAAGGCACCAGCGAGACGATGCGCTGCGGCGGGCCGGCCAGCAGCAGTTCGTTGCCCAGCGCATCGCGCACGCGCCGTGGCCAGGGCCGCGGCGCCTGATCCGCCAACCGGCGGGCAGCCTGCATGAGGATACCCAGCCGCTCGCCGCTGCCGGCACCGGACCAGGCGGCAATGTCGTCCAGACGCCGGCCGCAGCCGCTGCACGAATCGGCCGCGACCTGGCAGGCGTCGATACAGGCGCTGGCGACCTCAGGCGGCTGCATGGGCCTGCTCCAGCACGGTCAGGAATTCGCCAAGAATCATGCCGGTGGCGCCCCAGATGCGCGTGCCCGGCAGCGCGAAGTACGGCACGCGCACCCGGCCCATGGTCTCGAAGCGCACCACCTCGAAGCCCCGGTAGCGCGGGTCGAGCAGCCGATCGAGCGGGGTTTCGATGACTTGCGCCACCTCGCGCGCGCAGGGCACGAAATCCGGCCGCGCCGCCGCGCTGGCCACGAACGGGTAAACCAGATGATTGCTGGCGCGCACATACAGCGGCGACAGCGCGCCCAGCAGATCGAGGGTGTCCGGATCGACACCCAGTTCCTCCCGGGTTTCGCGCAGCGCCGTGTGGGCCAGCGCCTCGTCGCCCTCGCGCCGCCCGCCCGGCAGCGCAATCTGGCCGCTGTGCGGGCCGTCATAGTCCGGCCGGCGGATCAGGGCCAGCAGGGTCTGCGCCGCCGCGCCCGGGTACAGCAACAGCAGCACGGCGGCTTCGCGATGGTCCTGCGGAATGGCCAGCCAGCGGTCGTCCATGCTGCCGAGGTAGGGCTGCGGCGCCATGCGCGCCTGCCCGGCGCGTCCGGGCAGCGGACCGGCAAGCGCCTCCAGCAATCGGTGCGGCTGGGGATAGGTTGGCGAGGAGCTGAGGCTGGTCATGGCCGAAGCGCACATAAAAGAGGCACCTTACCCCCTTTACCGGGTGCCCTGTCAACGCGCTCGCCGCGCGTTGCCCAGCTGCCGACCGGGGCGTAGATTGCAAGACCGGCGTGCGCCTGTCGGGTGGGGAAACCGCAGCCGCGCCGTGTCCAAGTCACTCAAGGAGAACTCCATGCGTTTACCGCTTCAGATCACCGCCCGCGACATCGAGCTGACAGAAGCCATCGAAACGGCCGTGCGCAAGAAGGCCGAGAAGCTCGACCAGTACAGCGACCGCATCATGGCCTGCCGGGTGGTGATCGAATGCCCGCACAAGCACCAGCACAAGGGCGTGCTCTACAACGTGCATATCGACCTGACCCTGCCGGGGGCAGAGCTGGTGGTCAAGCGTGAACCCAACGAAGACCTCTATGTGGCCCTGCGCGACGCCTTCGCCGCCGCCGGCCGGCAGCTGCGCGAGCACATCGACCGCAGCAACGATCACCACGGGCGCAACGGTGCCGGCGAAGCGCTGGCGGCCGAGGGCTGAGGAACCGCTGACGTATTCAGCGGCTGCCGCAGTGCGGGGACGCACTACCAAAATCGATGGCGGTAAACCATTGATTTTGTGAGCCATCGGAAAATTGTGGGAGCCCGGCTGTGGCGGGCGATCATCGCGCAGCAAAGCTGCGCTCCCACAAGGTTTTTGGGTGGCGGGCGCTGAGAAATCCAGGATGGATTTATTCAGCGCTTGCTTAGGTTGCGCGCAAGGCAGCAATGACGGGCGCTGTGGCGGGGCGCATACCCCGCCACAGCCAGAAGGCTTCCGCGGCCTGCTCGACCAGCATGCCCAGGCCATCGTGGCAGGCGCGCACGCCGGCTTGCCGGGCAAGTGCCAGAAACGGCGCGGCCGCCGGACCGTAGACCAGATCATAGGCGGTTGTTTGCGGGCCAAACACGTCCGTTGGCACCGCGGGGGCCTGGCCGCCCAGGCCTGCGGCGGTAGCATTCAGCACCAGATCGAAGCCGCTGCCCGGCGCTGCCAGAGCCGCTTGCCGGACGAGCCCCCGGGCCGCGAAACGATCCGCCAACTCGCTCGCCCGCTGCGGCGTGCGATTCACGATCACCAGCTCGGCAACTCCCGCCGCCAGCAGCGGGCCGATGATGCCGGCCGCCGCGCCGCCGGCACCGACCAGCAGCACGCGCCGGCCGGCGAGCATCAGGCCAAGGTTGCGCGTCAGGTCGCGCAGCAGTCCGACGCCGTCGGTATTGAAGCCGGCAAGCCGGCCGTCGGGCTCGACGCGCAGCGTGTTGACCGCCTGTGCCTGCCCGGCCAGCCCGTCGCACCAGTCGGCAAGGCGATACGCCTCGTCCTTGAACGGCACGGTGACGTTGCAACCCCGCCCGCCCTGGTCGATGAAGTCCCGCAGCGCGGCGGCAAAGCCGCGGGGCGGGGCTTCGATGGGCTCGTAGCTCAGGCTTTGCCCAGTCTGGGCGGCAAACGCGGCGTGGATCTGCGGTGATTTGCTGTGGCCGACCGGGTGGCCGAACACGGCGTAGCGGTCCATGTCAGCCGCGCAGGTAGCCGGCGGCGTCGAGGGCGAAGTAGCTCAGGATGCCGTCGGCGCCGGCGCGCCGGCAGGCCAGCAGCGTTTCCAGCACCACCGCGCGTTCGTCCAGCCAGCCGTTTTGCGCGGCGGCCTTGAGCATGGCGTACTCGCCGCTGACCTGATACACGAAAGTCGGCACGCCGAAGCGTTCCTTCACCCGCCGCACGATGTCCAGGTACGGCAGGCCGGGCTTGATCATGACCATGTCCGCGCCTTCGGCCAGGTCGAGCGCCACCTCATGCAGGGCCTCGTCGCCGTTGCCGCAGTCCATCTGGTAGCTGTGTTTGCCGGCGCCGGCCAGGCTCGCCGCCGAGCCGACGGCGTCCCGGAACGGCCCGTAGAAGGCCGACGCGTACTTGGCCGAGTAGGCGAGGATGGCGGTGTGGACCATGCCCTCGCGTTCCAGCGCCTTGCGGATGACGCCGATGCGCCCGTCCATCATGTCGGACGGCGCCACCACGTCCGCCCCGGCACGGGCGTGACACACCGCCTGGCGCACCAGCGCCCCGACGGTGAGGTCGTTCTGCACGTAACCGGCGGCGTCGATCAGGCCGTCCTGGCCGTGCGAGGTGTAGGGATCCAGCGCCACGTCGGTGATGACGCCCAGCTGCGGCAGCGCCGACTTGAGTGCCTGCACGGCGCGCGGTATCAGGCCGTCGGGATTCCACGCTTCGGCCGCATCGGCGGACTTGAGCGCCGGATCGATGACCGGGAACAGCGCCAGCGCCGGGATGCCAAGATCGGCTGCCTGGCGGGCGTGCCCGACCAGCAGGTCGATGCTGCGCCGCTCGACGCCCGGCATGGACGCGACCGGCTCGCGCCGCCCGACGCCGTCCAGCACGAACACCGGGTAGATGAGGTCGGCCGGCGTCAGGCGCGTCTCGCGCACCAGCTCGCGCAGGAAGCCGTGCCGGCGCAGGCGGCGCAGGCGGGACGTGGGGTAGCTGCGCCCGCTCACGCGCCGGTCAGTCAAGGCTGTCGGCGATGGCGCGCAGCGCCGCAAAGATGGCGTCCACCGGCTGCTCGCCGGGCACGCTGTGCAGCAGGCCGCGGTCACGGTAATAGCCGATCAGTGGCGCCGTTTCGGCTTCGTAGGTGGCCAGGCGCTGGGCGACCGTGGCCTCGTTGTCGTCGCTGCGCTGGTAGGTTTCGCCGTCGCACAGGTCGCACACGCCCTCACGCGCCGACGGGGCCGTATAGACGTTGTAGATGGCGCCGCAATCGCGGCAGGTGCGACGGCCGGCGATGCGCCGTTTCAGCTCATCGGCGCTGACGTCGATCAGGATGGCGGCCTGCAGGGGCAGGCCCAATCGAGCCAGCAAGGCGCCCAGCGCCTCGGCTTGCGCGAGGTTGCGCGGAAAACCGTCCAGGATGAAATCGTGCATCCCGTGGGCCCCGCCCAGCGCCTCCTCGATCAGGCCCAGTACGATGTCGTCCGACACCAGCTTGCCGGCCTCCATGGCCGCCTTGGCGCGCAGGCCGATCGGGCTGGCGGCCTTGACCGCCGCCCGCAGCAGGTCGCCGGTGGACAGTTGCGGGGCGCCGTAGGCCTTGACCAGTTGCTTGGCCTGCGTGCCCTTGCCGGAACCGGGCGCGCCGAGCATGACGACTCGCATGTATTGAAAATCCTTGACGATGGGGTTGATGTCGGGGAAAGCGGCCAGGGGTGCAACGCCGCCCGGCCGGCGGCAAACCTAAGCGATCGCCGGTATGCCGTCAAACACGTGTGATGGCGGCTGGGCAGAATGAGGATTTTGGTTACAGCGAGGATCAGCCGATGAGCAAAAACGCCTTGTACGCGCAGTCCGGCGGGGTCACTGCCGCCATCAACGTCACTGCCGCCGCCGTCGTGGAGACGGTGCGGATGCACGGCGGGACCATCGGCACCCTGTATGCCGCCCGTCACGGCATCGTCGGGGCCTTGACCGAGGACCTGATCGACACGTCACCGGAGCCGGCGGCGAACATTGCCGGCCTGCGCCACACGCCCGGCGGAGCGTTCGGCTCCTGCCGGTACAAGCTGCCCGATCCGGGCCAGGATGATCGCCATTACCGGCGCCTGCTGCAGGTTTTCGACGCCCACGACATCGGCTATTTCTTCTACAACGGCGGCGGCGATTCCATGGATACCGCGCTCAAGCTTTGGCAATACAGCCAGGCGCAGGGCTATCCGCTGCAGGTCATCGGCATCCCCAAGACGGTGGACAACGACCTGCCGGTCACCGACTGCTGCCCCGGTTTCGGCTCGGTCGCCAAATATGTGGCGGTGTCGATCCGCGAGGCGACGCGCGATCTGGCCGCCATGGCGACGACCTCGACCCAGGTGTTCGTGCTCGAGGTCATGGGTCGCCACGCCGGCTGGATCGCCGCTGCCGGTGGCCTGGCCGGCGATGACGGGCCGCGGGCGATCCTGTTTCCCGAGGTCGCCTTCGATGCCGGGCGTTTTCTGACGCGTGTCAGGGATGCCGTGGCCCGCCATGGCTACTGCTCCGTGGTGGCCTCGGAAGGTGTGCGGGATGCCGATGGCCGCTTCCTGGCCGAGGCCGGCACCGTGGATGCCTTCGGCCACCACCAGCTTGGTGGCGCCGGGCCGGCCGTGGCGCGCCTGGTCACGCAACAGCTCGGCTTCAAGACACACTGGGCGGTGGCCGACTACCTGCAGCGCTCGGCCCGTCACCTGGCCAGCGCCGTGGACATCGAACAGGCCTACGCCATCGGTCGCGCCGCGGTGGAAATGGCGCTCGCCGGGGACAGTGGGGTGGCGCCGGTGATCCGGCGCCTGGCCGATCAACCCTACCGCTGGGACATCGCCAGCGCGTCGCTGGCGGCACTCGCCAATCAGGAACGCCTGCTGCCGGCCGAGTTCATTGGTGACGACGGCTTTGGCATTACCGATGCCTGTCGTCGGTATCTGACACCCCTGATCGCGGGCGAGGAATATCCGCCCTACACCGACGGCTTGCCGCAGTATGTGCAGCTTGGCAATACCCCGGTCGTGCGCCGGCTGGCCGCGGACTTCAAGCTATAATCCGCGCCCTTTTACGACCGATCACGCCCTTTCGACATGGTCGGATGTGTTTTTTGCGGCTGATCGACCGCTGAACTTTACAAAGGGGAGATTTCATGACTACCGACCTTGCTCTGTGGCTCGCCATTGCGGCGAGCGCAGTGGCCATCGTCTACGGCCTGCTGGCCGTGCGCTGGATCGTGGCGCAGCCGGCCGGCAACGCCCGCATGCAGGAAATCGCCGCCGCCATCCAGGCCGGCGCGCAGGCCTACCTGAACCGCCAGTACACCACCATCGCCATTGTCGGCGTGGTGCTGTTCCTGGTGCTGGGCCTGGCCCTGAACTGGCCGACCGCGGGCGGTTTTGCGGTCGGTGCGGTGCTGTCCGGCCTGACCGGCTACATCGGCATGAACGTGTCGGTACGCGCCAATGTGCGCACGGCGCACGCCGCAAGCATTGGTCTTAACCCGGCCCTGCAGATCGCGTTTCGCGGCGGTGCCATCACGGGCATGCTGGTCGTGGGCCTTGGCCTGCTGGGCGTGGCCGGTTATTACCTGGTCATGCTGCGGGTAACGGACCCCGATCATGCGCTGCATTCCCTGGTCGGCCTGGCCTTTGGGGGCTCGCTGATCTCGATTTTCGCCCGCCTGGGCGGCGGCATCTTCACCAAGGGCGCGGACGTGGGCGCCGACCTGGTGGGCAAGGTCGAGGCCGGCATTCCCGAGGATGACCCGCGCAACCCGGCCGTGATCGCTGACAACGTGGGCGACAACGTGGGTGACTGCGCCGGCATGGCCGCCGATCTTTTCGAAACCTACGCTGTGACGCTGGTGGCGACCATGCTGCTGGCGGGTCTTACCATGCAGTCGCTGGGCGTCAATGCCCTGCTGTACCCGCTGCTGCTGGGCGCGGTATCGATCCTGGCCTCGGTCGCCGGAACGTTCTTCGTGAAGGTCAGCGACGGCGGCAAGATCATGAACGCGCTCTACCGCGGTGTGGCGGTGTCGGGCGTGATCGCGGCGGTGGCGTTCTATCCGATTTCCACCGCGCTGCTGGGCGAGCAGGCCATGAGCCTGTACTACTGCGCCCTGATCGGCCTGGCGCTGACCGCCGCCATGGTGGTCATCACCGAGTACTACACGGCGACCGAATACGGCCCGGTGCGCGGTATCGCCGCGGCATCGCAGACCGGCCACGGCACCAACGTGATCGCGGGTCTGGCGGTATCCATGCGCTCCACGGCGCTGCCGGTGCTGGCCGTGTGCGCGGCCATCGGTGCCTCGTACCAGCTGGGCGGCCTGTACGGCATCGCCATCGCCGCCACCGCCATGCTGTCCATGACCGGCATGATCGTGGCGCTGGACGCCTACGGTCCGATCACCGACAACGGCGGCGGCATCGCCGAGATGTCCGGCCTGCCGGGCAACGTGCGCACCATCACGGACGCTCTGGACGCGGTCGGCAACACCACCAAGGCAGTGACCAAGGGCTATGCCATCGGCTCGGCGGGTCTGGCGGCGCTGGTGCTGTTTGCCGACTACACGGCGAACCTGGACGCCATCGGCAAGCTGCAGGTGTTCAGTCTGTCCGATCCGGCGGTGATCATCGGCTTATTTCTGGGCGGCCTGGTGCCCTACCTGTTCGGTGCCATGGCCATGGAAGCGGTCGGCCGCGCCGCCGGGTCGGTGGTGGTGGAAGTGCGCCGCCAGTTCAAGGAGATCCCCGGCATCATGGAGGGCACCGCCAAGCCGGACTACTCCAAGGCCGTGGACATGCTGACCCGCGCCGCCATCAAGGAAATGATCGTGCCGTCGCTGCTGCCGATCCTGGTGCCGGTGCTGGTCGGCTTCGGCATGAACTATCTGATGGGGCCGGGCGCCGGTGTGAAGGCGCTGGGCGGCCTGCTGATCGGCACCATCGTGACCGGTCTTTTCGTGGCCATCTCCATGTGTACCGGCGGCGGCGCCTGGGACAACGCCAAGAAGTACGTCGAGGAAGGCCACTACGGCGGCAAGGGTTCCGAGACGCACAAGGCGGCGGTCACCGGCGACACCGTGGGCGATCCCTACAAGGACACCGCCGGCCCGGCCATCAACCCGCTGATCAAGATCATCAACATCGTTGCCCTGCTGCTGGTGCCACTGCTGTAAGCGGCACGCCAGGCGCCCAGCGCGTGCGTCCGAAGCTCTCCCCCTCCATCCGAGGGGGAGAGCTTTTTTCTGTCTGGCTGCCCGACGCGGCACCGCAACCGCCTTGCCAGTATCCTTGCGCCCCCCTCAAGCCGCCACGCGATCTGCAAGGAGCACGCAATGGGCCTGGACCTGGTCCCCGCCGGCAGTGATTTGCCGCACAACATCAACGTCATCATCGAAATCCCCAAGGATTCCGAGCCGGTCAAGTACGAGGTGGACAAGGCCACCGGCGCCATCTTTGTCGACCGCATCCTGTCCACGCCCATGCGCTACCCGTGCAACTACGGCTACATCCCGCACACCGTGTGCGGCGACGGCGACCCGGCCGACGTGCTGGTGATCCTGCCCCTGACGCTGATCCCCGGCTCCGTGATCCGCTGCCGGCCGGTGGGCGTGCTGCGCATGACCGACGAAGCCGGCGGGGACGAAAAGATTCTGGCGGTGCCCGACGACAAGGTGTTTGCCGGCTACTCGCACATCCACGACATAGGCCAGGTGTCGCCGCACTGGCTGGAGCGCATCGGCCATTTCTTCGAGCACTACAAGGACCTCGAGAAAGGCAAATGGGTGAAGCTGGATGGCTGGGGCGACGCGACGGCGGCCAAGGTCATCATCACCCAAGCCCTGAAGCGTTACGAAAGCGCTCCCGACCACGCCGCAGGCTGAGCTGGACCGACGCTCGGTTGCGCGCCGCCGTGTTGCGCGCCGTCCAGCCAGCCGCGGCCTGCATCGGCCTGGCCGATCATTCGGTCAGTAAGCAGGCGAGTCAGCCTGTCAAGGCTGTTTGAGAAGAATTGCCGGAATTTTTGCGCTGCGCAATTGCCACGCCATTTCATTGTGCGTATGGTTACGCCCGCGCCGTTCCCCGGACGCACGTTCGGGAAGGCCAGGGATCAGCCAGAGCACAAGGAGGAGCTTGGATGCAAACGCGTGCCGCCGTTACTCGTCAGCCCAAGGGGCCGTTCTCGGTCGAGACGATCGACCTTGCAGAACCCGCCGATGACCAGATTCTGGTCCGCATCGTCGCCGCGGGCATGTGCCACACGGACCTGTCCATCCGCGACCAGCTGTACCCGGCGCCGCTGCCGATGGTGCTGGGCCACGAGGGCGCCGGTGTGGTCGAAAAGGTCGGCCGTAACGTGCGCAAGGTGGCGCCGGGCGATCATGTGGTGCTTACCTTCTTCACCTGCGGCCTGTGTGACAACTGCCTGGCCGGACAGTCGCTGTCCTGTTTGAATGCCTTCGGCCTGAATTTCGGTGGCCGCACGCCGGATGGTCAGTGCACCATCCACAACCATGACGAGGAAATCGGCTGCAGCTTTTTTGGCCAGTCGTCCTTCGCCGGCTACGCACTGTCCTACGAGCGCAACACCGTCAAGGTGCCCAAGGACGTGCCGCTGGACATCCTGGGGCCGCTGGGCTGCGGCATCCAGACCGGCGCCGGTTCCGTACTGAATGCGCTCAATCCGCCGGCCGGCAGCGCCATTGCAATCTTTGGCGCCGGCGCGGTGGGCCTGAGCGCCGTCATGGGTGCCGTGGTCGCCAACTGCACCACCATCATCTGCGTCGACATCAAGGAAAACCGCCTCGCCCTGGCCAGGGAACTGGGCGCCACGCACGTCATCAACGGCGCGCAGTGCAACCCGGTCGAGGAAATCCAGAAGATCACCGGTGGCCGTGGCGTGCCGTACATGCTGGAGACCACCGGCAACGCCAAGGTGCTCGAAGGGGCCGTGTTCAGCCTGGGGATGGGTGGCGTCGGCGGCATCGTGGGTGCCCCTGCCATGGGGACCACGGTCAGCCTGGACATCAACTTCATGCTGTTCAACCGTACCCTGCGCGGCATCATTGAAGGCGACAGCAACTCCGACGTGTTCATCCCGCGCCTGATCGAGCTGTACAAGCAGGGCAAGTTTCCGTTCGACAAGCTGATCAAGTTCTACAGCCTGGACGAGATCAACCAGGCGGCGGCCGATTCGGAAGCCGGCGGCACGCTAAAGCCCGTGCTGCGCATGGCCTGATCGTTAACAACCGGTTTTTTTTGGGCGTCTGTTGCTGGACACGGACGCAGGGAGTCCCTTGCGCGAAAGGGGGGACATCAGGGACGAGGGGAGCGTCGCTGTCGGCGATTGCCGCAACTCGGTAACTCAAGAGGGATATATCCAAGATGCAAGCGCAAACAAGAAAATTGATTCAGTCCAAACTGCCGGCAGGCGTAGTGGCTCTGCTGGGCTCGGCCATTCTGGCGCCGGGCATGGCGCAGGCGGTGGAGTTCGAGTACTCCGGCTATATCCGTGAGCACCTGTCGGTCAACCTGCAGAACAACGACCAGTTCGAGCCAAAGGGTTCGCCAGGGGGCAATCCGGCAACCCTGATGGGTGACGAATACGGTGGCAAGGGTGAGT